>ERZ772861.2881-NODE-2881-length-11041-cov-2.302931_pt1 | contig 11041 bp, 7 predicted proteins | sample MGYA00512135_ERZ772861 | MGnify/ENA primary metagenome ERZ772861 (study PRJEB29015, sample SAMEA2737700) | human gut metagenome | biome: human gut; feature: human-associated habitat; material: faeces | place: China | collected 2012 ...
CGGTTGATGCGCGTAAAAAACAGCGGGTGTTGCATGATTGATGGCAACACTCGTGGTGACGCCCACTGCCTTTCCGGCTTGCTTTGCTTTACAGGCAATACTGTACAAAACACTACTATCCTGCCTCATCCCGATGCGCCCGTTTTGTGTTTTTGTTCCGGTGGCCAACGCGGTTCCGGCAGCAGCCGAACAAGTCACCGAATTATAGGCCGAATAAGTAGTCACAAAATTTCTGACCGGGAAGGTGGTGAAATTTAAAGGCTCGACACCGATTTTTCCTGCTCTCTCAGCCAGATACATCTCTGTGCCGTTCACCTGATTTATTCCCATTCCATCTCCGATAAAATAAAAAACATACTTCGCTCTTTTTTCTTTCTTTGCCGCATCAACAGGCTGTGTAAAACAGATAACGGCAACCAATACCACTGATAATAAGCCAAATAACTTTTTCATCGTTCTTTTCATTATTATTCGTTTTGCTCCTATTGTATATTCTATCCCCTCCTAATTCAAGAACAAACTTATTCCTGAACTATTAACAGAATTATTAATAATTTCTTAACCAACACCAATTCCCATCAAAAATACAAAAAAAATTAGAGAAAGAAACCTATTTTCCCCTGAATCCAAATATAATTCCACACTAAAATTCAGGTCTCCATTTTATATTAGATAGTTATATACATGTTACACTTATAAACCTACAGCTAGGGTAAACATGTATATAAACACGTTGGATTACAATACATAATCTGTGAAAAAGCGGACAGCTAAAGAAAATAAATAGATTCAGTCAGTTTCGGTTTAACTCTCGGTTTAAACAAGCACTCAAAACACCACTAAAAACCACCTAAAACAAAAATCAGCCACCTTTATAAGTGGCTGATTATGAAGAGCGATAAACGGGACTCGAACCCGCGACCTTCGGCTTGGGAAGCCAACGCTCTACCAACTGAGCTATTATCGCCTGTTTTGTGCTAAACAACGATGCAAATATAGCAAACAAATCTGAATGAAACAAGATTTAAAAATAAAAAAAGATTACTAAAGGTTCAAACGATCAGCCTATGGACAGGAATAAATTTTACCGGATCAGGGAAGAACTTCACCGGCATCCCGAATTATCCGGACAGGAAAAACATACGATACAATATATCCGGCAAGTACTTCAGGAATTTCAGCCCTCCCGGATCCACCCCCTGGAAAAGGGCCATGGACTGGTGGCAGAATACAGTTTCCCGGGCGAAGGTCTGACCCTATTATTCAGAGCCGATATCGATGCTGTGGCCATTGCAGAAAAATCACCTCTTCCCTATTGTTCGGAAAATCCGGGAGTAGCCCATAAATGCGGACACGACGGACACACGACCATGTTACTCATGCTGGCCGGACTCCTACATGAACATCCACTGGAACGAGGACGCATTTTATTACTCTTTCAACCTGCCGAAGAAAATGGACAGGGCGCACAACTAGTACTTCAGGACCCCTGGTTCCGGCAACAGAAAATCGACAGGGCTTTCGCCCTGCACAATCTTCCCGGCTATCCGTTTTCTACGATTGTCTGCCGGACAGGCAGTTTTACCTGCTCGGTCATCAGCTGTACCATTACCTTCACCGGAAAAACAGCACATGCCGCAGAACCTGAAAAAGCGGTTTCTCCGACCGCACCTTTACTGCATATCCTGCATCTAAGCGAAAGCTGGAATCGAGGGACCTTGAAAAATCCGGATTATTTCCGTACGACACTCATCGAACTTCATATCGGCGAAGAAGCTTATGGCGTTGCTGCCGGAAGCGGACTTATCCGGCTGACTCTCCGCGCCGCATCCGAAAAAATACTGCAAAAACACCGGCAACAGTTGGAACAATTCGTTCAGCAAACCATTGATTCCCATCCGCCCTTACGATGCTCCATCGAATGGACAGAACCTTTTGCGGCCAATGAAAATGATCCTGAATCCGTAACCTGGATTCAGGAAGCAGCCCAAAGCAACGGATTGGCTTACAAGGAAACCGATCATCCTTTTGCCTGGGGAGAAGATTTCGGATTATTCACTCAACATATTCCAGGTGCTATGTTCGGTCTGGGAGCAGGTATCTCTACTCCGGCCCTCCATACTCCGGATTATGATTTTCCTAACAACATTTTGCCAAATGGAGCCCGGATGTTTTACGAATTAGCCCTTATCACTCAACTGTCAGAATAATTAATACTTATTCTGACAGTCGATTCCCGATCATACAAATCCGTCTTGATCCAAACCAGATTAAATCCTGGCTAATCCTCCTGAGCGCATTTTCCAATAATCATACAAATCCTCCCAATAAGTCCATAATAAAAGTTTCGCCATCCCCTCTCCACAATCTACCGTATCCTTGTATTTTTTCAATTCTTTACTAAAAGCCATAACACAAGTTTGCCGTACCAACCTCTCTTGTACTGATAAACGGCCTACCCGTTTCCCCGTAATCAGTCTCTTCAATTCTTTTACCAACTGACCGACCTGCTGTTCTCCATTCTCCTTTTCTGCTAACTGCAGCCAACGCTCGGTCCGAAAAAATTCTCCCCATACTCTTTGTAATCGCCCAAGCATATCATCACGTTCCATTCCCATTCTATTTTTTTGTAAAAAGGAAGGAGCATAAAATCCCGTAATATCTTCTTTCAATAATTGCATCAACTGTTCCGCCATTCCCTCTTGAAAAAAAGTCTCATCTAACCAACGGATATAATCCTTTTCACTCAATTTCAATACTTCCCGGTAATAATGCTTTACCTGTTCATTTTCCACCTCCTTCAACACCTGTTGCCAAGCCACACGCCTTTCCTCATACCTCTTCCATCCCCACTGTCCGGCAACCTCTTTCTCTGTCTTTATATCTTCTCTTTCCGCATAACAATACCACAAAGCCTCCAATCGTTTTGCAGCTGTGATATTTCTATTCTCCAGTTGTTCCGGATCCAATCCCAACAATATTCCCAAAGCTCTATCGATTTCCTGTTCACGACATCCCTGTAAAGCCTCCGTTTCCGAACACATCTTCCATATTCCTCTTCCCGGACCGGATTTTCCAATCGGTAGCGGATCACCGATTCCATAGAAACATCAGCACTGATACGTAAACGTGCAGCTAAAATCCTTCCATCTCCGGGATGTTCCTGGAAATCCACTTTTATCCCTCCACCTCCGACATCAAAAACAACTGCGCAGGGGACATCAGCTTTCACCCTTCCTTTTTTCCGTTCCAATTCAAGCAATACTCTTCCCGTCCGGGCAGTCCACACTGCATTCAGCTTTTCCACTGCTGTATACAATAGTTCCACATATTCTTCCGGAATATCCTCAGCAAGACATATATTCAGAGGCATTCCGGCATATGTATCCCAGCACACACAACGGGTACACTCTACACAACGGAAAGGATTCACTCCATAATCGACATAAACCTGCGTCCGGAATAACCCATCCGGGTCTTCCCCTCTGTTCCTCAAACCCCTATCCGGTAAGAGACACAAAGCCACAGATACTTCTACCGGTACCGAACCGCTTTCGGGCAACATTTCCACGACCTGCTGTTCAGGAGAACACTCCAAATAATGCCGGATAGTAAAACATGCTCCGTTCCTACAGGTATCGACAGTTATAATCTCCGAACGGCCATACTGTATCCGTCCCCATTTCCCGTCCCCCACATACCACTTTTCCTTTATACCATCGGTCACATCAATCAAATAACCTGTTTCTTTTTTCTCCGCTACCGGCCAGGTTTCCACCGGTGTCTGTAAACCGGACATCTTCAGCAATCCGTTACTCATCCATGTTGTATCTGAAACTCTCTCCGGACAGAAAACCGCAAAAACATCCAGGGTCATAGAATCCCTGCCTTGTTCCAATCTAAAAATTCCTTTACTCTCCAATAACTTCCCCCGAATTCCCAATCCTCTGTCTATCTGGGCCAATACCATCCATTCCCGCCCCAAATATGTCTGCTCAATTTCTACATACATTCTGCCATTCCGTTCATATACCGGTAACACCACAGCATTCTCATCCTTATCTTTACCACAGGCATTTCCACTTTTTATCCCAACCATCCCTACCCAACAAAACAACAATACCAATAACTTTGTCCTCATGTTATTTCCATATTGAATTCACATTTTTTCTCCACGCTTTCCAAAAAACATCCTTTTCCTTGTCTGTTTTCCGATACATCACTTTCAATTGTTCCTCCATCAAAGCCACCACTTCCGGATACCTATTCCTTTCTGTTTGTATATATTCCATCAAACAATCCGTATAACACCATATCAAGAATCTTCCCCAACACTCCTCACCAGATACATTCCGGAATATTTTTCCCAAATCTCTGATATATTCAGTGACCGAATATTCCCGATCGTAACCTACAAAACAATCCGCTTTTTCTACCAACCGTCTGACAGTCTCCCTTCCCCAGTCTTCCCACCACTCCCGAGGCAGGTCCTTTCCCGATTCCAACACATAGGTTTGTAAAAAACGCAGGGCATCCTGCTGTTCTTCCCTCCCCACAGCAACAACTATAACCGAATCATTCCCCCAACATTTCCTTATCCCTCCGAGATAGGTAAAAGCCTGATTTATGTACTCCGAATATTGTTTTCGGATAGCAAGATTCCAACTTTCAACACTCAGACGCCCGTTATTTCTCAGAGTATCTCGCAACAAACGCTTCAAGTGACACATGCCCAATTCTGCCGTTTCCAACGAATAACGCCCTAAATCTTCGGCTTGTGCTTCAGGTAAGTTTCCACCGCTATCCTGAAAACGATATTTACGCTCCAATTGTTTTTTTTCTATCCAAACAGACAATTTTTCCTGAATTTCTTCAGACGCCAATCCGGGAAAATAACGGTATCCCCACTCAATAGCCAATGAATCATAAGCGCCAATCCGGGGTATCCGGTCGGACATATCGACTCCATCTTCGGGTTGTACAGCATAGTTCATACGCATATAATCCATTATAGAACTACCATAACCATGACGGTGTAAAAAAACGGCATCTCTTAACTGCTCTGTTTCACACAAAGAACTCCCATAAAAATTATGGGTCAATCCCAGTACATGCCCGACTTCGTGTGACACCACCATCTCCAGCAATCTACCAGCCAGTTCGTCCGGGAACTCCTCCTCGCTTTCTCCTGTCTGTGCAATATACCACTGGCATAACATATCAAAAACCGAATGAAAAACCGCAATATGACAACTCAGGATCTCACCGGTACGGAAATCTACAAAAGGACGTCCATAAGCATTCTCCATCGGAGAAGCCTTATAGACGATCCATGACAAAGCAGAATTATCTAAAGTAAATCCGGCCGAATCCGGAGCCATAAGTCCTGCTATGGCATTTTTAAAACCGCTACGTTCAAAAAGAGCATTCCAATTGTTCACGGCACGTAAAACATAAGGACGCCACTTTTCAGGAAAACTACGGTCGATATATATCCTAATCTTTTGCCGGGGTTCAACCAGTTCTCCCCGCCTATACCGGGCCGTATCACGATCCGCCACTTCCAGCCGCCAACGTTTCACTACGCGATCCGAGATGACCTGACAACTTCCCGGTTCCATATGTGCATAAGGTACAGTAAAATATCCAACCCCTGAAGAGGCATAACGTACCTGCATCGGATGCCGGGGCAACAACCTTAAACAACAACCTAATTTCCATCGAGTCACTTCTCCATTTGCTGAAGTTGCAGGCGTCCTCTCTACAGCTTCATAAATCCGTTCAGACCTGACAATCACACTTTCCGGCGTTCCAAGAATTGCCGTTACCCTTCCTTCACGCTCACTCCCTATCCCGATCAAAAAAGAAAAGGGTTGTAATCCCCACAACTTTCCATCACGAAGCCATTCGGTCACATCAATGATCTTCCCGGTCTTTTCACACCCCAAGATTTCAAATTCCTGTAAGGTAAGGGGCATTTCCCGTTCAGACAATAAACTTCCGAGTGAATATGACCCGGAAGTATCCACATAACTTCTTATCTCCTTCAATATTATCTGTTCCTTCTCTTCCTCCCACCGTAAAATCCTCGGACCGAACCGATCGCCCTGATATCCGAATTTAGCATCAGCAGATTTTTTTTTTCGTCCGGCACCCTCCAATATTGTAGTCGTCAGGCTCATATCACGTCCTAGCAGACTATCCGGGATCACCCATAAAATACGTCCATTCTGTTGATAAGTTGTAAACAAACCAGGTATAACTTCCGACTGTGCATAAAGCTTTATCATACACAGCAAGAAAAAAAGAATCCAACAGATTTTTTTCAACCAGGATAACATTTTCCGGGACCTGAACAGGTCCCGGAAAAACAACTGCTTCTTATTTAAAAGCATAGACAAAATCCACTACATTTTTAAATCCTTTAAACTCATAAACCATCAAGTCTTTCGTTCCCTCTTCCTTATCTATCTCTCCGGCTGCAGTCAGCTTCATTTCAAGCATACTGCAATTTCCATCCGGATATTCGGCCACTCCCCCCAGGTAACTTACAAAATCATAAGGAATCGCTTCTACCTCATCTCCTCCCGAAATATCCCAACGGTCCTCCCGTTGGCTGCGGAATTTCAACCGGGTAATCCGTACAGAAGGATCCGGATGGGCATAAATTTCATATGAACGAGGAGTTGAACGAGTCAAGTCTGCCCGATAAATCTTATTACCGACAGCATAGTAAAACATACGGTCAAAATAAGCTGAAGTGGCCACCGGTAATTTTCCTTCGACAAGCCCTGTTTCCGGGGTCAATTCCCAATAACCGCTACAGATTGTCCCTTTCTTCCCTTGTATCATCTCCGGAGAAATTTCGTAAATATACAAGCTACTTCCCTGACTGGCTATCGCCATAATCTTCGGAACATCGCGGGAAGTCGTCGCTCCGATATAAATTACATCTTTATCTCCAATATTGTTCGGATCGAATTTATTCGGATAACCGGCCTGCTCGCCTATGGTCTCCAGTTTCTGTTCATTCAGACTTCCGTCAATATCGTAAAGATCTTCCATGCCGCTAGCGATGTAGCGGTTCGTATTATAATTATTACCGCCAATATCCGCATTATAGTAAGAAAGGAAGCGTTTGTTCTTGGAATCATAAATAATATTTATTCCTTCCGGTGACACATCATAAGCCAGGGAAGCCCTCTCTGCATAATAATCCCCATCTGCAGCTTTCACCGGATAATAAACAGAAAATCCATCCGGCTTGGCAAACCAGAATACCCCGTCGTCAATGATACATTCCCCCCGTTTATCTCCTTCCGCATACATCGGTGCATAATGGGTGTCATTATTCAGCTTTTTGTATAACAACATTCGGTTATATGCATAACGTTCTTCCAAAGTAGCACCATCCAGCATATAGTTTTTCCCTCCTTCAGTGAAAATACCCAACAATGTCTCCTCAGATCCTTGCTGCATGGCATTTTTCAGATGCAAATTATTAATCGACAAGAACAAAGGTTTACCCTGCAACCTGCCTCCCGTTTCCTGTGCATAGATATCTTGTACGGCAACCCGGCTGCTACCGTCCCCATCGATACATCCCAATACGGCATTCTCACCGATATTCTGCAGCACAAACCAACAACGGTTAAATGCAGCCACCAAATTAACCACCGTCTCACCGAAGGTCACGATATTCTGTACCGTATCCGTTACAGCCAGCCGTAATGTAATCTGTCCGCTATTTTTCGGGTAAACCCATATCCGGCATACCGAATCCGTACCACATTCCGTCCACGTCACCCCACTTAGATTCTTTTTCCACAAATAAGTCAAATTGGCATTATCTTTCCGGTCCAACTGGGTAACAGCCGCTTTCACTTCAACCAAAACCGAATCTTTCTTCGGTATCGTAACACTGACGCTCCGCGGCATTTCTAACACCATATCGTTGATGTCATTATAATCATAATTTCCCAAATCATCGTAACAGGCTATTCCCAATACAGCCAATAATCCCCATACCAATATCTTTTTCATACTATCATTTTTTCTGTTCACATTCATCATCAATCCTTAGGAAACACAATCTCATTCTGAGGATTTTCGTCATCCATCAAAGGCGGATTACCAGCCTTCTTATAAGCCTCATACTTAGCACTGACCTCATCCCTGACTTCTTTCGTCTGCTCTGTCTCAGCATAAATTTTCCCCAAGTTGTCCATCATAAACATATATTTATTATTACTGTATATCCCCCACAACCTCTCATCCCAATCTGAAGGACGTATCGTATAAGCGATAGTAACTTCACAATCCGAATTCTCCACACGTCCCTCCCCAAACTCATGCTCAGCATTCTCTATATCGAAAGTCAGTTTTGTATTCAACTGGGCACCGACCCTAGGGGGACGGGGTACAACCAACTGGGCCGTAAAAGTTTCAGCCCCAACAGGAAATTCATAAGAAGGTATAAACACAACCCCTTCCATCTGATCGACCGTTTTCAGGCATACCCCGAAGATACGCTCTTTATCGACGACCTGAAGGAAAATGTCGATGCGGCTCGTCAACTGGGTTTCCATACCGTGCATTTTGCCGATAAGGAAAAAGGATACCGGGAAATCAATAAAATTCTTTGCTCTGAGTTTTAGTTTTTAGTTTCCAGTAGTACCTCCCGCAAAGCATGACTCCGGTCAGGGTAAGCCCTATCGGATAGCCGATCCAGATTCCTGTGATGCCCCACTCGAGTACAAAGCCGCAGATGTAGCATACGGGCATGGCGATCAGGAAGTAACCGATAAAGGAGATGACAGCCATGGAGATCACATCGCCGATACCGCGGAGGGAATTGGCATAGGTAATCTGAAGGGCATCCCCGAATTGGTAGGCCAGCAGGATATAGACCAGGGTGGATACGACCCGGATGACTTCTTCGGAGGTGGTGAATAGATATCCGATCAGTTCCCGGGAAAATAAGAACACAGTACAGGCACAGACAGCGAGACAAAGAATGAGGTGGAAGCCTGCCATCGTCGTGCGGCGCACATGGAGCAGCTCCTGACGGCCGAAATAATTACTCACCCGTACAGATACCGCTGCTCCGACTCCGTAATAGATCATAAAACCTAAAGTCGAGATAGCCACCATCACCTGATGGGCGGCCAGGGCAATGCTTCCCAGCCAACCGATCATAATTCCCGTAATACTGAACAGGGCAGTTTCCAGGCCCATCTGTAAACCGACCATCCAGCCCATTTTATTGAGTGAGAGGATATCGGTGAAATTGTATTTACCCCGTTTGTAACCGACCAGATAGCGGCGGTAACGGAGGCTGCGGTAAAATAAGACGGCGAAAGCTGCAAACATGAGGATACGGGCCGTTAAGGTGGAAATGCCTGCTCCTACGACACCCAGGGCCGGTAGTCCGAATTTTCCGTAGATCAGTATATAATTTCCGGCAATATTCACCAGATTGGCGGAGATCATGATGTACATGGGCGTTTTGGTATCCGTAATACCGTCGGCGAATTGCTTGAAAGAATTGAATAACATGACGAATACCAGGGAAGCCAGCTGGAGAAGAAAATAAGGCCGGATCAACGGGAGTAATTCTTCAGGCTGTCCTAGCCGGTCGATATTGAACCATACCACTGTCATCGCCAGGGTCAGGAGCAAGCCGATGAAGAGATTTACCAACAGACTGTTGCGTAGCAGTTGACCGACATGATATTTGTCATGACGGCCGAAAAATTGTCCGACCAGGGGAGTAAGACCATAAGAAAAACCCAGACCGAAAAGAATGGGGATATTGAAGGCACTGTTGACAAATGAAGCTGCAGCCAGGTCGAGAGTGGCATATTGTCCCACCATCATGTTGTCGGCCAATCCGACAACAACAATACCGATTTGTCCGATGACAATAGGCACACCCAGTTGTATCAGTGCCTTATAATGTTCTTTGTAACGGCTCCAGAATTTCATGCAAATAAAATGTAAACGATGAGTGTGCAAATTTACAAAAAGTCCGACAAATTTAGGCACAGGAGATAAATGTTGGTTTTGCACTTTTGAGTACTGATGTTTGGGGCTATGTGTCTTATTTTTGTCCCGTTATATGATTAACGGCAGAAAGATATGGTGACAGATTCACAAACGGATGCGGTTTTCTTTTCGGCTTGGCTGACGGGACTGGAATGTTGGAAAGACATTCGGGCGGCTTTGGAGCAATTCCATGTGCCATATGGATTATTGAGCGATACGCGGGATTATTGGGTGCGTGACTTCATGCCGGTACAGTTAAGTCCGGATGTCTATTTGCAGTATGTTTATATCCCTGATTATTTGCGTGACTCGGCGGTTTATCGGACGGATGGGGCAGTGTGTTTTGAGAAATTGAAACTTTCGGATGTGAGGGTGACAAAGACGGATGTCGTTTTAGACGGCGGGAATGTCATCAAATGCGGGGATTCCGTTATCATGACGGATAAGATATTCTATGAGAACCGGAATTATGACAAAGTCGCTTTGATGAATGAATTGGAACGGTGTTTCGGGGCGGAATTGGTCGTGATTCCGTGGGACCACCACGAGCGGTACGGACATGCGGACGGAATGGTGCGTTATCTTGGCGACGGGCGTGTTCTGCTGACGAATTACGGGGATTTTGACCCGGGGTTTGCAGAGAAATTGCTAAAGGTATTGTCTCGCAGATATGAAGTGACGGAGTTGTGTTATCCAGTGGGGAAGCCTTCCCCGTATAATTGGGCTTATATCAATTATTTGCAGGTGGGTGAGGTTATCCTGTTACCCCGATTGGATATGAAGGAGGATGGGATGGCGTATGAGCGGTTCCGTGCTCTTTTTCCGCAGGCTTCCATTGGCCAGGTGGGAGTGAAATCATTGGTGCGTCGGGGCGGGGCTTTGAATTGTGTGTCTTGGAATATATGTAATCAGTTAAATTAATCAATCATGGAAACTATCGATTCAGAAAGAGTAAAGTGTGCAGTTTACAACCGGATAGATTATGACCTTCCGG
>ERZ772861.2882-NODE-2882-length-11030-cov-6.505421_pt1 | contig 11030 bp, 4 predicted proteins | sample MGYA00512135_ERZ772861 | MGnify/ENA primary metagenome ERZ772861 (study PRJEB29015, sample SAMEA2737700) | human gut metagenome | biome: human gut; feature: human-associated habitat; material: faeces | place: China | collected 2012 ...
TTACCCTTGTCAAGCCATGACGGTCTGAACGGAGACTGTCAGCTTTCCATAAGGGTGGGAGGGGAAAAGCCGCCCCTCCCACCTCCTCTCTTTGTTGAACGGCAAGACCAAAACCACATACAAAAGCAAATATGTTACCCGCCCCTGCGGGGCAGGTAACGGGAAAAATACGCCCCATCTGCGGGGCGAGAAACAGGAATAGGAGCAAACACACATGATCTCTTTGAGTGAAATACTGCATACCATCGCCCAGGCGCTGATGATCCCCTGCCTCATTATACTGATAATTCTGATGGCCGGGGCGGTCTGGCAGATCGGCGACATCGTGGTTGAGTACATCGCGGAACGCCGCAAGCATAAGTGTAACGTCCCCCAGCTGCTGCGCGACGTACACGCGGCGGGCGCGGACGGCCTTGCGGAGCTGATTGAAAACAGCGGCCTGCTGCGGCGGCAGAAGAAGGCCCTGCTGGAGCTGGCGGAGAGCCGGGGGCTGCCCAAGGACACCCTGACGGCGCTGGCGGAACGTCTGCTCGCCACGGAGGAGGCGCGGAACGCCCGCACCACCTCCATCACGGACATGATCGCCAAGCTGGGCCCCATGTTCGGCCTGCTGGGCACGCTGATACCCCTGGGCCCCGGCATCGTGGCGCTGGGACAGGGCGACACGGTGACGCTGTCGGAGTCCATGAACGTGGCATTCGACACCACCATCGCCGGTGTGATCGCGGCGGCGGTGGCCAGCGTCATCTCCCACATCCGCAAGCGGTGGTACAACGACGACATGGTGTCGCTGGAAACGCTGATGGAGGCAGTTTTGGAGGAGGTCACGAGCGATGTTGAAGGGTAAGTTTTCCTCCCGCCGCCGGGTGACGGAGGAGGTGGACGCCATGTCCGGGCTGGCGAACCTGTCGGACGTGATGCTGGTGTTCGCCTGCGGGCTGATGGCGGCGGTCATACTGAACTGGAACGTGGATCTCAGCAAGACGCGGGTGGAGATCCTGCAGCGGGAGCAGATGAAGGAGCTGGACAACGCCGAAGAGCTGGAGCAGGATATCCAGTCCTCCAGCAGCTTCGAGCAGAAGGGTACGGTGTACGAGGACCCGGAGACCGGCAAGCTGTATGTGGTGATGCCGAAGGGCAGTAACTAAATAGTTTTTACATAGATACGTTCAACAGAGAGAGGAGCAAATCACATGAAGAAACGGACAAGCAATGTGTCTCGGCGCATCGTGAGCCTGCTGATGAGCCTGGTGCTCACGCTGACGCTGGTGACCCCCGCGGCCTTTGCCACGGAGGTGGTGGGCGGCAGCGGTACGGCCATCATCGAGGGCAACGCGAACCCGGCTGACGCTAACCCCAGCGGGGACAACGAGGGCAAGGACGACGAAAACAAGGACACCGAGCACGGCGGGGATGAACAGCCTACCAACCCCGGTGATGAGGACAAGAACCCCGGCGAGGGTGAGGACGATGTCAACGCATCTTCCAATGAAGCCGATACTCAGGAGGGCGAAGGCACTGATACCCCCGTGGTTGCTCAACGCACGGTAACACTGGAGAAGTGGAATAAAAATGCCGCTTATGATGTGAAGATCGTCATTCCCGCTGCGACTTCCGAGCCCGGCGAGGGCGAAACGACTGAAGCACCCGGCGAGGGCGAGAATGCCGGCAGCGGCAATGAAACGCTGAGCACCGAGTATACCGGCACCGATGAGAAAATCACTTTGAAATTGACCACGGAGGATTATACCGATAACCCCATTATTTATATCAAGTCCTCCGCGGATGAAGTTGTGGCCGAAACTACGCCCAAGCTGGGTGACGACGGCACACTGGAATATGTATTTACCGGAGAGGAAACCGACATCACTTTGTACTACGGCACGAAGGATGATTTTGTCTCTGCTTGGTATGGTGATGGTACTGCCACGGGCTATTACATCCGCACCGCCGAGGAGCTGGCGAATTTCGCACAGTTGGTGAATAGCGAGAATGATTTTTCCGGCAAGACCATCACGCTGGGTAAGAATATTGTGTTGGACGGCAGCGACTGGACGCCCATCGGCACAAAGGACAACCCGTTCAAGGGAACATTCAACGGCAGAAATGGTAGTACTTACTACACGATTTCCGGCCTGAATGGTGACCTGTTTGGCGTGGTAAATGGCATCATCCAGTATGTGACCATCAGCGGCGGCACAGGCCGGCTGGTGAACACGCTGATCTCCGGCACGGTGGAGAACTGTATGTCCACCGCAAAGGTCACCGGCGAAGGCGGCGGACTGGTGGGGACCAGCACCGGCACGGTGCAGAACAGCTATTACTACAACGCGGACGGCAAAAATACCATGGCCGTCAGCAGCGGCACCGTCACCAACTGCTACTATTTAGCGGATGTTTCCACATGGGGACAGACGGACGACATCGGCGCACGGACGGCGGAGGAATTCAAGGCCGGCCGGGTGACGTGGGAGTTGAACGGCAAAGACGAGGTATATACTGTGCCGTCAACCGACTGGAGCATGGACGAGGAACTCCCCTGCTTAAAAAAGGGCCGTGCTGTATATGAATTGACACTTACGAAAAAGTCGGACGTAAAGGAAATGGTTGCAATCTCCGTTGAGGGGTATACCACATTGATGAATGGCAACACGCAGTATGTGTATGTTCAGAACGAAGAAAAGCCCATTACGATAGATGAAAGCGCGTTCTCCGAGGAATATATGGTTACCTATACTCCGACGCAGCCGACAAAAACACCACAATTCAACCAGAGCGCGGAGAGTATCACGTTCTATTACTCTGTCGGCAAGGCGATCACACCGGATACAAGCTGGTATGATGATAATAAAAATAAAGATGAATTTATCCTGTCCGATGCCGCTGACCTGTTCGGACTAGCACAGCTGGTGAATTCTGCCCCATATGTGGGTTTTTCCGGCAAAACCGTTAAGTTGAGCAAGGACATCGACCTCACCGGCTATGACTGGATTCCTATTGGCGGTAGTTCCGCCGATTTTTGCGGCATTCTTGACGGAAACGGACATACCGTCACTATCAACATCAATAAAGACTGCACAGCGGTGGAAGAGTACATAGGGCTTGTCGGAGCCTTGGGAGGAGGCGGCTGGATAAAAAATCTATCCGTTCAAGGGGAAATATCTGTTGTCAACACCCGGCCAGACACTCGCACTGCTTATGTGGGCGGCATTGTGAGTACAATGTCCCCGAAGACGAAGGGAATATCAAACTGCAAAAGCTCTGTCGAGATCGATGCTGAGAATTGCAAATACGTGGGAGGCATCGTAGGAAGTTTTACTGGAAAGAAAGGAACTGGTGAAAAGATAGAACAATGCCTCAATCGTGCGAATATCAAAATCCGTGTGACCACGAATATGAAAGATTTGAATGTCGCAGGTGTTCTTGGCTGCGGATACAAGGGATATCCTATTATCGATCATTGCTGGAACGAGGGGGCAATAACAGTTACGCTGGAAAATGGCGTTACTAGTGGCGGGAAAATTGCGGGTATCGTAGGGTGCGCTTCCAATGTAACAAACTGCGCCAACTATGGGGCAATATCGGTAGCGAACAACTTTAAGGGTACTGCAGCTGGCATTATTGCAGCGCCATTTTCTGATAAGAAGAAGGGGATAGCAGCAAATAACTACAATGTTGGCGATATAAGCGGTCCTGAGGGAAAAACTTATGGTCTAAGTCCTATACCTAAATACGGAATTATTTCCAACAGCTACTGCCTCTGCAAGCTGAACGATGTGAGCGAGCAGAAATACATCGAATCCATCACGAACAGCAAGGGTAAAGCGCAGAACATCACCGCCACCACCGAGGACGGCAAGACCGTGTATAAGGTGGGCAACGACGTGCTGGTGAACTTGTTGAATGAGAACAGAGGCACATATATCGAGTGGATCAACAAGCAGGACGCGCCCTACAACCCCGTGCATGTCACCCGCTGGGACGGCAGCTTTGAACCCGGTGTGGAGGGCGTGATCACCCTTGTCTATGATCCTAACGGCGGCGAAGGAGCGGCTGTAACGGAACAGCAGCAGATCGTGGGCAATGGTGACGAAGGATCTTTCAATCTAAAATCCGCTGATACGCTGGGCTTCAAGCACGAGAACGGCACATTCCTCGGCTGGAGCAGGACAGATGACGGTACAGTTGAGTTCAGGCTGGAAAACGGCAGCATTACCCCTGCCTCCGTAACCGTAAAGAAAGATGAAACGTTGACGCTCTATGCCGTGTGGTCTCCGATATGGGCGGGCAGCGGCACGGAAGCTGCTCCCTATGAGATCCCCGATGTCGGCAAGCTGACCGCCCTGCAAACGCAAGTCAATGAAAATGGATTCAGCTACAGCGGCAAATGGTTCAGGCTGACCAATAACATCGATCTGAACAACGAGCCGTGGACGCCTATCGGTGTCGATACCGGCCATCCCTTCAGCGGCAGTCTGGACGGCGGCGGCAAGAGCATCAGTGGCCTGAACGTTAATACTTCCACACAGTATGCCGGTTTGTTTGGCGCTGTTGGAGAGATCGCTGTCCAATCGTTGACTCTGCAAGATGGATCGGTGACTTGCACCAATGGTACTACTTCGTGGTGTGGCGGACTTGCTGGGCGAAGCGGGTCACTCCTTCTGAATGACGTCCATATCGTCAACATGGCGATCAGCGGTGATGGACTGGGTGGCACTGGCGGTATCCTTGGCGGTGGAAGTGCAAGCATGACAGCCTGCAGCAACACAGGCGGTTCTGTATCGGGCAGATATGCCGGCGGTTTGACGGGTAAAGGCTTTACAGAGTCGGACTTCACGTTCTTGGAGTGCAGCAACAGCGCAGCCGTAACAGGCCGCCTATACGCAGGCGGTATGACCGGCTGTAATAAGAGCGCATCTGCAAAATTTACAAATTGCTCTAATGTAGGAAGTATAAGTGGCGGCGAGAGAGCGAACGGTATTGCCGCGATGGGTGGCAGTTTTATCGCTTGTATCAACGCGGGAACTGTCAACAGCTCTGGAGGACAGGCAAACGGAATTACCGGTGCGGCCGCGGATATAACGCAGTGCGGCAATACGGGTACTGTAAATGGCGGTATAGCGGCGGGCATAGCCCGGCACGCTATGCGTATTGAGAAATGTTACAACACCGGCAAAATCTCAGCAACAGCTGGCAACGCTGCGGCATACGGAATTGCAGGTTCGGTGCGGTGGTATATCAAAAACTCTTTTACTTACAATGTGGATACTCAAGTCCCTTTGGTAAGTAACATAAAATTCGGAACTTATGGTGACAAAAACGAAGTGACCAACAGCTACTACCTCGCCAGCAGTGCTACAGCGGTTAGCAGCGCAGGCGAATACGCTACGCTGGCTGATTTCGCCAGCGGTAAGGTAGCCTGGGGCGTCGGCGGCAAGGGCGAAGGCTCTCAGGGCGGTACCGACCAGGATGCCAAGCTCGGCTGGTGGAAGCAGGACAAGGATGACAAGTATCCGACACTGCTGGACAACCCCGACATGAGCAAGCGGTACTACCGTACAGACGTGGACTGCGGCACTGGCGGCGAGGTGGAACTGACCCGCAATGCAAGCAGCGCGGTCAAAGAGATTTCCAGCAAAGAAGCGGTCTATGGGCCTGCGGGTACCAGCGTGACCATTAAGGCCACGCCCAAGGACAACACCTTCGGCCTGAAGTCCCTGACATGGACGCATAACGGCCAGACTGATGTTCTGCCTGCTAAGGGCACGACGAACATCGTCATGCCCGCAGAGAGCAATGTTACTATCCACGCCGAATTTGCCAGTGTTGGCCCCGGCGGTAACGGTGGTTACTACTACGGCGGCAGCGGCGACGGTACCGGCACCGGCGATAAGGACGACGAGGGCCTGCAGGACGGCCTGAATATGGATGTGGAGTACGACATCAAGGGCCTTGTGCTGGGCGCCTACGCCGAGTGGGGCTCCAACGGCGGGAACAAGTCCTTCCAGAAGTGGCTGGAAGAAAATCCCAACGTGGTCCGCGCTCTGCTGACCAACAGTCTGGACAACATGGCCACCGCGGCCGTGGGTAAGAAGACCGATGAGGCCAAGGATCTGGCGGCTCTGCTGCTGGCCAGCCTCAACGAGCACACCGGCGTGGACGGCAAGGACGGCGACACCATTGCCAAGGCGCTGCAGAAGTACATCGACTCCGGCAGCGAGGAGGTGTTCAGCGCGTGGCTGACCGGTGGCGGCGGCATGGCCAGCGGCACCTACGAGAGTATCTACGGCCAGTACGCCAGCAGCCTTGCGGCACTGGCAGACCGTCTGTACAGCAAGTGGGAGGCCAGCGGCACGTCTATGACCTTCCCGGTGTGGCTGGACTCCCAGCAGGTGACGATGGAGAGCCTGTCCGAGAACGCGGAGGAGCCTGACGCCGAGCCTGACGACACTCAGACCACTGAAGCGCCGGAGGATGTGCCGGACGGACAGGATACCGAGGGCGGTGCCAGCGGCAACTCCGTGTGGGAGGTCATCGGCACGGTGGTGCGTGAGAATCCCATCCTCGTCTGGAGCATCGTGGCCGTCATCGCGGCGCTGATCATCGTGGGCGCGGTACGCCGCTACCACAAGGTCAAGCGCGATGAGCGTGACGATGTGGCCAGCAAGAAATAAGTGAAATAGACGGCTCTTAGAGGGCGGTCTGCCGATTCGCGTGGGCGGAATTTCCGTCCACGCGAATACGGCTATATAAACGGAAATGGGAGGGATGCCTCTGTGAGAAGAAAAGTGCGGAATTGGGCGGCGTTTCTGTTGGCGCTGGTGCTGGTATGGGGTATGATACCGGCGGCCTATGCAGCGGGATACAGCATCACCGTCAACGCCCCAACGGGGAACGACCTGCCCTATTGGGTGTTCGAGAAAGCGGGCGTAGACAGCGCGGATGTGCTGAACCTGACGGCCAACGAGGGGCATACTCTGCCCACAAGCAAAGTCGCCCGCGTGTCGCTGGCCGTTGGCAAAAACAAAGAGGATGAAGCTGCCTGCGGTATCTCCATCAATGGGATGTACTATGTGCAGTCGGTCACGCTGGAGCATCCCGACTTCTTCACCGGTACGGTGGAGATCCAGATCGGCAGGGATGCCCAATGGAGCGAGGAGACGTGGGGCAATATCACGCCGGTGGAGGGCTCCAACATCCTTGGCCGCGTGCAGTTCAAGAACGGTACGTTCACCGGCGATGTGAGTATCACCGTCAGTCCCATGACGGCAGAGCAGGCGGAGGCGGCGCAAAAGCAGAACCAGCGACAGGTCGTACCGCAGGGCAAGTACACGGTGGCCCAGATCTCCGAGGCCATTCAGGGCATTATGACGCAGAAGCGCGCTGCGCTGGGACTGTCTGAAACTGATAATCTCCTTTCCGGGGACGAGCTGACCTACGCGGGCAGCTCCGCCACGGACTGGCTGCCCATCGGCCTGAGCCGCTGCGGTGTGGAAGACGACTACGACGCCTATCTCGCGGCCTTGCAGACCTACGTCGAGCAGAAATACCGTGAGCCGGACAAGCTGGATCGAGTGAAGGCCACCGAGTGGCATCGTATCTCCCTCGCTGTGCTGGCCTGCGGCGGCGACCCCACCCATTTCGGCAAGGATGAAAACGGCAGCGACATCAACCTCATCGCGGACGGTGTATATGACCGCGGCAAGACCGTGGACATCGGCGCGCAGGGGCTCAACGGCTGGCTGTGGGGGCTTATCACGCTGGACAGCATGAAGTACAACATCCCCGCAGGCTCGTCCTACACCCGCACGGAGATGATCAAGAGGATACTGTCCTTCCAGCTCCCGGACGACGGATTCAACCTGCGCTTTGCACAGGGCAGCACCGCAGATCCGGACATCACGGCCATGGCGATACAGGCCCTTGCGCCGTACTACCGAAATTCGACCTTCAACGTGAAAGACCCAGTGGACAAGGCGCTGGGCTGCCTGTCCGAATTGCAGCTGGACACCGGCGACTTCCGCAGCTGGGGCACGCGGAACTCCGAGTCCGTGTCGCAGATCATCGTGTCGCTGTGCTCCATCGGCGTTGATCCGCAGAACGACACCCGGTTCATCAAGAACGGCATCAACCTGCTGGACGCGCTGTTTTACTACCAGCAGGAGGACGGCGGCTTCGCCCACTCCTACGAGTCCGATCCCGGCAACCCCTCCGCCATTCCCGGCGAGAGCAACAGCATAGCCACCGACCAGGCCCTGCTGGCGCTGGTGGCCGTGTGGCGGCAGGCACAGGGTATGAGCATCCTGTACGACTTCCGCCCCGGCAGCGTGTCCGCCAAGATACTGACGCCGGAGGAGAGCGAGGTGTCCTTTGCGGGGAGCTATGAGTTCACCGAAGCAGACCAACAGCAGGCGGACGCCCTGCCCCAAAAGCTGACCACGGAGAACGATGCCGAGGTGACAGCCCTGCTGAATAAGCTGAAAATGAGCCGTGACTTCGACGGCTATGACAGGTACATGGAGAAGCTGACGGCGGCGCAGGAGAAGATTGACGCGCTGTACGCGGAGATCGAGAGCCTCAACGCGGACATCCAGGAGCAGATCATCTCCATGACCGAGCCGGGACTGGGCGAGAAGTCCACCGTGGACAGGTTGGTGAAGCGGTACAAGGCGCTGTCCGACCATGACAAGGAACTTGTCCAAAACTGGGATACCGTACTTGCGGTGAAGGCACAGACAGACGCGGCGCAGAGAAATCTGTTCCTTATCATCGGCGGCGCGGTGGTCGTCATGGTGGCCGTGACGGTGGTCGTTCGCCGCAGGAGGGAGAGCAAATGAGAAAGCATATCACAAGATTACTCACCACACTGCTGGCGCTGGTGATGCTTTTGCCCATCGTAGCACAAGCTGCTCCCACGGACGGCTGGACGGACGAGGCGGAGCAGGCATATCAGACGGTGACGCAACTGGTCATCCAGCGTGTCAGCGAGAGCAAGGACTACCTTGCCACGGCCACGCAGGAGGAAAACGCCAAGGCGATCTATGCCCTGTGGACCTCCGGCGCGACTGTCCCCGGCGGCTTTTACGACGAATACCTGCAAGCGCTGGCCGACTGGCTGGATCTTGCGGTCAAGCGGGGCAAGACGGCCTACATCCCCGGCGCTATCCGCACGGTAGCGGCTATGGGACTGGATGTGACCGACTTCGCCGGTCACGACCTCATGGACGCCCTGCGGAAGCCGGAGTTAGTGGAGGCGGACGAGGACAGGTTGGATATGCTGCTGGACCTGGACGCCGCAGGTGATGCGGGTAAGAAGGACGAGTTCAGCGCGCTGCGGGAGCAGCTTCTGACCGAGGCGCTGGCCCGTCAGCAGAGCAGCGGCGAGTTCCGTTATACCTCTAAGTGGCCCGCTGAGCTGAAGCAAAAGGGCGTGGACGATGAGCCGGATCGCTTCGACTACATCCTACTGACCGCAAAATCTGCACAGGCCCTTGCGCCCTACCAAAGCCGCAAGGATGTGTCCGCGGCCATTGACAAGGCGCTAACTTATCTCTCTGAGCAGCAGCTCCCCAGCGGCGGGTTCGTCAAGTATGGCGACGAGGACGTGGAGGAGGATGCGGCGGGGCTGGAGATGCTGGCCGCGCTGGGCATCTCCCTCGCGGATGAGCGCTTCACCAAGGATGGCCACACCGTGCTGGACGGCATGATGGGGTGGTATCAGGATTTCTATTTTGAGGAAGCACCTAAGCCCGGACAGGGGTTCTATCGGAAAAATGCAAATTGGGGCTACAACACCTACTATAAGCCTCTTGGCTGGGTGAAGTCCTCATGGCGCAGTATGTATGACCCTGACAATTCGGATGAATATGTCATAGAGAGGAAATACATAAACGAAGCCGCATTTTCAGGTTTTTCCCTGTTTCGTACGGCGGCGCAGACGTGGAACACCTCCACAGCGGATCTCGTCGTTCCTTCCCACAGCGACACAGATGTGAAACCGGATTACAAGCAGCTCCTGAAACAAAAAACGGACGGGATGGCTGAACAAGTTATTGCCAACTACGAGTATCTATTGACAGAGGCACGCGAGATCACAGTCGGAGAGATCGCCAGCTTTTCTTCGCAGATACTGGCTTTGCAAAACGCAAATGTGACCTTGACAAAGAAAGAAGACGAAAAGCTGCAGGAGATCATGACCGCCATGGTGGAAGCCAGCAGCGAATACTATTTAGGGCGAACGTCCTCAACCTATTCCGCCGGTGCGGTGCGCGCCATGCAGTATCTTGGCATGGACCCCGGTGACATCAACGGCTTGGACTACTTGGCCGTGCTGACGAATACCGATAAGTTAGTAGCTACATCTACTTACGACTTCAACGGCTTCATGGAGGATATTGCCGCAGTTGATCCTGTTGTCTGGCGTTCCCGCGGCGTGGATGTAGGTGCTGTTGTGGACAAATATGCGACACGCATTCTTGCAGATCAAACCCCGGATGGTGGCTTTGACAGCTACTATGGTGTCAATATCGCACAAGGTCATGCGGATACCTCGTGGAGGGATGATGCACGCTACACGGCGGAGACCTTGACCGCACTGGCACCGTATGCGGATAAAGAGTATGTGGCTAAGGCTATTGATGCAGGTTTGGAATACCTGTCCTCCGTGCAGCTGGCAGACGGCAGTTTTGCCAACATGAGCAAAGAAACGCCGGATGGGGAAGTGACGCTGGCTGTTCTGAAGATGATGGAGGCGCTTGACATTTCTCTGGAAGATGAGCGCTTTGTGAAGAACGGCAACACCGTGGCAGACGCCATGCAAACGTTCTATGTGGACGGCGTGGGATTCATCAGCAATTTCGATGTGGAAGCACCGCTGGACAATTTGGAAATCTTACCAAGGTATGATAACCCCAACATGGGTGTATCTGATACGATCTCCGCCCTCACCTACCTCCAGGCCGCCGAGAATGGTAAGTTCGGCCCCGACGGCAAGGGCAGCAGCGTGTTCGAGGTGGTGGGCGCCGCCCTGA
>ERZ772861.2885-NODE-2885-length-11023-cov-3.037746_pt1 | contig 11023 bp, 14 predicted proteins | sample MGYA00512135_ERZ772861 | MGnify/ENA primary metagenome ERZ772861 (study PRJEB29015, sample SAMEA2737700) | human gut metagenome | biome: human gut; feature: human-associated habitat; material: faeces | place: China | collected 2012 ...
TCTCCTCCACCTATGTCTCATCGCTTCTCTCCTTCCCCACCATCTTCTTCACCGTCTCCACGTCCACCACCTTCTCCTCCTCCACCTTCTCCTCCTCCACCTTCTCCTCCGTCGCCTTCTCCACAGGCTTGTCCACAGGGTTCTCCACAGGGTTCTCTGCAGGCTTCTCTGCAGGCTTCTCTGCAGGCTTCTCCACAGGCTTGGCGTCCACGAGAACGATCTTCCCTGCGGGCGCCGGCTTCTTCGCTGGCTTCGCCTTCTTCTCCTTCTTCTTTTCCTTCTCCACCTTCTCCATAGGTGCCACAGGCACGACCGGCTTCTCCACCGGCACCACAGGCACCACAGGCACGACCGGCTTGCCCTTCTTCACGGCCACGCGCGGCACGACCGGCTTGGCGATCTTGACGGCGCTCACCCGGTCGGCGTCGGCGGGCCGCGCCTCCTCCTCGGCGCTGGAGGGCACCTCGCTGTTGTCGGAGGACGACGCTGCCTGTGTGATCATGGCTTGCAGGGGCAGGGAGGCGCTCTCCGCCTCCGCGTCGCCCGAGCACTTGTACATCAGCGGGCGGCAGGGCAGGGAGGAGGGCGCCACTTCCGGGGGCGGGGGAAGCAGGCGAGTGAGATTCAATGGCATGTCACTCGTGTTGCGAAGAGGAGAGGGAGGCACGTCGGGATCGGTCGGGGACTGGACGAACAGACTGAAAACGGACGGTGCTTTTGACAAATTCGCTTCTGATTCCTGGGGATTAGCGGAGGGAGAGGGAGAGTACAGAGTGTTCAGCAGCATCATTAGGATTCTGGCTAATGCCATCCTCGCTGTCCATCGCAGAATTGACTCCCGAACTACACCTCACATGGCGACAAACGGACTGACTTGGTTTCATCACAATGGATGTCGCTCCGGTTGCAAGGCTCGTTCATCCCGTTCATAGCACTGGGATTATTGAGCATTTCTACACAGTCAGAAGAAATGCGTACTTCCACCAACTACACCGTTACACCTTACCACCACCACATACAAATACCGATTCCTTGAGTATTCGGAGTATTATCGCCGACAGTGTGCCTCTCCTCTTGCGGAGTGCAGTGCGCAATACTAACCATAATCTTGAATTCCCAGCACATTACTCTTCGCTATCAGAACTAGAAGGAACCATGTCGAACTGAGCTTTGGTACTTTCCTTCAATGACTCCAATCCATTCTTTCCTCCAGCTTTATTCGCTCCACTATTCTTCAATTTAAGCAATGTTTCCATTTTTTTCACAAAAGACAAGTATACAATAGGAGAACGAACGCCTGACAGGAAAAGACCGGATTTCAGTTCATGCGGGAAACAAACAACTCTTTCCCCAATTATTATACAACACTCGCTAACCACTTCAGCACAACCATAATCGATTCGGGACGGAATGATGATGTCTGGAACACCTATTCTCAAAACAATATCGAAAATCAACTTCGGACACATTGCTCTTTTGCAGAATGAAGTCTCCTCCGATTTCAGTGAGAATGGGCTCGGCGGGGTATTGATCCTATTTTCACAATTGTATCACATATCCCTACCCGCGTATCACACTTGTTGAGCAGGAGTCCAATCGGTTGGTTCTCAATCCCCTTCATCTGCGACAAATAGGCCAGCTCCTATGTCGTTACACTTATCATTCATCAGGTACTGCCTTGACTTCATGAAAGCGCTCTGGATCGGAGGCATCCACGAGGAAGAGAACTGTCCCCTTATTCCATGCAACCAACACTACTTGCATCCACTTCTCCAAGGAACCGTTTCCACAACAATCGGAAGGACTACGGTTCATCCTCCCCCAACTCGGGAACTTCTTGTCCTCCTATATCATATGCCTTGAATGTGACACCACCATATGTAAATGTTTCCTCATTCACGTGCTACGAGTGAAATCGCTCCTCTGGAGGTACGAGCGAGGGTGACATTTGGATTACTTTATCATTCTGGATTCTATACAGCATGGTTGTTTTTCCCGCATTGTCGAGACCTACCGTTGAAAAGCAGCCCCACGCCTACCAATCACTGCAATCACGGCCTCCTTCGTGTAGAGTCCGAAGAACTGTAGCACCGAGAACACGACCGAAGTGAGTGTGTTTCCCATCAAACAAAAACATGGGTTGCGTAAAGAACTGCGTTATTGAAAAGGAGACACTAACGCATTAGAGAAGAAGATGCAGAAAAGAATCCCTCTAGCAACTGACAACTTCACTCGACTCTCGCAAACGAATCACCTTCCCTTCAAAGGGGTTGCTATTCAGGTAGCCCACCAGCATGGCGTCGCTCCACTCCGACTTGCCCAGGATCACCACACTATACCCGCCGAACTCGCTCTTGTACTCCGCGAACTTGATGTCGATGCCGTACAGAAAGTCCACCAGATCGCTGATCGGCACCATGCGGCCGAAGCCCTCCAGCGTGTACCGGCGCATCGCCTGCTGCGTGCCCAGCAGCGACGCGTGGCCCAGCAGCGGCCGCGGCTCGCTGAAGGTGGGCGTGAACGGCGTGGGCTCGCGCGCGAGGGAGGAGGAGGTGCTGAGCAGCGACATGTCCGAGTCGCGACGACGCAGCGACGCGCTGCTGAGAAGAGACATGTCTGAGTCGTGACGGCGCAGGGCTGGTGGGAACAGGTCCCCGGGGCGGTAGAAATCTGCGCGGGCGAAGGGCGCGTCGGGCTCGCGCGCGAAGGCGGGAGCGGGACGGAAAAGCGAGGGAGCGAAGGCGGGCGGGGGATAGAGAGAAAAGGCGGGCGCGGCGTAGGGAGTTTCAGTGTCGGTGGAGAGCGAGTCGTGTGCGGAGGGCGAAGAGGAGAGCGACTGCGCGGGCGATTCGATGCTGACCACGTCGGAACCCGGACGGGGCGTGAGCGGTACGTCGAGGAGGTCGGGAAGGGCCTCCATGGGGAAGAGCGTGAAGTCGCGGCTGTAGTTGTTGTTCTTGAGGATGCGCAGCTCGCGCAGCTTGGAAAACTGAACCTCGAAGGAGTAGCGGCGGCCATTCAGCATGTAGGTGAACTTCTCCAGCTCGCCCTTGGCGCGGATGCAGTCATACAAGATGGAGTACTGCACGAGAGCTTGAGGACCGGCTTCGTGGATGAACATGCGAATGCGCTCGACGCAGCCAAACTTGGAGCAAATCTATATGTTAAGATGGAAAATAGAATGAACAGAATAGAAATGACGTAGAGATAGGGTGGAGTTGTCGCGACAGATGATCGACACCAGGAGGACGCATTGAGGCGCAGACTGGTCCTCCTGCTTCGTCAGCTTGTCATAGCGAGAGAAACGGACTTCGCACTGGTTGCCCAGAATGGTGAGCCTGTTGGTCTGAAAGTAGTTGTAGGCCACCTGGGACTCCTCCGTGCTGCTCATCTCCACCAGCGCCTAACCCATCACTTCCCCTCACTTCTTCCACTTGGTTGTTGGGTCTGAGGATGAACACTTGCTTCACCGGACAAATCTTCTCGAATTCGTCGATGATATCGAACTACACGGTGAACGCCGCCCACAGGCCGCCTACACGAGAAATATTGTGCGTGATGTTGCTCACATGCAGCACCTTTGAAACTCTTGCATTCGAGAGGGCCATCAGTACGCTCTACAGATCATCACGACAACACCGTTTGGACCTATTCTGTTATGCACAAAGTGGTGTCTCTACCTTTCTACAGCCAGGTGCTGACGATTCGAACAAGGAGGATGTTTGTGAGACTCAAAGCAGTGTGAACGGGTTTTTACTCAAAACAAGCACGAGTGAGGTGCGTCAGTATCCGAAATCAATGGGATTTTTGGCTGTTGTGTCTCCCTTTCTGGGATCCAAGCCATTTGCGTTGCTTTTGTGATGACTGAAGTGCTTATAGGAAGGTTGATTCATACACCAACTCACAAACAGTATTGTGATTCCCTGACTGACGTTGAATAAACCATACCAATCGTCTTTGATGATGATGAGAAGAAACAGAACGGATTATGAGGAAGAATGGATGCGAATTGACAGAGCGAGGGGAGGCGGGAGAACGGTTATTCTGCGTTTTGCGCGGAAGATGCTCCTTCCTTGAAAGGGAAACCCAATCACGGCAAATAGAATTCCTTTGGATACAGTCATTGCATAAGAATGTTCAGAGTCCTTGCTAGAACTGCTCCTACTCTTAGAACGGCTGTGGTTGCTAGAGCCTTCGCTTCTCAGGTACGGAAGCGTATTGAATGTGATGGAATAGACGTTCCTGCCCGTAGAGGAGGTGACGAAGCGTATGCTGGATGTGGTGAAGAACTTCGATGCCGTTGACCCGAACAAGGTAGGCGGCTGTGTTTGCCCCGATCTAACTGCCGTAGGTGACGGAGCACTCCCACTTCATCAACGACCTGAAGCTGGACTCGTTGAACATGGTGGAGATGATTATGGCGATTGAAGACGAGTTTGCCCTGGAGATTGCTGACGATGTGGCGGAGAAGATTCACACGGTTGACGATGCCATTAAGTTCGTGAGCGAGCACCCCTTCTCCAAGTAAACAGGCTTTCGGTTCGTAGTGTCTATTTTTAATTATACTCGCGATGTTTGTTCATCACAGCGTGTCTTGTGAGAAGTGCGTTGATTGGACATGGATGGGGATTTGGGAGTATATGGTGGGAGGGATTCATTCTGTCTCTTCTGTGCTCATGTATGAAGTATATGGAGTGGAATGACCCTCACCCAGCATCAACACAAATCAACTTGCTTGTATGGAATGATCACACGTATTGCATATCGATGATGCGAGAAATACGTCCTATGCAAAGAAGAGGAATGGAAGGCTGAGAAGGAAGGAAGAGTGAGGGAACGGAGTTTTCTCTTCAAATCCATCGAGATCAACAATGTGCAAACCCTGTGTGCGTTGAAAAGAAATATGAATAACTGGAATAGGCTCCATTTCTGCATTCCACGATGGGCGTTTTGGCGTGAGAAATTGGCCTATCCTCCCCATTGAGCCATGGAAAGGCCATTACGGCCACGCAACAAAGCCTCAATCCAACAGAGGAAGAGAAATAATTGTGTTTCAAACAGATATCGCTCTGATTTCTGGTATCTTTCTTCACCAATCACGATCGTGGAAACTGCTGTTGGAAACACTTCCCACTCTCCACAGATTTAATCTTCCATCCGTCCTTCCATTGTCCTTTTCATAGACACATGTGATTCCTAGTACAGTAACGTGATCATGCCTCTCTCTTTGGAGAAGAAGAAGATCATCGTGATTGCCTATATCGCAGTCTTCATGGACATGGTGAACTTCTCGATCATCGTCCCCATTCTTCCCTACCTGTCTATGGAGCTCCATGCCACCACTATGCAGGAGGGTATTCTCTTTAGTTCTTATGCCATTACCCAATTGATCAGTATGCCCTGAAGAACTTCCTGACGAATAGGTCTGCTCGTCATGGGTCCTCTCAGCGATCGCTACGGCAGAAAGTACTTCCTGCTTCTTACTCTGTTGGGCCCGGGTATCGGTAGTCGATTGCTGCATTCTGTGATCCGTAGGCTCCATTCTCCAGGGATGCTCCTATTCCATGTGGACGCTGATTATTTGGAGAACACTGACGGGCTTCTTCGCCGGCGCTTTGATTCTCGTGCAAGCGTCCTTCTTTCCCCTTTTCTTTGATTCGCAGTGTGATCGGTGATTTGGTCCCCGCAGAGGAGCGCAGCGTATACCTCTCCAGACTGGATGCCTGCTCTTCCACGGCGTTCATCCTCGGACCGGCCATTGGCGGCGTTCTCTCCCAAGTCAACAACCACTTCCCTCTGTAGTGTCTTCTCCTCTTCCTCACGCACAGCATCGTGGGCGGTGTGATCTCGGATATCGCCTTCGTCGCCGCCATCTTCCTGCTGAAGGAGTCCAACCCCGCGGTGCTTCAGCGTCGTGAAGCGAAGAAGATGAACATCAAGCGTGGGCGAGGCGAAGCGAGTTGATGGGTAGTGGAGGAGAGCGAGAAGAAGGTGAAGCCCATCAACCGCGCGAAGGTGCACATCACGGGCACCATGTGTCTCTGCTTCGCCTTCGAGTTCTGCGTGCGCTGGACCACCAACGCGTATGAATCGCGCTATGGCATTTACCTGTCCGATTTCTTCGGCACCTCGTCGCTGGCGTACTCGTCCGTCTTCTCCGCTCACTTCACCCGTAGCACGCTGATCATCGTTCAGAGCGTCATCTGCGTGGTGCTCGAGTTCTGGGTATATCCCTGGTTCACGGGCAAGCTGAAGATCCCCATCCCCTACCTGGCGGGCATCGGCATGGCCATCGAGTTCTTCTCCTACCTCGGCATGACCGTCGACAGCGAGATGGGCTCCATGCTCTTCTGCACTCTTCTGTGGATCGGCTACTGCTTCGCCGCACCCACATCCGTGTCCATCCTGAGTGTGAGTGCGTGTGACCCGAGTGATGAATAGACCACGACGCACCCGACCATTCTGGGGCAGATTCTGTCCTACAACAACTTCTTCTGGCAGGGCTCGCTGATCGTGTGTCCTCTGATCCTCTCCGCCATCTACCAGTACAACAAGAAGTGGATCTACTACTTCTCCTCCTTCACCGCGCTCATTGCCGCCATCATCATGGGATACATGAGCACTTGGGACAACGTCAAGGAGATCGGCAGAACCTCCATGTTCAAGGCGGAGGACGCCAAGGAGGAGAAGGTGGAGATTGAGATGAAGACGGAGGGCACCTCGTCTGTTCCCCCTACGGAGAAGAACCAGACCGAGGTGTTGTCTGCCCCTGAAGGTGAGGTGAAGCCCGTTCCGCCGGCTGTGGTGGAGAGTGAGAAGTCTGCTTCGGTTGTGGTGGAAGAAGCGCAGTCTGCTCCAGCTGTGGTGGAGAATCAGACACAACCTGTGAATGCGTAATGGAAACTGCTTTCTTGAACACACTCTTCTAGTGCAGCAGGAATCTTCACAATTCCAATGAAGAACGACCTCAAACCCCTTCTCTTCATTTTCTCTTTATTGCTATTATATGTGTTCCTCAATGGATGCAGGAGATTGCTTGTTGCGACAGGCCCTTACTACATTTCCCATGGAGTGCTCGATCACGAGAACTATGGACTCATTTCGTCTGTATCATCCATCGCATTTGGACTGTGTCGGTTTCTTTCCTCCAGCTGATGGACTGGGTTCCTCTCGACAAGATGGTGATGATTCTATCACTCTGCATATCCAGCATTTGCGCGCTCATGACCCTTCTGAAGCCAGAAACGATGGGCATGAAGGTGTCGTCGTTTTTGCTCTTTGGCTATGCTTCTCTATCCATAACACTTGGACTGCCGTTTCCGTGCTCGTCAATGGTAGTGAGACGGTTTATTCCGTCATCCTGTTCCAACTCGGTGCGATGGTAATGACTAGACAGGAATCTGGTGTGGTCCCTTATCGCGGTTTGCTCCTGTGCCGGAACAATCCTGGCTACCACTCTTTCCTACGCTCTGGAAACGCCTTCGCGAGTGTACACCGTCATGGCTCGCTTTGGCTTCGGTGCAGCCCTGCTCTTTTTTGTCTTCTTCCCTACGGAGTCTTCTGAGGAATCCACATCCACTTCGTCCTCCAAATCCGTCCCAATCCCGTCTCGTTCCAAACACAGCGAATTCATCCTTCTCTCCCTCTGTCTTGGCAGCCACTTCCTAGTACTGGCTCTTCTTTCGTCTCATCCACAGATCTACTACTGTCGTCGTGTGCTCTCCGAGTGGTCTCCTTTCTTCCTCCAACCTCTCTTTTCCCTCTCTACTGAAGCCGCTGCAAGTCGCTTTGCTGTTGCCAACACCCTCTTCGAGATCGCCAGTGTGACGTCGCTTCTCCTCTTCGGTGCTGTTTCCACCACTACTGCCACTCCTCTTTCTCGTCTCATGATGCGGTACGTCGCGGGTGCTCTGATCTCCATCGCCTTGCAGGCACTCAGTGCAATCCTCCCCGACCCGTGGGGCTGTGGCTTGTACTATGTGGCAGCAACCCTTACCGGGTTCTGCATTGCCGTGCCGTACGCGTCGATGGAGCTGGTGATGATGGACCTGTGTGGACACTTTGCCGTGAACCGCGTGCTTAGCGTGACCAGTCTCAACACGCAGCTGGCTGCCGCATTGGCTGGCTATCCTACGAGCTTGCTGCTGAAGCGCTGGCTTGGATTGAAGCGAACGCCCTTGTTCCTCTTGTGCGTGCTGCTGGTGGTGCTGACAGGCTTGACTGTGATTTGTACTCTATGTGAGCGTGAGAAGGAAAAGACGGAATGACGTGTTTGTTTCAATCCCACGACCCCCCATAATGGATAGCATTGGATAATGCGAATTGTTGGGATACCCCCATCCCGTCTTTGAAACAGAAACTTGAAATGTCACAAAAATCAGGTAGCCATTCGATGAGAAGAATCCATACTCACGCGTAGGACTTGTTGGAGAAGCTGCAGATACCGTGTATACCATTTCAAAGGATGTGGAGGTCGTCCCGACGTTCGATGCAATGGGACTGAACCCTGACCTTCTTCGTGGTGTTTATGCCTACGGTAAGTTACTGAGTACTCCAATCCACAACTAACGCCGTGTAGGCTTTGAAAAGCCGTCCGCCATCCAGCAGCGCGCCATTCTGCCCATCATCAAGGGCAGAGACGTTATTGCTCAGTCTCAGTCGGGTACGGGCAAGACCGGCGTCTTCTGCATCGGCGTTCTTCAGAACATCGACCCCACGCTGATGGAGACCCAGGCGCTGATCCTCTCCCCCACCCGCGAATTGGCCGAGCAATCGCAGAAGGTGCTGCTGTCCATCGGCGACTACATGAAGGTGCAGTGCCACGCGTGCGTCGGCGGGAAGAGCATCGGTGAGGACATTCGCCGTCTGGATTACGGCGTGCAGGTGGTGTCGGGCACTCCGGGCCGCGTGTACGACATGATCAACCGCCGCCACCTGCGCACGCGCAACATCAAGATGCTGGTGATCGATGAGGGCGACGAGATGCTGAATCAGGGCTTCAAGGAGCAGCTGTACGACATCTACCGGTACCTGCCGCCCGCGACGCAGGTGGTGCTGGTGTCGGCGACGATGCCAAAGGAGGTGCTGGACATGACGAACAAGTTCATGAACGAGCCGGTGAAGATTCTGGTGAAGCGTGATGAGCTGACGCTGGAGGGCATCAAGCAGTTCTTTGTGGCAGTGGAGCGCGAGGAGTGGAAGTTCGACACGCTGTGCGACCTGTACAACACGCTGACGATCACGCAGGCGGTGATCTTCTGCAACACGCGCAAGAAGGTGGATTGGCTGGCGGACAAGCTGCGCGAGGCGAGGTTCACCGTGTCGGCGATGCACGGCGACATGCCGCAGAGCGAGCGCGACAAGATCATGGAAGAGTTCCGCGCGGGCAACAGCCGCGTGCTGATCGCGACGGACGTGTGGGGGCGCGGGCTGGATGTACAACAGGTGTCGTTGGTGATCAATTACGATCTGCCCAACAGTCGTGAGCTTTACATCCACAGGTAGGTGTGAAGGGAGGGAATTAAGTGTAGAATCGGTCGTTCGGGCCGTTTCGGCAGGAAGGGCGTGGGCATCAACTTCGTGACGAATGAGGACATTAGCATTTTGAGGGACATCGAGCAGTACTACAGCACGCAGATCGACGAGATGCCCATGAACATCAACGATCTGATTTAAGTTGTCACTATGAAGTGTTTGTTAGATTCTGTTTTGCCGGGTCTGTTTTTCGTTCCTACGGACTCCCCACACGATTAAGATTACAATGGAGAAGTACGAGCAACTGTCCCCTCTCTACCAGTGCGATTGGCCTCTTCGCCCTGATCCTTAGAAACAAAAACAAGATCATGAAGCTGAAGACGACGGCGATCACCATCAAGGCCGGAACGTCCTTTGAGATGCCTCTTATGATCACGAAGCCGAACACGACCGTGCACTGGGTGTTTTACACGAAGGGATACGACATCCGCTTTGGAATCGCGAAGGAGGGGAAAGAGGAGGAGCGTCAGTATGTTGTCGCCAACACGGCCTATCCGCCGGATTGTCCGCAGCAGGGAAAGATTGTGTTCGCAGAGACTGGAGAGTACTCCTTTATCTGGGATAACACGTACTCCTGGCTGCGAGAGAAGGAAGTGGTGTATTCTGTGGAAATCGTTCTTCCAGAACTGACGCTGGATGAACGCGTTGCGTGCTCGAGGTATCTATGGGTGTGAGTGTTGAGCGTAGGACAATTCTGAACGACCTGATTCAGATGCAGCAGGAGATTGTCGACTGCAAGGAGAAGGAGGAGGCGAAGAAGAAGGAGCTTGCGGATCTGGAAGTGGCGCACAAGAGCAAGTTGGAGAAGTTGGAAGCTGTGAAGGTGCTTGTGGGGTGATAAGGTGAGGGATAGAAGCAGATTCTCGAAGCGGAGGCGGCGATTCAGTCCTGTGGCGATCAGGTGGTTGCCATCCAGAACCAAGCCGATGCGGAGCGTAAAGCCATCAAGAGTGTGAATGGATATTTCTCTTCACAGTAGCGCTCTCTGTTGCTGCGCCATTCCTTCTTGAAGGCGATCGCGTGCTTTCTATGCTCACTGGACCGGACATCCTTCGTCTGTGAACTTTCAGATATAGAGCATGACGGATAGGGGATGTGTGAACCACATGATGCATGATGCGGTGGTTCGCGACTGTGTGTGGGTGCGTGCCTTCAAGCAGGACAGCAAGGAGGACGTGGAGCTGGTCCTCAAGAACGAGTGGCTGGCGAAGAAGTGGAGCATGCTGAATCCGAAGGAGGAGAGTGCGTGAGAGTGTTTGTTTCATTTCCGTTTTCCATTGACTCGTTTTCATTACCAGTCATCCATGAAGACGATTTCATTTGCACAAGGGGTGAAACTGTGCTTCCTGGTCGTGATTCTGTTAAAGAGCGAAATCCGGGAGCACTTGCTCGAATCCTCGTTCTTTGGCGTGTTTGCACTTTTTGATGGAGTTTACAAGCAGGAGTACAGTGTATGTCGTCACTTTTCTATGGGGCGTATTTCTCCCGA
>ERZ772861.2890-NODE-2890-length-11005-cov-6.133790_pt1 | contig 11005 bp, 8 predicted proteins | sample MGYA00512135_ERZ772861 | MGnify/ENA primary metagenome ERZ772861 (study PRJEB29015, sample SAMEA2737700) | human gut metagenome | biome: human gut; feature: human-associated habitat; material: faeces | place: China | collected 2012 ...
CGTAGCTCTCGATCATCTTCTTGACCATCTGGCCGCCGACGGAACCGGCCTCGCGAGAGGTGAGATCGCCGTTGTAGCCCTGCTTGAGGTTGACGCCAACCTCCCTTGGTGTACCCCGGTCATCTTAAAATGCCCATTTACGCATGCTTTACGATACGATGAGGGGGGAAAAGGCGCCATGCGCATCGCAATGTGAAACAGGCTCCACTCTGGTGTGTAGGGAGGATACAATTCGTGTAACGAGTGGTTCTACAGGTCTATTGCGGCAGGAAACTCCCGCATCGGATGGCCCTCCAGCTCACCGATGAACTTATAGAAGATTCGCACGCTTTGCCGAAACGGCTGGCTGCGGTGCGTAGCCTTCTGCATTCCTTCCGGCAATTCTTTGGGGCCAACTTCTATCCGCCTGACAAATGTCACCAAGGTATCCCGATCCAATTCCTTGATGTGCGTGTACTTATTGGTCAATTCAAAAAACGCTCGATAGCTTTCCTGCGTTTCATTTACCGGATCAACGACGCTCAGACAATCAATCGTCTTTTCAAGGCCAATCGACTCTCGTTGGAGCTCAGAGAGCATCCGTTCCAAACGGCTGTCATCAATTTTGCCCTCGGCATTGTCCGTATATAGTTTCGTTATAACCTTATCGATGGTAGCCAAACGAGCCTTGGCTTTTTGGAGCTGGAGCTGTTTGGCCTGAATCAGATTATCATCACCAGCACGCTGCATAGCCTCTCGAGCTACGCTTTCTTTCTCTTCGGAGCTTAAACAAATGAGCGAATTCAAGTCTTGGCGAACTACCTCAAGTATATCGCTATACTTGATGCGGACGCCAACACAGGGATCCGTAATATCAGGGCGATGACGATTGCAACTGAGATACCAGTACTTTTCTCGCTCACCTTTATATACAGTTCCGCACGAGCACAAAGCGTGTCCGCATTGCGCACAAAAAGCAATCCCCGAGAAGATACTCCGCCGGACATGATCGTATTGGCGAAAGTCAAAAGTGCCCTTGCCCAAATTGAACTGAGCCAAATCGAATACTTCCTGCGTTATGATCGGTTCATGGGTGTTCTCTGTGACTGCCCATTGTTCCTTTGGCACGTTCAGTTTTTTCTTCGACTTTACGCTGACTTTCTTGGACTTTCCCAGGAGCGTGTGACCCAAGTAAACTGGATTTTTAAGAATTCGCTTGACAGTCGTATAATTCCATAAATCGGACGCTCGTGCTGCTCCATCTTCCGAGAAGTTCCCTTTATAGAGGACCTTATACTTTAATGGCGGCATGATACCGTCGCTATTAAGATCCATGGCTATTTTCCGGCTCGAGTCCCCGTTCGCCGCAGCCTCAAAAATTCGCTGAATGATCGGTGCGGTTTCCTCGTCCGGCACCAGCCGATTCTTGTTTCGGTGGTCTTTCACATAGCCGTAGGGGGCACATGCGCAATATAGGCCTTTCTCCCTCTTGGCTTTCAGAACCTCCTTGACTTTTCTTGAACTGTCACGAAGGTAGACTTCATTCATGGCGAACTGGAAAGGCGCCATGACGTTTTCCTGCTCGGTATCGAAGTTGTCGGCTACCGTCAGATAACGAATTCCATGCTCAGGAAAGTACTGTTCAGCATAATAGCTGGCCTCTCGCATGTCTCTGCCAAGTCGCGAAAGGTCTTTGGTAATTACGATATTTGCTTTGCCTTGCTCTAAAAGCGCAATCATCTCTTGGAATGCCGGACGGTCAAAGTTACCACCGGACCAACCATCATCGACAAAAACGCGAACCAGGAGTATCTCATTCCGTTCACAATAGTCTTGAATGATCATCCTCTGGTTCTTGATGCTGGAGGATTCACCCTCGGCAGCCTCTTCATTAGATAGTCTCAGGTAAGCAAATGCGATTCTGCGAATGTCGGTTCTCACATTAACCTCCTTCGACGAACCGACCCACTATAAGATATTATACGGCATCGCCTGTACCTTCGTCAAATGCAGATTTTCCGTTCTTCTCTTTCAGCAGTCGGCTTATAATCAAATCTGGAACAGATTGGGTGTCTGAATAGGATCGGTGGACAATATAGGTCGCTTCACCAAGTTTTATTTCACTCATTTGGTTTTCTTCGCCTCCACCGATAGTATTCTCCAGTTTCGGATCCATCATGCGGTTCTCCTTCTACATAAACGAAAGCGCTCTTCAGAATAAATGTAGAAAAAGAGGGCCTTTTGACCGCATTCTGGAGCAGGCTCCGGATCGATTCATAGAAAATGACCCATCTCCCAGAATTGTGGGAACGCGCTCCCGCGACTATGCGCCTCGCGCGCTTCCCGCACTATTTGAATGGGAAAATGAGGGGCAGACCCCTACGGCAAACCTTTGATCATAATTGAGTCTTTCAGGCGATTAAACCAGCAGTTCAATGACAACTGCTACAGAGACAGATACGAAAGCAAGCTTTTCCCGCAGATCCTCGCTAAAGCCGTCGAGGTCTGCCATTGAAATTACACCATCGGACAGCAGACTCAATAGGTTCAGCTCCATGTTGGCGCGGCTCATGCGCATCACTACGCCACCGCTCTTTTTATCCTCGCGCACACGCTTTTCCAGCTCCCAGAACTTCTCTGACGCGGAACCGCCGCCTGAGAGCAGCGCGATATATTCGCGATTCCGTCTTTCCATGTACGCCTCCTGCCAGATAGGGAGACGAGACCTGAAAAGTCTCCAGTCAGATTCGTTGCATTTATTCATGCTGCTCATTCGGACACCTTCCATCCCAGCTCCTTGATTTTGCGAACGAGCTCGTTCTTGTCCATTGTTCCGTCAGCAAACGCCTCCTGAATGCCGGGGCCAAAGGAGATGCTTGGAGCGCCGGTATTGCCATGCATCGCTGCCAGTTCATTCGGCGTCCAGCCGCGAAGGCACCACAGACGACTCCCGTTATGATACTGCATCATAAGTCGCATAAGAGTACTGTGCTGTGTTTCCGTCAGGCGGACACCTACCTCGCACAGTTCAATCAGCACATTCTGAATCATATCTGTTGTACGAAGATAGCCGATATTTTCTGTCCGCCTATATGACCGCATGATCTTTTCCGACTCTGTACCGCTATACTCTTCCAGCAGAGCGGAATAAGTGGCAGGAACTTTCTTATAGTACTCCAGATTGAACTGTTCGTCCAAATTGAGAAAGGAAAACTCACTCAATTTCTTTCCACGATTCTCATTCGGATAAGATTTTCGTTGTCTTGGCGCGCATTCTTTTGCCGTGGATTTCAAATTCCCAATGAAATTCGAGAGGACGCTTTCCTCTGCCGATGCAGACGGTACCGCGTATGAAAGGAAATACTCTGGTACGCAGTAGGGCTGATTGCCGAGTTCATCCATCAGGGCATAGAAGGAGAACATTTTGCCATAACCTGCCCCGATCAATTCCTTTGATACGATGTGCCGATCCAGATCATTGTGCGGTTCCTCCGTGTACAGTTCTTCAATCTCATAAACCCGATAGGGCTGCACCTCTCGACGGACAATTGCGGAAAAGGCAATGAGATCGCGTCGGTGAATTCGCGGCGCACCGCTTTTGAGTTCCTGATAAACCGACCATACATCGCGCAGGGCAATGGCACCATACAGATTTGCACAGGCGGCAAATAACGAATGAAGGAAATCACACGCCTCCGTCGATAAACCTGCCTGCATATATAGCCGGTTCAGAGATTTCTCCGATAGTGGTTTTGGATAGGACATATACCGTTCCTCCGCTTCCAACGTTCAAACTTTATTCGTACTGTTCCGCGATCGACTTGACATGCTCTGCCATCTGTTTGACTACATCATCCGGTCCAATGACCTTCGCCGCCGTCTGAAATCCGCAGAGCCACGCAAAGAACTGTGGGCTGACGATCACATCTGTCCATACTGTAAAGCGATCTTCTCCATCCGGGACTAAGATCACATCCCGTCCGAGACGATCGAGTACAGCTCCCACGAGGTGATTTTCGAAACGGAGACGAACCTTGACCTCCTCGCCGGTGAACATACCAAAGGTCTTTCGGGCATAGACAGCCATGTCGAGCGCCTCGTATGCCTCCAGACCATCTCGTTCTTCGTCCAGGACGGTGATCTTTTCCATCTTGTCGACGCGGTAGTGCTTGATGATTCCGGCCTCAGAATCAAAGGCGACCATGTAGTAGTTCTCATCGTCCCATGTCATTGCAAAGGGACTGACAACATAATAAGCTCCACCATGTCGGTACACGCGCTCCTTGGCGACATTATACTCGAAATACAGGAACCGGATCTTCCGATTGCTTGAGATGCCATTATGAATCTCATCGACATTATAGTAGATGGACTCATTCATCGTTTTGATCCTGTTCTTCACGAATACCTGTCGGTTGAGCAGCTGTGCGCTGTGGATACTGGCCAGCTTCTCGATTTTCTTGACCAGGGACAGCGTCTTCTTATGGGTAATAAATTTCGAGGATTGGACGCTATCCACGAGGAGCTTGAGCTCCGGCAGTTCAAAGTCCCGGCTTGCGACATAGTAGCCATGATTGTTCCCTTCGCTTACTTGAATGATATCTAAGCCAAAATCCCGCAGAGCATCGATATCACTATAGATCGTCTTTCTCTCTGCAGTAATATCATGAGATTTCAGGTAGGCAATGATTTGGCTGGTGGTTACGGCATGCTCTTCGTCCGAGTTCTTCAGCAGGTACTCCATGATGTAGATAATCTTCAGCTTCTGAAATGAGGAGCGAGGCATATGTTCATCATCCTTTCAACTCGGTCAAGCCGTTTTCTGCAAGGCAATGATATCATAGCATAAAACCTGTCCAATAGAAAGGACTACCTTCGATAATGGCTATTTGTATCGCAAAAAGAAAGCCACGGGTTGAATACCTGAGAGCATTCAACCTGTGGCTTTCTATGAGTGTCCTTTTATTGCATCGTTACTGTGCCGAAAACGGAGAATTCGATTCGGACAATAGCTCTTCCGGAGAATACGGTTACTTTGCTCACGGAGGAGCACAGCAAGCATCCGGATAGTCCCCTCATGTTTTGGCGTCCGAGAATCAATGGCTACTGGAGTCCAGACTCTCTTCGCCATCTACACAAGCAAATGCTCGCCGCTGCTGGAGTGGATAAAAGTGTTCGCTTTCATGATTTGAGACATACATTTTCGCAATTCAGAGCGGCATAGATGCAAAAACGGTCGCTGGCATGCTCGGCCACTATAGTGCCGCATTCACGCTGGACACTTACACGCATGTGACAGAGCAAATGAAGAAAGGTGCAGCCGAAAAGATTGGGATTTTCATGAACGCAAATGTCAATGTGCAGATCAATGTCGTTCACTCGGCGAGTGCATCAGCACATGATGTTTCTGGATCTGTCCCGTCTAACTGCCTAACCCCGTTGAATTCGACGGATTTAGATCCAACCTTGCAGTAGACATTGAATAAGGAAAAGGGACTCTGAAATCAGTGATTTCAGAGTCCCTTTTTTCGTTGGTCCGAGTAGTGCGACTCGAACGCACGGTCTCCTGGTCCCAAACTTTTGAATAAAAATTTTTCTACTTTTTCCGGTGCTTTATAGCCGTTTTTGCTTTATTATGGACGCTCTTCGCAACTCTTGACTCCACTGTTTCCGCACACTCCACGGCTGTCTGTAGTCAAATATGTGGTCAAAAACCGCTTTCTGAACACCCTCATGACAGGGGACAGAAAGCGGTTTTTAGAGTTTACCGGAGTGCCGCGGACGGATGATTCGTCGCTCCGGTTTGCCGCATTGTACCTCTGCTGGAGAGGTTAAGCAAGTCCTTTATGCAGGGACAGGCGGCGCAAAATTTGCATCGCTATAAGCAAAGAGCTGCCGCATTGTTTTTCCTATACTTTTTAGCCGTTTTTGGCGATTTTCTCTCGATTTTAATTCCTTTCCTAACATCTTGTGACCCACATCTCCCATGTGTTCCACACCTGTCTGTGGCATTTTATGTGGTCAAAAGCAAAGCCTCGCCGGAGCAATTCCGGCGGGGCTTTGCGGTATTCTCGGCGACCCTCTTTTCCACTCGGTGAACAACACGAAAACCGCACTGGGGCCACCCCATGAGGTGGGATGCCATAATCAAAGAAAACAGACAGCACGGCGTGAGATATTCCGGGAAGCGCGAAGCTGGAAAAAAGACGGGTGTGGCGTGTAAAGAACACCCCCATATCATACAATAACTCTAAAGCTATGATACGGAGGATAATTTCATGAACGAGCTGCAAGCCTTTGAAAAGCACCTGCGTGAAAACGAGAAAAGCCCCGCCACGATAGAAAAATATCTGCGCGACGCCCGAGCCTTCCTGTGCTGGCTGGACGGGCGCAAGCCCACCAAGGAGCTGACCGTCTGCTACAAGGAAGGTCTGACCGAGCGATACGAGGCCGCCAGTGTCAACTCCATGCTGGCGGGGATCAACAGCTACCTGTCCTTTTCCGGTCGCGCCGACTGCCGCGTGAAGCCCCTGCGCGTCCAGCGGACGCTGTTCGGGAGCGAGGAACGGGAGCTCTCCCGCGAGGAATACGCCCGTCTTGTCCGCGCCGCGGGCGGGGCGCAGATCGGCGTTGTCATGCAGACCATTTGCGGCACGGGCATCCGCGTCTCCGAGCTGCGGCACATCACCGCCGAGGCGGTGCGGGAGGGTCGCGCCACAGTCCGCAACAAGGGGAAAACCCGCGTGATCCTCATTCCCGCCGCGCTGCGAAGGCTCCTGCTGGGCTATATGAAAAAGGCCGGCGTCACCACCGGCAGCGTGTTCCTCTCGAAAAATAAAACGCCGCTGGACCGCAGCACGGTCTGGCGGCGCATGAAAGCCCTGTGTGAGCGGGCGGGGGTGGACCCGCGCAAGGTCTTTCCCCATTCTCTGCGGCATCTGTTCGCCCGCGTTTTTTACAGCGTGGAAAAGGACCTGCTGCGTCTTGCGGACATCCTCGGCCACGCCAGCGTGAACACCACCCGCATCTACACCATGGAAACCGGACGGCAGCACATGAAGCTGCTGGAGCGCGTCAGCCGAACACTGCTCACATAATGGCGATTCTGTTGCGGAATAGTTGTAACAATCCCATATTACATCTACATCATAACAGAGACCCAGTATCATTAGCAAGAAAAATTTGAAAAACCCAGCGAAAAAAGTCAAAAAACGATAACGGCAACAAGGCCGGATGAAAAAATCTTCTCTCCCGGCCTGATTTTATGCGCCATTTTTACCCTCTGTTCCGCCGTTTAGGGTCTACGCTGTTGGCAGCGGACACAGTGATGCAACAGAATCGCCATTCTGTTGCTGTGGAAGTGTACCGCAGGAAAAAGGGGGTGACCGTAGGAGACGAGTTAAGGAACAGAAGAATTGCAGCGACCATATTAACCGATTACAAAGAAAACGGAGGAACAAGACCATGAGAAAAAGACTTCTCAGCATCCTGCTGCTCTGCTGCATGGTGCTGACGCTGCTCCCAACGACGGCACTGGCGGAGGAAGCTGCGCCAGCATTTGATCTGGCAACGGATCTGGCAGACATCACAATTCCAGATAATCTGGTCACCTGCATCTGCACAAAGACCAACGAAAGCAGGAGTTACGGCCAATTGCCCGGCGGCTTTTCTGCTTCTCCGATCCTGAAGGAGGACGGTTTCTGGACGGTTATTATCTATGTCAAGAGCGACATCTATAAAGATAACTTTGGCAAGGACATGGATTGCGAACATGACCCAGATATGAATCACTCTACCGACTTCAATCCCCCGATTCAGTTTAAGCTGAAATATGAAGGAGGCAAATGGGTGCTTCTTGGCAAGATGCCCCAAAACAAAATGCTTCACTTCACCTGCAGCGGCGGCCATGTGTATCAGGGGGACATTCCTGTCATCGAACTGGTTACCAGAACGCATACGGATATTAAAGTGACGGAGAATGACAAATGGGAGTATTCCATAGACAATGGGGCGACCTGGCAGGGCAGCTGCCATTTCACCAACCTGCAGCCTGGCACGGAATACACTATCATCGCCCGTGTGAAGGAAACAGCCACCCACAAGCCCAGTGCGAACAGCGCGCCTCTTACCGTTACCACGATGCATATGGACATCTCGGGTGAGTTGAAGGACAAGCTTCGTGCTGTTGCAAGTGCCTACGAAGGGGAATATGACGGCATGGAGCATGGGGCGGTCACCGTGGATGACACTAAGATGCCCAAGGGCTGGAGCATCGCGGGCTACTACACAGATGAGGGAAACAGCTTCAGCAACAGCATACCAAAGATCAAGGATGCGGGCACTCTGAGGGTAGGCGTCAAGTTTGTCCACCCGGACTATTTGATGAACATCACCCACTACTACACTGCCGAGATCAAGGCCAAGCCCCTGACCACCGACATGATTGCCGACATCCCTCCGCAGCTCTATACGGGGCAGTCTATCTATCCCACGCCGGAGATCAAGGACGGCAACACGGACTTGGTGAAGGACAAGGACTTCACCTACAGCTACGATACCAACACTTCACCGGAGCAGGGCGGCAAGGTGATCATCACCGGCAAGGGCAACTACAAGGGCATGGCCTCCAAGTCCTTCAACATCGTCAATGAAATTACAGAGATTACGGAGGATGATCTTAAGGATCTCGAAATTCCCACCCTTGTCACCGTCAAGTGCAAAACAACCGGCGACAGCAAAGCATACGGGAGGATCCCCGGCGGCTTCGACCTGAGCAAGAAGCCCTACATGGAAAATGGTGTTTGGAAGGCCATCGTCCAGCTCAATTTGTCCGCTTACAAGGCCAAGTACGATGTGGACACCAAAAAAACGCACGAAATTGCAGATTTGGGGGGAAACCTCGTAACGACCTTCACCCTGAAGTATGTCAACGACAAGTGGGAGCTGTATGGCAATTTCCCGAATTTGACCATTTGGGTGGAATGTGACGGCCAGCATCCGCAGACTCCGCCGTATCCCACGGAGGAGAATGTCAGCGGTCTGGGTGATCAGATCGTCGCGGTGCTCTGCAACAATGTTCCGACCGGTCAGCAGTCCGGCAAGTATTACGGCCTGATTGGCGGCGGCTTTACCTCAACAACTCCCACGCTCAATGCGGATAAGGTGTACGAAAGCACCATTACCCTTATTCCCTCCGCGTACTGCAACCAGTTCAGTGGCGACACGGGCATCATGCACAAGGTGCTCTCCGCGCAGACCACCGATGGGCTGAAGTTCGTAGTGAAGTACGACAGCTCCACAAAGATGTGGAAGCCCGCAGAGGAAGTCAAGCAGATGGCCATTTGGGTGACGTGCGACAAGCATGAGACCGACACACCAGTCCCCACCGAGTTCACCATCACCTTTAACGGAAACGGCGGCACACCCTCTGTCGGCAGTATGAGAACCACCAATCAGAAGCTGACCTCTCTGCCCACCGCAACCCGCAGCGGCAGATACAGCTTTGACGGCTGGTACACCGCGGCAAGCGGCGGCACAAAGATCACGACCGCTACTGTATTCTATGAAAACACCACTGTGTACGCCCACTGGACCTACATCGGCGGCGGTGGCAGCAGTGGCGGCGGTGGCGGCTACACCTACCACACCATCAGGGCGATCTCCGGCTTGAACGGCTCTATCTCTCCCTCCGGCTGGACCTCCGTCCGTCACGGATGGGATCAGACCTTCACAATCACCCCGGACAAGGGCTACGCCGTAGCCAAGGTGCTGGTGGATGGTAAGAGCGTGGGCTCTGTGAAGTCCTACACCTTCAAGAATGTCACAAAGGATCACACCATCGAGGTAGTCTTTATGAAGGCAAATGGTAACCCCCAGACCGGCGTGTTCGTGGATGTGCCGGAGGGCAGCTACTATGAGGAAGCGGTCGACTGGGCGGTGGAGAAGGGCATCACCACCGGCACGGGCAATAATTACTTCACGCCGGATGGCATTTGTACCCGTGCACAGGCTGTGACGTTCCTGTGGAGAGTTGCCGGAAGCCCCACACCCAAAACAGAAGCAATGCCCTTTGAGGATGTGCTGGATGGCAGCTACTATTACGAGGCCGTCCTGTGGGCTGTGGAGAACGGTATTACCGTTGGCACGAGCGCAACGACCTTCAGCCCCGAGCTGACCTGCTCCCGCGCACATATTGTGACCTTCCTGTGGAGAGCGGCCAATTCTCCCTCTGCAAGAACGGTCAATCCCTTTACCGATGTAGCCGCGGACGCCTACTATATCGACGCTGTGCTGTGGGCGGTCAAGCATAAGATCACGGTCGGGACAACGCTATCCACCTTCAGCCCTGATGAGGGCTGCACCCGTGCGCAGATCGTGACTTTCCTGTACCGAGCTCACAGCAAGTAATTAGGGATGACGTATGCACCCGCTGAAATACTATCACCTCGCGGCAAGCGAGATGGATTTGTATAAGCTATTTCATGGAAAATCTTCAGAGAGGGCTAAGAAAGGAGATCGGGTCCTGCTTATCAGAACGATCCAATTGACAGCAGACCTAACGGTGACTTGCCCCGTAACCTTTCTAATGCTGCCAGACATTCAGTTTATCACGAAGCCCTTTGCGCTGCGCACGGCTTGGGAAGATGACAGAAGTTCTGCGGTGCTGTGCTTTCAATCATGCTCGAAAGCAGAAAGCGTTCTCTCCCTTCTGTACTCTCACGAATGATTCTATTGGCAGCAGATAACTCTTTATCCGCAACGAGCAACTGCCAGATCATCCATACGCTGGCATAATTCCACAACAGGCAAAGGACAGCGCGGCGGACGGTCAACAACACCGGCCTCCGCGCTGTTCCTTTTTCGCCACAGGAAACTCTGTACGCCATTCACAACCCATGAGCCATGCCGCCATCCCACGCGGCAGGAGAAAACACTATGAAAAAAATCACTCGATTTCTGTTTTGCACCTTCGTCGCCATTATGCTGATGGGGACGGCGATCAGTGCCACCGCTTGCCATCAGAAAG
>ERZ772861.2893-NODE-2893-length-11002-cov-2.957157_pt1 | contig 11002 bp, 9 predicted proteins | sample MGYA00512135_ERZ772861 | MGnify/ENA primary metagenome ERZ772861 (study PRJEB29015, sample SAMEA2737700) | human gut metagenome | biome: human gut; feature: human-associated habitat; material: faeces | place: China | collected 2012 ...
ATATGTTTTGTTTTTTATTATTCTTACAGCAGTTTTCACCTGCTGTACAATCTATTTTATAAATCTTGGCAGAACTACTATTATAGATAATAAATCTACCAGCCCTGATACGATAAATGCTGTAAACATAGATGGTGATGATACTGGGCTTTCTTATCGTACTGTTATGCTAAAAGATTTTTCGGAATCTCCTTATTATAAGCCTATAAAAACAACAAAGGGCAGAGAATCACTTAGTTCAGATTCTGAGAAAAAGCTTTATGACCTCATAACTAAAAGTGTTATGATTATAAGCGAAACTAAAGACGAGAACGACCATTATCGCACCGAGAGGGTTAATATTGAGGGCATTCATATGTCGGAAAGTGAAATCCGCCGTTCAATAAATGCTTTTGTTTTTGATAATCCGCATATATTCTGGCTCGATAATCTTTTTGGTTATGCTTATGTTGGCGAGGATACTATGGTGGAATTTTATTCCGTAATATCCGCAGACGAATGTGAGAAAAAATATTTAGTTCTTAATAGTGCTGTAAATAGAGTTATGGCATCTCTTGAGGACGGAATGAGCGAATTTGAAAGAGAAAGGTTTATGCACGATTTCGTCATAAATAACTGCATATATAAAGGTACAGTTGCAAGCCTTAGCGATGGTTGGGAGTATTTTTCTGCTTATGGTTCTATTGTTAAAGGCGAGGCTGTATGTGAGGGATATGCGAAATCTATGCAGCTCTTGTTAAATCTAAGCGGTATAGAATGTATGACCATTCGTGGTGATAGTGAGGGCGTAGGCCATATGTGGAATGTTGTTAAAATAGATGATGAATGGTATCATCTTGATTCTACATGGGACGATACAACCAATGGTGCGATTTATGATTTCTTTAATATTGATGACGAAATGATAAAAACAAGCCATACTATAAGCCCGATTGTTGATGAAGTGAGCCTTGACCAAAGCAAAGAAAATGATTTAAGATACAATTTCTTTATTCCGCAATGTACCTCTACACAGGCTGGATATTACTCCAAAAATGCGGCGGTAATTACAACATTTGATGAGGAAACCAATAATAAGGTTATCTCGGCTTTGATAAATGCTGCGAACAGTAAGGAAAAGTATCTTCCGATAATGTTTGGCAAGGAAATGCAATATGAGGAGTATATAAATACTCTGTTCTTTAATCAGCCATATAAGTTTTATTCCTATGTTAATTCGGCAAACGAACAGCTTGACGATGAGCATAAAATCGACAGAGATGGACTTTCAATTGTGAAAAATGAAAATGCGTCACTTGTAAGAGTTGTTTTGGCTTATACCAGCGATAGCGAAGAATCTTAGAGAGAGGGATTAGCAATGATAGATAAGCAAAGAGTAGAGGCTGCCGTAAAGGAACTTTTATCAGCAGTCGGAGAAGATGTCGATAGAGAGGGCTTGCTCGAAACGCCAAAGAGAGTAGCTAATATGTATGAGGAAATTTTTGCAGGCTTAGATGATGACCCTAAAAAATACCTCAAGATATTCAATGTTCCGGAACAGGAGCAAGAGCTTGTAATAGTTCGTGATATACCGATGTATTCAGTTTGCGAGCATCATCTTTTGCCATTTGTAGGAGTAGCACATATTGCATATATACCTAAGAATGGAAAGATAATCGGTTTGTCGAAATTTGCGAGAATAGTAAGCTGTTTTGCAAAAAAGCCACAGGTTCAGGAGAGATTGACAACAGAAATTGCTGATTTCTTATATGATAATTTAGAGCCTTTGGGTGTGGCAGTTGTTATAGAGGCGGAACATTTATGTATGACAATGCGAGGAGCGAGAGCAGCCGGTGCTAAGACAATGACTTCTGCGTTAAGGGGAGCAATCAGGACTGATGCAAAGACAAGAGCCGAAGTAATGTCGCTTTTGACAAATAAATAAGAATGAGAAGAAATTTTTCGCAGTAGTTTAAATTGTGAATATCGAGCGAGGTAAATCCGAGCAATTTCACATCTTGGGGGCGGTGGCTCATCACTTGGTAGTTCATTGGGAATTTCCACGACCGCGTCAATTACCTTCCCTCACACTTACTACGAGCGAGGCAAATCCAAGCGATTCCGCGTCTTGACTGCGGCGTCACGCCGCTTTAAAAAGGCTTGTGCGAAACTTTTATCTGTATTCTTTTTTCTTTAGCTTATATATTGGAGGATAACTATGCAAAAGGTATTTAAAGCAAGAAACTATACTCTCCCACTTGGTGAAAAAACTTATGTTATGGGCATACTCAATGTTACTCCAGATTCATTTTCCGATGGCGGAAAATGGTTTAACATAGATTCCGCAGTAGAACACGCTCTACAAATGCAGAATGACGGAGCGGATATTATTGATATAGGCGCTCAATCCACTCGCCCTGGATATACAAAAATCTCTGCTGAGGAGGAAGAAAACCGTCTGATTCCTTTCTTAAAGGCTGTCAGAAAGGCTGTAAGCGTGCCGATTTCTATTGATACATTCTATCCTTCTGTTGCCGAAAAATCCCTTGAATACGGTGCAGATATAATTAACGATGTTACAGGCTATGTAGATGAGGAAATGTATAAAATCTCTGCAAAATCTGATTGCGGTTGTATTATTATGCACGATAAAGCAGACGGCATCAAAGAATTTTTTGAATCCGTTATAGAAAAGTGCGATAAATATGGTATAGCAAGGGAAAGAGTGTGCCTTGACCCAGGCATAGGCTTTAACAAAACGCATAGTATGAATCTTGAAATCCTCAGAGAATGTGGAAAATATCGTGTAGATGAATGTGCAATTCTCATAGGTGCATCAAGAAAAAGGGTTATAGGTGCGGCTTGTGGAAATCCACCATTTGACCAAAGACTCGCAGGAACTATTGCGGCACATACAATTTCTATTGCATCGGGTGCAGACATTATAAGGGTACACGATGTTGCAGAAGCAGTTCAGGCGGCAAGGGTAGCGGATTCTATTGTGAGGGGATATAATGGACAGGATTGCTATTAAGGATTTGAGGATATATGCTTATCATGGTGTGCGAGATTTCGAGAAAGAGCGTGGACAGCTATTTATATTAGATGTTGATATTTTCGCTGATTTGAGTGAGGCTTGTCGAACAGATAATCTCGAGGCTACAATAAACTATTCGCAGGCGACGCAGAGCATAAAGCGTGTTATGACCGAAAACCGATACGATTTAATCGAAACGGCGGCACAGACTGTTGCAGATTGTATTCTTGCGGAATTCAGCCTTGCTAAGAGTGTAAGAGTTTTCTTGAAAAAGCCTAATGCACCGATAGCGGCAGATTTTGGGTATGTTGCAGTTGATATTACAAGAAGTAGGGAGTCTGAATAAATGAGAAAGGCTATACTTTGTTTAGGCACGAATATAAGCAATCGTCTGAAAAATCTTAAAGGAGCAATTGAGGCTTTGTCGCTTTTGATTGATACAGAGCTTGTTAAAGCTTCAGCAATCTATGAAACAGAGCCATTTGAAACACCCGATGAACAGCAGAATTTCTATAATTGCTGTGTTATGATAGAAACCGAGCTTTCGCCAGAAATGCTTAGGGGGGCTTGTTTAGGCATTGAGGCTAAAATGGGCAGACTTCGCCCTTATAAAAATTCTCCAAGAATTATAGATATTGATATAATTCTTATCGAGAATGAAACTCGAAATGATGAAGCACTTATACTTCCGCACCCGAGATTTCTTGAAAGGGCATTTGTAATGGTTCCACTTCTTGATATTTTCCCGAATGGAAATGCTTTCGGGATTGATTTCAAGGAAAGGCTTTCAAGCCTTGATACTTCGGGTATAAATAAGGTGGGGTAGCTGTGAGCTTATTAGATTTATTTTTTCCGAGAAAATGTCCGTATTGCTTAAAGCTTATTGAAAGAGGAAGGCTTGAATGTGCTGAATGCCGTTCGGAATTTCCAAAAGAGCCTTATATAAGAACTATACCAAGCGGAAACGAATGTGTTTCCGCTTTTATGTATGACAGCAAGATTCGTGACGCTTTAGCGAGATATAAATTTCGTGGGAAACGAGAGTTTTATAAAAGCTTTGGTGCGGTGCTTGCAAATGCAGTTGCAGAAAGTGAGATTATAGCAGATATGGTAACGAGTGTACCGCTTTCAAAAAAGCGATTGCATATGCGAGGCTATAATCAATCCGAGCTTATAGCAAGAGAGCTTGCAAAAATTCTTGAATTAGATTACGCAGAAACTCTCATAAAATGTCGTGATAATCTCGAACAGCATACTTTAAATCACGAAATTCGAGCAGAGAATATTATTGGAGTTTATAAGCCGATAGATAAAATAAATTTGCAGGGCAAGAGGGTTTTGCTTATAGATGATATTGTCACAACGGGTTATACACTTTCTGAATGTTGTAGAATACTCTCAGAAAACAATGATGTTGATATTACTTGTGCCACAGTAGCAACAGCTTTTTAATAATTTCCAAATCGAGGTAAAATTATTTAAAAGAAATAAACAATTAGATTTATATAAGTTCACCAAAATAAGCTATTATTATACAGTTATTCCGTTAAAAAGTCAATATAATGTTAAATAAACGAAACTATAGTAACAAAATTGTTAATGGAAATTATAGGAAAATATGGTATAATAGTATTTGGGTTGAGGGGATGGAAATAAAAACGAAAGCTGTGATAATTTGAAACATTATTCGATAACAGTTACAGAACTATATGACGATGAACTAAAACAATTAACTATCTACGGAATCGAATACAGCAACGGTGAAAGAAAACTTGTGATTACAGATATAACCGAAGATTACAAACGCTTAAAATGGCTTGTAGACCTTTGTAATGAGCTTGAGCTTGAGGTGTCACAGCTTAATGATGTAGTGGAAGATTTTCTCTCTGAATAATTTAATAAGATAGTTTTAAAACGGTAAGGCTTAGCGTTTATTAAGCTTACCGTTTTTTCTTTGTCTATAAAAATTGTAGGCAATATCTTTATAGTTTGGCTTTATTTTATTGTCGAATTATGGTATAATAAAAATTATAAGAGATTTGCTAAATGTTTCAGTAACAGAGGGGAGCGGTTTTTGATGGGTTTATTCAGAAAAAAGCAAAAAGATAATCCAATAGAATTAGAGATGAAAAGCCTTGCAGAGAAAGCCGTTGAGCATGGCAAAAGATTTAATTATGATTTCGATTATAAAAGGGAAAGCATAGAGGAGCTTGAGGAGGTTCTTATAACCGCCGACGTCGGAGTCGGTCCGACAGAAAAGATAATCGACGGACTGCGCGGCAAGGGCGGCGGATACCGTCTGAATCGCGATGCGTCGGAATACTCGGTCGGCGAGATACTTCGGCTTACGGAGGGGAGTCTCGCTCCGGTGTCGTGTCTCGACTGCAAGCCGAACAAATGCGAACGCGCGGCAGAATGCCGCACGCTGCCGATGTGGGAGAAGCTCGACACGATAATCAGCGATTATCTCGACCATGTATCGATTGCCGATCTCCTCGATTCGTCCGCGATCGGCGATTTTCAAATCTGAAAAGCTACATCTCATTATATATACGCCGCGCGGCGGCGCACAGATCCACCGAAAGGAGCTTCCGTTCGGAAGCGGTATCAGAAAATGAAGATAACCGAAATAATAAGCGGCGATGCGCCTAGCCTGTCGTTTGAGGTGTTCCCACCGAAAACGAGTGATAAATTCGAGAGCGTTATGGGCGCTGCCGCCGAGATCGCAAAGCTGAAGCCGAGCTACATGAGCGTAACCTACGGTGCGGGCGGCGGAACGTCCGAATATACGACCGCGATATGCGAAGCACTGAACGGCTTCGGCGTTACCGCTCTTGCGCATCTGACCTGCGTGTCATCGAACAGGGGGCGCATCGAGAGCGAGCTTGAAAAGCTGCGCTCGCACGGGATCGGCAATATTCTCGCTCTGCGAGGGGACATTCCGGCGGGATTTGACCGTGAGAGTGCGCACTACCGCCACGCAAGCGAGCTGATGAAGGAGATCGCGGATTTCGGCGGATTCTGCATCGGCGGCGCATGCTATCCCGAGGGGCACCCGGAAAGTGCGAACAGTGCCGACGATATCGAGGGAATACAACGCAAGGTCGATGCGGGATGCGAATTTCTGACGACGCAGATGTTCTTCGACAACAATATTCTGTACAATTTCCTTTACCGGCTTTACCGCGCGGGGATCGACGTTCCGGTGGTGGCGGGAGTTATGCCGGTAACGAGCGCCGCGCAGATAAAGCGGCTGTGTTCGATCTCGTCGTCGGCGCTTCCGCAGAGGTTCATACGGATCGTGGACCGTTACGGCGACGACAGCGCTGCGATGAAGCAGGCGGGGATCGCGTTTGCGACGGAGCAGATCATCGATCTGTACGCAAACGGGATCAATGCCGTTCATGTGTACTCGATGAACAAGCCGGACGTTGCGGCGGCGATCAAGGCAAATCTCTCGGAGATCGTAAAATGAGTGCGCTCGGTTATTTCTACGGAGAGATTCCCGAAGAGAAGCTCATGCTCGACGCAAACGAGGCGGCGGCACGTCTGTCGGTATCGCGCACATACACAAGCGACACCGTGGCGCACTGTGAAAAGGTGCTTCGCGCCGAGTTGGACTGCCGTTATTCGGGAGTTCTTCTTGAGGTGTCGTACCCAGCCGAGGAGGTCGTCGATCTCGGATTCGGCGGGATACACAGCCGCGATCTGTACAAAAATCTCGGCGGATGCGGCGAAGCGTTCGTATTCGCCGTAACGCTCGGATACGGAGTTGACCGTCTTCTCAGCCGGCTTTCCGTCATATCGGGTGCGGAATACTTCATCACGGACGCGCTCGCGTCCGCGTTTGCCGAGGCAGCGTGCGACGGTGCCGAAGCCGAGATCTGCAAAGGGTGCGGCGGACGCGCGCGGTTCAGTCCCGGGTACGGCGATCTGTCGCTTGAGATACAGCCGCAGATACTCGCGTCCGTTGACGCGGCGCGGCGGCTGAACATAACACTTGCGAAAAATCTGATGATGACGCCGTCGAAATCGGTAACGGCGATAAAGGGAAAATCGGATCCGGGCGCGCGCTGACGGTGCGCGCCCGCACGGAGGGAAATCGGATGAAGGATTTAAGAGGCGATCTGCGTACAAAGCGGCTTTATTTTGACGGGGGATTCGGAACCGTGCTCCAGGGGATGGGGCTGAAAAGCGGCGAAGCCCCGGAAATATGGAACATCACGCACCCCGACGAGGTGACGGGAGTTCACCGCGCGTACATCGAATCCGGGAGCAATATAATAACGACGAACACGTTCGGCGTGAACCGCGACAAATACGAAAACTATGCGGAGCTTATCTCCGCCGCGCTCGACTGTGCCGAAAAGGCGGTCGGCGGAAGCGAAGCGTATATCGCGCTCGACATCGGTCCTACCGGGCGGATGCTCGAGCCGCTCGGCGATCTTTCGTTTGAGGAGGCGGTCTCGATTTTTGCGTCAAACGTGCGCGCCGCCGCCGACCGTGCCGATCTCATAATAATCGAGACGATGAACGACTGCCTCGAAACGAAGGCGGCGGTCGTCGCGGCAAAGGAGAATTCGTCTCTGCCGATATTCGTAACGAATGTGTATGACAGAAGCGGCAAGCTGATGACCGGAGCCGATCCCGCCGCGATGACCGCGATGCTCGAGGGGCTCGGCGCCGATGCGATAGGAATGAACTGCTCGTTCGGTCCCGACGTTATGCTTGAAATAATCGATCGGTTCACGGAAAGCTCTTCCCTGCCGCTCATCGCAAATCCGAACGCCGGACTGCCCCTGGTGGAGGACGGAAAAACCGTATATGACATTTCCGCCGAGGAATTCGCCGATTACATGGTAAGGCTTGCGGAAAAAGGGGTTACCGTGCTCGGCGGATGCTGCGGCACGACACCCGAATACATCGCCGCGACCGTAAGAAAAACGTCGTCAATACCGTTTCGCGCACCGATTGAAAAAAACAAAACCGTCGTTTCCTCGTACACGCATGCGGTCGAGGTCGCCGATTCGCCGATTCTGATCGGCGAGCGCATCAATCCGACGGGAAAGCCGAAGCTGAAGGAAGCTCTGCGGAGCGGGGATTTCAACTACATTCTGAACGAAGGCGTGCGTCAGAGCGAAGCCGGAGCGCATATTCTCGATGTGAACGTAGGTCTGCCCGAGATCGACGAAGCGGAAACGATGAAGAAAGCCGTGTCGGCGCTGCAGGCGGTGACAGATACGCCGCTCCAGCTTGATTCGTCAAGTCCCGCGGTGCTCGAACGCGCGATGAGGATATACAACGGAAAGGCGCTGATCAATTCCGTAAACGGCGAAGATGACAGCATGAACGCCGTATTCCCGCTCGTAAAGAAATACGGCGGCACGGTTATCGCGCTCACGATGGACAAATCGGGGATTCCCGAAAGCGCCGAAGCGCGCGCGGAGATCACCGAGCGAATCGCACAGCGCGCCGCCGAATACGGCATAAAGAAGAAGGACATCATTGTCGATCCGCTTTGTCTGACCGTTTCTTCGGACAGCCGCAGTGCGCTCGTGACACTTCACGCACTGCGCCTTCTGCGTGAGCGAGGATTCAAGACAAGCCTCGGAGTATCAAACATATCCTTCGGACTGCCGGAACGCGAGAAAATCAACACGGCGTTTTTCGCCTGTGCGCTCGAAAACGGTCTCAACTGCGCGATAATGAATCCGTTCTCCGCGGGCATGACCGACACATATTACGCTTTCCGCGCGCTCCACGGAATGGACGCATCGTGCGCCGATTACATCGGGTACGCCGCATCGTCCGCTCCTGCGCCGAAGGCATCTCCGAACGCCGCGTCAGGGGAAGCCCCCGATCTCGAATACGCAGTCATAAACGGAATGCGCGACAGTGCCGTCGCGGCGTCGCTCACGCTTCTTGAAACGGAAACGCCGCTTGAAATAATCAACAACCGCATCGTGCCCGCTCTCGCTAAGGTGGGAAAAAGCTTCGAAGAAAAGCGCACATACCTTCCCCAGCTTCTCATGAGTGCGGAAAGCGCTTCCGCCGCGTTTGAGAAGATAAAAGAAAAGATGCCGCGCGGCGAAAGCTCCGACGGACGCGATGTAATTCTCGCCACGGTCAAGGGCGACATTCACGATATCGGGAAAAATATCGTCCGCGTTCTTCTCGAAAGCTACGGATTCAAGGTGTTTGATCTCGGGCGCGACGTCGATCCCGAGGAGGTCTGCCGCCGTGCCGCGGAAACGGGCTGCCGTCTCGTCGGACTCAGCGCGCTTATGACGACTACCGTTCCCTCGATGGAGGAAACGATCCGCATGCTTCACGAAAGGTGTCCGGGCGTTACGGTAATCGTCGGCGGTGCGGTGCTGAACGAAGAATACGCCGAAATGATTCATGCCGACAAGTACTGCGAAGATGCAATGGACACCGTGCGCTTTGCTCAGTCATTCTATTCCGACAACGTCTGAGCGGCGGCGGGCGCGACTTTTTGAAGTCACATAATACGCCGACAGTCAAAATATGACCCGCAGCCGTCCCGTCATCAGACAGGACGGCTTTTTACTGTTATTTTCAACGAAAAATACCGCAAATTTTTTTGCATTTTTTCCCGAAAAGCAATTGACAAAGTGTCCGCTGCGTGATATAATCATATAAACCTACAAGAAAGGTGGGAAAGATATGCACGATCTCTTCCCGAAACTGATCCGTTTCAACTTCCGATTCGGTCGAATGTACCGCTGCCGGGGCACCCGGCTCTGTATCTGACTGTGCGGAGCCGCTCAACCGTACGCAATCCGATAAACCGATAAATAAAGTGAATGAAAGGATCACAGAAAATGAGCAACTATAAATTTGAAACCATACAGGTACACGCAGGTCAGGAAAAGCCGGATCCCGCCACGGACGCGCGCGCGGTACCGATATACGCAACGACCTCATATGTGTTCAAGGACAGCGCGCAGGCAGCAGGACGCTTCGGACTTACCGAATCGGGCAACATCTACACGCGCCTCATGAACCCCACCTCGTCGGTATTCGAAGAGCGCATAGCCGCGCTCGAAGGCGGAGCCGCAGCGCTTGCGACGGCATCCGGATCGGCGGCGATTACATACGCCGTACAGAATATCGCCCGCGCCGGAGATCACATCGTATCCTCCTCAAACCTCTACGGCGGAACCTTCAATCTCTTCGAGCATACGCTCCGCGATCAGGGACTTGACGTTACGTTCGTCGATCCGTCCGATCCCGAGAATTTTGAAAAGGCGATCAAGGAAAACACCAAGCTTGTATATGCGGAGACGCTCGGAAATCCGAATTCCGACGTGATAGATATCGAGGCGATCGCCGCTGTTGCCCACCGTCACGGAATCCCGCTGATCGTGGACAACACGTTTGCAACTCCGTACTGCCTCCGTCCGATCGAGCACGGTGCGGATATCGTGGTTCACTCTGCGACGAAATTCATAGGCGGTCACGGCACCGTAATGGGCGGAGTTGTTGTAGACTCCGGCAAATTCGATTGGGCGCAGAACGACAAGTTTCCCGGAATATCGGAGCCGAATCCCTCCTACCACGGTGTTGTTTTCTCCGAAGCATGCGGAAATCTCGCGTACATACTCAAGCTTCGCACCACGCTCATGAGAGATCAGGGTGCGACAATATCGCCGTTCAACTCGTTCCTGCTTCTCCAGGGACTCGAAACGCTCTCCCTCCGCGTCGAGCGACATGTCGAAAACGCACTGAAGGTCGTTGACTTCCTCAAGAATCATCCGCAGGTCGAAATGGTAAATCATCCCTCACTCGTCGGCGGAAAGCAGAAGGAGCTTTACGACAGATACTTCCCGAACGGCGCCGCGTCGATCTTCACCTTTGATATAAAGGGAGGCGCCGCCGAGGCCAAGAAATTCACCGAAAGCCTCGAGCTGTTTTCGCTTCTCGCCAACGTTGCGGACGTGAAGAGCCTCGTGATCCACCCCG
>ERZ772861.2897-NODE-2897-length-10997-cov-4.494973_pt1 | contig 10997 bp, 6 predicted proteins | sample MGYA00512135_ERZ772861 | MGnify/ENA primary metagenome ERZ772861 (study PRJEB29015, sample SAMEA2737700) | human gut metagenome | biome: human gut; feature: human-associated habitat; material: faeces | place: China | collected 2012 ...
ATCTGCCGCACCTCGCTCGCCGTATCGGCACTTAGAATTATGCGGTATTGCCCAAAGTCCAAAATGCAACTTCCCGTTGCTTGGCAAACGCAGCCCGCTATGCTATCCTACGGATAAAAGATAAAGGAGGCAATGCCATGGAAACTAGGCAAGTTATTTTGCAGCTGCGTACCGCCAAAGGGTTATCGCAGGAAGAACTGGCCGCAAAAGTATATGTGACCCGCCAGGCCGTGTCCCGCTGGGAAACCGGATTGTCGGTGCCCGATGCCGGGATGCTTGTCCGCATCGCCGGGGCGCTGGACACGACGGTGAATGATCTTCTCGGCGAGGAGGAGCCGGAACAGGGCCGGGACCTGGCCGCCGAGCTGGAAGCGCTCAACCGGCAGCTGGCCGAGCGGGAGGAACGCAGCCGCAGGCGCTGGCGGGCCTTCTTTGCGGCGGTGGGAATCCTGGCCCTGTGGGGGGCCGTGATGCTCGCCGCGGGCCTGATCCGGTAGCTGCCGGCACAGCTTCTTTCCGGTGCGCCGGTCATCGGCGGCGCCGACAGGGCCACCGGCATCTGGGTCGTCCGCCCGTCGGGACCGTGGCTGCCCCTGCTGCTGACGGCGGGCGCGGGCCTGGCGGCGGTGGCGGGACTGTGGAAGACCCGGAAAAAATAGAAAGGAGAACGCGATGAAACGAGCGGCAATCCTGCTCTGCCTGCTGCTCCTGACGGGGTGCGGCAGCGACGCGGTGCCGGCCATCGAGGAGGAGGCCTGGCAGATGACCACCGTCCAGAGCACGGCGGACAACGGGGCGATCATCGCCTGTGCACCCGGCGAACCGGGCGCCCCCGACACGGCCGAGCGGCTCACGCTGGTCTGCACGGCGTCGGACGGGGTGCTCACGCTGACCGACGGGACCAACGACCGGCAGTATGCGGGAAGCTACCGGCTTGAGCAGAGCGACGCCGGGTCCGCGGTCTACACCGTCACGGTCGGACAGACCGAGGGGATGGCCGTCACGGCCCTGACCCGCTATGCCGACGGGAGCAGCCGCCCCACGCTGATTCTCACCCTGGACGGATACGCGCTGCACTTTTTCCCGCAGGACGATCAGGCGTGACGCAGCGCGCCCTGGTCGTCGGGCTGAAGTTCGAGAATCCCGGCAAAGAGTTCCGCCGCCTCGGAGGTCCGGCCCAGACCGGCGCAGCCCAGCGCCCGCAGATAGTTGCAGTACTGGCGGTTGCGCAGCGCAATGTCATCGGCAAAGACCTCGATCTCGGGCAGCGAGACCGCAAAGAAATCGTAGGCCACCGCATCGAACAGGTGGGTTTCCCCGTAGGTCAGCAGCTTGTGGAAGGCCTTGCGGGCGGCGGCTTCGTTGCCCATCGCACGCTGGGCAAGTCCCTGATAATAGATGAAATCCGACGGCTGGTCGTTGTAGTAGAGCCCCCGGCCGGGCTCCTGCGGACCGGAGGCGGCGCGCAGGAAGGCGGCGGCCGCCTCGGGTTCGCGGCCCATCGCCCGCAGCGCGACGCCCTGCCAGTAATCCGCCTCGTTGTCCGGGACGTTGGGCAGTTTGCCCTCGCCCAGGGTATCGGGGTAGGTCTTGCTCTGCTCCAGCAGCTGCACGGCCCGGTCATTCTCGCCGCGGTTCAGGCAGTCCTTGGCCAGACGGATCAGCGCATACCGGTACTGGGCGCTGACCTTGCCCTCGCCGCCCTCCCAGGGGTGGAACCGGCGGGTGAGCAGAATCTGCAGCGCCTCCTCACAGCGGCCCTCACAGTTCAGCAGCGTGACATACCGCAGCATCAGGTCGTCCCGCTGCTCCACGAGCGCGAGGTTCTCCTCCAGCAGCTGCAGCCGGGCGGCGTTGGAACGGCCCAGCCGGGCGGCCAGCTGGTCGTATTCCAGCAGCAGGCGCGGATAGCCGGGGTCCAGCCGGCGGGCCTGCTCCATCTCCCGCAGGGCGGCGTCGGCGTCGCCCTGTTTGTTGTAGCGCGCAATCGCCAGGTTGCGGTGTACCAGCGCCTGGCCGGGGTCCTGCTGCACCGACGCTTCCCAGTGCGCTATCGCGGCGTCCGCCTGCTTCTTGTCGTACAGCAGGCAGCCCAGCAGGGCATGGGCCCGGGGCGCCCGGCCGAGCAGACGGATCGCGTATTCCAGAATCGCGATCTCCTCCACCCGGTTGGGATAGCACCGGGGCGCCGGCAGGTGTTCGGCGCGCAGACAGCAGGCGCGGGCCGCCGCCTCGTCCCCGGCCAGCCCGTGCAGATACCCCTCGTAGTAGGACGGCATCGGGCTCTGTTCGGGGCAGGCCTGCAGGATCTCCACCGCCTCCTCCAGCAGCCCGGCCTTGGCATAGTGCAACGCCAGGTCCAGGTAGTTGTGCGCCTCCTGCCGCATGACGGTGCGCCAGACCTCCGGCGTTCCGGTCCGGCGGGATTCCTCGTACAGGCAGCCCATCTGCAGCGGGTCAATGGCCAGACTCTCGGCAAGCAGGGCGGTGTTGTCCCGCCCCAGATGCCGCAGCAGCGCGGCTTTCAGGCAGCGGCCGTTCATGTTGTGCCAGTTGCGGACCAGCGACAGCCCGACAAACTCCAGCGCCTGCTCCAAATTGCCGCGCCGCGCTTCCAGACAGGCCAGCCAGTAGAACCCGGCACTCTGGGTCTCGGCGCTCCAGGTGGATTTGTAGAAGGCGTCGTAGGCTTTGCGGTGCTGGCCGTCCGCCTCCAGCGCCAGCCCCAGATGGAAAAAGCACGCGCCCTGGTAGGGGTTGGGGTTCTTCCAGGTCTGTTTCTGAACGGCCTTTTCAAAACAGGCGATGCTCTGCCGGATCTGTCCCTGGCGGAAGAGCAGCAGCCCGTAGCCGTCGTTCAGCCGCAGGTCGGTGGGGTCGCGGCGCAGCCCTTCCCGGTAATAGTCGGCCGGGTCGCGGGTGGCATGGCGGTACTGTTCGAGATGGGTCGCCGCCAGATACAGTTCCTCGGTGGTGCGCAGCTCCTCCGGCGCGCCGAGCGGCTCGGCGGGGGCGGGGATGGGCCGCAGTTCCGGCTCATACATCCGGTAGCGCACCAGGGTGCGGTCCCCGGCCTCCACCGTGACCTCGCAGTCGTGCAGCGTGCCGTCCGCGGCAAAGTCTGCCCCGAACCAGCCCTGCGGCGAGAGGTCGGCGCGCGCCTCATACAGGCAGTCCCCGCCGCGCTGCACCCGGATCACGGCGCCGGGCTGTTCCCCGGTGACATAGACCCGCACCTCGCCGCGGCCGTCGGGAAGAAGCTGCAGACCCACGGCGGCATCCCGGGTGGCGTTGCCCACCCGGCCCACCCCCTTGTAGGGCAGGAAATACTGGACAAAGGTCTTTTCCTCCTGGGGCTTGAGCCAGGAAAAATCCGGCTGATTGTCGGTGAACACGCCGGTCATCAGTTCAATGTACGGCCCGTCCGCGTCGGTCAGGTTGCGGTCCCAGGCGCGGCCGAAATCGCCGTTGCCCCAGGTCCACTGTTTTTTGCCCGGCGCCACATGGTGGTCCGCCACATGAAGCAGCCCGGCCTGGCGGGATTCGTCGTAGTTGCCCACAAAGTCAAAGTCCGAGTGGGCCGCCATGTAGGAGGTCGGGACCGGCACGTTCTTGTAGCGCGAGATGTCCACCCCCGCCGAGTAGTCGCACTTGTAGTATTCGCCGGTCGCAATCGGGAAGGTCGAGACCGCGCGCCTGCCGTGGTCCATGACGGCGTTCACGTCGGGCGGAAAGACCGAGTAGGTGTGATCGTTGACCGGCACCGCGGGGTTGGCCCACCACAGGAAGGTCTGCGGCAGGTCGGTGGGATTGTACAGCCGGCCCCGGATTTCCAGATACGCCTTGCCGGGGTACAGGCTGATTGCGGCCATCCCCTTGGTGCCGTACATCTTGTCGGTCTCGCCGACATAGACGGTCACCGAGCCGTCGTCGTGCTCGGCCACGCGGTAGTCCACCGGCGAGAAGGTGGTCGGGCGGTGATGCTGCGGCCAGTTGAATTCAATCCCGCCCGAAATCCATGGCCCGGTCAGCCCCACCAGCGCCGGTTTGACGACGTGGTTGTAATAGACAAAATCATAGCCGTTGGTCTTGTCGAGGGCGCGGTGAATCCGTCCGCCCAGTTCGGGCAGGACCATGACGCGCAGATACTCGTTTTCCAGCCAGACGGCATGGTAGGCGACCTCCCGGCAGACATCCGACACCTTCTCGGTCACCGGCAGCGGATAGACCTTGCCGGTGCTGCCCTGGTAGGCGCGTTTTTCAATGAAAAGCGGATATTTTTCCGGCTCGGCGGCTGGATAGGTCGGAAGAAGAACGGTCTCCTCCCAGATTTTTGCGGCGTGGTTCATCATCAGCAACCCTCTTTCCTGGCAGGGCGGGCTTTCCGCCGCGCCCCGATGCTCCCATTGTACCGCGGACGGCCGGCGGGAAAAATGGCTTATTCTCAAAAATGATGGACAATCTTGCACGGCGGCGCTATACTGTGCGTATGGAACTGCAGATTGAACGAAAACCCGACGGCTTTGCGGGGGAGACCTACATCGTCCTGCCCACCGAAGCCTTCTCGGACTATATCGGGCATCCGCTGGTGCGCCGTCTGTATCTGACGGACGCCGGCTTCTTTCCCCATGCCGCCCACCATTACCGCGAGCGCAGCGAGGGCATTGAGGAATACATCTTCTTGTGCTGTACCAGCGGCCGCGGCGTCGTGGAGGTGCAGGGCCGGACCTTCCCGCTGCGGGACAACGAGGCGCTGTGCATCCCCCGCCTCTGCCCGCACCGCTACTGGGCCGACGAGGAGGACCCCTGGAGCCTGCTCTGGGTGCATTTCCAGGGCGAGGACTGCGGCTATTACCCGCTGGACCGGCCGCAGGTCTGCCGGTTTTCGTCGGCCGGGACGGTCCGCCGGATGGAATTCCTCTTCAACCAGCTGTTCCGCACGCTGGAACAGGACTATACGCTGGGCAATTTCATCTACCTCTCCCAGCTGCTGGCGCTCATCCTGGGCGAAACCTACGCCCGCCGGCAGGAGGACGGCACCACGGCCCGGCAGAACCGGCAGGTCACCCGGGCCGTGCGGTATATGTACCGCCACCTGGACCGGGAACTCACGCTGGCGGAACTCTCCGCCGCGATGGGCACCTCCCCGAGCACCCTCAGCGCGGTGTTCCGGCAGTGCACCGGCCATGCGCCGATGGACTTCTTCACCCGCCTCAAGATGAAGCAGGCCTGCCGGATGCTGCGTTCCGGCGGGGAGTATGTCTACGAGGTCGCCCGGCAGCTCGGCTACCGGGACCCCTACTATTTCTCGCGGGCCTTCAAGAAGGTGATGGGGGTCTCGCCGCGCAGCTACCAGAACGGCCTCGGCCGGTCCGACCCGCCCGGGGACGAGGAAACCTGACCAACGGAACCTTCCGTTGGTTCTTTTTTTGCCGCGGACAAAGCAAGATTGTCCATCTTTTTTCAGGATTTGCCATTGGCGGCGGCGCACCGCCACGGTACAATAAAACCAAAACCGTACAGTGGGGGAGAATGACGATGCAGACAACGATGGATCTTTCGGGCCTCTGGGAAGTGCGGCTGGGCGACGGGGCGCCGGCCACGGTGCATCTGCCCGGCACGCTGGAGGAAAACGGCCTCGGCGAACCCGAACCCCCGGCCCTGGAAAGCCGGCTGACCCGCCGGTTCCGGTGGGAGGGCGAGGCGGTCTTTTCAAGAGAGGTGACGCTGCCCGACCACCCCGGCCGGCGGCTGATCCTGGAAGCCGAGCGCGCCCGGCAGCTCCGGCTTACGGTGGACGGGCAGCCGGTCCCCACCCTGCAGGGGACGCTGAGCACCCCCTACCTGTTTGAGCTGACCCGCTGGGCGGGGCGCCGGGTGCGGCTCTGCCTGCTCTCGGACAACCGGTATCCGGGCTGGCCGCGGGAGGAGATTGTCCATGCCTCGGCGGCGACCGACGAGACCCAGACCAACTGGAACGGCCTTCTGGGTCGGCTGTGCGTGCACAGCGTTGCGGACTTCTGGGTGCGGTCGGTGCGGGTCTATCCCCACGGCCGGACGCTGGATGCGGCGGTGGATCTGGCGGTGCCCCGGCAGGCGCTGGACGCGGTCGGCGACGGCGAACTGGTGCTGGAAGGCCCCGCCCTGGCCCGGCCGTTCTGCCTGCTCCGGCGGGACTGGCAGCCGGAATCGCTGCGGCAGGGGCTTTGCACCCTCTGGTGCCGGGATCTGCCGGTTGCCCCCGAGGCCCCGCTGTGGGAGGAAGCCTGCGGCGCCCTGACGCAGATCACGGCGTCGCTCGTGCTGGACGGCAGGACGGTGTCCCGCGCCCGGGCGGACTTCGGCCTGCGGACCTTCGGGGCGGACGGGGGACGGCTCACCCTCAACGGCCGGGTGTTTCTGCTGCGCGGGGAGGCCAACTGCTGCGTCTTTCCCGAGACTGGCCACCCGCCCATGACGACCGGGGCCTGGCGGGAGGTTCTGGGTCGCTACCGGGCCTACGGGGTCAACTGTCTGCGGTTCCATTCCTGGTGCCCGCCCGAGGCGGCCTTTGCGGCGGCTGATGAACTGGGAATGCTGCTCCAGCCCGAACTGTCCGACTGGAACTGCACCAACGCGCTGGAAACCCCGCACAGCGCCGCATATTATGAGGCGGAACTGCGGCAGATCCTCTTCTGCTACGCCAACCACCCCTCCTTTGTCATGCTCACGCTGGGCAACGAACTCTGCACCGGCGAGGAGGGACACCGCCGGATGGCAGAGCTGGTCCGGCTGGCCCGGCAGCTGGACCCCACCAGACGGTATGCCGGGTCCTCCAACGGCCAGTACGGGGAACAGGGATATGACGGCGTCAGCGACTTCTACACCGCGGCGGCGTATGGGGACCGGATGCTCCGCGCCACAAGCTCCCCGATGATCGGGCATCTGAACCGGTGCCGGCCCGGCACCCGGCAGAATTACCGGGAGGCCGCCGCCCAAACCGGCGGGGTGCCGGTGTTCGGCTTTGAGGTGGGCCAGTACGAGAGCTGGCCGGATTTTGACCAGATTGACCGGTTCCGGGGCATCACCATCCCGGAAAATCTTCGGGCCATCCGCCGCCGTGCCGAACAGACCGGGGCGGCGGCATACTGGCAGGCGGGCGTGCAGGCCAGCGGGGAGCTGGCGCTGCGGTGCTACCGCGAGGAGGTCGAGGCCGTGCTGCGCACACCCGGAATGAGCGGGCTCTCGCTGCTCGGCTTGCAGGATTTTCCGGGGCAGGGGACGGCGCTCGTCGGCATGATGGACGCGCACCTCACCCCCAAACCCGCCGACTTTGCCAGACCGGAGCGGTTTGCGGCCTTCTTTGCGCCGGTGGTGCTGCTGGCCTGCTTTGACCGCTATACCTACGAGGCCGGCGAGTGGTTCACGGCGGATCTGCGGGTGGCCAATTACGGCCGGCAGACGCTGGCGGGGCCGCTCTGCTGGCGGATTGCCGAAGGCCGGACCATCCTCGGACAGGGAACGCTGGACGCCCCGGCCGGATGGCCGGCGGGCGGCCTGCGGGAGGCGGGCCGTATCCGGTGGCAGATGCCCGGCGATGCGCGTCCCCATGCCCTGACGCTCGAACTGTCCGCCGGGGACCTCAACAGCCGCTATCCGCTGTGGAGCTATCCCTGCGCCAAGGCCGCACCCGCCGTGCTGCGCCGCCTGACCGAGGCAGACCTGCGGCGGATCGAGGCGGGGGCCAGTGCCCTGATCGACCTGCCCGCCGACGGCACGGAATGCCCGGCGTCGGTGCGCTGCCAGTTCAGCACCGATTTCTGGTCGGTGGGCACCTTCCCGGAGCAGGAAGGCACGATGGGGCTGCTGATCCGGGCGGAACACCCGGCCCTCAAGGACTATCCGACCGGGACCGCTTCAAACTGGCAGTGGTGGACCCAGTCCCACGGCCGGGCTTTCCGGCTGCCCCGCACGATCGAGCCGGTCGTCCGGGTGCTGGACAGCGTGACCCGGCTGGACAACCTGGGCCTGCTGTGGGAGGCCCGGCTCGGGAAAGGCCGGCTGCTCGTCAGCGGCATGGACCTTGCGGGGCACCTTGAGTTCCCCGAATGCCGCTACCTGCTGGAATGTCTGGCCGCCTACCTCGACGGACCGGCCGCCCCCATGGCCGCCGTCACGCCGGAGGAGCTGCGCCGGCTGATCCGGGTATCGCCCCGGTAAGATCCCGACAAGGAGAATTATGATGCACGTTGAATTTGAACCCTATCACAGATCCGAAATCCTGCACGGACACCTGCATCTGGGCGGGAGCAACCCCGGCGGGGAGCGGATCGAAGTCAACAGTCTCTGCCTGACCCGGGGCGGACAGCCCTGGCTGCCCGTCATGGGCGAGTTCCATTTTTCCCGCTGCGACCCCGCACAGTGGCAGACCGAGCTCTGCAAGATGAAGGCGGGCGGCGTCACGATGGTCTCCACCTATCTGTTCTGGATTCACCACGAGGAGCGGGAAGGGGAGCTGCGGTTCTCCGGCCGGCTGGACGTGCGCCGGTTCGTGCTGTGCTGCCGCAGGGCCGGGCTGGATGTGGTGCTGCGCATCGGCCCCTGGGCCCACGGCGAATGCCGCAACGGCGGATTCCCCGACTGGCTGCTGCACAAGGGCATCCCGCTGCGGCAGAACCACCCGGCCTATCTGGCGCTGGTCCGGGCATGGTACCGCAGCATCTACCGGCAGGTCCGCGGCCTGCTCTACCGCGACGGCGGGCCGATTGTCGGCATCCAGCTGGAAAACGAGCTGGTGGACAACAGCGACCATCTCGCGGCGCTCAAACGGATCGCGGTGGAGGAAGGGTTCGAGGTGCCGCTCTACACTGTCACGGGCTGGAACGCGGTCAGCGGGGCGCGCATCCCGACGGCGGAGGTGCTGCCGGTCTTTGCGGCCTATCCCGACGCCCCCTGGACCCAGCACCGCGATCCGCTGCCCCTCTCGCCGCAGTATCTGTTCAACCCCACCCGCAACGACACGGCGGTGGGCGCCGACCTGCTGCACACCGCCGCGCCGGACGGCTGGCAGCTGCCCTATGACCGTTACCCCTTCGCTACCTGCGAGATCGGCGCGGGCCAGCAGTCCACCTACCACCGCCGGGTGCGGATCTCCGGCATGGACGCCTACGCCCTCTCGCTCGTCAAGCTGGGATGCGGCAACAACCTGATCGGATATTATATGTACCACGGCGGCACCAACCCCATCGGCCGGGACTCCACCCTGCAGGAATCCCGCGCCACCGGCTACCCCAACGACTACCCGATCCTCAACTATGATTTTGCCACGGCGCTGAGCCAGTACGGCGAAACCCGCCCCCAGTACCGGTGGCTCAACCTGCTCCATCTGCTGGCCGCCGACTTCGGCCGCGAACTGGCCCGCATGGAATATGTCAGTTCCCTCACCCATCCGACGCCGGAGGACCGGCAGACACTGCGCTGCTGTCTGCGGACGGACGGAACCGCCGGCTTCGTCTTTGTCAACCATCACCAGCGGCACGCGGCGCTCTGCCCGGTGTCCGATGTCGTGCTGGATACCGGCACGGTGTGTTTCCCGCCCATCACGGTGGCGGGGGACCTGGCCTTCCTCTTCCCGTTCGGGCTCTCGCTGGGCGGCCGGACGCTGCGCTGGGCCACCGCCCAGCCGATCTGCCGGTCCGGCGATACCTGGTTCTTTGCGGCCATCCCCGGCATCCCGGCCCGGTACCGGTTCGCGGACGGCACGCTGGTCACGGCCGGGCAGGGAATCGCGGTGCAGACGGCGGGTCCGGTCCGGCTGGTCACCCTCCCGCTCGGGCAGGCGCTCTGGCTGCGGCGGCTCGGCCAGCGCATCGTCCTCGGGCAGGGGTGCGACCTCTACGAGGAGGACGGCACCATCCGCGCCGTGCAGCCCGGGAGTTTCCGGTACCTGCTGTGGCAGGACGACCACTTTGTCCCGCGGGAGGAAACGCGCTCCTTCACCCCGGCGCAGCTCACCATGACCCCCTGCCCGGAACCGTTTGCGCCGCCGTATGAGGAGGAACTCTGCCTCGGCGGCCGGGTGCCCCGCCATTGGTACCGACTGGAGGTCTCGGGCAGCGAAGGGTTCCTGCGCTTCCCGCAGCGCTGCGATGTCGCGCAGATCTATGCCGACGGGGCGCTGGCGGCGGACAATTTCTACAACGGCGAGCCGTGGCGGGTGCCCGCCTCGCTGCTGTACGGCCGGCAGTGTTATCTGGTCATGACGCCGCCCTCCGATGCCGTGTTCATGGACCCCTGACAGCAAAAACCGCCTGACCGCACATTCCGTGCAGCCGGGCGGTTTTTGCAATAGGGGAAGAAACAGTGAAAATGTCGGGTCGGTTACCGGAGCTTCCAGGCCAGGTCGGCCAGGAACAGGTCATGCTCCAGCGCTTCCGGGGTGGTGTCCTTGCCGATGTGCACAAACTCAATGTCCATCATGTTGGCCCAGTCGTGCATCTGTTCGGCGGTCACGTCGTAGCTCAGCACCGTGTGGTGCGCACCGCCCGCCGTGATCCAGCACTCCACGCCGGTCGTCAGGCTGGGCAGGGCCTTCCACATCACGCGGGCCACCGGCAGGTTGGGCATCGGCAGAATCGGCTTGACACACTCGATGTCCTGGCAGATCAGCCGCAGCCGGCCGCCCATGTCGATCAGGCTCACGACGATGGCCTTGCCTGCCTTGCCCTCAAAGACCAGCCGGGCGGGGTCCTTCTCGTTCATGCCGATGCCGAGGGGGTGGGTCTCGATGCGGGGCCGCTGGGCCGCGCAGCAGGGGCAGACCTCCAGCATATGCGCGCCCAGGCTGTACTCGGCGCCGGGCACCAGGTTGTAGGTGTAATCCTCCATGAAGAGGGAACAGCCGTTGCCGCCCTCGCCCATCGCTTTGAGGATGGCGGTCATCGCGGCCACCTTCCAGTCGCCCTCGCCGCCGTAGCCGTAGCCCTGCGCCATCAGGTGCTGGCTGGCCAGACCCGGCA
>ERZ772861.2900-NODE-2900-length-10985-cov-5.413083_pt1 | contig 10985 bp, 11 predicted proteins | sample MGYA00512135_ERZ772861 | MGnify/ENA primary metagenome ERZ772861 (study PRJEB29015, sample SAMEA2737700) | human gut metagenome | biome: human gut; feature: human-associated habitat; material: faeces | place: China | collected 2012 ...
CTTAGGATTTTAGGCTCCCCGGCGTGTCTCGAACCATGCCGGGCAAACCCGCAGGGGCTGGCGGCCCTGCGAGGTCAAAATCTTCCCGCTGGAGTTATTATCATGAATCAGAATTCTTCCGTCCGTAAACTGGTGCGCTGCGGCGTGGTCGCAGCCATTTATGTGGTGCTGTGCATGGTCCTGCAGCCTTTCTCCTATGGTGCGGTGCAGGTGCGCGTAGCCGAGGCGTTGTGCCTGCTGCCCGTGTTCGGTGCCGAGTACATTGCAGGCGTGGTGCTGGGCTGCTTCCTTTCGAACCTGCTGGGCTCCACCATCGTGGATGTCATCTTCGGCACCCTGGCTTCCCTGCTGGCCTGCCTGGTCACCTACAAGCTGCGGAACATCCGTATCAAGGGTCTGGCCATCCCGGCCAGCCTGCCGCCGGTGCTGTTCAATGCCGTGATCATCGGCATTGAGATTGCCGTCATGTTCCCGGACCCCTCCTCCAGCGCCCCCATCTGGCTGGCCTGCATCACTAACGGCATCTCCGTTGGCATCGGTGAGCTCATCAGCTGCACCGTTCTGGGTGTGCTGCTGGTGAAGATCATCGAGAGCAGCAAGGCCCTGCGCAAAATTTTTGCAGCTTAATGACCGCAAGGAGGTTTCCATGCAGGCAAACGGAATGATCTTCTGGGACTGGAACGGCACTTTGATGGATGATGTTGATTTCACCCACAGCTGTCTCAACTGGATGCTGGAGACCCACGGTTATCCGCAGCGGTACGATCTTGCCGCTTACCGGGAAATTTTCGGTTTTCCCATTGAGGAATACTACATCCGCGCCGGTTTCAACTTTGCAAAGCACCCTTATGCAGAGCTGGCCGAGCGCTTTATGGAACATTATAACGCAGGTGTGGATGCCTGTCCCCCCTCTGCACACGCTGCCGAAACGCTGGCCGAACTTTCGCGCCGGGGCTGGCGGCAGAGCGTGCTTTCCGCCTCCCGCCGGGACTACCTGATCGAGCAGGTGGCCGCGCGGGGCCTGCAGGGCTTTTTCACCGAGTTGCTCGGCCTTGCAGACATCTATGGCGTAAGCAAAGTGCAGGTGGGCAAACAGTGGCTTGCACAAAGCGGCATCGCCCCTGCTGCCTGCGTGATGGTGGGCGACACCCAGCACGATGCCGAAGTTGCAAAGGCCCTTGGCACAAAATGCGTGCTCTACACCGGCGGCCACCAGTCCCGCGCGCGGCTCGAGGCTGTGTGCCCGAATGTCATCGACGATCTGGCACAGCTGCCGCAGCTGCTGGAAACCTTATAATGTACATCTGACCACTTCTGATTTGCAAAAATCAGAGGTGGTTTTTGTTTTAGCTGGCTCGCCCTCTCAGTCTCGCATTCGCTCGCCAGCTCCCCCAAAGGGGGAGCCTTTGGCAGACCGGGAATGCCTGAGCAGGCTGAAAAATCGCTGCGGTTCGTAAAATACATCGCTCCGTTCTCAAGGTGAACAGCGCCTCGGCCGGTTTTGGACGAAGGAATGTCTTCCCGACATGCCAATGCCTCTCACTTTGGGAGAGGTGGCAGCGCGTGAGCGCTGACGGAGAGGGTAAGCCCGACTGAGAGGTTGTACGAAGGACCGCGTTATAAATAGATGTGTTACAATCGAGATAAAGGGAACAGGAACTATGGCAGAACAACTCTGGAAAGGCCGTTTCTCCAAGGCGGTCGATTCGCGCGTCAATGATTTCAACTCTTCCATCCGCTTTGATCAGCGGATGATCGCACAGGATATGCGGGGCAGCGGCGTACACGCCACCATGCTGGCCAAACAGGGCATCATCTCCGAGCAGGACTGCGAGGACATCCTCAACGGTCTGGCTTCCATCGCCGACGACCTGGCCAGCGGCGAGCTGGAGATCGACCCCAACGCCGAGGACGTCCACACCTTCGTGGAGCAGACTCTGACCGCCCGCATCGGCGACGCCGGCAAGCGCCTGCACACCGGCCGCAGCCGCAACGATCAGGTGGCGCTGGACATCCGCCTGACCCTGCGCGACTACAGCCGGATGCTGCAGGGCCGCATCGTCGATCTGGTCCGGGTCATCTGCAAAAAGGCAGCGGAGAACACCGCCGCCGTCATGCCCGGCTACACCCACCTGCAGCGCGCCCAGCCCATCACCTTCGGCCACGCGCTGATGGCCTATGCCTGGATGCTGCTGCGCGATCTGCAGCGCTTTGAGGATGCCACGGCCCGCATGGATGCGCAGTGCCCGCTGGGCTCCGGCGCGCTGGCCGGCACCACCTACCCGCTGGACCGCGCCTTCACTGCCGAGAAGCTGGGCTTTGCCGCACCCTGCGCCAACAGCCTGGACGGCGTGTCCGACCGCGATTTCTGCATCGAGCTGGCCGCTGCCATCTCCACCTGCATGATGCACCTGTCCCGCCTGTCGGAGGAGATCATCCTCTGGTGCAGCTGGGAGTTCAAATTCATCGAGCTGGACGACGCTTTCACCACTGGCTCCTCTATCATGCCGCAGAAGAAGAACCCGGACGTCACCGAGCTGATCCGCGGCAAGACCGGCCGCGTCTACGGTGACCTGAACACCCTGCTCGTCATGATGAAGGGCATCCCGCTGGCCTACAACAAGGATATGCAGGAGGATAAGGAGGCCATCTTCGACGCCGTCGATACCCTCGACCTCTGCCTGAAGACCGTCACTCCGATGCTGGACACCATGAAGACCCTGCCCGCCAACATGCGCCGCGCTGCGGCCAAGGGCTTCATCAACGCCACCGACTGCGCCGATTACCTGACCAAAAAGGGAATGCCCTTCCGCGATGCCTACAAGCTGACCGGCTGCATGGTCTCCGACTGCATCAGCAAAGACAAGACACTCGAAGAGCTGACACTGGACGAGTTCCGGGGCTATAGCAGCCTGTTTGAGAACGATATCTACGATGCCATCGACCTCATCAAGTGCTGCGAGGGCCGCACCAGCTACGGCGGCCCCTCCGAGGCAAGCGTGAAGAATCAGATCGCACTGGCATCTGCACAGGTGGACGCATGGGAGGCGAACAACGCATGAGCGTGAAAGTTTTTATCGACGGTTCCTCCGGCACCACCGGTCTGCGCATCGCGGACCGTCTGGTGGCCCGGCCTGAGATCGAACTTCTGAGCATCTCCGCCGAGGGCCGCAAGGATGTGAACGAGCGGGCCAGCGTCATCAACTCCGCAGACCTCGCCTTCCTCTGCCTGCCCGATGCGGCTTCCAGAGAGGTCATGCCCCTGCTCCGCCCGGACGTCAAGGTGCTGGATACCTCCACGGCCTTCCGCACCGACCCGGCATGGGACTATGGCTTCCCGGAGCTGAAGGGCCAGAAAGAGAAGATCCAGAACTCCTGCCGGGTGGCTGTGCCCGGCTGCTACGCCAGCGGCTTCATCAGCATTGCGCGGCCGCTGGTCGAGCTGGGGCTGGCCCCGGCGGACTATCCGTTCAGCTGCACGGGCCTCTCCGGCTACTCCGGCGGCGGCAAAAAGATGATCGCCGAGTACGAGAGCCCGGACCGCCCGGCTCACAGCAAGATCGACGCGCCCAAGAGCTACGGCCTCACGCTGGCCCACAAGCACCTGCCGGAAATGCAGAAGATCAGCGGGCTGGCCCACACGCCCGCCTTCGTGCCGGTGGTCTGCGATTACTATTCCGGGATGCAGGTTCTCGTTCCGCTGGACCTGAAGCTGGCGGGCACCACCGCCGGGCAGGTGGCCGAGGGCATCGCCGCTTATTATAAGGACGGCGCGACGGTCTCCGTCCACGCCCTGAATGAGCCGCTGCCCGAAAACGGCCTGTACTCCAACGCCCTTTCCGGCAGCGACCGGATGGAACTGTACCTGACTGTGAACGCAGCAGGCGACCAGATGATGCTCATTTCGCTGTTCGACAACCTGGGCAAAGGCTCGTCCGGTGCGGCCGTGCAGTGCATGAACCTGATGCTGGGTCTGAACGAGGTCGAAGGATTAGAGTGAAACCTCTCCGCCATCGCTCACGCGAGGCCGGAAAGGTCGATAGGGGGAAGAACGATATGTCTTACAAGGAAGTATCGGGCGGCATCTGTGCGCCCAGAGGATTTGCAGCGGCCGGTGTCCATTGCGGCATCCGGGCCAACCACAACGAAAAATACGATCTGGCGCTCATCAAAGCGGAAGTCCGCTGCGCGGCCGCCGGTGTCTACACCACCAACAAGGTCTGCGGTGCGCCCATCAAGGTGGACCGTGCCCACCTGAAGGACGGCTATGCACAGGCCATCCTTGTCAACAGCGGCAACGCCAACACCTGCGCCGCCAACGGTGTGGTACTGGCCGAAGAGTGCTGTGCGCTGGTGGGCAAGGCGCTGGACATCCCCGCTGCGGATGTTCTGCCCGCCTCCACCGGCGTCATCGGCCAGCCTATGGTCATTGATCCGTTTGCCCGCGGCATCCCTGCCGCAGCGGCCAAGCTGGCCGCAACCGGGCAGGGCAGCACCGATGCGGCGACCGCCATCATGACCACCGACACCCACAAAAAAGAGTACGCCATCCAGTTCGAGCTGGGCGGCAAGACCTGCACCGTGGGTGCTATCGGCAAGGGCAGCGGGATGATCGCCCCCAATATGGCGACCATGCTGGCCTTCTACACCACCGATGCCGCCGTCTCCCCCGCCCTGCTCGAAAAGGCGCTGAAGACCGTCGTGCCCGGCACCTACAACCAGATGAGCGTGGACCTCGATACTTCGACGAACGACACCCTCATCATCCTGGCATCGGGCCTTGCGGGCAACCCGGAGATCACCGAGGAGAACGCCGATTACCAGGCCTTTGTGGCAGCGCTGACGGCCATTGCCGAGCACATGTGTGCCGAACACGCCGGTGACGGCGAGGGCGCGACCCACCTCATCACCTGCGAAGTCACCCATGCGCCCGACCTGAAGACGGCCCGCGCCGTCTCCCGCAGTGTGGTCTGCTCCAACCTGTTCAAGGCGGCGGTCTTTGGCCGCGATGCCAACTGGGGACGCATCCTGTGTGCCATCGGCTACACCCCCGGCGATTTCTCCATTGATAAGGTCTGCGTCTGGCTCTCCAGCAAGGCGGGCGAGGTGTATGTGTGCGAGAACGCAGCCTACCATCCGTACAGCGAGGACGAAGCCGCCAAGGTGCTGGCAGAGCACGATATTCTGGTCAAGGTGGATATGGGCACCGGCGAGGCAAGCGCCAAGGCGTGGGGCTGTGACCTGACCTACGACTATGTGAAGATCAACGGCGATTACAGAACCTGACAGGAGCGCGGAACAGATGAAAAACGAAGAAATGGCGCGGCTTTTTTCGGAGGCCACCCCTTATATCCAGAAATACCATGGCAGAACCATGGTCATCAAATACGGCGGCAACGCCATGATCAACGAGACGCTGAAAAACGCCGTGATGAACGACCTTGTCACCCTGACGCTGCTGGGTGTGCGGGTGGTACTGGTGCACGGCGGCGGCCCCGCCATCAACGAGATGCTCAAGAAGGTGGGCGTGGAGAGCCACTTTGCAAACGGTCTGCGGGTGACGGACGATGCCACCATGGAGATCGTGCAGCAGGTGCTGGCCGGTAAGGTGAACAAGGACCTTGTGGCAAAGCTGCGCGGGCGCGGCGTGGGTCTGTGCGGCATGGACGGACAGATGCTCCGCTGCACCGAGCTGGACCCTCAGCTGGGGCATGTGGGCGAGATCGTCCATGTGGACGCCACCCTGATCGAAAGCCTGCTGGACGGCGGCTTTATCCCGGTGATCGCCACCGTGGGCATGGATGACCTCGGGCAGGCGTATAACGTCAACGCGGACACCGCCGCTGCCCAGATCGCCATTGCCCTCAAGGCCGAAAAGCTGGTGTCCATGACCGATATCGCGGGTCTGCTGCGGGATAAGGAGGACGAGACCACCCTCATCCCCGAGGTGGAGGTGACCGAGATCGAGGGCTACAAGTCCGCCGGTATCATTGCGGGCGGCATGATCCCCAAGATCGGCGGCATGGCGGATGCCATCTATCAGGGCGTGCACGAGGCGGTCATCATTGATGGCCGCGTGCCGCACTCCATCCTGCTGGAACTGTTCTCCGACCGCGGCTCCGGTACCCGCTTTTACCGCCGCAGCCACCGCGAATAAAAAGATTGCGCAAGCGAAAAAGCAGTATTATAATAGAAAAAACGCTCCCTCCGGGGGAGCGGCGCATGCGCGGAACTTCTATTCACAGGAGGTACACCTATGGATTCTGAAAAAGTCATCAAGCGGGACAACGAGTACGTCCTGCACACCTATAACCGCAACCCCGTCGTGCTGGAAAAGGGGCACGGGCTGTATGCCGAGGGCCCCGAGGGACAGAAGTATCTGGACTTCACCAGCGGCATCGGGGTGAACAGCCTTGGCTACTGCGACCTTGCATGGGCAGAAGCTGTGTCCCAGCAGGCACACAAATTGCAGCACACCTCTAACCTGTACTACACTGCACCCTGCGGCAAGCTGGCGAAAAAGCTGTGCAAGCGCACCGGCATGAGCAAGGTTTTCTTTGGCAATTCCGGTGCTGAAGCCAACGAGGGCGCCATCAAGGCCGCCCGCAAGTACAGCGTAGACCATTACGGCAAGGACCGCTACAACGTCATCACGCTGGTCAACAGCTTCCACGGCCGCACCCTTGCCACCCTGACCGCCACCGGGCAGGAGGTGTTCCACAACTACTTCGGCCCCTTCAACGAGGGCTTCCAGTACGTCCCGGCGGGGGATATCGAAGCCCTGCGGGAGCTGGTAGACCGCCACACCTGCGCCGTGATGATGGAGCTGATCCAGGGCGAGGGCGGCGTGATGGCGCTGGACCCGGACTATGTACAGGCTGTGCGCGCTTTGTGCGATGAAAAAGACCTTGTGCTCATCGTGGATGAGGTGCAGACCGGCGTAGGCCGCACCGGCACCTTCCTGTGCTGCGAGCACTATAACCTCAAGCCGGATATCGTCACCCTTGCCAAGGGGCTGGGCGGCGGTCTGCCCATCGGCGCGGTGCTGATGAACAAAAAGGTCGCCGACCACATGAAGCCCGGCTCCCACGGCTCGACGTTCGGCGGCAACCCGGTCTGCTGCGCCGGTGCGCTGGCCGTGCTGGACGAGATGGACGACGACTTCCTCGCCAACGTCAACGAGCGCGCGGCTCAGCTGCGCGCCGGGCTGGCCAAGCTGCCCCATGTCAGGGAGGTCAGCGGCCTCGGCCTGATGGTGGGCATCGCGTTTGACGACGGCATCAAGGCCGCCGACGTCCGCGCCGCCTGCGAGAAGGCGGGTCTGCTGGTGCTGACCGCCAAGACCCGCCTGCGTCTGCTGCCGCCGCTGATCCTGACGGCGGACGACGTGGACGACGCGCTGGCGATTTTGCGCAGCGTACTGGAGAAATGCGTATGAAACATCTGCTGAAGCTGGGCGGCATGACGCCCGAGGAAATCCTGCACATTCTGGATGTGGCCGACGAGTACAAGCGGCTGCACAAGGACGGCGTGGACCCGAAGGATCTGCAGGGCAAGGCGGTGGCGCTGGTTTTCGCCAAAAACTCCACCCGCACCCGCACAAGCCTGGAGGTCGGCATCTACCAGATGGGCGGCCTGGGCACCTACCTGAGCGCCAGCGACCTGCAGACCGCCCGCGGTGAGCCTGTGCAGGACACGGCCCGCGTGCTGGGGCGGTACTATGACGCCATCGTCTGCCGCACCTACAAGCAGACGACGCTGGACATGCTGGCAAAATACAGCGGTATACCGGTGGTTTCCGGCATGACCGACTATGCGCACCCCCTGCAGGTGCTGACAGACCTGATGACCGTGCGCGAGCGCAAGGGCACGCTGGCCGGGCTGAAGGCCGGGTTTGTCGGTGACGGCTACAACATGGCAAACAGCGTCATTGTGGGCTGTCTGGCCGTGGGCATGACGGTGACGATTGCCTGCCCGAAGGGCTACCGCCCCGCCGCCGACGTGCTGATGCTGGCGAAGCAGTACGGGGATAAGTTCACGCTGACGAACGACCCGGACGAGGCCGCACGGGACGCGGATGTGCTGTTCACCGACGTGTGGGTCAGCATGGGTATGGAGCGCGAGGCCGAGCAGCGCCGCCGCGACTTTACCGGCTTTACGCTGGACGCCGCCCGCATGGCGCTGGCAAAGCCGGGCTGCATGGTGCAGCACCCGCTGCCCGCCCACCGCGGCGAGGAGATCGCCCCCGATGTGCTGGAAGCCCACGCCGACGAAATTTTCGACGAGGCGGAGAACCGCATCTACGTGGAAAAGGCCGTGCTGGCGGTGCTGCTGGCGGGAAAATAAGAGCATTGCAGTAAGAGGAACGGCAGGGGAGCACGAGCGTGCGAACCTGCCGTTTTTTTGGAGGTAATGGGGAAACGGGAGGCTGCGGAGGGGTCAAGACCCCTCCCTACGATGCAAAAGATAAACGGGCGGCAATGGCAAGGCTACGGGCCGGGCATGCCCGGCCCCTACGGGGGCTGTTTCCGGCCACTTGACGCCATGTGGTATACTGGGTATATTACTGTCAAGAGGTACACTATGCCAAAACAAACGCTCCAACAAAAAATCCGCCGCGCGCTGGGCCGGTTCACCGCCAAACGGATTGCTATGATCCTGCTGGGCACGGCCATCCTGTCGTTCGGCATCCATAATATCCACCAGCGCACCGCCATCACCGAGGGCGGCATCATCGGCCTGGTGCTGCTCATCAACCATTGGCTCGGCGTGCCCGCGTCGGTGGCGTCGCCCCTGCTCGACGCGGCCAGCTACGCGCTGGCGTTCAAATTTCTCGGGTGGGACTTTTTGCTCTCGGCAGGACTGGCCAGCGTGAGCCTGGCCGGGTTCTATAGGATCTGGGAATGCCTGCCCCCGATGCTGCCCGACCTGACGCCCTGGCCGCTGGCGGCGGCGCTGCTGGGCGGCGTGTTCGTCGGCGTCGGCGTGGGGCTCATCGTGCGGCAGGGCGGGTCCAGCGGCGGCGACGACGCCCTCGCCCTTGTCATCCATAAGCTGACCGGGTGGCGGCTCTCCCGCGCCTACCTGTTCACCGATCTGACCGTCCTGTTCGCGTCGCTGTCCTACATCCCGTTCCGGCGCATCGCGTTTTCCCTCGTTACGGTCACGGTGTCGTCGCTGCTCATCGACTATATCAAGGAATGGCAGCCGAAAACAAATGTGTAAAAACGCGCGGAACGCTTGTACATAGCGGAAAATTGCGGTATAATAGACTGTGTATTTTTGCAATGACACCCACGGAGGTCTGCGATATGAAACTTACCCGCAAGCTCGCGGCACTGGCAATGGCCGTGCTGCTGGCAGTCAGTCTGACGGCCTGCTCCCCGAAGCAGGTCGCCCAGGATATGGTCGTGCATCTGGTCCACAAGCTGGGCCTGGTCGAGGAATCCGACGAGGATGACACCGACACCACCACAAAAGCGCCCGCCGGCGGCAGCGTGGAGTTCCCTGCCGAGATGGACACCACCGCGGCCCGCGTTGTGACCTACCCGGTAGAGAACACGCTGTATGTCTCTTTTAACGGCATTGCCAACCGCTCCACCGAGTATTTCGTGGCGGGCGGCGACAGCATGACCGTGACCGGCTACGCCACCACCGAGAAATATATGTACTTCAAGATCGCGTTCTGGGAGCTGTCTGACGACAAGACGATGACCAGCTACGTGCCGGACTCGACGATCTACTACTGCGCCGACGGTGCCGATTACCAGTACAACGTGACCGGCCTGACTGCGGGCAAGCAGTACAAAATCACGATCAGCTATGACAACGGCAACAAGTATTATGTCACCGGCGGCCTGAAGGTCGAGGGTCTGGGCAGCACCGAGCTGAACACCTACGGCGACGATACGACGACCGGCTGATAACGGCAGCAATGCCGCCCGTGCCGCTTGCGGCAGGGCGGCTTTTTGGTTTGTATTGCAGGGACCGCACAACACAGAGGGGAATTGGAACATGGATAAAAAACAGCTGCGCAACACGCTGATGCTTATGGCCTGCGCATTCATCTGGGGCACGGCCTTTGTGGCGCAGAGCGTCGGCAGCGATTATATGGGCCCGTACACGTTTCTGGCCAGCCGCAGCTGGCTGGCCTGTGCGTTTCTGCTGGGCCTGATGGCCGTGCTGCGCAAGATGGGCAAAACGAACCCCGCCGCGGAGCCGGGCTTCTGGCAGAACAAAAAAGTGCTGCTGCGCGGCGGTATTTTCTGCGGTGTGGCGCTGTTTGCGGCGTCCGCCGCGCAGCAGATGGGCATTGGCACGACCAGCACGGCCAAGGCGGGCTTTATGACGGCGCTCTACGTTGTGCTGGTGCCGGTGGCGGGGGTTTTCCTGGGCAGCCGCCCCGGCGTCAAGCTGTGGTGCTGTGTCGCGGCCAGCGTCGTGGGGCTGTATCTGCTCTGTCTGGCCGGGCGCGACACGCTGAGCCTGACCGGCGGCGAGTGGCAGCTTTTGGTCTGTGCGATCCTGTTCACGGCGCAGATCATGCTGGTCAACCATTTCAGCCCGCAGCTCGACGGCATCCAGCTGAGCTTTGTGCAGTTCTTTGTGGTCTCGGTTTTGTCCACGATCTTCGCGTTTGTCTTTGAGGCCCCGTCGCCCGACCAGTTCCGCGCCGCGGCGGTCTCGATTGCCTATTGCGGCATCATGTCCAGCGGCGTGGCCTACACGCTGCAGATCGTCGGCCAGAAGGAGCTGGACCCGACGATTGCCAGTCTGGCGATGTGTCTCGAGAGTGTGTTCAGCGCCCTGGCCGGTTGGCTGATCCTGGGCGAGACGCTCTCTGCCACCGAGCTGTGCGGCTGCGCGCTGATGTTCGGCGCGATTGTGGTGAGTCAGCTGCCGGAGAAACGACTGAAGGGGTAACGGCAGCCCCCCGGGAGGTGGTTCTTTCTTTTGGCAGCAAAAGAAAGAACCAAAGAAAACTG
>ERZ772861.2904-NODE-2904-length-10981-cov-2.282995_pt1 | contig 10981 bp, 11 predicted proteins | sample MGYA00512135_ERZ772861 | MGnify/ENA primary metagenome ERZ772861 (study PRJEB29015, sample SAMEA2737700) | human gut metagenome | biome: human gut; feature: human-associated habitat; material: faeces | place: China | collected 2012 ...
GGAACGACCTGTACACCATTTGGGGAAAGAGCGCCTTCCCATCCGTGTACGAACAGCCCGTTTCTCCAAGGCCTCCGACGGACAACACGGTTCTCGTCAAGTTTGGGGACGACAAGGATATTCGTTTGAGCAGTGAGCAGTTTAAGAAGATGATGTCCCTCCTGAACTCCTTGCAGTCTGTGGGAAAGAGCGGTCTTCTGTCGGATGAGAAGATGGAGGAAAGAGAGGAGTTGATGTCACTCTTGGGATTGCGAACCAAGGTGCCGGAGGTGAAGGAGGAGAGGGTCGATGGCTATTTCTTCTCCGAGATTGATCTTCCGTCCTTGACGCTTCGGATCCGGCGGAAAGACGACGTGGAGTACTTCATTACAACCAATGAGTGATTGCATGGAGGGTCTGTGAGGTGTAGAGATGAAGTGTCCATTCACTCGATCGCGGAGGACTTCTTTGTTGTCACAGAGAGAGTTTCGTTCGCTCCTCCTGCCCTTATTGACTTTGCCCACACTCGGGTCGTTGACGACACTGCGGACTACGCTGTGCTTATGAGTGTCAAAACGGAGCAGTCCACCCTCCAACTGCACTGTGTCGCAACGATTGCCGTAGAGGAGTCGCAGCTGCTCCTACCCTGCGTGTACTTGGCTGCGGCAAAAGACCCCATCGAAGAGGGTGTGCTTCTTGACCACGAAGAAGTCCTTCACATGGGAACGAGAATTATCCTCCAGCATGCCTCTTTGGGTCTGCGTACCGTCTTCCGAAGTGAAGAGCACTTTGCAGAAGACCTATCGTATGTGGTTCTGGACTACAACAACAGGTTGAAACAGTACACCATTTACGCAAAGGATAGAGGTACTGTGCTGCGTGGTATCTGGCTAATGGAGTAGGAGTTCCGATGACACTGACCCTTTCGATCGAGCCGTCTTCGGAGGGTATTACTGCGGAGTGGTATGACAGTGATCTGGTTATTCAGACCCGTCAAGCTACCTTTTGTGTTCTTGATTCTGCGATTGAGAAGGGTCATCTATTGTCAGCACCACCAAACCAGAAGAGGATGATTGTCAAGAGACTGAAGACTATTGAAAGGGATGTACACTAGATTGTGTTTGTAGCAACAAAGACAAACAGACAGTGAGTCCTGCAAAGGTTTACAGAGTAACCGTAGGGGCAGTCGGAGCAGGGGCAGGAGCAGGAGCAGGGGCAGGAGCCGGAGCAGGAGCCGGAGCAGCCTTAGGAGCAGCCTTAGGGACAGAAGTACCGCTCAGATCGGGAACAGTACCCCTGCGGAGAGCAGCCTGAGTCTTATCAATGATAGCCTTTGTATCATCAAGCTTTGTAAGGCTTTCGCTTGAGAACATTTCAAGGACTTCCTTGAGCTTGGAGATATTATTTTCGATTTCATTGATCTCTTCAGTAACGGCAGACTTGACGGATTCTGCGGTCGAACGCATTTCAGCGGACTTATCTTCAGCATCCGAAAGGATCTTTGCAGCCTTTTCGTCAGCGGATTTTACGATAGTTGAAGCCTTGCCGTTAGCATCGTCAACGACCTGGTTAGCGAGCTTCTTAGCGTCTTCGTCCATTTTTCTTGCATTTTCCTTAGCCTGAGTAACAATAAGGTTAGCGGACTTCTGAGCTTCAATGAATACATTGCCCAGGTCAAGCGCACTGTTTTCGGTACTTCCGCCGCTTGCGATCTTATTCTTAGCTTCCTGAAGCTGATCTTCGAGTTCGGCAGTCTGAGCCTTGAGCTCTTCGATCTCCTTATCCTTAGCTTCAAGCTCATCTTCAAGGCTCTTCATCTGATTCTTGAGGGAATCGTTGTTTGTCTGGAGTTCGGTGATCTTAGCCTTGTCAGCAGCAAGAAGTTCGTCATATTTTTCATTATTAACGCCTGAACCGTCTGCGCTTTCAAGCAATGCCTTTTTTTCATCGAGTTCAGCTTCGAGAGTATAAATTTTGGTATTTAATTCATCAACATAAGCGAGAACGTCTTTCTTATCGAATCCGCCGAAGTTGACCGTTTTCAGAAATCCTGTGCCTTCCATAGTGAAAACCTCCAAAAAATCAAAGTATTATTGCCGCAGAACATACAGGCAAATAAACGGTACGGTGCATTCCGACCGAACGCACATTATTGGGGTATTTTTGCTCAAAAACAAGTAGTCTGAACTGTACCGTATAAAAATTATAACATATTTTTCGGAGATTAACAAGTTAATTTTAGGGTTATTTGTACACAAAAAAGCGACTTATTTTTTAGTTAAATATAATAAGATTGTTAAAACATTACGCAGTTGTAGAAAACTTAAACGTTTTTTCTTTATTATATGTAATTTTTGACCAAAACCGACATATTTCCCGTGTTTTTTATTTTTATATTTAGAACCTGTCTTCACAAGAAATGTGTGCGGATTTTCGAGCATAATTTTGTCTAAGACAAGGCAAAAATCCGCAGGCGGGCTTGCCGCCCGGCAAGGATTTTTAACGCAGTCTAAGGCAAAATTTGCCGAAAAGACGTGCGCATACGCTTGTGAAGACAGGTTCTTAGACGCGCTGTAATTCTGTACGAAACCGAAAAAAAGTACCCGCGCCGCAGGTTTTGCCCGCATACGTTCCGAACGCTTTGCTGCAGGCGCGGATGCTTCCTTTGGATTTGCACATAACTTGAGCGCGTCCAAATAAAATAAAAAATGCAGGATACTTACAGAATTTCCGCAGTTACCGCGTTTCACGGCACATAAGAGATTCCGCCTTTTCGTCCGAAATATAATTCTCTCTGGTCATATTTTCAATGACCCTTTCGGTACGCTTTTCCGCAAGCTCCGGTGAAACGTCGGGTGAATATGCGCTTGGGGCATTTGGAAGCCCCGCAAGCATAGCACATTCATATTCAGTAAGTTCGGAAACCCTTTTCCCGAAATAACCCTCCGCCGCCGACTCGACGCCGTAATATCCGCTGCCGAAATAAATGCTGTTTACATAAAGTGCAAATATCTCTTCCTTGGAAAGCTCCTTTTCAATTCTGAACGCCATAAATATTTCCGCAAATTTGCGTTCAAGATGCTTTTCCTGAGTAAAATATTCATTCTTTGCAAGCTGCTGAGTTATTGTGCTGCCGCCCTGTTCGGGAGCTTTTACTTTTATATCGTGAAGAACAGCTCTGCATATTGCCGAAATATCGATGCCGCCGTGCTCAAAAAAGTTTTTGTCCTCGGAAGCGATCACAGCCTCTTCATAAAAAACGGGCAGTTCATCATACTCGATAAAATCGCAGCGTCCTCTTATGTCTGCCGCCATTTCTGAAACGCTTTTTTCGGAAGCGGCAATGCTGTACATATTATAGCCCATATAAGCATAATATCCCATTACTGCCGCTGCCGCAAACATTACCGTTCCCAAAGACGCCGCAAGTATTTTTTTAATAACGCCAAACATTTTTGTCACCTGCTTTTTCCGAAAATTTTCTCCCCAATGTCAAATATGAAGCTCAATGCCGAAAATATGATAACTGCCAGAAATACCGGTATCGCAAGAAGTCCAAGCTCGGCAAGATACAAAAGCTTTTTCATATGTCGCTGCTCACTATTTTATAATAGCTGCCTGACGTGATAAGGTATACCGCCGTGTAAAGCAGACCGAATACAAGGAAACAGCATATCGTAACAACAGCCAGCAGACCTGTGTTATACAGTCCGAACAGCGTCAGAAGCCTTGCAATTATGCCGAATGCAAATATCATATGAATACCTGCCGCTGCAAGAGGTGCAAAAAATACCGTCAGCACCTGTGAATTAATGCTCTTTCGTATTTCGTCCTTTGTCATTCCGACCTTCTGAAGTATACCGAATTTTGATTTGTCCTCAAAGCCCTCGGAAATTTGCTTGTAATACATTATCAGCACTGCTGCCGCAATAAATACCGAGCCGAGAAGTATGCCGAGGAAAAACAAACCGCCGTATAATGCATAAAAATCTGTTCTGTCCTTTTCAAGACAATCAAGCGAAACACCGCTCCAGATGTCGGGATTTTCTTCTTTGAGCTTTACGATATTATAAAAAATCTCATTGCCTATTTCTATCTGCTTATCCTTGTCACAGCTAAGGTCAAAGCCGTAGTAATCGTGCATATCGGAATGGTTTTCACCGTATGCTTCAAGCCGGAGATCGTATATCTCCCGTACGACTGCTTCGTCCTTTACAAAAAGGAATACCGACGGCACCATCTGCATTGCATCTACTCCGTTTGAAACAAAATCCTCTGCCCTTTCCGTTATTTTAAATGTGCCGAATCCGTCAAGTGTGACCGTATCGAAGGTGTAGTCGCTTTTGGTCGTATACATAACAGCCTCACCGTCGGAAAGGCTAACGTTTTTGTCCATAAGTCTGTTGTAATCGGACACGGCAAGAATGAACATCTGCCTTACATCTGGACTCATACCGTTATTTACTTTTTCCGGTTCAAGTATTACCTTATCGTCAACAAATTCACCCGCAATGTCAAGATAGCTGTAATGCAGGATATTTTCAGGTGTTTCACCGTACTTTTCCAATGCATCATTAACAGCCTTATAGCTTAATGATGTCATTTTTTTATCAACGGAATAGGTGTCGAGAACGATATTTCTCGGATAGCGCATATGCAGAATGCTCTCCTCACCGATATAAAGGCATATAGTCGACGACAGCGTTACAAGCACCATTGTTGACAAAATACATATGGACGCAAGACCTGCTCCGTTTCTCTTCATACGGTATACCATAGAAGAAATGGATACAAAATGTCTTGTCTTATAATAATAATTTTTCTTTTTCTGCATCAGTCTGCAAAATGCCACCGAACCGGCAATAAAAAGCAGATAGGTTGCAACGATCACCATCAGCACCGCTACCATGAACCACAGCATTGCCTCCATCGGTTCTTCAATGCTCACTGCGATCCAATATGCCCCGGCAAGGATTATAAGACCTGCAATGGCAAGAATCCAGTTCGCCTTCGGCGGTTTTTCACCTGCTGTCTCACTTTTCAGCATATCGACCGGCTTTGTCCTGAAAATAAAGATCAGCATCCTGAGAAGGATCACCGCAAAAATCGCCAGGAAAAGGGAGACGGTATAATAGATTGCCTTCGGTTCTATGGTCATCTTATAACCGAGATGGTTTCCCACGATCTTGACTGCAGCCAGTTCTGCAAGTTTGGAAAATAAAATTCCGCCCAGCAGACCTCCCGCAATCGAAATCACAGCAGTCATCAGATTTTCCCAGATCAGAATCTTTACCAGTTCTCTTTTTCCCATACCCAGAATATGATACAGACCAAATTCTTTCTGCCGTCTGCGGATCAGAAATGAATTTGTATAATACAGTAAAATCCAGGAAAAGACTGCGATCACAGGTGTTCCCATTCCCAGGATCATCTGCATGGATTCTCCGCCCCTCATCGTCCTGAAATCGTCACTGATCCGCAAAAACTGAATGATATAATACATCATCACCATGCAGAAGCAGGTAAAAATGTACGGAAAATAAAATTTTTTATTCTTCGACATCCCGGTTGCGGCAAGTCTGAAATAAAGTCCTCTTTTCATCGTCTTTCACCACCTGTCGCAAGCATGGTCAATGTAGCTGAGATTTTCTGATAAAACTGCTCATCACTCAGCTCACCACGATATACCTGATGGAACACTTCCCCGTCTTTGATGAATAGTACCCTTCCTGCACGACTCGCTGCTTTTACAGAATGTGTTACCATAACGATGGTCTGCCCTTTTTGATTGATCCTTGAAAAAATACCAAGCATTTCGTCCGTGGACTTGGAATCCAATGCTCCGGTCGGTTCATCTGCAAGGAGCAGACGAGGCTCTGTAATCAATGCCCTTGCTGCGGCTGCACGCTGCTTCTGTCCGCCGGATACTTCATAGGGATATTTTTCCAGAAGACCGGCAATTCCCAGTTCTTCTGCAATCGGCATCAGTTTCTGACTCATTTCCCGGTACGGTACGCCTTTCAGCACCAACGGAAGCAGGATATTATCTTTGAGGTTAAATGTATCCAGCAGACTAAAGTCCTGAAATACAAATCCAAGATTTTCTCTTCGGAATTTTGAAATATCCTTTTCTTTAATGGCAGATAACGGTCTTCCATCCAGATAAACCTCTCCCTGTGTCGGACGGTCCAGTGCCGCCATGATATTTAAAAGTGTTGTCTTTCCTGAACCGCTCTCCCCCATGATCGATACATACTCTCCCTCTTCAACAGAAAATGTCACTTTGGAAAGTGCCTGCACCTGATTGCCGCCAAACCTCGGCCTGTATATTTTTTTGATGTCTTCTACTTCCAATACAGTCATATTTCTATAACTCCCTTCTCTAAACTTCTTATACTCTTCATGTACCCTTCCCAGGTACTGAAGTCAGTATAACAATTCAGCGGAAATGCTACCATCGAATCGGGTGACATTTCCGCTGTCCTATGTGACATTTTTGTAAGACGAACCTCTCTGCTTTTTTACTCCACCTGGAGAGCATAAGAACTCAGGTCGATTTTGAAGGAACTTCCCTCTCCCGGAATGGATTCTACCGAGATCGTATGCCCTAACTTTTTCGCAGCCATCTGACTCAAATACAGACCGATCCCGGTAGATTTTTTTCCAAGCCTTCCATTTTCTCCGGTATAACCTTTTTCAAATATTCTTGGGATATCCTCCGCTGCGATCCCGATCCCCGTATCCTCGATTACAAGCTGTCGGTCTCCCTCTACCCGGATCGTTACCGATCCCTGCTGCGTATACTTCACTGCATTAGACAAAATCTGCTCCACTATAAAAGACAGCCATTTCTCATCCGTCAGAACAACCTCATCTGTTCCCTGATAGACCACCTGGATCTTTTTCCGTATGAACTGACCTGCATACTTACGGATTGCTTTTCTGATAACAGGATCCAGTGCATACTCTGCTGCAACCAGGTCAAATCCTCCGCCTCTATCATTAAGCCGTACATAACTCAGTGCCATCTCTGCATACTGTTCCACACGGAACAGCTCCGCTTTTAATTCCCGGCTCTGCTCTGTATCCTCCTGCTGTAAAAGTACCTGCATGACTGCGATCGGAGCTTTGATCTGATGCACCCAGGCGGCATAATAGTCCCCCATGTCGCTCATGGTATCATCCCATACTTTCTGCCTGTCTCTCCATTCCTGCTCTTCCTTTTTCAGAAGCTTCTGATAATCCGCTTCGCACAGATCCGCTGCTTTTGGAAGACTTTCTCCATAAGGTCCCTTGTCCTTTTCCAAAAACTCCAGTCTCCTGTGCCTTTCTATCAATCGGAAAAATCCGACCAGCAAAAAGACAATTCCAAAAACCAGACATAAAAGTGCCGGATATACTGCTGCCTTTAAATCAATCCCGCTCAACGAAAAGATAAGCAGATAAATCAGTCCGCACAGGATACTCCATCCGATCACCTGTCTTTTTTTATAAAAATACTGCAATACCAGCTTCATCGTTCCACCTCGATCAGATAACCGCCACCGACTTTCGTCGTAATAAACTCATCCAGTCCTGCTTTTTCCAGCTTTTTTCTCAGCCTGGCAATATTTACTGTCAGAGTATTTTCCTCGATATAATCATCGGTCTCCCACAGCTTCGTCATCAGCGTATCCCGGCTCACCAGCCGGCCTTTATTCTCCATCAGGATCTGCAGGATTTTAAACTCATTTTTGGTAAGATTCACTTTTTCTCCCTCATAAGTCAGCGTTGTATCATAAAGATTCAGGATGGCTCCCCGATGCTCCAGCATGGGAACTTTCCCCGACAGATCATAAGTCCTCCTGAGTACTGCCTGTACCTTTGCTGTCAGCACATTCAGATCAAACGGCTTCGCTATAAAATCATCGCCTCCCATATTCATTGCCATGATAATATTCATATTATCTGCTGCGGAAGAAATAAAAATCACCGGTACATTCGACACTTTCCGTATCTCGCTGCCCCAGTGGTATCCATTATAGAAAGGAAGCGTGATATCCATGAGGACCAGATGCGGTGCCTGAGCGGCAAAAAAGGAAAGAACATTCTGAAAATTCTTTACATAAACCGCTTCATTCCCCCACGCATTCATCTCTTTTGCGATGGCCTCTGCCATGACAAGGTCATCTTCTATGATCATGATCTTATACATTCGTCATTCCCCTTTTAAATCTGTTGCCTGCTATCAATATTAAAAAGGCACAAACCATTCCCTGGAGTCCACTTCCAATGTAGATCTTTTCAGGATAGTTTATGCCTGTTGAATCAGTATTGTGCATTTTTACTGTACCGCATTTCCGGTGTCTGCTCTCAGATCAGCCTTTCCGCCATTCAGTCTAAAATCTGGATCGCTTCATCTCCATCTCCACTGATCTCAAAACCGGTTGCTCCCCAAAAGCCTCTCATAAGCTGACGGTACTGATCCGGACCTGTATAACCGATCGGTGCCAGAGCATATCCAAACGGCGAACGGATCACAGTCACCTGCTTCTGACGGAGCTGATCCAGAATCTCGCACATACAGACGCTTCCATATCCTTTTCCACGCATCGTCATATCCGGGATATAAAACTCAACGATATTCGCCTTGAACTTTGTCTCCAGCACATATCGGAAACGGAAGACCAGTCCTCCATTCTCGAATACGTCCACATGCTCTCCTTCATAATGAAATTCCAGAATATGGGCACTTTTATCCGTCAGCGTGACGCCTCTGAAATACTCTTTTCTAATGTATAATGCAATTTCCATCTATCTTTTCCTGTCCTTCCAACTTTCCGGAAGACACTCGGATCTTCCTATGCCTCCGGCTTTTCTTTTTTCGGACGATGTACCGTAAGCTGGACATTCACGCCCAGTGGGTTGATCACCACGCCCCTTGCATCCGGGATCAGTGCCTCCGGAATCTTTGCTGACGGAATTGCCAGCATCTTTAACTTTTTGTCTCCCGCAAAACGGCGGAACTCCAGAATATCTGTAAAGATCGGCTGATACATACTTCCATCTTTCTGCTTCAGAACCGGAATCTGTCCATCCTCCTGTACCGAGATCAGAAATGTGCCTTTCTGATAATGTGCCAGTAACTCTTCCTGCAGTTCTTTGATCTGATCCGTCACTTCTCCACCTGTCTGATGACGCAGTTCCTGCATCAGATAAATAGCGGTCAGGTGCATCTCAGGATTCTCCACGATCATCTTTCCTTCTCCTGCTTCCTTCATATTCTGACGGACTACAAGATCTTTGAGCTGGACTCTTTTCTCCTGGTCTGTCCCTACATTCACAGAAAGACCGTTCACACCCATCAGATACAGACTGGTATAAAATGCCAGTAACTGGTCATCCACCAGCTTTGCCACACCTGCCAGATAATGAGCCTCCGTCAGTTCCTTTGCTTTATTTTTCGCATCCTCTTCTCTATGATAAAGAAGGATCTCATCATCAAAAGTCTCCGGATTGCATACCACAAACGGAAGCTTTGTCGCTCCCGACATGATCACATATAATTCTCCCGGTGTACGAAGGGATTGCAGTGTCTCTCTTAAAGCTGTCTTCTTGCTGTTCTCATCCATATTTATCTTCCTCACATTCCACGTCAGTCGCTTATCTTTGCGTCTTCATTCTAAACGCTATTGGTTTATTATACCACACTATCCCCTTCCGCAAAAGAGAAAAAAAGGCTTTCCTGCGAAAACCTTTTCTTCCTGCTACTTTTTCATTTTCGGGTCAAAGATCAGCGAAGCCAGATATCCAAAGACCAATGCGGCCGATATCCCCACAGCACTTGCTTTAAAACCTCCCATAAAAATACCGATAAATCCATTTTTATCTACCGCTTCTTTTACCCCTTTCCACAAAACATTTCCAAATCCAAGCAGCGGCACACTTGCTCCTGCTTTCGCGAAATCCTGAAAGGGCTGATACAGTCCGGCAAATCCAAGAATCACGCCTCCGCATACCAGACATACCATGACTCTGCCAGGCATCAGTTTTGTCCGGTCCAGTAAAATCTGTACCAACGCACAGATCACACCCCCGATCAGAAATGAAATCAGATAGTCCATCCCGCCGCCTCCTTCCGACAATGTTCGATCACAATCCCATGTGCGATCCCCGGTACACTTGCACCTTCATTAAAGCTCACCGTTGACATCAATGCTCCTGTGGGAACAAATAAAATCCTTTTCCATTCCCCGCTTTCAATCTTTGGCAGCAGATACGATGCCAGCGTCACTGCCGCACATCCACAGCCACTTCCCCCTGCATGGGTATCCTGCGTCTCAGGATCAAAGATCAACATTCCACAGTCCAGATGCTTCTGCCGGAGATCATATCCCTTTTCTGCTGCCAGATCAAATAAAATTGACTGACCGATGGAGCCAAGATCGCCCGTAATGATCCGGTCATAATCTTCTGCCGTCCGTCCGAAATCTTTCAAATTCCTGACGATCGTATCAGCAGCCGCCGGAGCCATGCATGCTCCCATATTCTGCGAATCTTTCAGTCCGTAGTCCACGATCTTTCCCACTGTGATCCCGCTGATCTTCACATTTCCCGGATCCGTTCCCACTACAAAGGCCCCGCTCCCGGTCACTGTCCAGTGTGCAGATAAAGGTCTCTGGCTGGCATAACCCAACGGAAAACGGAACTCCTTTTCCGCACTTCCGAAATGGCTTGATGTAACCGCCAGCATAGAGTCTCCATACCCTGCCGACACACTCATTGCTGCCAGTGCCAGTGCCTCTCCTGATGTTGAACATGCCCCGTAAAGCCCGAACATGGGAATCTGCAGTGCCTCCACTCCCATGGAAGTGGCAATCCCCTGCCTCAGAAGATCTCCCCCGAACAGATACCGGATCTTCTCCGGTTTCAGTCCTGCTTTTCCGATGGCCAGTATACAGGCTTCTTTCTGCATATTGCTCTCTGCCTCTTCCCAGGTCTTTGCCCCGAACAGGTTATCCTG
>ERZ772861.2909-NODE-2909-length-10971-cov-4.703188_pt1 | contig 10971 bp, 7 predicted proteins | sample MGYA00512135_ERZ772861 | MGnify/ENA primary metagenome ERZ772861 (study PRJEB29015, sample SAMEA2737700) | human gut metagenome | biome: human gut; feature: human-associated habitat; material: faeces | place: China | collected 2012 ...
CAGTTAGCACTCAGAGGCGATGAGTGCTAATATACAAAGGACGTGACATGTATGGCAAAGAAACAGTTTAAGGCAGAATCCAAGCGCCTGCTGGATCTGATGATCAACTCCATTTATACGCATCAGGAGATCTTCCTGCGTGAAATTATTTCCAACGCCTCCGACGCCATCGACAAGCTGGCGTATCAGGCACTGACCGATGAAAACGTCGGCCTCAGCCGCAGCGATTTTGCGATCGAACTCAAGCCCGACGAGGCTGCACACACGCTGACCGTCAGCGACAACGGCATCGGCATGGACAAGGACGAGATGGAAAACAACCTCGGCACGATCTGCCGCTCCGGCAGTCTGCAGTTCAAGCAGACGCTCGACAAGGACAAGGCCGCCGACACCGACATCATCGGCCAGTTCGGCGTGGGCTTCTACTCCGCTTTCATGGTTGCCAGCAAGGTGACCGTTGTTTCCCGCGCGGAGGGCAGCGAGGAAGCCTGGCAGTGGTCGTCCTCCGGCGTGGAGGGATACACCCTGACCGAAGCCGAAAAGCCGGAAGTTGGCACCGAGATCACCCTGGTGCTGAAAGAGGACACCGAAACCGACAAATACAGCGAATATCTGGACGAGTACACCATCTCCGGCCTGGTCAAGAAGTACAGCGATTACATCCGCTACCCCATTACCATGTACCGCGAGAAGAGCCGCCAGAAGCCGAAGCCGGAGGACGCCGGTGACGACTATAAGCCGGAATACGAAACCTACACCGAGCTGGAAACCCTGAACAGCATGGTGCCCATCTGGAAGCGCGACAAGAAAGATGTAAAGCCGGAAGAATACAACGAGTTCTACAAGAGCAAGTTCATGGATTATTCCGACCCGCTGCGCGTGATTACCAGCCGCACCGAGGGCACCGCAACCTACACCGCCCTGCTGTTTGTGCCTGGCCAGACGCCGTATGATTACTACACCAAGGAGTACGAAAAGGGTCTGGCCCTGTATGCTTCCGGCGTTATGATCATGGAAAAATGCGCTGACCTGCTGCCGGATTACTTCAGCTTTGTAAAAGGCATTGTGGACAGTCAGGATCTGAGCCTGAATATCAGCCGTGAGATGCTGCAGAAGGACAGCCAGCTGAAGCTGATCCATAACGCACTGGAAAAGAAGATCAAGAACGAGCTGCACGCCATGCTGGTGAACGACCGCGAAAAGTACGAAACCTTCTGGAAAGCATTTGGCCGCCAGATCAAGTTTGGTGTTTACGGCGATTACGGCATGCACAAAGACCTGCTTTCCGACCTGCTGATGTTCTACTCTGCCAAGGAGCAGAAGCTCATCACGCTGGATGAATACATTGAGAAGATGCCGGAAGGCCAGAAGGCCATTTACTTTGCCGCTGGTGACGAGGCGGCCCGCCTGGGCAAACTGCCCAACGCACAGCTGGTGCTGAGCAAGGGCTATGACCTGCTGCTGTGCAGCGAGGATGTGGATGAATTCTGCCTGCAGATCATGCACGACTACAAGGAAAAGGAATTCAAAAACATCAACTCCGGCGATCTGGGCCTGGAAACCGAGGAAGAAAAGAAGGCTGCCGAGGAGACCGCAACCGAAAACAAGGACCTGTTTGAGGAGATCAAGAAGGCCCTGAACGGCAAGGTCAAAGATGTGAAGGTCAACCCGACTTTGCAGGATCACCCGGTATCGCTTTCCAGCGAGGGCGGTATTTCCATGGAGATGGAAAAGATCCTGCGCAAGATGCCTGCCGGCGGTGATGGCATGGAGAGCACCAAGGTGCTGGAGCTGAACCCCAACCACACCGTGTTCGGTGCGCTGAAAGCCGCTCATGAGGCCGGTGACACCGACAAGATCAATAAGTACGCCGAGCTGCTGTACGACCAGGCCCTGCTGATTGAGGGCCTGCCGCTGGAAGACCCCGTTGCCTACGCACAGCTGGTCTGCGACCTGATGAAGTAATGGCAGCCAGGCTTTACGCCAGACAATTTAACATAGGGCAACACCGCACAATTCCCGCCTTGCGGCTTAAGCACCGCTCCGGCAGCTGCGGCACGGCATCTGCGTTGCCAAAATGCTCGATAAGACATCCAGTATTATCTGCGCTTTTGGCTTGGCATCTGCCGCGCCTCGCTCGCCGTATCGGCACTTAGAATTATGCGGTATTGCCTTAGCATAACAATCCCCCGCCGGGCGGTGCTGCAAAGTGCTTTGCCCGGCGGGGGATTTGTTTTTTGGGTATTATTTTTCGTTTTCGTCTTTGGCCAGTGGCAGCTGCATCATCACTTTTGCACCGTGGGGGTCCCGGTTGACAAACTGCACGCTGCCGTCGTGGGCGTTTATGATTTGCTCCACCACATGCAGGCCCAGAATATGCGGGGCGTTCTCCCCTTCCGGTTCGCCGTTCAGCACGGCCAGCACGCTTTGCGGGTAGCCGGTGCCGTCATCCTGTATGGTCAGGTGCAGCGTTGTTTCGTCGGCATCCGCGTGGAAAGCCAGCGTGATCGGCCCCGCATTATGGCGCACGGCGTTTTGCAGCACATTTTCCAGCGCACGGGTCAGCAGAGCGGCATCAGCGTGCAGGATGGCGGTTTCTACTGCCGGGGTAATGCTGCAATCCAGTGTGCAGCGGGCGGCCAGGGGGTTCTCACAAAAAGCCGCCACCACCCGGCGCAAAAACGGCCCCGCCTGGGTGGACCGGCGGCGCAGGGGCTGGGCGCCGTATTGCAGCTTGCTGGTCAGGTTCAGGTCCTCAATCAGGCTGCGGATTTTTTCGCACTGGGTGCAGATGCCGCCCGCTTTCTGTCTGGCTGCTGCGGGCAGGGTGGCATCCCGCTGCAGCTGTTCCGCCCAGCCCAGGATCAGTGCCAGCGGAGTGCGGATATCATGGCTGACCCCGGCGATCCACTCGGTTCGGGCGGTATCCCGCCGGGCAATGATCTCATTGCGGCGGCGCAGCTGCTCGCTGGTTTCGTTCAGCTTTTGGGCAAGCTCCCCCGCAAAGCCGGCGGCAGGCAGGCTGACCGTACCGCCCTGCGCCAAGGTATCCAGCCCGGCTGTTACGGTTTGCAGGCTTTTGCTCCCGCGCCAGCTGAAGAACAGGCAGCACCCCAGCACCACCAGCAGGAGCCCCACCATGGTGGGCTGAATACTTTTGGCCAGCATTATTATCATTTTTTGCTTCATGTCGATGTTATACTTCCAGCAGGTTCCAACCGGTTCCGCCACAACAAACAGCCCGTAATCCGCCGCCCAGCACTGCACGGGGTAATCGGCCAGGTACCAGTGGGAGAACACGGCAACTTCTGATGCCGTGTACCGGTGATTCAGCTTTTGCGGCAGGTCTTGCTGCCAGATGACATTGCCATTATCGTCCAGCACCATGGCCCAGGCATAGCCCTGCATCCATTCCGCCGGGGTATGTTCCCGACCCCATTGCAGGCCGGTTTCGGTTTGTTTTAGGGCATCAGCCAAGGCGCCGACCCGGTAGCCTGTTGCATCCACCGCATTGGACTTGAACCCCACATAAAAAATCTGCCCCACCAGCAAACCGCCCACCAGCAGCACAATAGCGGCTGTGGCCAGCACATAGCGGCGGATCAGGGCTGCAAAAGTTTTCATTGTGCGTTCTCCTCTGCCAATTTATAGCCGATGCCCCGCACCGTTAAAAGGTACTGCGGCTTGCTGGGGTTGGGTTCCAGCTTTTCCCGCAGGTGGCGGATGTGAACATTCAGGCTGTTCTCGTACCCGTAATAGTCTGCCCCCCACACGGCTTCGCACACCGCGTCATAAGTAACGATATGGCCGCGGTTTTCGGCCAGCTTTTGCAGCAGAGCACGCTCGGTGGCCGTCAGGGGCTGGGCGGTGCCATCTGGCAGGCGGACCAAAGCATCGGCCAGATACACCGTGCGCTGGCCCAGCTGGAGCGTTTTTGCGGCAGTCCGCCACAGTTCGCCCCGATAGCAGCGCTGCAAAATGCGCTGGATGCGCAGCAAAAGCTCCTGCGTTAAAAACGGCTTGGTCAGGTAGTCGTCCGCGCTCAGGCCCAGACCAAACAGCCGGTCGGCGTCAGCATCGCGGGCAGAAAGAAAAAGCGCCGGGATATCCGCCATGCTGTGCAGCGTGCGGAACAGGGTAAAGCCGTCCCCATCCGGCAGGTTGATGTCCAAAATCATCAGGTCCGGGCGGTTGGCGGCAAATGCCGCTTGGGCCGCTGCGCAGCCGGTGCAGGCGGTCAGCTGGTTGTAGCCGGTGCTGCGCAGCGCCGTGGTAACAAGGTTCAGCAGATCCTGGTTGTCATCCACAATCAAAATTTTAGCATCATAAATGGTTTGCATGGGTGCCCCCCCTTTGTGCTTTTATTATAATACGAGCACCGGGCTGCCGATAGAGCCGCCGGGCAGAATTAAGCTAAACTTAAGCTGGGCTTTGTGGCAGGTTAAGGTCGGCGTGTTACCATGCCTTTGTTCCCAAAAGATGAACAAAGGAGTGTTAGCCATGCAATATGTAATTGAAACAAAACGGCTGTGCAAAACCTATGGTGGCCGCACCGTGGTTCACAATCTGGACCTGCATGTTCCGCAGGGGTGTGTGTATGGTTTTATTGGGCCAAATGGCGCGGGTAAATCTACCAGCATGAAAATGCTGCTGGGGCTGGTTCACCCCACGGCGGGCAGCGTGGCTCTGCTGGGCCGCACATTGACGGAGCGTACCCGGCTGGAGCTGCTGCGCCAGACCGGCAGTTTGATTGAGTCGCCATCCGGCTACCTGCACCTTACTGCGCAGGAAAACCTTGAAATTGTAGCCGACCTGAAAGGCGTGCCCTACAAAGACATCGACCGCGTGCTGGAAATTGTACACCTGCAGGCAGACCGAAAGCGCAAGGTGGGGCAGTATTCCCTTGGCATGAAACAGCGCCTGGGCATTGCCATGGCTCTGCTGGGCAGCCCCAGGCTGCTGATCCTGGATGAACCCACCAACGGTCTTGACCCGGCTGGCATCCAGGAAATGCGTGCATTGATCCACGATATGCCAGATGCCTGCGGTGCCACGGTGCTGATTTCCAGCCATTTGCTGGGCGAGATGGAGCAGATTGTGAGCCAGGTGGGCATCATCAACCACGGCCAGCTGCTGTTTGAAGGCCCGCTGGCGGAATTGCAGCGCCACAGCCGCGGCAATGTTGTTCTGCGCCTGCTGGCTCCGGACCGCGGGGCCGCCGTGCTGCGCCGCTACGGCCTGACCCCGCAGCCTGCGGACAACGGCTGCCTGCTGCCCACCATGGAGGATGCCCGCCTGGCCGCGCTGGTGCAGGATCTTGCCGCCGAGGGGGCCGGGGTGGTTGGCGTGGAGCGGCAGACCAAGAATCTGGAAGAAATTTTCCTGAGCCTGACCAACACGCAAACCGGCAAGGAGGTGGGCTGACATGTACACAAGCATCCGCGCCGAGCTGCAAAAGGCCCGCCGCCGGCATGATCTGATTGTCTGCCTGCTGGTGCCGGTCATGGCGCTGCTTTGGTGCCAGTCCGCTGCGCCGACCGGTGCTGACGAGCTGGCATCCGCTTATAGTGCCCTGTTTTACAGCCTGCCCATCATCAATACCATTTTAATGCCGTTGGCCATGGCGATTCTGGCAAGCAGGCTTTGGGATGTGGAAGTCAAAGGCTGTACGCCCAAACTGCTGTATACCCTGCAAAGCCGCCGCAGCCTGTTTGCCGCAAAGGCAGCGCTGGGGCTGGCGGAGATCTTTTTGATCGTCACGCTGGAAGCTGCGGGCGCCCCGCTGATCGGGCACTTGCAGCATTACACGCAGCCCTACCCCGCCGCAGGCCAGGCTGCCTATCTCTGGGGCTGCACCTTTGCCGTGGACTGCATGATTTTTTTCTCTGAGCTGCTTTTGACAGTGCTGCTGGCCAATCCCCTGCCCGCTTTGTGTGTGGGCATTCTTGGCACGCTGCTGGGACTGTTCAGTGCCTTTATGCCGGCATGGGTCGGTTATTTTGTGCCGTGGGGGTATTTTATCCCTCTGAACACCTACCGGATTGCGGACTGGGACCAGGCCAGCAAAGTAGTCACCTACATGATTGTGCCGTTCCAGTGGCCGCTGCTGGTTGCCACGGTGGTTTTGGCCGGTATTTTGTTTTTTGCCGCGTGGTATGCCATGCGGAACAAGGAGGTGTGACCTATGCTGCTGCGTTGTATCCGTGCAGAAAACCGCAAACTGCACGCTTCGCCCATCTGGTTTATGTTTTTTATTCTGCCCATCATTTCCGCCGGGTACGGAACCTTCAACTACCTGCAAAACCTTGAAATTTTGCGGGACGGCTGGTACAGTCTGTGGACCCAGCACACACTATTTTACTCGCTGTTTTTCTTTCCCTGCATGGTGGCGGTATACGCGGCGTACCTATGGCGGCTGGAGCACATAGGCCACAACTGGAACCTGATTATGGCGGAGCCGGTGCCGCCCTTTTACCTGTTCCTTGCCAAGTTGCTTGTGGTGACAAAGCTGGTACTGCTGACTCAGGCATTTGTGTTTGTATTGTACTGGTTCTGCGGCCGGGTGTTCGCCGGGTTCACAGCGCCCCCGCCGGCCATTACCATCTTTTACCTGGTGCGCAGTGTACTGGGCGGGCTGGCCGTGGTGGCGGCGCAGCTGCTATTTTCCATGGTGATCCGCAGCTTTGCCTTGCCGGTGTTTTTGGGGCTGGCCGGGGGTGTTTCCGGCATGCTGCTGGCCAGCCGGGGCTACTGGTACGCCTGGCCCTATTGCCTGATGCAGCGCGGCATGAACGCTAACCAGAGCAGTGATATGCTGGCGGACAGCTACCTAGGCTTCGCTTTGGCCTGTGTTGGCTGGCTGGCGCTGATTTTGTTTGCGGTCCAGCTGCTGTTGAGCCACCAGGATGTAAAGGTCCGGTAAAGGCTGCACCGGCTTTGCCGCGCATTTTGACCGCTTTTGTAAAATTGCCTCAAAAAAAGCGGACGTTTTTTGGGGTTAATGGGTTTTATTTGCCGGGCAGGTATGATATAATAAGCCAGGTTTGCGGCCAGCTTTGCCGCACTGCCGGTTTGAACGTATTTCCCGAACGTGTGCCTGCCCCGCGCATGGCACCGTTTGACCAAGGTGTATCTGAAAAGTCGAAAATATCGTCTATTTCTACAAACACAGCGAGATTTTGCGTTAAAAAGCCTTGGAATCCACAAAGGATTCCGGCGGCTCTTTGCCTTACATCCTGCTTGTTTTTGCAAAATATCCGTCATTTTCTTTGTTTTCAGATACACCATAAGGAAAGGATGGCTGTTGATGAGACATTTGATTGATCCCCTTGACTTTACAAAGGAAGAAACCCAAAAGCTGCTGGACCTTGCGGACCGCATCCATGATGACCCCGAAGCATACCAGGATGTAGCTGACCGCAAGCGCCTGGCCACACTGTTCTATGAGCCTTCCACCCGCACCCGCCTTTCGTTTGAATCGGCGATGCTGCGTTTGGGCGGCAAGGTGTTGGGTTTCCCGGATGCCGGTGTTTCCAGTGCTTCCAAGGGTGAAACCGTTGCGGATACCATCCGCATTATCAGCTGCTATGCGGATATTGCCGCCATGCGCCACCCCAAAGAGGGGGCCCCGCTGCGCGCTTCCCTTTACAGCAAGATCCCGGTGATCAATGCCGGTGACGGCGGCCACAGCCACCCCACCCAGACCCTGTTGGACATGATGACCATCCGCCGCCGCAAGGGCCGTTTGGACAACCTGACCATTGGTTTCTGCGGCGACCTGAAGTTTGGCCGCACGGTACATTCCCTCATCAAGAGCCTGGCCCGCTATGACAACGTAAAGTTTGTCCTGATCAGCCCCGAAGAACTGCGCGTGCCGGATTACATCATCAATGAAGTACTGGAGCCCCGCGGCATCCCCTACATTGAGACCCGCAACCTGGAAGGTGCTCTGCCGGACCTCGATATTTTGTACATGACCCGTGTGCAGCGCGAGCGCTTTTTCAATGAGGAAGATTACATCCGCCTGCGTGACAGCTACATCCTGACCGCCGAAAAGCTGAACCTTGCCCCGGCGGACATGGCGGTGCTGCATCCCCTGCCGCGTGTGAACGAAATTACGCTGGATGTGGACGATGACCCGCGCGCCGCCTACTTTGAGCAGGCACAGAACGGCGTGTATGTGCGCATGGCTTTGATTATGACGCTGCTGGGGCTGAAAGACCCCAAAACCGGGGAGGTTGCTTTTGAATGCTGAATATTGATGAAATCATGAACGGCGTGGTCATTGACCACATTACCGCCGGGACCGGGCTTTCGCTGTATCACCTGCTGGAGCTGGAAAAGCTGAACGAAGCCAGCGTGGCCCTGCTGCAGAACGTGCGCAGCCAGAAAAGCGGCAAAAAGGATATTATTAAAATCGAGGGCGATATTTCCGGCTTGAATTTTGATGTGCTGGGTTATGTGGACCCGCAGATCAGCCTGACCTTTATTGAGAACGGTCATGTGACCCGCAAGGTGCGCCCGGACCAGCCCAAGCGCCTGGTGAACGTGATCAAGTGCACCAACCCCCGCTGCATTACCTCCCTGGAGACCGGCTGCGACCACATCTTTGCCCTGACCCCCAGCGGACGCTACCGCTGCGTTTACTGTGAGCAGGAGTTCAAGGTACGCCCGTAAGGCAGTGCCGCATTTTCCTGTTCTGTTCCCATAATAAGTTCAGACCCGGCATGATGGAACGGATTTTGCTGTTCCCCTGCCGGGTCTGTTTTTTCTTGCTGTTTTGCGCGTGTTTCCTTGCCGCAATTTCCTGCTTGTGGTACGATGTGCACAAAGAGCCCTTGTTAATGGGAGGTAATTTTATGAATTGGGGAATTTTAGCTACCGGCACCATTGCCAACAAATTTGCCACAACAGTCAATGCGATGGCTGCCGAGGGCGAGCGGCTTGCCGCAGTCGGCTCCCGCCGGGCCGAAAGTGCCAAAGCCTTTGCGGCGCAGTACAACATCCCGCACTGGTACGCCAGCTATGAAGAGCTTGCCGCCGATCCCGCCGTAGATGCCATCTACATTGCTACGCCCAACGCCCTGCATTATGAAAACTGCAAGCTCTGCCTGGAGCACGGCAAGCATGTTCTGTGCGAAAAGCCGTTCACCATCAATGCAGAGCAGGCCAAAGAGCTGTATGCCCTGGCGGAAAAAAAGCAGCTTTTTATCATGGAAGCATTCTGGATTCGCTTTTTGCCGCTGTATGCCAAATTGCAGCAGATGCTGGCGGATGGGGTGATCGGTACGCTGCAAACCATCACCTGCCAATACGGTTTTACCACTGAAGGCGCCCGCCGCGAGCGCAAATTCAACTCTGCTTTGGGCGGTGGCGCTTTGCTGGATATTGGCATTTATAACCTTGGCTTTTTGCAGATGGTCACCGGCCAGCAGCCCCAGAACGTGCAGACAGAAGAGCTGCGCCTGACAGAATACGGCACCGATGAATACAGCAAACTGCGGCTTGCCTACCCCAGCGGCTGCACGGCGGAATCGGTGCAAACCATCGGCCAGCGCCTTACCCGCATGGCCTGCATTGTGGGCACCAAGGGCCGCATTACCCTGCCGGACTTCCAGTACGCCGAACATATGACGCTGGAACTGGACGGCCAGCCACCGCAGGAACTGGATTTTCCCTTTGATGTGAACGGCTTTGAATACCAGATTCGGGAAGTAAGCCGTTGTGCTGCCACTGGCAGGCACCACAGCAGCATTTATACCCCGCAGCAAAGCATTGCCCTGACCCAACTGATGTATGATATCCGCATGGCCTGGGGCATGAAATTTGAGGGCGAGGAATAAGCAGCTTTTGGTAAAGCTTTGTCCCCTTTTATATTTTCCACACAGACAAAAACAGCCCCAGGCGGCACCTTTTATGGGTACTGCCCGGGGCTGTTGCTTTTCAGAACCGGGCATACAAAAAGCCCATATTGGAATAAAAGCTTGCCATCAGCAAAAAGGCAAAAATGGCAAATTCGTACACAGCCCAGCGCACCGGGCGCGGCGCGGCGTTGACCCAGGCGCGCAGGTGCAGGCCGCATTCATGCAGCACATCCACCAGCACCAGCAACGCAATGCCCAACAACAGCAAGAGCAGTTCCAGCTTGCTGGTCAGGCCTAGCAGCCAGTACTGGGCAAACACCTCGTGCCCGGGGTTATGCAGGATACCGGCAAAGTATGCCGCCGCATTGCCCAAACTGCTGGCGCGAAAGATGGTAAAAGTTGTAACAAAGATGGCAAAGGTCAGCGGCACGCCCACGATGCGCAGCGGCAGAGATTTGCGCTTGCGCAGCGGAGCGGGCATGTGGTCCTCCGCCACCTGGCACAGGCCGTGCAGCCCACCCCAGACAAGGAAGGTCCAGTTGGCGCCGTGCCACAGCCCGCTGACCAAAAAGGTCAGCAGCAGGTTGGCATCCCGCCGGGCAATGCCCTTGCGGTTGCCGCCCAGTGGGATATACACATAATCCCGGAACCACTGCGAAAGGCTGATATGCCACCGGGCCCACAGCTCCTTGACGCTGGCAGAAAAAAACGGCTGGCGGAAGTTTTCCGGCAGGTGCAGGCCCAGGATCTCGCCCATGCCCAGCACAATATCCGTGTAGCCGGAAAAATCGGCATACAGCTGGAACGAATACATAACCGTGGCAAAAATCAGCTGACTGCGGTCAAAGGACGCCGGGTCCGCAAAGGCGGCGCTGACCACAATGGCCGCACGGTCCGCAATGGCAAACTTTTTGAAATACCCCCACGCACTGCGCTGCAAACCGCTGACCAAACGCTGGGTTTCAAACGTTTTGGGGGCGGCTTCCAGCTGGGGCATCAGGGTATTATAGCGGTTGAACGGCCCCTGGGTGAGCGAGAGGAAAAAGCCCGCATAGCACCACAGCCGTGCATAGCTGGGCGTGGGTGCCGTGCGGCCATGCCACACATC
>ERZ772861.2916-NODE-2916-length-10951-cov-3.323330_pt1 | contig 10951 bp, 15 predicted proteins | sample MGYA00512135_ERZ772861 | MGnify/ENA primary metagenome ERZ772861 (study PRJEB29015, sample SAMEA2737700) | human gut metagenome | biome: human gut; feature: human-associated habitat; material: faeces | place: China | collected 2012 ...
AGCAGCGAATAGCAGAAAGAAAGCTTATCATTCTTGAAGCATTGAAAGAGGCAAATGTTGAGGATAACAAGAATAGTGAAAAAAAGATATGGGAAATGGATCGACTGTTTACGATTCCTATTTGTGCTAATAGCGATGATGCTTCTGATATGATGAGCGAACTTGAAGCTTTAAAAAAACTCGGTGACGGGGAATATTATTATTTTTTTGATTATTGCGGTGATTGTTCAATCTATGAATCAAACAAAGAAGAAGAGCAGGAAGAAGTTGCTGAGCCGGCAGTTCAAAAAAATAAAGAAGAAATTGAACAACTCGAATCTCTCATTGAGCAGATGAGGAAAAGGCATCTTGATTACATAATCAATTACGATAGGCAGGCAAACAGTGCTCCGGGATTTGCTTTGATTTGTTTTGACACTATTTCCGAATTGTTCAAAAATAAAGAAATTAACGGTACCTATTGCAGAAGCGTAAGCGATGTTGAAAGTTATATGAGCGAAAAAAACAAAACCATATATTCTAATTTTGATTCACCTATGAAAGCGTATGCTGAGAAAAAGCCGTTTTCCTTTTGGGTAGACGTTGTGGCCACTCTTTTAATAGGCAGTACAGATTGGAACTATTATGATTATCTGTATTCTACTTATGACGGAATCGTGTATAAAGGCGATGATAAGAATGATTATAATCACAGATATATTTTAAGGCTGAAGCTCTTTATTAAATTTTTAACTGACATCGGTTATGAGATGTCGGATGAGGAAAGACAGCTTATTGACGGAACACACAGGCTGTATCACCTTGATGATGAAAGCGAGGATTGATAAAATGGCGAAAACTATGTTGATTATTTGTGCGATTCTTCTTGCAGGAGCTATTGCAATTATTGTGTGGCTTGAAGAAGAAAACTTCATTTTGAATTCAAGATGTGAACATTATCAGTCATACAGCAGGAAGTTGTGCAGCAGGCTCGATGAAACTCAAAAAGAAAATGATGAGCTTTACACGCAAAACACTTTGTTGAAAAACGAAAACGAAAAAAGAAAAAAAGAAAACAAGCAACTTGAATTTTATATAAAAATGCTTGAAATTGATAGTAAAAAGAAACAAAAAGGTATATCAGTTTGCCCGATTTGTGGCTATAAGGTGAAGCAGGATGACAAATCAGACGATTCAAAATCGATTTGAAAATTATTTAAAAATACAAAAAAGAATGTCGGAATATGAGCAGGGCGACTATACTGCTTACATACCGAGCACAGGATTTGGAACGGCAGTTCAAAGTGGTAAGGTGTCTGATATAACACCGGCACTTGCAATTAATAATCTTGAATTACAAGAGCAGTATTGCCAAGACAAGGCGGAGATTGAAGCGCTGAACAGATATATCAATTCAATTTTTGATGCCGAGACTAAAGAAATTTGTATTTTGAAATACTGCCGAGGTTGGAGTTGGAATCAGATTGCGCGAAGAAATAATCAGGAGAGGACGACAGTTTCTAAAAAAATAAAACGGCATTTTAAAAAATTTCCCACAATTCCCGTCTAAAATGTGCTATAGTTAAAATTGCAAAAGCCACATAAAGGCTGTTGTTACTCCTCGACAGACACATCCGTTTTGGATGTGTCTGTTTCTTTTTGGGCGGTGTTTAACATTAAAGAGTGGGCAAAAAGCTTTTACAGAAGCAAGAGGTGGCAGGCTTGCCGACAGGCTTATATTGACAAGCGTATTAACATTGACGGCGGCTATTGCGAGGAGTGCCACGAGAGGCTTGGCTATATAGTTCATCATAAGATTATGTTGACTCCGCTTAACATCAGTAATCCTGATGTAACACTTAATCATTGTAACCTTGAGTATGTGTGCAAGGAATGTCACGACAGATTTGACGGTCACGGTATCGGCAAAGGCAATAAGAAAAAATCCGCCGTGGTTTTGTTCGACTTGAACGGTATGCCGATGCCAAATGACAAACGCTGACACCCCCCTATTTTAATTTTGAGTTTATACCCTACGGAGACCGTTGGGGTGGACTGCTTTTTTGACGAGTGAAGAAATTTCCGCAAGGGGGGTATATGATTTAACAGGAAGTTAGGTTGATATGGCTAAATATAAAACGAAAATATCAAAACTTAAAAAGCTTTTTGCAAAATTAGACCCGGATTTAAAGACTTTAGCAGAACCGCTTTTGCAGGAATTTGCCTTTATGGACAAAACTCTTGATGAATTAAAGGGCGAGATTGAGGAGCACGGTGCAATCATAACCGATGTTAACGGTAACGGCTTTACTGTGCTTCGTGAGAATCCTGCTAAAAAGTCTTACGATGCGATGTACAAGAATTACGCCGCCACTTGGAATAAACTTGTTGACTTGCTCCCGAAAAGCGAGCAGCAGTCAAACGAATTGCTTGACTTTGTAAACAGACGATAAATGACAGAGTTTGAACAGTATTTCAGCGGAATTTATGACGGCAGTATCATAGCATGTCAAAAAATGCAACGGCTGAGTGAGATACTTCTTGAACAGTTTGCTTCGCCCGGGGAATTTCATTTTGATTACGACATTTCAAAAAGGCACACGGATTTTATTGAAAAGTTCTGTAAAATTCCGAGCGGTCGCTTGGGTGCTCCGCTTAAATTGGAGCTGTTTCAAAAAGCACGGTTACAAGCGATATTCGGGTTTGTTGATGACAACAATTTGAGGCAGTACAACGAAGTGCTGATAATCGAGGGCAGAAAGAACGGCAAAACAACCGAAACATCTGCCGTTGAGCTTGATATGCTTGCAAATGACGGAGAGGGTTTACCACAGATTTACAATATCGCCACAATGCGAGGCCAAGCACAGTTAGGCTTTAACGCCTGCCACAAAATGCGAAAGCTGTCGCCGGAACTTGCACGGAATATTAAGAAGCGTGCAACGGATTTGTATTTTCCGTATAACTTCGGAACGATTAAGGCGTTGGCAAGCAATACCAACAGCCTTGACGGCTTGGATGTTCACTGTGCGATTATCGATGAGTTGGCGGCAATTAAAAATCGTGATTTATACGATTTGATTAAACAGGCAATGGGTGCAAGACGGCAACCGTTGCTTTTTTGTATTACAACAAACGGCTTCATCCGTGAGGGCATTTTTGATGCACAGTATCAATACGCAAGAAACCTTCTTGACGGCAAAGCCGAGAATAAGCGATTCCTTCCTATGATTTACGAACTTGATTCTCCTGATGAGTGGGATAAGGAAGATATGTGGATAAAAGCTAACCCGGGTATCGGCACGATTAAATCATTTGACTATATGAGGCAAATGGTACAGCGTGCAAAGGACGATTTGTCCTTTAAACCTACGGTTATGGTTAAAGATTTTAACATTCCGCAGACGGGCGATGCGGCGTGGCTTCGTTGGGAAGAGCTTAACAACGAGGAAACATTCGATATTCCTTTTGATTACTGCATCGGCGGATTTGATGCCGCCGACACAACCGACCTTAACAGTGCAAAGGCGATTATGATGCGTCCCGGTGACGATAAGATTTATGTTAAATCTATGTATTGGATTCCGCAATCCGTAATTGACGAGCAACGAAAACACGGCAACCGCCGAGAGCGTGACTCAGTTCCGTACGAACTTTGGATTGAGCAGGGCTATTTGCGGACCTGTGAGGGTAATAAGTGCGACAAAAAGATTTTTCTTGAATGGTTCAAGGAATTAAGGGAGCAGGAAGATTTGTTCACGATGTACATCGGTTATGACCCTTGGCACATTGATGACAGCTTGCTCCGTGAGTTTAAGGCGGAGTTTGGTAAAAAATCAATGATACCTGTTAGGCAGGGCGTGTTTACGCTTTCACAACCGATGAAAGATTTGCGAGCAGACTTTGATGCTCACAAAATTGTATATAACAACAATCCGATTGACAAGTGGTGTTTGTATAATACCAAGGTCAAAACGGATATTAACGGTAATATTCAACCTGTTAAATCGAATGACAGAACACAGAGAATTGACGGTACGGTTTCACTCCTCTGTGCTTACAAGGTTTTGCAGGATAACAAAAATGACTATATCAATATGAATTGAGGTTACAATGGGATTTTTTAACAGAAAAGAACGCAAGGTGTCCGAGGTGGTGCGAAATTATTTTGAACTTTTGCCCGGATATATTCCTGCGTTTACAAGTTATCACGGTTCGCTTTATGAAATGGATTTGTGCCGTGCGGCAGTCAACAGCTTTGCGGAAAACTGCTCCAAATTAAAAATCGAGGCTGTCGGCAACAACACGACTTTGAACAATATTTTGAAATATCAGCCGAACCCGATGCAGGACACATCAAAATTTATTCGCAGAATTGCGACAATGCTTGAGGTTGACAACAATGTTTTTATTGCTCCCGTGCTTGACGATTTTGGGATAAAAGTGCAGGGCTTTTTACCGCTTCGTGCCTGTAACTGCGAGATTGTTAAGTCTGACCTTGGCGAGTATTGGTTAAGGTACCGATTTAATAACAATCAATACGGTGCGGTTGAGCTTAACCGTTGCGGACTGCTTAACAAAATGCAGTACAGCGACGATTTTTTCGGCTCATCAAACAATGCACTTTATCCGACACTCGAACTTCTTAATATGAACAATCAGGGTATCGTTGAGGGTATCAAAAACGGTGCCTCGGTTCGATTCTTAGCGAAGCTTGCAAGTGTGGTTAAGGCCGAAAAGCTTGATGAAGAACGGGAAAAATTTAAACAGCAGAATTTGTCTGCCGATAATAACGGCGGTGTAATTGTTTATGACGGTAAGTACGAAGATGTCAAGCAGATTAACTCACAAACGAATTTGGTTGATGAAAAACAGCAGGCTTTGATTAATAACAATGTTTTTAATTACTTCGGCACGAATATAAACATCATCCAAAATAAATTCACCGATGACGAGTGGAACGCTTACTACGAGGGCAAGATTGAGCCGTTTGCCATTCAACTTGCAAATGTGCTTACAAATATGACCTTTACAGCTAAAGAACGGGTTTTCGGCAACGAAATTCGTGTTACTTCAAACAGATTGATTGGCTTAAGCATTGACAAAAAGATTGCTTGGGCAACAAGCTTCTTTGACCGTGGCTTTATTACCGCAAATATGGTAAACGAGGCTTTTGGTTTGCCGAGCATAGGCGAGCAGGGCGATATTTGCTACATCAGAGGTGAGTATATACCTACCACACGGCAGGAAAACAAAGGAAAGGGTGCAGATGATGAATAAAAAAAGCTTTGACAATTCAATGATTGAAAAAACGGCTCAGGGCGTAACAAGTGAAGATTTGGAGCTTATTAATAAATTCACGCTCAAGGAACTTAAAGCCGAGGATGTTTATGTTTTTAACACAATTCTTTGTAACAATGATGTTGACCGAGATTTTGAAAAATTCTCGGTTGATTCACTTAACAAAATGGCGGAACTTTTCATCGGCAAAACAGGAATTTCCGACCATTTGTGGAGCTCCGAGGAGCAGAAGTGCCGAATATTCAAAACTTGGGTTGAAGCTCAGGACGGACAAACCACCGCTGACGGCGAACAGCTCTATTGTTTAAAGGCGAGAGCTTACATGCTTAACAGCGACAGCAACCGTGAACTTATCGCAAGCATTGATGCAGGAATAAAAAAAGAAGTTTCCGTTGCGTGCAGTATGAGTAATTCGGTTTGCTCAATCTGCGGTTCCGAGGAATATTGTGAGCACATCCAAGGCTGTGAATATGACGGCAAACTCTGTTTTAGAATTTTGGAAAATCCCCAAGATGCGTATGAGTTTTCTTTTGTTGCCGTGCCGGCACAAAAAGGGGCAGGCGTTACAAAATCGTTTGCGGATGTCATAAACGAAAAAATCGCAAAAGGCAGAGATTTCAGGCAGGTATCAAAGTTTTACATTGCAAAAAAATCAAATGACCGATACACGGTTGAGGGTTATGCGATGAAATTTGACCGATACAAGCTTTGCACCGTTGACGGTGTCGATATTTATGAGGAGTTTGACCGTTCCTGCTTTAAAAATACCGATATGTCGGATGTAATTATGCAATACGACCATTCGGGTGCGGTTTATGCCCGAATTAAAAACGGCACTTTAAAGCTGAGCGTTGACAATGTAGGTTTGTTCATTCAAGCTGATTTATCTAAGACTGAAAAGGCAAAGAGTCTTTTCGAGGATATTCAAAAAGGAATGATAGACGAAATGTCGTGGAGCTTCAAAAAAGGCGACTACTATTTTGATAAGGAAACACGAACTATCGTTCATAAGACTATTGAAAAAATCTACGATGTTTCAGCCGTATCTATTCCGGCGAATGAAAACACCGAGATATATGCTCGTACATTCTGCGAGGGAGTCATCGAGAATGTGAAGAAGGAGTTTCAAGAGCACCAAAGACTGATTGAATTAATCAATCTAAAAACAGAAATTTAAGGAGAATTAAGATGACAAGAATTGAAGAAATCGATGCTCGCTTGACGGAAATCCGCTCTTTGGATAAAGAGAAAATGTCAATAGACGAGCTGAAAAATCTTAACACCGAAGTTACCGACTTGAAAGAGGAGCGAAAGCTGCTTGAGAGTCAAATTCAAAAAAGAAATCAACTTGTTACATCAATTATCGACGGCACAAACGGTGCTCAGTCGATAGTTGTAGAAAGGGAAATTAATCAAATGGAACCAAAGAAAACTTTTAAAATTGACACGCCTGAATATAGAACAGCGTTTTTGAAAAATCTTCAGGGTAAGAACCTTGACGCGGAAGAATGAACAGCAGTTGAAGCTTCAAAGGCTATTCCAAGCATTACAATGGATAAGGTTGTATTTACGCTTGAAGCAAATCCGCTTTTAGGTGCAATCGACCTTACACAAATTCCGGGCAACCTTATTATTCCGAAAGAGGGTTCGGTTGCCGATGCAGAATGGACTCAGACAGCAACAGACAGTTCAGACAATCTTGATTCAATCAATCTTGCGGCTTATCAGCTCATTAAGACGGTTGAAATCACAGGTCAGGTTGCAAAAATGGCTATTGACGCATTTGAAAGCTGGCTCGTTACCCGACTTGCAAACAAGATTGAGGCTGCACTTGAAAAGGCAGTTGTTGCCGGCACAGGCAAAATGCAGCCTACAGGACTTAACACGGTTTATAAGACTACTGCCAATACATACACCAAAGGCGGTATGAAGTATGCCGACATCACAAAGATTATCGGAGCACTTCCGAGTAAGTACGCCAACAACGCTTCGTTTGTATGCACAAGAACATTGTTCTTCGGTCAAATCTTGGGCATGACCGATACAAACGGCAAGCCTATTGTTGTGGCTGATGCACAGTCACCGGCTAAGTTTAACATCCTCGGCTATCCTGTGCTTCTCAATGACGATGCGGCTTTCGTTTATTTTGGCGACCTTAAGAGTTACAAGATGAACTTGTCACAGCCTATTGAGGTAAGCAAGGACACCTCTGTTGGCTTCCGCTCAAATTCCGAGGTATATCGTGGCGTTTGCCTTGCAGACGGTAATGTTGCCGATGAGGATGCCATTGTTGCATTTAAAGAAACAGCGTAACGAATAATCAAGAGGAATGTTTCGGCATTCCTCTTTTGTAATTGGAGTGCAAAAATGATTGTAGCAAAAGTGAAAAAGGATATGCGAATAAGTCATAATTTGATTGACGGTGAAATATCCGATGTTGTCAATTCCTGCGTGCTCGATTTGGCACAGGCAGGGATAAGCATTGACATTAATTCTTTGAGTGCTATCGAAGAAACAGCCGTTAAGCTGTATTGCAAAGCGTGGTACGATTTTGGCGGCAAAGGCGAACAGTATAAAAAGAATTACGAAAGCTTAAAGATTGCTTTGTCAATTTGTCAAGGGGAAAATCAAAATGTATAACGATGTTCTTTATTTGATAAGTGAAACCGTGCAGGTTGACGATTCAACCGGGGATTGGGTGACCGAAAAAACATCAAAGCCGTGTTTCTGCGAGGTTAAGTCAATAGGTATGAGCGAGTTTTATCAGGCGAACGCCGAGGGTTTCAAGCCTGAGCTGAAATTTGTTATAGCTGATTATCTCGACTATAACAATGAAAAAATTGTTAATTATGACGGCAAAGATTATGAAATTATCAGAACATATCGCAGTCAGGGTAATAGCCTTGAAATAACCGTTCAAAGGCAGGTGAATGTTTCGTGAGCGTGCCAAAATCCGTAACAATAATAAAAAAAGACGGAATTGAATTCACTTCATCCGTTGATTGGGTGCAGTATTCGATTTTTGAGCTTACAAGGGCGGCGTTGCGAGATGTCGGAAAGTTCATCTGTAACCGCTTTAGGCAGAACTATTATTCAGCTTTTAAAAGGCGTAAGGGCAGAGTAGGCAGATATACTCAATATTGGGTTCGTGCAAACCCGAAGTACCAAAGCGAACCTGATTTGCAGGTCGGCTTAAAACCTAATGCCTTTTACGGCGGTTATCAGGAGGTGGGAAGCAGTAAAACTCCGAGGCTCGGATTGCTTACGAAAACCGTTAACGATAATATCGGCGATATAGTCAAAATCGAGTCAAAATATCTTTCCGCTTTGAATGAAAGCGAAAGTGCCGTTGAATCGCTGATTAACGAGGGGGAATATCAAGGTGGCGCAGAAGAATAAGACCGAAGCAATCAAGGAAGTAGTGAAAAAACTGCTTGGCGAAAGCAACGGCAAACCATATCACTGCAATGCTCCTGATGATGCAGTTTTTCCGTACAAAACTTACAAGGTAAATACGGTACAGCTCGGTGACGAAGCCGGAAGAGATGACGGCACGGTTATCGTTGATATTTGGGATTATGCTCAAAAACCGAATAGAATTGAAAAGATTGCAGATGAAATTGAAAAATCCTTTAATCACAGGCACATTTCAAACGATGCGGTGATGATTAGTTTCTATAATTACATCCGCAACTTGCTTGACGACCCCGATAAGCAAATCCAGCGCATTCAATTACAAATTCAATATAAATCTTATTACATAGGAGAATAAAAAATGAAAAAGATAACAGGTAATTGCACTATTGCTGAGGCTGATTATCACAATTATTCCTTTGTAGGAAGTACCAAGACAGGCAAGCCTATTATAATTACTGTTAAAGATGCGATTAATCTTGAAAATATCGATTTGGCATTTCAGGATAAGGATGAAGTTGTTCCGCAAATTACTGCAACTGCGACTTATCAGGAAGATAATCGCGCAGGGGCAAACGGCGAGCCGTGGGAAATTGATTACGAGGGTGACCCGAGTAACATTGTTCTCGGCGAGGGCGTAGTTAAAATTGATGACGGCGAAGAACTTATTTGCCGTGGCGGCGGTAAGTTTACTCTTGAGCGTGAATACAAACAGATTTCCGCAGACGGTGACAAAGGTCCGGTTAAAGGCAGAATCCGAGTTACTCAGTCGGTTGCAAAATTGCAAATGAATATTTTGACATTCTTGGATTCAACAACAAAGTTGTATCCGGGAATTACTGAGACCGAAAGTTTATAATTAGCAGGTGCTTTATGCACCTGTTTTTTCAGTGAGGAAAAATATGAAAAATTTAAACACAAAAGATGTTTTCAACGCTTTAAGACTTATCAAAAGTCTTGATATAAAAAAAGAAGCCGAGGGTGTATTGCGTGAAGCGGACTCCGTGGATGATGTGTTTTCAGACGGTTATGCGTTGGTTTATGTGCTTTTTGAAAAAGCTGTTGAGCAAAGTGCAGAAAACAAGTTGTATGAATTCTTAGCCGGACCATATGAGATGACGGCTGAAGAAGTGGGAAATTTATCAATTTCCGAACAAATAAAAAACATTAAACAGCTTGCAAAGGAAAACGATTTAAAGGTTTTTATTCAAGATGTGAAGAAATTGCGAGAAGTTCTGAAGTAGAAGCTTTTGATGCACTTCTTCACAGATACGGCAATATAGATTTTGTTTTGAACATGCCCTTTGATGAGGGCGTAAGGCTTATTGTAAAATGTTTGGAAAAGGTTAAAGAAGAACGAATCTACCTTGAATGGCTTGTCCAACTCCCACTGCAAAGGTTTGAAAAGGAATACATTTCGTTTAAGGAGTATTACGACAAGCGAACCGGCAAGAACATTTCGACAAAATCTGATGCCGAGATAATCGAGATTGCAAGAGAATCAGAGAGGTATTTCAATGGCGATTGAATTATTTAAACTTGTCGGCTCGATTATGGTGAATTCTGACGAAGCCAACAAGTCTATTTCAAAAACGGAAAAGAACGCCGAGGGCGTAGGTAATAAACTTAAATCAGGTATCAAAACAGCTGCCAAATGGGGTGCAGGCGTTGCCGTTGCAGCAGGCACAGCAATTACAGGCATGACGAAAATGGCAAAGTCTACAGCCGCACACGCCGACGAAATTGACAAAATGTCACAAAAGCTCGGCATGTCAAAAGAGGGATATCAAGAGTGGGATTATGTATTGAGTCAGTCAGGTATGGAAATCGGCTCGTTGCAGGCAGGCATAAAAAAGATGTCTAATTCCATTGACGACGCAAAAAACGGTAGTGCCGACGCTACAGAACGGTTTGCTAAACTCGGTATATCTATGAATGATTTGAACAACCTCTCAACAGAGGAATTGTTCAACAAGGCCGTGCAAGGTATGCAGGGCATGGAGGACGGTGCAACTCGTGCTGCTCTCGCTAATGACTTGTTCGGCAAGTCGGGGCAAAACCTTACTCCGCTTTTTAATACTTCGGCAGAAAGTACAGAAAACTTAAAAAACAAGGCACACGAATTGGGCATGGTCATGAGTGATGAGTCGGTTGGTGCCGGCGTAAAAATGACTGATACTTACGATACTATGAAGCGTTCGCTTGAGGGTGCAAAAAATCAGATAGGCTCGGCGTTAATGCCTGTGGTAACAGAAAT
>ERZ772861.2918-NODE-2918-length-10946-cov-4.977688_pt1 | contig 10946 bp, 12 predicted proteins | sample MGYA00512135_ERZ772861 | MGnify/ENA primary metagenome ERZ772861 (study PRJEB29015, sample SAMEA2737700) | human gut metagenome | biome: human gut; feature: human-associated habitat; material: faeces | place: China | collected 2012 ...
TGCTTCGGCATTGCCGCAAATATGGATTTTCTGCTGGTCTGCACCTATGAGGAAAACGGCAAAAACCCGGAGCTGGTCGTTTACAAGAAGAGATAAGGCGCTCACAAGCAAACCAAAGTCCTCGGATCGCTGCACCGCAGCGGTTCGAGGACTTTTGCTGTCTGCACAGCCATGTGTACAGGATCAGAAAGCGATTATGGAAATCTTCCTGGCAGTTTTGGGTGAGTTCCTGTATTATACTTAGAGATCCATATCTAAATAAAAAACCCATATTTTTTGATGCGATATGACAGGCTCTGACGGCTGATTCCCAGAGATTTTGCCGCACGGGAAATATTATTTCCATAGTGTTCCAGCACAATGCGCAACACTTGGCTTTCATATTCACCCATGATCTCTTCCAAGGAAGACTCTACCATTTGGCATTGCGTGTACTGTATTATCTCCTGTGTTGCCTCCGACTTCTGTTTGGGAGTCTCTACAAGATACTCTGGCAATGTTTCTACACTGATTACGCCTCCGTCTGTAAAGCTAAATGCATAATCCAGAACATGAAAGAGTTCCCGAACGTTGCCTGGCCATGAATATGCAGCAAATAATTCCATCACTTGTGGTGCGATGTAATCAATTCGTTTGGCGAAAGTGCCTTTTTTTAATCCAAGATAGTAACGTACCAGCGCAGGGATATCTTCTTTACGCTCGCGCAAAGGAGGTATCCGGATCTGAACCGTGGAAAGTCGGTAAAACAAGTCTTTCCTCATAGAATTGTCTTCTACTAAAACAAATGGGTCCTCATTGCTGGAGGAAATAATGCGGACATCTGTATGAAAATCCTTATTGCTGCCAATTCTACGGAACAAGCCTTCCTGAACGACACGAAGAATTTTGGACTGCATCGAGAGACTCATGGAGTTGACCTCATCCAGAAACAGTGTCCCACCATTTGCTTCTTCAAACAACCCTGCTTTATTTTCACTGCCGGTAAACGCCCCTCGCTGGGTTCCAAACAGCATACTCTCAATTAGCGTCTCCGGCACCGCGGCACAATTGACCGCAACGAAGGGTTTATCACTGCGGGTACTTGACTTATGGATGCTTTGAGCAAAGATCTCTTTCCCTGTTCCAGTTTCCCCAATGAGCATCATATTACAATTTTCTCTAGCAAAACGCCGGGCTAAACGAACAGCATTCTGCATTCCCTCACTGTCTCCAATAATACAGTCAAAGTTATAGCCTGTTGTCGTATTTTGTTTTCGCTTTTGAGAATATTGTCGCAGACCTTCTTCTCTCTCCTGGATTTCCTGCTTCTGGCGTCGAATTCCCCCTTCGTCCTGTTCCAGCAAAACGGTACCGATCAATTGCTTTCCTCTAATCAAGGGATAGGCACTGTTTACTGTCGTAATATATCCTTTATTCGCATCAAGAAAGGTATCGATTCGGTTCTGGATGGGGCGTCGTTCGCGCAGGGAAGATAATGTAGTGCTTACATCTTCCGGTAAGTTCCAAATATCTAACAAATGTTTACCAAGCAACTGATCTTTTGGGGGAAGTGCAGATAGTTTTTGGCTCATTTCATTTAAATATAGAAGGTATCCGTTCCGATCATAAACCTGTACCCCCTCTGTGGATAATTCCAACGCGTACTCCAACAGTTCTTGGACTTCTCCGCCCCATCGCAGCAAAAAGATTACTTCATCTTTGAAATACAGACGCTGAAACATCACTTGATCAAAGGGAAACGCCAGTGCCCCTGATTCTCCTTGATCCTCCGTTATGTATTCTGTTATACACCTGCCATAAAGTAGGCTGAGCGTGGGGCCATATCTGTTTCGCGCCCTTTCACTTCCCCAGACAATCTGAATCACTTTCATATCTGCGTCTGCGATCAAAGCAACATCGTATAATTCCATAGTATCCTCCAAGTGCAAAATCATTTAACAGTATGCAAAATATTTTAACATCACTTTTTACTTGTTTCAATAACCGACGTACAATCTTTATTTTTCCTAAAAAAGAAAGCGTATTTTACGCTTTGCTATTCTTTAGAAAAGTTTGAGGATTCCCCTATGGTTTATTGTTTGAGCAATATTTTATACTCTGTTTTGTTTGCTATAAAAAATTTATCTAATTTTCAAGTTCGTATGACATATTGGCACTTATTTTGCTAGATACGCTGATGTAACAGTTTAGCATGGTACATGCTGTGAAAGGAGTTTTTACATGGAAACCGTAGTCCTCGGCGGACATACAACTTTAGAAGATGTTGTCAATGTTGCCCGCCATCACGCCAAGGTTGAGTTTTCCCCGGAATTCGAGGCCCGAGTCAACCGCTGCCGCTCTCATGTCGATCGTTTCAGCAAGGAGGGCGCTGCTATTTATGGCCTTACGACCGGACTGGGGGATAACTGGCGGAAGTTTATTCCTGAGGAAGACCGCATCACGATCCAGCGAAACAATATCCTGGCCCATACCTGTGCGGTGGGTGAGCCTATCAACGAAGAGTGTACCCGAGCCATTATGTTCATTATGCTGGTGCACTTTGGCTCGGGTCATACAGGGATCCGGCTGGAAACCCTGAAACTGATCCGTAATCTGCTCAACTGTGGCATTACCCCCAGGGTTCCGGGCCACGGCTCTGTGGGCTACATTTCTCTGGAGGCCCATATTGGCATGGTTCTGATCGGCGAGGGAAAGGCCTGGTACCAAGGTGAACTGCTCTCCGGGAAAGAGGCTCTGGACCGCGCCGGACTGAAGCCCACCGTTCTCTCTTCCAAGGAAGGTCTGACCATGGTGTCTGGCACTACCTCGGTCACAGCTTTCTCCGCGCTGGCCCTGTACGACGCGGTGACTCTGGCCCTCACCGGGGATATCACAGGCGCGTTTTCCCTGGAAGTACTTAAGGGGACCTTGATGGCTATGGACGAGCGAATCATGGAGGCCCGTCCCCATGAGGATCAGAGAAATACCGCATCCAATGTCCGTCAGATCCTGAAAAACAGCCCTATCATAGAAAAGTACAAGGGCTACCGGGTTCAGGACGCCTTGTCCATCCGCTGCATTCCTCAGCTTCACGGCGCAGTGAAAAAGTCCATCAAGTTCGGTTTGGAAACCCTGGATGTGGAATTGCAGTCCTCTGTGGATAATCCCCTGATTTTTGAGGACGAAAACGGGAATGCCCAAGCGCTGATGGGCTGCAACGCCGACGGAAGCTATATGGGTATCGCCACCGACCTGTTGACCATTGCGCTCACCGACCTGTGCAAAATGTCTTCCAGCCGTATCGACCGAATGCTCAACCGGCTGGTCAGCGAACTGCCCGCCTTCCTCAACAAGAACGCGGAGTACAACAACGGCCTTATGATGATCCAATATACTGCCGCCGGCTTGATGGGCGAGCTGCGGATCCTCTCTCACCCCGCAGTTGTAGACAACCTTACCACCTGCGCGAACCAAGAGGATTATATCAATATGGGCTATAATGCCGCTAAGAAAGCCTATGACGCAGTTAATTTGGCTAAATACATTATCGCCATTGAGATGATCTGCGACGGCCAGGCACTGGACTGCCACGACGATATCCAGTCTGCACCCGCCACAAAGGCCGCTTATGATCTGCTGCGTACCAAAGTACCCACTATGGACAACGATGCTCCCCTGGAACCCTTTATTGAAGCCGTGGCTCAGCAGATTTTAGACCGGGAGTATATCAAGGCCGTGGAGACGGTTTCCGGCGCTTTGTCTTTCTAAGTTTTTGTTTCAACTTTTGATCCCCATACTACAATGTAAACTAAAATAGGGAGGAATACGATCTATGCTTACAATGTTGGATAACATTACCGTCCTGCTGTGTGTGATCGGGCTTTTTATGGTTGGTAAATATTTTTCCAAAACTTCACAGGATATGGATAGCTTCTATCAGGCCAATAAGTCTCTGCCCTGGTCTTTGGCGGTAGGTACCTTGGTGGCTTCCTGGTACGGCGGCGCCGGTGTGATCGGCACCATCGGCTATTCCACCACCATGGGCATCTCGGCCTTCTTCATCTGGTCTGTGTGTGCCCATCTAGTCCGTTTCCCACTGGCACTGTGGGTTGCTCCCCGCATCTCCGTCAAGGTAAACACCACCATGACTGAGCTCCTCAATCGCTATTATGGCCGTCTGGCTTCTTTCCTAGGCGCTATCGTCCTAGTGGTCTCCTGTCTCTCCATTGCTGAGATTGCCGCTACCGGCTATGTAGGTGTCGCAGCCTGGGATGTGAACAAATTTTTGGTAGCCGCCGTTGTCGTGATCATCGCCACTGCCATCACTTGCCTTGGCGGACTGATGGGCGTAGCTGTTACGGATATGATTTTCTTCGTGGCTATGATTACTTGTGTGGCCTCTGTCTTCCCCACCATTTTCTTTGAGGTAGGCGGCTTTGCCGGCATGGAGTCCGCGTTGAACGGTCCCGCTCCCGAGATGCTGACCCCGCTGGGCGGCACCCCCATTGGACGTGCCATCTGTTTGATCGTTCTCTGCATCAATGTGTACAAGGATCCTTCGTTCTATCAGCGCTTCACCGCTTCCAACTCTGCGAAAACCGGTAAGCGTGCTATGCTGATGTGCTTCTCCATCTGGCTGTCCTTTGACATCGTGCTGATTTTCACCGGCATCATCCTGAGGGTCCTTGACCCGACTCTGGCCACCCAGCCTGAGGTCGCCTATGTCCAGTTGATTCTGTCCAATCTCCCCGTTGTGGTTCGCGGCGTATTTGTATTTGGCCTGATGGGCGCTATCATTTCTACCATCGACTCCTACTTCCTAATCGGCGGCGAGATCATGTCCCGTGATATCATCGGCGTCTTCCGCAAGACCCCCCTCACTGATCGTCAGAGCATCAACGTAACCCGCGTCTGCTGCGTAGTCTTCGGTACTGTAGGTCTGTTCACTGCTTTCCAGTTCCCCTTGGTCTATGATGCTTTCCTCTTTATCAACAGCCTGAGTATGTGCGGTCTGTTTGTCCCTGTTTTGGCTGCTATCATGTACAACGGGCGCAAGACCAATGTAGCCGGCCTGGCCAGTATGACCGTGGGCGTGGTGTCTTGGATCTATTTTACCACCTTCCCTGTCAGCTGGGATGTTCTGGGCGGCCAGATCGATGCTCTGCTCATCGCCCTGCCTATGTCCTTTGTCGCGTTCCTGATCGGCAACCGCTTTGGGCGCGAACTGCATTCTGACCACAAGCTTCCTTCCACCACCATCTAATCAGAAAGGAGAATTTTGTTATGAGCGAAAAGAATCAAACCCCCAATCAGGCAACTGAGACAGAAAAGGTAGAATGGCTGGGTATGGACGGCCTTTTGGTCCTGCTCTATGTCGTGCTGGCTATTGTTTATTCTGTGGGCATTATTAAACGTATCGATTTTATCGTCGGTATCATGGCTCCTGCTACAGCTGTTATCATCACAGCATCCGTATTCCTGCGATACTGCTTCGAGGTTTTTGGCTTTATGAAGAAGGCAAAGAAAAAGTAAGTTCCACATTTTAGAGAAGTTCATCCATGTTGGGAGGTTATCCAGTGAAAATCCAGGCATTTCCGATTTTGCTCAGTGAACCAGAAGCGTATGCTCTTGCTGAAAAACGCGGTAATTTTTTGGGGCGGCTGCTTATTAAAAAAGACCATATCAACCTGCGGCTTATGTACTTGGAAAGTCGGGAAATCATTTTCCGCATGACCTATGAGCCAGCACCGCTCCCGCGCCTGTTGGGTACGAAAGCGGAGCCCAAACAGACCCAGAGGATCCGTATGCTGGTAGAAGGCACCCGTGGTATCCCGGCCTATTTGGGGGAGGAACCCCAGTTGGAGGAGGTTGAGATTCATGACCTTAACATGGTACAAAATACTGAACTTCCTGACGAAAAACTGATTCAGGAAGCGCGCTATCTGGCTCGGAGAATGGTCCGCCGCCAAGCGGGTCGGACCGTTACACTGGAAGTAGAAAAAATGCGTTCCGTATACCGCCCGTACTATGTCGCATTTTACGGCGAATTAGTGGAAGGTACCAAGGTGCGCTATCTGCCGATTGCTGCAGATAAAAACGAAATCACTCGTACATTTTAACCCCTTGATTTTCCCAACATTCAATATGTCCCCACTAAGAGCGTCTGTTCTTAGTGGGGACATATTCTAATCATCTCATTATGATGAGCGTAGAACAGGCCGTGGTGATGATCTATCGCCTGTTCGGAAGCACCAAGGCGACCGATGCGGATATTCTGAACAGGTACCAGGACGGCAATCAGGTCTCCCCCTGGGAGCGGGATGCCGTTGCATTTGCCATTTCCAACAAGCTGATGGAGCCAGACAATGTAATTCAGCCTCAGACTCCCATTAGGCTTGGGTGATTTCTTCGCCCATACGCAACAAAGAAAACTCCATCAAGGTCGCCACCTCCTTCCCCCTTCACTTGGAATACGATTTGGGCATTCAAAATGTCGGAGAATCTGAAAAAATATTTGTATTTATTGTGTGCGCAGATGTCTGGTGATATAATAGCAGAAATGACGGCTATGGAAACGATATTGAAAATATTATTTGACTGTGCAATAGGAGGCAACACTTATGCTGAAAGGAATCGTTCATGTAGGACTGACGGTAACGGATCTGGACCGTTCAGTGGCATTTTATCGGGATGTTCTGGGGCTTGCCTATTTGGGCGAGATGGAGATGGAAGGGCTGGAGACGGAGCGCCTGTTCCAACGGAAGGACTGCAAGGCCAGAGTGGCATATCTCAACGGCAGCCGGGAATTGGCTGCGCCGCCAGTGGAGCTGATTCAATTTGTTGGACAGGAACCAGAACGGCAGACCGGAGATCTGTTTCGTACCTCCATTTCGGAGTTGTGCTTTTTCGTAGAGGACATCGACCGGGAGTACCGGCGCCTTAAGGAGATGGGCGTGGAGTTCTTGTCCGAACCGCAGACCTTTGACTCCACCAAATATGGATTTGGCAAGAGCCGGGCAGTCTATCTCCGGGATCCGGACGGGATCGTGCTGGAGCTCTTACAGACTGTTTGAATGAAAACGCCTTGGAAAGATGCGTGTATGCACCGTCTTTCCAAGGCGTTTCGTATATCCCGGATTTATGATCCGGCATTGCGGATACGGCCTGCCAACCGTTGCAAGGTCTCCTGACTGTAATTCGATTGTTTCACATTGAGATCGCACCAGGGGAATACATAGGTAAGTACGATCCGCGCGTTATGTACGACAGCAAACGGGATGTTGCCGACCTACTGAATGAACATGAGGAAAAGAAGTCAGTATGGGAATTTCTGCGGCATCAGAAGTCGCAGGCACAGGAGATTCCACAAAAAAGGAGAGGTGAATGGGAACGGTAACTTTGTTTATAGATTTTGGCAGATGAATTTTTTGATAATTGACGTGCAGAAGCTATACTGCACTGCGTTTTTATATTTTGGCCAGTTTCAACGACCTTATGGAAAATGCTGCACAAATAAAGCCGCTGGCAGCGGTCTACAGATATTTCCCGTATATCAAATGGTCGGTGTGGTGACTGCTGAAATGAACAATTTGCGGTAGGCGGCCCCACTCTGTATAGCCGAATTTTTTTAGCAAACCGATGCTGGGGCGGTTGCTGCCCACAAGAATCGCGATCAGCACTTCCACACCGCGCGCTTGTGCGCGCTGCTCCAATGCAGCCATCAATCGGCTGCCTATGTGCCGTCCATGGGCAGAGAAGTCCAGATAATAGCTGATTTCTGCCACATGTGCTACCGCCCTGCGCCCGGGCCGATAAGCGGTTAAATAGCCGTAGCCTACCGGCTTACCGTCCTCAAGGCACAGATACACCGGATACCCTTCGGCAGCGTGCTGCCGAATCCACGTCTCGCGTTCTTCTACAGTGACCGGCTCGGTATCGCAAGTGCAATCTCCGGCAAGAATTGCCTGATTATAGACCTTCGCCAGAAAGGGAGCATCTTGCGCAGATGCTTCACAAAGAGATATGCTGTCAGACGGTATATTGCGGTTTTCCGGTGCGGCAGAGCACGCCTGCAATGTCTTTTCTACCATTTGTCTATCCTCTCATTTCCTTTGTAATATCAGAATAGGCTGCACAGGAGTCGCAACCAAAGCGATTGGTATTCTCCTGTAGCAGTTCAACGAACCTGCCCACATGATAGCCGTCGCAAACGGCGTGATGCACCTGAATTGCCAGAGGCAGCATTGTTTCCCCGTTCTCATCAAAGGTCTTTCCTATGGTGAAGATCGGGAGCAGGTAGGTTCCGTCACCGAAAATATTCAGATTAAACGCAGTAAAAGAAAGCCACGGCACCATGGAAACATCAAACGAATTTGCGGGTCTTCCGGGCTTTGGCTCATACCTTGTTGTTGAGGAATATTTCTCGACATCCGCCTCGTAGACGCGCAGAAAAGATGGATAATCCGGCTGATACTCCGTCCATATAGCAGAGAAGGTTTTGACATCCCGATTGAAAACGGTATAGGCGGGGTGCATCTCACTGAAATAGCCAAGTCCATCCTCTGTAAGTGCGGTACGGAACTCCGGCATTTCATTGACTGTCCGAGTCAGCAGCCACAGCATGGCAGGGTACAGCCGCTGTCCGTTCAGAGGTGTTATATCGAGATTGACGCACACAGAATAGGAACAGCGCACCTCATTCATAAAGTGGGCGTAATGCTCTTTACGCTCCCAGTTTTCAAAGTCAATCAAAGTGAGCCGCGGTGCATCAGTCATTTTTAATCACCATCTCCATCATAACTTCTCCATCCTCTATCACGCCTGTGTAATGAAATCCGACACTTTCATACAGCTTACCAACTCCGTAATTGTTGGTCTGGTGAGAAAGCTCGATTTTCTTCGCCCCCGCATCCGCAAGGTATCGAATCGCCAACAGCAAAGCTTCACGTCCATAGACTTTTTTCTGCTGCTTCTGATCGATCATCAGGCGGCAAAGCTCATACTCTTCTTCCTTCGGGGCGATCAGGAATAGGACAAATCCGACAGGCAGATCGTCGTTCATAATGAGAAATAGAGTTAAAATATCGGACAGCACATAGCACTGTGCCAAGGAATATACCACCGGCGCAATGACATCTTCCTGATCAGGATGGACGGAGATAGCAATGGCATCGTCCATATTATCTTGCGTAATGGGTTCAAATCGAATCATCATTCTGCTCCTTTTGCTCCGAGATAAGATTCTCGATTTGCGACTGCTTGGCAAGGATCGCATTTACCTTACCGCTGACGAGGGAGAAACAGAACAACACGGCAGACAGATTGTGTCGATTTGTGAAGCGATGGATGCTTACAGCACCGAAGAGATTCCCCCATAAAAGAGCTTTCCGGTCAGATCGATCAGATCTGACAGCGGGAGGCTCTTTTTGTCCTGCACCCAGCGGCGATAGATATTCACCGACGAAGTTCCGAGAAAGGTGTTGATGATGTTTTGCTCTGCCGGAGAAAAGGCGGCATAGGGATTATGCTTCCCTCGGTTATGCTGCAACATGACCATGAAAAACTTGTCGGCAAATTCCCGGTAGCTGGGGTCGCAGACCAGTTTTTCCATGTACGGCTCCTGCGCGGCCATAAACTCGAAGAACGCGCGGTTGACCTCTGTAAACGGTGCGTCCGCCGGAACCTGATCGATAGCAGCAAAGTAATCCTCCGCAAGCTCCGAGAGCAAGTCCTCATACAGCGCTCCAATGCAGGTGTAGTGAAGATAGAAGGTCTTGCGGTGGATCATGGCGCGTTCCGTCAACTCCTTGATGGAGATGTCGGCAGCTTCTCTTTCCAGGATCATTTTCTTGAACACGCTTTTGATGGCGTTTCGTGTTTTCAGTACCCGCAGATCTGTCTTTCGCTCCATAAAATCGTTCCTTAAAATATCCAGTTTTCAAAATGTGTGGCGTAAGCGCCACGATTTCATTTCTGAAAATTGAGATTTCATCTGTCTATCATTATACTGTCCATAGAACGAAAAATCAACACAAGGATAGCATTGCATAACAACTCATTTTAAAACTGATCATTTAAAAGTTTCATTAAGAGAAACAAAGCAAAAATTGGGGAGGGCTACCAAAATGAGCGATAATAAAATTAGTGGTTTCGCAGGAGAACGTATCCGATATCTTCGCAAAATAAATAATTTAACATTGGAAAACATAGCAAAGCTGACTGGAAAGAGCAAATCCACAATTTCAAAATATGAACGTGGGGAAATCTCCGTTGATCTTGAGACTCTTTATCAGTTTTCTGAGGCCTTTTCTGTTCCGATTCATCATTTTCTTTATCAGTCGCTGCCCATCTCCTCTGTTCTGCCAGACAAACCAGACGCACGATTTCAAGCAAATAAGATTTTATATATTTATCATTGGGATGCACGGCCCCATCGGAATCGTTGCCTTCTCTCGGTGGTAGAAATGAATACCTCATCTTCTCAGAGCATCTTATATTGGGATGTTGCAGATTATCTCCATTACACTAAATGCAACTATATCTTTTACGGGAATCTGCTGAAAAGTGAAACATCCCGACGCTTCATTCTGATCAACAATGTCAGCCAGATGGATATGCTGGGTATCAATTATCTGAATCCATTAATCTTTCACAATACGGTGATCTGTGGGAATATCTCCAGTTTCTCAGTCGGGCAATTTGAATGCTACACTACAAAATGCATTGTTTCAGAAATGCCGCAAAATATCACCAAAGAGTTTATGCATACTCTGACTATCTCTAAGTCTGTAATTACAGAGTTACGAAAAACCAACGTTTTTCGTATGAATTTTGTATAGAATACAAATATCGCATACTATTTTACTATCTTCTTGCTGGGGCGGATAACGAGAATTGCACAGTCGAACCGAGTTGAACTGATGTTCAGAAGTCATTGAGAAGGCTGAAAGAAACTGCCATAAAAATCG
>ERZ772861.2920-NODE-2920-length-10937-cov-7.977026_pt1 | contig 10937 bp, 10 predicted proteins | sample MGYA00512135_ERZ772861 | MGnify/ENA primary metagenome ERZ772861 (study PRJEB29015, sample SAMEA2737700) | human gut metagenome | biome: human gut; feature: human-associated habitat; material: faeces | place: China | collected 2012 ...
CTATGTGTCCGGCCCGGTGGTGCGCTGCGCCGCCAAAATGGGCATCCACACCGCCCTGCACGAGCAGAATGCTTTCCCCGGCGTGACCAACAAGCTGCTGGCCCCGGATGTGGATATCGTGTTTGCTGCCGTGCCCGCCGCTGTGGAAAAGCTGGGCGCACCGGACAAGACCCTTGTGGTGGGCAACCCCGTGCGGCCGGAGGTGTTTGCACAGGCCGCCAACCGCGAGGCCATCCGCGCACAGCTGGGTGCGGGCGACCGCACCGTCATCCTGTCCTTCGGCGGCAGTCTGGGTGCGCGCCGGGTGAACGAGGTGGTGGCAGACCTGTGCGCATGGGAGCAGCACGAGCACAAGCCGGTGCTGCACCTGCACGCCACCGGACAGTACGGGGTGCAGCTGTTTGAGCAGCTGCAAAAGCAGAAGGATTTTGCCCCCGGCGACAGCCTTGTGGTAAAGGAATACATCAACAATATGCCGGAGCTGCTGGCAGCGGCAGACCTCGTCATCAGCCGCGCCGGTGCGCTGACGCTGGCCGAGCTGGAAGCCGTGGGACGCGCCGCTGTGCTGATCCCCAGCCCCAATGTGGCGGAGAACCACCAGTACTACAACGCCATGGAGCTGCAAAAGGCTGGGGCGGCTGTGGTGATCGAAGAAAAAGATCTGACCGGCGAAAAGCTGGTGCAGACTGTTTCTGCCATGCTGGCACAGCCCGGCAAGCTGGCCGAAATGGGCAAAAACGCCCGCAGCCTGTCGGTGGACGACAGTCTGGACCGCATCACTGCGGCCCTGCTCAAGTTGGTAAAGACCCCGTGATGCAGCCCCGGAATAAACAGGAAAGAAGGTGCGAATGATGCAGCAGAACCGTGACCGCAACGGCAGACCCCGGAACACGAGACCCTATGACCTGAACCGGGATGTGGCGCGCACCTCTGCGCCTTCGCAGGATCATACGCCCCGGAGCACCGGCAGCAGCCGCTACGGCTACAACGGCGAGCCGCTCAGCCGCCCGCCCTCCCGCAGCGCCAACGGCAGCGTGCGCTCCTCCCGGGCAGATAACAGCATCCAGTTCCCCACCCAATCCCAGCCCCGCCGCCCGGCGCAGGGGCAGGGGAGCAATACCACCCAGTACCCCTCTGGCAGCCGCCCGGCGGGCAGCAGACCGAAAAACGCGAAGTCCGGCGGCAAGCAGCGCCGCCCGGCAAACAATGCCCGCAGCGGGCAGAGCAGCCGGAAAAACCAGAACGCGCAAAACCGCCCGAACCGGCAGCACCCGGCAGGCAGCCAGAGCCAGCGTCTGCGCCCGGCGCAAAGCGCCCCGCAGCAAAGCCCTGCCCGGCGGGAAATGCGCAAAAAGCGCAAGGTGACCCGCGCCACGCTGCGCCGCCGCCGGATGCTGCGCCGCCTGACCGCCTTTGCCATGCTGCTGTGCGTCATTGGCGCAGGCATCTACCTGACCATGACCATGCTGTTCCGCATCAACTCCATTCAGGTGCAGACCCCGGACGGCAAGCAGGTGACCGAAATCGCTGGCTACTCCGCAGACAGCATTTTGCAGCAGATGGGCGTGCAGCTGGAAGAGAACATCTTCAGCTTTGAACCCGGCGAAAAGGCCGCTGTGCTGGAGCAGAACTTCCCGCTGCTGGGCTCCATCAAGGTGATCCGGGACTACCCCAACACCGTGGTGGTGCAGGTGACCGAGGCCGTGCCCGCCTACGCGGTGCAAAACGGCAATAAATGGCTTGTGATCTCGGACAAATGGAAGATTTTGTCCGAGGAAAGCACCCAGCCTGAGGGACTTTGCACCCTGTACGGCGGCAAGCTGCAGGATACCACCCCGGGACAGGGCTTCTGGTTCGTGGACGATGCGGACGCGGCAAGCGCCTCCGGGTCGGAAACCGCCGAGAGTGAAAGCACGGTGAGCACAGAGAACGACCGTATGGAAGCGCTGCGCACACTGCGCAGCAAGCTGGAGGAATACGGCCTGTCGCAGGACGTGACACGGTTGGAAGTGGCAGATACCGAGCAGCTCGCATTTTTGTATCAGGATCGCATCAGCGTGCTGCTGGGCACGCTGAACGATCTGGATTATAAGCTGGACCGCGCTCGCTATGTGCTGACCAACGCCGACGGCAAGGGCTGCGGCCCCACCGACACCGGGCGGCTGGATTTCAGCCATACCAGCGCCAGCAGCACACGCAAGATCTATTTTGCACAGGGCGAGCCCACCCTGCCCTCCGGCTATGTGGTGCCGCCCAAGGCTGAGGAACCCGCCCCGGCCGAGGACACTGCCGACAGCACCGACAGTGCAGAAAGCACGGATACTGCCGACACCACCGAACCGGCGGCTGACGCGGACACCGAGCAGCTGCCCCTGACCCACCCTGACCGCATGACGGCCAACGAAGAAGAAAACCCCATGTAAAGAAGCTCTTTGGAGGAGACTGTATGAAGCTGGAACAACTGATGGAAGGCGTGCCCTTTACCCTTGTGCAGGGCAGTCTGGATACTGAGATCGCAGATATCATCTACGACAGCCGCAAGGCTGCCCCGGGGCTTTTGTTCGTGTGTATCGTGGGCACCCAACGGGACAGCCACGCGTTTGCCGCTGACTGCGCCGCCAAGGGAATCAGCGCGCTGGTCATCCAGCACGACATCGACCTTTCTACCCTGCCCGGGGTGACCGTGGTCAAGGTGGAGAGCAGCCGCTATGCCATGGCGCTGATGAGTGCCAACCTCTTCGGCAACCCTGCCCGGCAGATGACCATGATTGGCGTCACCGGCACCAAGGGCAAGACCACCACCACCCACATGATCAAGAGCGTGCTGGAAGCCGCAGGCCGCAAGGTGGGCATGATCGGCACCAACGGCATCTACTATATGGGACGCCACAAGGACACCGCCAACACCACCCCGGAAAGCTACGAGCTGCAAAAGACCTTCCGGGAGTTTCTGGATGCCGGCTGCGATACCGCGCTGATGGAAGTATCCAGTCAGGGCCTGATGATGGACCGCGTGGCGGGCGTGCACTACGATGTGGGCGTGTTCACCAACCTTTCGCCGGATCACATCGGCCCCGGTGAGCACAAGACCTTTGAGGAGTACCGCAGCTGGAAGGGACAGCTGTTCAAGCGCTGCGATGTGGGCGTGGTGAACATTGACGACGAGAACACCGCCGCCCTGCTGGAAGGCCATACCTGCAAGCTGGTCACCTATGGCCGCGATGAAAAGGCCGACTACCGCGAGACCGGCTACAAACTGCTGCGCACCCACGATTTTCTGGGCGTTGCCTTCCACGTTACCGGCAAGGACGAGATGGACGTCAAGGTGAATATGCCCGGCGAGTTCAGCGTGTACAACGCACTGGCGGCGCTGGCCGTGGGCAAGGTGCTGGGTCTGCCGGATGCCGCCATCCATGACGGTCTGGGCAAGTGCGTGGTAAAGGGACGTGTGGAGCTGGTGCCCATCAGCAAAAAGTTCACCATCCTGCTGGACTACGCCCACAACGAGGTATCCACCGAGAGCCTGCTCACCACCCTGCGCGCCTACAAGCCCCACCGTCTGGTGGTGGTGTTCGGCTGCGGCGGCAACCGCTCCAAGCTGCGCCGCTACGGCATGGGCGAGATCTGCGCCAAGATGGCCGATTTCTCCATCCTCACCGAGGACAACAACCGCTTTGAAAAGGTAGAGGACATTATTGCGGATATCCGCGAGGGCATGAACAAGGGCAACCCGGACGCAAAGTTCGTGGAGATCCCCGACCGTCTGGATGCGCTGCACTACGCGGTGGATCACGCACAGGAGGGCGATCTGATCGCCGTCATCGGCAAGGGTCACGAGACCTACCGCGACCGCGAGGGCGTCAAGACCCCCTTCCTTGAGCGGGAGCTGCTGGAGGAGTACGCCCAGCAGATCGGGCTGGAATAAGAAATATTATTATTGCGGAAAAAGCCGCTGCACAAAGTACTGTGCAGCGGCTTTTTTGCGTCTGTGGGAGCCCCTATATAAAGAGGAAGCAAACTGTGACAGAAATGTAAAAGATAAATATTTTTAACTAAAACCATTGACTTATCCAACGGTTTGATTATAATGGTCGTGTTCGATACCTCATAAATTTTAGGTAAATAATTAAACACAAACAGTGAACATAAAGGAGAATACTACCATGACTTTCGAGGAAATGAAGAAGATCGTTGTCGATACCCTGAGCTGCGATGAGGACAAGGTGACCATGGAAGCCAGCCTGACCGAGGATCTGGAGGCCGACAGCCTGGACGCTGTGGAGCTGAACATGGCACTGGAAGAGGCCTGCGGCGTGTCCATCCCCGATGAGGAGCTGGCAAACCTCAAGACCGTGGGCGATATCTTCAACTACATCAATGCCCATGTCTGAGGCTGACCGAGGCGAAACGCGATGAACAGTATCAAAGACCTGCTGCCGGGCAGCATGCGGGAGCGCACCTTCCAGCTGAAGGCCCGGCGGGATGCGGGTGCCGTGTGGAACGACCCGCAGTTCGTGGAATGCAAAAAGTGCGGACGCCGCGCCACCCGCCAGATCTGGAACAAGGCACAGTACGTCTGCCCCAATTGCGGGGTGCACCTGCCCATCGGCGGGTACTACCGCCTGAGCCTCATCCTTGATAAGGGCAGCTTCCGGGAACTGGATGCCGACCTTGCACCGCAGGATGTGCTGCAGTTTCCCGGCTACCCGGAAAAGCTGGAAGCACAGACCGGCAAGACCGGCCTGAAGGAGGCTGTGATTACCGCCACGGGGCGCATTGAGGGCACCCCGGTGGTAGTTGCAGTGCTGGACAGCCGGTTCTTTATGGGCAGCATGAGCACCACCGTGGGCGAAAAGATCACCCGCGCCGTGGAGCACGCCACCGCAAAGCACCTGCCGCTGATCATCTTCTCGGCCAGCGGCGGCGCCCGGATGCAGGAGGGCATTTTCAGCCTGATGCAGATGGCAAAGACCTCTGCCGCCATCGAGCGGTTCTCCGCCCGGGGCGGGCTGTACATCAGCGTGCTGACCCACCCCACCACCGGCGGCGTGACTGCCAGCTTTGCCAGCCTTGGCGATATTATGCTGGCAGAGCCCGGGGCGCTGATCGGCTTTGCGGGCCCCCGGGTCATTGAACAGACCATCGGCGAAAAGCTGCCCGCAGGCTTCCAGCGCAGCGAGTTCCAATACGAGCACGGCTTTGTGGACAAGGTAGTGCCCCGTACCGAAATGCGCGAAACACTGGCGCAGCTGCTGCGTCTGCACGCCTGAGGAGGAAGCGCCTTATGATCAAGGACATCTTACAACAGCTCGCACCGCTGGATGAAAAGATCGCCGCCCTGCGCGGCGACCCGGCGGACGAGAACATGACCGATATCACCAACCACGCTGCCGAGCTGGCAGAGCTTTCCGCACAGGAGGACGCTTTGCTGTCCGGCTGTGGGGCGCTGACCGCAGAGGACAGGGTCTTTCTGGCACGCCACCCGGAGCGCCCCCACATCGACGAGATCGTGGATGCACTGTTCACCGACTTTTTTGAGCAGTGCGGCGACCGCCAGTGCAAGGAAGATGCCGCCATTCTGGGCGGTGTGGCGCTGTTCCACGGCCAGCCGGTCACGGTCATCGGCCACCGCAAGGGCAGCACGCTGGAAGAAAACCTGCGCTGCAACTTCGGTATGCCCGGGCCGGAGGGCTACCGCAAGGCTCTGCGCCTGATGAAGCAGGCGGAAAAATTTGACCGTCCCATCATCACCTTCATCGACACGCCGGGCGCATACCCCGGCAAGGACGCCGAGGAGCGCGGACAGGGCGAAGCCATTGCCCGCAACCTGATGGAGATGAGCGGCCTGACCGTGCCGGTGATCGCAGTGGTCACCGGCGAAGGCTCTTCCGGCGGCGCACTGGCGCTGGGTGTGGCAAACCGCATCCTCATGCTGGAAAACGCCGTCTACTCGGTGCTGAGCCCCGAAGGCTTTGCCAGCATCCTGTGGAAGGATTCCTCCCGCAGCGGCGAAGCCTGCGAGATCATGAAGCTGACCGCACAGGATCTGTACAAGGACGGCATCGTGGAGGAGATCATCCCGGAGCCGGTGGGCGGCGCACAGCGCGCCCACGGGGTACTGTTCGGCAATCTGGACGAGGCACTGCAGCGTCAGCTGCGCAGCCTTGCCCGCATGAACGGCCGTCAGCTGGCCGAGCAGCGCTACCAGAAATTCCGTCAGATCGGAGAAATGAGGAAAGCATGAAGGGTTTGCGTCTGATCGCCACCGGCGGGGCTTTGCCCGGCCGCACGGTCACCAACGAAGAGCTGAGCCGCACCGTGGATACCAGCGACGAGTGGATCACCACCCGCACCGGCATCCGCACCCGGCACTACTGCACCGAGGGCGAAAACGCCGCCACACTGGCCATTGCCGCCGCAAAGCAGGCGCTGCAGCGCAGCGGCCTTGCCCCGGCAGACATTGCCTGCTGCGTCTGCGCCACCCTTTCCGCACCGGACGCCACCCCAAGCGTGGCCTGTCAGGTGCAGGCGGCGCTGGCACTGCCGGAAAACCGCCCCGCACTGGATGTGAACGCCGCCTGCTCCGGCTTTTTGTACGGCACGGCGGTGGCGCGCGGCCTGCTGGCTACGCTGGGCGGGCGGTACGCGCTGGTCATCGGCACGGAAGCACTTTCCCGTCTGATGGACCCCGCCGACCGCTCCACCTGTGTGCTGTTTGGCGATGGTGCCGGTGCGGCAGTGTTTGAACTGACCGACACCTCCGCGCCCTTTGCCATCACGCTGGGTGCCCGGGGCGATGCCGCCATCCATGCCGGCGGCCCCAGCCGCGCAGGCTCGGCACCCATCAGCATGGACGGCAGGGCAGTGTTCCGCTTTGCGGTGGATGCCCTGCCCAAATGCCTGCACACCGTGCTGGACGAGACCGGCCTTACGCTGGACAATCTGGACTGGGTGGTCTGCCATCAGGCCAACAGCCGCATCATCGACCACTGCGTCAAGGCGCTGCACGCCGATGGTGCAAAGTTCTACAAAAACATGGACCGCCACGGCAACACCAGTGCTGCCAGCATCCCGGTGGCGCTGAACGAGCTGGCTGAAAGCGGCCAGCTGCACCCCGGCCAGACCCTTGCCTGCATCGGCTTCGGCGGCGGCCTGACATGGGGCGGCATGATCGTGGAATATAAAGGATAAAGACCATGAAACTTTTAAACGAGATCCTGGGGACGAAATACCCCATCATTCAGGGCGGCATGGCAAACATTGCCACCGGCGAGTTTGCCGCCGCCTGCTCCAACGCCGGTGCGCTGGGCATCATCGGTGCGGGCGGCATGAATGCCGATACCCTGCGCCAGAACATCCGCCGCTGCCGGGAGCTGACCGACAAGCCCTTTGGCGTGAACATCATGCTCATGCACCCGCAGGCAGATGAGTTTGCCCAGATCATGGTGGAGGAAAAGGTCGCCGTGGTCACCACCGGCGCAGGCAACCCGGGGAAATACGTTCCCATGTGGAAAGCTGCCGGCATCAAGGTGATCCCGGTGGTGGCGGCTGCCGTGCTGGCACGGCATCTGGAGCCGCTGGGCATCGACGCCGTCATCGCCGAGGGCACCGAGAGCGGCGGCCATGTGGGCGAGATGACCACCATGGCACTGGTGCCGCAGGTGGTGGACGCGGTCAGCGTGCCGGTCATCGCCGCAGGCGGCATTGCCGATGGCCGTCAGCTGGCGGCTGCGCTGGCGCTGGGTGCCTGCGGTGTGCAGGTGGGCACCTGCCTGCTGGCAAGCGAGGAGTGCCCCATCCACGAAAACTACAAGGCTGCCTTGCTCAAGGCCAAGGACAGCGACACCATCGTCACCGGACGCACCGTGGGTGCACCGGTGCGTGTGCTGAAAAACCGCATGAGCCGGGAGTATGTCCGTCAGGAAAAAGCGGGCGCAGATAAGATGGAACTGGAAAAATACACGCTGGGCAGCCTGCGCCGCGCCGTCTTTGAGGGCGACACGGTAAGCGGCAGCCTGATGGCCGGTCAGGTAGCCGGAATGCTGCACGAGGTGCGCCCCGTGGCGGACATCCTTGCCGACCTGTGGCAGGGCGGGAGGCAGCGCATCGCCGCGCTGAACACCGAATGCTGACCCTTGGCGGCAAGCCCCTGCAAGTACCCATTTTGCAGGGCGGCATGGGCGTAGGCGTCTCGCTGGGCGGGCTGGCCGGTGCGGTAGCAGCCTGCGGCGGCATGGGGTGCATCTCCACCGCCGATGCAGGCTACCGCGAGCCGGATTTTGCCCGTGACCCGGCGGCAGCAAACCACCGTGCCCTGACCGCAGAGATTCAAAAGGCTAAGGCCATTGCCGGGGGCATGGGTCTGGTAGCTATCAACGCGATGGTAGCCACCCGGGACTATGTCGAGGCTATCCGCACCGCCGTAGCGGCGGGGGTGGATGCCGTGGTCTCCGGTGCGGGTCTGCCGCTGGAGCTGCCGGGCATCGTGGGCACCAAAGAGGTAGCCATTGCGCCCATCGTATCCAGCGCCCGGGCGGCAAAGCTCATCCTGCGCCGCTGGGCAAAGGGCTTTGACCGCACCGCTGATTTTGTGGTCATCGAGGGCTGCAAGGCAGGCGGGCATCTCGGCTTTGCCGAGGAGGACCTGCTGGCCGACCGCTGCCAGACTTTGGACGAGATCCTGCCCGGGGTGCTGGCTGAGGTAAAGCCCTACGAGGAACAATACGGCCACGCTATCCCGGTATTTGTGGCAGGCGGCGTGTACACCGGTGCCGACATGGCACATTTTACAAAGCTTGGCGCTGCGGGTGTGCAGCTTGCTACCCGCTTGATCCCCACCTACGAGTGCGACGCCTCCCAGACCTACAAGGACGTGCTGCTGGCGGCAAAGCCGGAGGATGTGCGCATCATCCACAGCCCGGTGGGAATGCCCGGCCGCGCGCTGAACACCCCGCTGGTGCAGGCGCTGGCCGAGGGCAAGCGCTTCCCGCCCAAGCACTGCGCCCGGTGTCTCAAGACCTGCGACCCCGCCGCCGTGCCCTACTGCATCACCCACGCCCTCATCGAGGCGGTGAAGGGCAACGTGGAGGAAGGGCTCTTCTTCTGCGGCGAAAACGTGGGCAGGCTGGACCGGATGCGCACCGTGCGCGAGCTGATGGACGAACTTGTGACCGAATGGAGGCAGAATTTATGAAGCTTGCCGTACTTTACGCCGGTCAGGGTGCACAGCACCCCGGCATGGGCAAGGAATTTTACGAAGCATCTCCCGCCTTCCGGGCGGCCTTTGACAGCGCAGCGCTGGATTTTGACCTGCACCGCGTCTGCTTTGAGGACCCGGACGGCGTTTTGAACCAGACCGAATACACCCAGCCCTGCATGGTGGCCTTTGCCTGCGGCGTGACCGCTGTGCTGGCGGAAAAGGGCGTAAAGCCCGCCTATCTGGCGGGGCTTTCGCTGGGCGAATACTCCGCGCTGCAGGCAGCCGGGGTGTTCACCGCAAAGCAGGCCATCGAGCTGACCGCCTTCCGGGGCAAGGCCATGGCCGAGGCTGCAAAGGGCCTTGACTGCGGTATGACCGCCGTGCTGGGGCTGGACAGAGAAAAACTGTCCGCCTGCTGCGAACAGGCAGCTGAGGCAGGCTGTGTGCAGATCTGCAACTACAACTGCCCGGGGCAGCTGGTCATCGGCGGCGAAAAGGCCGCTGTGGAGCAGGCCGCTGCGCTGGCAAAGGAAGCCGGTGCCCGCCGCTGCATCCCGCTGAAGGTCAGCGGGCCCTTCCACACCCGCCTCATGGCTCCCGCCGGGGATGCCCTTGCCAAACGGTTTGAAACGGAACTCTTTGGAACTATGAAGGTGCCCGTGCTGTTCAACTGTCTGGGACGTGAGAAGGCTGATGCCGACAACATCCCGGCCCTGCTGGTGAAGCAGGTGCAGAGCAGTGTGTATATGGAAGACACCCTGCGCCGTCTGGGGGAGCTGGGCGTGGGCCACATTCTGGAAGTCGGCCCGGGCAGTGCCCTCTCCGGCTTCGTGAAAAAGACCCTGCCCGGCGTGGCCTGCGCTTCGGTGGAGACACCCGCACAGCTGGATGCGGTGCTGACCGCATGGAAGGAAGAACAATGAGTGAAGAAAAGATCATCCGCACTGCCGTCGTCACCGGCGGCAGCCGCGGCATTGGCCGGGCGGTGTGCGTACAACTTGCTAAGCAGGGCTGCAATGTTGTGGTGAACTACTGCCATGGCGAGGCCGCTGCCGCCGAGACGGTCGTTTTGTGCACCGCTGAGGGTGTGCAGGCTGTGGCCGTGCAGGCCGACGTTTCCACTGCCGAGGGCTGCAAAGCGCTGTTTGAGCAGGCAGTGAACGCCTTTGGCCGGGTGGATATCCTTGTAAACAACGCGGGCATCACCCGGGATAATCTCATCCTGCGCATGACCGAAGCCGACTTTGACGCCGTGCTGAACGCAAACCTGAAGGGTGCATTTCTCTGCTGTAAGGAGGCCGCCCGCCGCATGGTGCGCCAGCGCTGGGGCCGCATTATCAATCTGAGCAGTGTGGTGGCCCTGCGGGGCAACGCGGGTCAGGCAAATTATGCCGCCAGCAAGGCAGGGCTGATCGGCCTGACCAAGAGCCTTGCCCGGGAGCTGGCCAGCCGGAACGTGACCGTGAATGCGGTGGCCCCGGGCTTTATCGAGACCGATATGACCGCCGCCCTGCCGGAAGCTGTCCGTGCCGAAATGGCAAAGGGCATCCCGGCAGGCCGCGCAGGCAGGCCGGAAGATGTGGCAAACGCGGTGGCGTTCTTTGCCGCAGAACAAAGCAGCTATCTCACCGGGCAGGTGCTCTGTGCAGACGGCGGCATGGCAATGTAAAAGGAGAAAACTCTCATGGAAAAACGCAGAGTCGTGATCACCGGCCTTGGCACCGTGAACCCGCTGGGC
>ERZ772861.2925-NODE-2925-length-10914-cov-2.473893_pt1 | contig 10914 bp, 8 predicted proteins | sample MGYA00512135_ERZ772861 | MGnify/ENA primary metagenome ERZ772861 (study PRJEB29015, sample SAMEA2737700) | human gut metagenome | biome: human gut; feature: human-associated habitat; material: faeces | place: China | collected 2012 ...
TCCTCCTGTCTTTCGCGGGATGCGGGAAGCCGACTCCGCGCAAATATCTGAACGACCTGTCCGCCGCTGAGCTTGCGGATCTCGCGGACGACGCCCTTTCGGAGGACTTCCGCGCCGCCGACGCCGACTATCTGACCGATTACGTCACGCTCCCGCAGGCGGGCTATTCGATCTCGGTTCGACTTGCCGCGGGCGGCGACCGCATTGACGAATTCGGCATTCTGCATTCGGACATCGGCACAGAGGAAGCCGCCCGTCTCCTGCGCGACTATCTCGCCCGCTCCTACGAGCAGAACCGCACCTTTTACGATTCCTATATTCCCACCGAGACTCCGAAACTGCGCGACGCGGAGGTTCGCGTTTACGGCGACTACGTGGTCTACGCCATCCTATCCCCGGAGGAGAGAACCGCGTTCTTCAACCGTGTGGAAGCCTGCCTGAGGAAATCATGAAAGGAACGAAACAACAACCGAACCGCCCCCATTCATCGGTTTCTTCATTGTAAATAAGCTCCCGGATCAGGAGATAATCCGCATCCGGGTCATCGAAATCCGAAAGCGCAAAGCGGACGGGCTTACGCTCCCTCGCCGTCGGCGGTCTGCATCCGTCGATACAGGCAGGCGCAAAGATTCTTCAGATCCGCATTGGTCGTATGCATCTCACCTTTGGCATACGTGAGCGAAACAAACTGCGCAGTCCATCCGTCCATCTGCACCATGTCGGTTCGCTCCCGAATCACATCCGCCGCTTCATAGGGCGTCATCGTCGGGGTCAGTCCGATGCCGTCCGCAGCCAGCGCCGCAAGCAGGGCGCGGTAGGCAAGACAGAATTTCGCATCGTTCCCCTTCTCCCGCCGCAGGGCGCGTTCCAGTGCGCGGCGGTCGCGGCAGGGCACGCTCTGCGGGGCGCGGCGAACCCTTGTCACGGTGTCGCGGTAATGCTCGGTCACCTCGTCCGCGTCCGGCTCGCGCCCCCGTCGCCTGCCAACGGAGATTCCAAACACATAGAGAATCCCCGCAAAAAATTCATACAGCCGCGCCGAAAGCACCGCCAGCATCGCGCGGGTTTTGGCAGGGTCATGGGCAAACCGGTAAAGCAGAACGCCCGCCCCGAAGACCATACAGAGAATCCCAAAACCGAACAGCACGGCATTCAGCCCCCACGCGCCCGCAAACGGGAACAGAAACAGCTTGGCGGGCGGCACACCCTCGCCGGAGAGCGCCAACATCCGAATTCCCGTCACCGCAACCGTCAGAAGTCCCGCCGCAGGCAGGAACATCCCGACCGCCGTCAGCCAGACCCGCATCGCGTTCCGCAGTCCGGCGCGGCGCACACGGGAACTGACCACGCAGGTGTGCGAAGCATAGGCGTACTTGATGACATACTCCTGATTCGCCGCCAACGCAAAACAGAGAAACCAGAGCACGACCGAGAGGAACAGCGTCACGCTCGGTCCACCGTCCTTGAGAAATAACTCCACTCCCAGAATCAGCGCAAACACGCCGGCAAAGCCGGGCAGCGTCCGGCGGGAAAGCATCTGGAAGAAGCGGAACGGCACCATCAGACAGCCTGCAACGCCCAGCGCGGCAAAGGTCGCCATGACGACCGCCCCGCCGACCTCGGAGTTGGATTCCGCGCCCAGCCGCCACGCCATGAGATCGCGCACTCCGGCGCCCGCAAGCAGACCTGCCAACGCACTGATGCCCCATGCGGGAATCCGGCGTCCGAGCGGCGGAAACTCGGTATGGCTCTCAAACGAGAAATCCATCTCCCCCGCACGCCAGCCGATGAGAAGCAGCTTCTGCACACCGTAACCAAGCGCCACCAGCACCGGCACGGCAAGCATTGCCACCACGCCCGAGAGCTGCCGGGCACAGAACAGTGCGAGAAATTCGGTTGCCGGAATCAGTGCCAGCACCACGCCCGCGCAGGCGATCAGCTGGTAAAGCCGCATCCAGTCCGCGTTCCGGTTTCCCTTACCATCCATAGCCGACACTTCCCGTCCATTTGCTCAGCCGGAAATACACCGGAATTTCCTCCGGAATCTGCGGCGTATTCTGCCCGGAGGTCAGCACGAAAAAGACCACCCGCACGCCGCTCTCCCGCATGGCTGCCGCAAAATTCAGCATCCGTCCGTCCAGATAGGTCGTAACGAACACCATGTTGCCGCCGCTGGTATACCGCCCCGGGTCGGCAAGCATTTCGTCCATCATCTGCTCCACCGGAACCGACATCGTAAGCGGAAGCTCCGCCAGCGTGCGGTAAGCCTCCAACAGGTTGTCGCCGGTGCGGTATTCCTCGCTGGCAAAGATGTTCGCGGCAATGCCGTCCTCCCCTGCCGCCGAGCCGGAGGACAGCCCTGCCGGGTCGGTGTTGGCGAACAGACGCACCGGAATGTTCCGTCCGGCAGCCGAATCGAGCAGCGACACGCAGACCGTGATGCATTCCTCAATATACTGCGGCGAAGTCAACGCCGGCGGATGCGGCTCGATGATCACCGTCTGCATATTCAGCACCACCTGATAGGCATCGTTCCGCACCGCCTCGCATTGTCGCACAACCGGATACCCCAGCTTTGCCGACTGCTTCCAGTCCACACTGCCCAGGGGGTCTGACGGCGTGTAGGCGCGCACGCCCGCATACGCCATCGGGTCGCGCAGAATCCCCTGCGGCTGGCTCGCGTCACCGGTCAGCGCCGCCGTCAGGGCAAGATTCCGAATCTCCTCCGCCGCGCAGGGCAACACACGGAGCGTTGACCGCCCGCCCTCTGCCGGCTTCAGGAGGAGTGAAAACTCGTTTGCGCCGAGCGGGTCATTGGAGACAGCGTGAAGCTCCACCGATTCCGCCGCATAAATGCCGCGCTTTTTTGCCAGCACACGCCAGCGGCGCTCGATCTGTTCCTCCGGGCGAAGCGTCCAGATGCTCTCGGCAGAGCGCACCGTTTCGGTCTTCTCCCCCGCCAGCACCAGCTCAAGCCCCTCCGGCATCAGTGTTTCCAGCTTGAGAAACGGAATCGGGCGCGCGGAACGGTTGATCACCGTCTGGCACAGGGTCAGGTACTCCCCGCGAAAGACCTCGTCCGCCTCAAACGAGAACCGGTATTCCAGCGCCGCCTCCAGCTCTGCCTTCCCGCGCCTGCGGCGAAGGAGATATGCCACGCCGAACGCCGCGAAGAACAAGAGAATCAGCCATGTCATACCGCCACCTCATTCGGTCGTGACCGGGATTTTCGACAGCAGAACCCCGATCAGTGCCTCGGAGGACTGCGACAGGCGCACGCTGCTTTGCGACTGCAGCATCAGCCGATGCGCCAGCACCGGAACAGCAAGCTGCTTGACATCATCCGGCAGCACATAGTCCCGCCCCAGAATTGCCGCATAGGCGCGGGCTGCCTTGGTCATGGCAACCACGCCGCGCGGGCTGGCGCCGAGCCGGATCTTCTCCTGCTCGCGGGTTGCCCGCACCAACGCCACGATGTAATCCCGCATGGCAGGGCTGACATACACCTTGTCGGCTTCGGCTCTTGCCGCCGCCACATCGTCAAGCGACGCAACCGTCTGTGGCTTCACTCTGTCTTCCCCGCCGCAAACGCGCTCCACCACCTGCCGCTCTGCCGCCTCGGAGGGGTAACCAAGATGCAACTTCATCAGAAAGCGGTCAATCTGCGCCTCGGGCAGCGGGAATGTGCCCTGAAATTCAATCGGGTTCATGGTTGCCATCACGAAAAAGACATCCGGCAGCGGGAGCGTTTCGCCGTCCAGCGTTACCTGCCGCTCCTCCATGCATTCCAGAAGCGCCGCCTGCGTGCGCGGGGTAGCGCGGTTAATCTCGTCTGCCAGTAGCAGGTTGGTGAACACCGGACCCTGACGCAGGGTGAAAGTTCCCTCCTGCTGATTGTAGAAATGGATTCCCGTAATGTCCGAGGGAAGCAGGTCGGGCGTGAACTGCACACGGCGGCTCTCGGCGCCCAGTGCGGCGGCAAGCGCGCGGACCAGACTGGTCTTACCTGTCCCGGGGACATCCTCCAGAAGGACATGACCGCCCGCCAGCAGTGCCGTTACCACATAGCGGATGCTTTCCTCCTTACCGAACAGCTCCTTGCCGATCTCGCCCTTCAGCTTTTCATACAGTTCCGATGCTTTCATGTGTCCTGTTCCTCCGTCTGTTTTCTTGATCGCATTTCACAAGCGATCATTTGACTGTATTTAGTATACCACAGATGGTTTCATTTGTCAATAGCAAACAAATTATTTTCGAAAAAAAGTGAAAAAACATTCGTTTTGACGCACACCCGACCTGCCGTTGCCGTCGAAAAAAAGCCCCGCGGCTGTGAAAAACCGTTTTGGTCATTCACAGCCGCAGGACAGTCGGGGCGGTCGCTTTCCGCAAGTCAGGCTTTGGCGGGTCTTGCGGCGTCGATTCCGGAAATGAGATGATGTCCGAGTTCGGAGAGGTAGCGCGCCTGAATCTCCACCATGCCGTCATCCATCCACTTTGCCCACGGCGCGCCGATTTCGTAGGTGAAATCGCCCTGATAGTCGATCTCGCCCAGCGCACGGGTCACCTCGCCCCAGTTGATGATGCCGTTGTAGGGGTGCGTGTGCAGGTCGCCGCGGTAGTCGGTGTCGTGAACATGGAGTGCGCCGAGACGGTCATGCCCCAGCGCGCGGACGAAATCCCACGGTTCGTCCAACTGCTCCACAAGCGTGGTGTGACCGATGTCAAGGCAGGCGGTAATCTGCTCGCTGTCCAAGGTGTCGATGTAGCGGATGAACTCGGGAATCTTCGCGCAGGTGTCGGCGATGATGTGCTTGCGGCGCGGGTCGACCTGATACATATTCTCCACACCGATTTTTACGCCGAATTCTTTCGCGTAAGGGATCAGGCGGCGGTAGTACTTCATGTTGACCTCAAAAATTTCCTCCTCGTGTCCCGGATAGGTGAAATGATGGAGAGGGTGAACCACCGCGACCTTTGCGCCGAAAATACCCGCGATTTCAAGCGAGCGGACAATGCGCGGGAAAATCGTTTCTTCAAAGAAACTGTCATCCAGCCACAGCTTGTTTGACCACGAAAAGGGCGCGTGAATCTGGTTGACGGTCAGCCCGTTGCGCTCAGCGCTTTTGCGAATGTTCTCCGCCTCGGTGCGGAAAGATTCGGAATTCAGCACATCCTCGTCGTTTTTGAGACGTTCCAGACTGTAATCGTTGCATTCAAAACCCACTTTGCCGTAGATTTCGTGCATTTTTTCGTAGCCGTACTTTCCCTCCAGCATACTGTTTGCGGACAGATTCATAAAAACACTCCTTTGCAAAAAAGTGCGACACCCCGCCCCGAGGGACAGGGTGTCGGAAAGATCAGAATTTGAAATCGCCGAAACCGATGGTCGGCAGTTTGGTGGCGTCGCCTTCCTGAAAAGCAGAAGTTGCAATGACATCCTCGGTTGCGAGGATCACAAGGTTCATTTCGGGAGTGAGATAGCGTTTCATGGTATTCCCTCCTTATTTCACTTCATTGCCTGCGGCATCGAAGGTCACGGACACGGTGTTTCCGAAGGACGTGCCGCCCTCTGCCACCACGTAGGGCGTCAGGGTAAAGGTGACGTTGCCCTTGTCGGTCGGAATGCTGTCGATGACAAACGCGATGAAATAATTGCCCGCGTCGGGAGTGACATCCTCGCCGTCCGCCTTGAGCGCGGTGTAATAGGTATACAGCACCACGTCTCTGACCTTGGACACCTTCACCGTGTCGCCCTCGGTATAGGAAGCCCAGACCTTGAAGCCGACGCGCTCATACCCGTTGCCGACGATCTGCGCCGAGAAGCGAACCGCATTGGTGTTCTCCCCGGTCGAGCACTGGAACGCAACCTTTCCAACCTTCTTTGCGGTTGCAGTCGCGTTGAAGGCGCTGATGGCGTCGTCAATTGCTTTGGTCAGCGGAGCAAGCTCTTCGGCGGTCTTTTGTCCGGAAGTAGATTCCTCAACGCAGGGCTTACCTTCTTTATTATTGCGCTTCCAATAACGGCACTGGTTAGTTCCTTCATATGCGTTTTCGTCAATATCTACCGAAGCAGAATTCAGCACTTCCAATACTCCAACATCAGCGCCTTTACCGATCCAGTAAGAACCAAGCAAGCCACCAAAGCGGTAATTGTTGCCGGTAACATTTGCCGCAATTCCGTTTTCGCCTTTTCTGAGCGCGTGCAGATTATAACAATTATCAATCTTGTTGGTTGCTTTGGACAGCGAGTTTGCACCGCCAAGAATTCCGCCCCAGTAAATTGCGTTTCCAGCCACATTCTCTCCCATGTTAAAATAGAAGATGCCGCTGTTATAGCAATTCCGAATCACAGTATTGCCCACCAAAGTCTTGTCAACTACTCCTGCAGAATAAGGGGAAATGAACCCGACAATGCCGCCGACCGCATTTTCGGAATCGTTCTTAATCGAAGAAAGGTCATAAGTAATCTTTCCGGCATTGACGCAATACTCCACGATTGTATGATACCCCGCACTACCGACAATACCGCCTGTCATTGCCCAGTTGCCGGGAACATTGATTGGCGCATTGTTGACGCAATACCGAACAGTGGTTCTGTAAGCCATACCGACAATGCCGCCAAGACGCGACGCCAGGTCATATTCGTTTTTCGGCTGAAAGATCACACTTGTTGGATACTTTCCGTTTACAGAACAGTTTGAGTTGACCACGCAATTTTCAATCCTGTTAAATTCCGCATTTGCATTATCAGCTTTGGGACCGATTGCCCGACCGACAATCGCGCCTGTGATGCCGTGCCCCTCAACCTCAACATTATCCAGAACAATATTTTTAATCGTCGCACCACAGATCATGCCAAACAAGCCATGTCCCCAGTTCATGTTAGGTCCGGTATACACATAGGTTTTATCGCCGACTTTATATTTTGTAATTTTTTTATTCTCTATTTCGCCTTCGGTTGCTTCTCTGTAATTATGAAGCGCGTGCCCGGTATTCTGACTGGTAATCTTACCGTTGCGGATGGCAAAGCCCTGTCCGTCGTAAGTTCCGCCGAATGCGCCCATTCTCTTGGCATTTGCGAAATAATACCCGATGGACATAAATTCTTTGCCGTTCAGGTCGATGTCCTGCGTCTGGAGGAAGTACATTCCCGCAAACTTTGCCGTGTATTTGCCGGCAAGAACATCGGCATGCTGGTCGTTTACGATATCCCCTCTCGGAATCTGTTTCTGAAGCCACAGCAGATTTGCCGCGTCCGCAATCAGATACGGGTCGTCTTTCGTTCCCGACCCTTCGGGTTGGGTAGCCGTTTTTCCGTCCCACCCGGACGTGGAAACAACTTCAGCCGATGCAACAAAGGGTAGCGCGGCGCACAGCGAGAGCATCATGCAGGCTACGAGCAAAAGGGAAATGACGCGATTTTGGGTTTTCATTTCTGGTTCTCCTTTTCATTTGTTCGGAGCCTTTGGCTCTTTCTGTTATGATTGTAAAGCAGTCCATCCATGAAAAAAACTGCAAAAAGGTCGTCAAAATCGATTCGGGTCAGGTCGTCGGGGTCGCCCTCGCGGAAGTCCTGCACGTCGGGCAGGGTCACGTCCGCAAAGTGCGCCGCGTGGTCGCTCGCAACCAATGCAAGCGAGTAGTTCACCACATCGTAGCGCGACACGGTCGGCGTAGCGCCGCAGTACATCAGATGGTCAATCGCCCATTCGGAATCCGTCCAAAGCGAATTCTGGAGGTTGTAAAAGTCATAATCCGCGTTGTAGGGGAAGGTCTGATAGTACGGGCTGAGCGTGGTGCAATCCTCTGCAATGCTGCGAATGTTGTTCAGTCCCGCTTCCGTAAGCGTCCGATACGGGTCGCCGCTTTTGTTCGTGTTGAAGTCGCCGCCCGTGAACACGCTGATCTTGCCGTATTTCTCCACAATCGACTTCGCCACCTTCGCCATGCAGGCGGCATCCTGCACGCGGTATTCGTTGCCAAGCGCCGGATCGTCCCCCGCGTTGGTGTTCGCGGCAAAGTGCGAGTTGGTCACGCCAAACAGCTTGCCGTCGCTCTTTCGGCGGAGAACCGCCCATGTCGTGCCCTTATCGCCCGAGCGCGCTTTGTTGTAGCCGGTTTCCACGGCTTCAAACAGCGTGTTATTGTAGAAGATCGGGTTTCCCGTGCCGCCGTCATTCGGGAAGCAGACCTCGGTGTAGTTCTCGCCCAACCAACGGAAGAGCGCCTTGCCGCCCGTTCGGTATGCATTGGAGCACTCCTGCAGACACAGCACATCGGGTTGGTAGGACTGATAGACGGACAACGCCACATCCGGTCGCATGGAAACCGGATTGCTGCCGTCCGCATTGATGTACCCCCAGACGTTGTGGTACATGATGCGCATCTCTCCGCGCTTCTCCACATTTGCGGGAACGCTTTCGTTCGCTTCCCAGCTGTCCCCCGGTTTCAGCGCGATGTTTGCCTGCAGATTGCTGAACACCTGCGCGCAGATCATCTCGTAAGCCGCCAGGAATCCGAATCCGGACGACCAGAGGATTTCCATCGACTTCTCGCCAACCGTCACAGTCGCCTTGCCCTGCGGCGCTTCGCCCGTTGTGCGCGCGGTCTTGCCGATGCGGATTTCGTATTCCGCCGCTTCCCCGGCGTCGGTCACAATCTCCATGTTGATGCCCGCATAGTTGGTCAGATGCCGCTTGAGCAATTTTGCAAAGTAGCCTTCAAGCGACCCGTCGGCGGGAATCACCATGCGGAAGGAGGACATCGCCACGCCGTTCAGGGTCAGCGATCGGATGTTGTACTTGCTCCGCTGGGTGAAATTCTGCTCGGCGGTGAAGATCAACGTGCCGTCGGTTGTCCCAGCGGACAGCCCTTTGGTTGTTTTCAGAACCTTCTCCACAAAGTAGTCCGCCGCATTGGAAGTTCCGTTATCCGAGCCGCCGAGAATCACAAGTTTTTTGCCGACCATGCGCACGGTGTACTCCCCCGCCGCAAGATCTTTGTAGACCCCGGTGCTCTCCGGGCGGTTGGTCAGACCGACCAGAATCTCATACTCGGGCGCGGTCTCCCCCTTTTTGAGGTAATCGTCCTGATTCCCGATGTCCGCTCCGGTGTAGCTTTTCAGCGCCGCGGCAAGACTCCGCGCCGCGCGGATAACTTTGGTGTCCGCGTCCTCGGGATACACAACGGTATAGCTGCTCTTGCCCTTTTCCACCAACGTCAGCGGAAGATCGGTTTCGGGCGCTTCGGTTTCACTCCCGGCCTGTCGCGCGGTGGTGTCATCTGCCGTTCCGTTTTCCTTGGCGCAACCGACCAGAAGCAACGCCGAAAGGCACAGAACCGCCGCAAGCCGTTTCCAACAGGTTTTCATACGCGTCTCCTTTCGGATATCAGTGTATCAACGGTAAATTTCGATAATGGAGTCCAACTGGTTTCTTGCGGCGGTTGCAATTTCGGCAATCACCGTGGAAAGGCTCTGGTTCTTCACCACCTGCGCCTGCACTTTGCCGAACAGGTTGAAGCGGTCGCTCTCGCAGACAAATCCGAAGTCGACATAGAGCGAATTTCTCGCAAGGTCCGCCATACGCGCGTCGGTGGGGCTATCGGCAACCTTGCGCTTGAGCACGTTGTCATAGAACGCGGTGACAATCGTATCGGAACTTCTGCGGTTCATCACGTCCAGAATGACTGCCGACATACTGCGATCCTGACAGATCTTCGGAATCGAGAAAATCGACGCGCCGTAGGTGGTGCTGACATACTCGGAGTCCGCGTCAAATTTCGGCATCGGAATCAGACCGTAGTCAAAGCTTGCATCCATCTCGTTCTTGATCTGCTTGCCGCAATAAAGCGCGGTTGCATAGAAGAAGGACTGCCCGCCGATGAACTTCGAAACCTTGTCGGCATAGTTCCGCGCGGTGGTATTGGAATAATAAGTATTGGCGTCATGAATCAGCGCAGTGAAACCGTCTGTGATATTCACGTTTCTCTGCGTGTTGAGCGTGATGTCAATCGCACCGTTCTCCTGCGATACGGTAACCAGTTTCAGCCCCGCCGAAAACAGCCCCGTGCGGAGAGAGTGCTGGTCGTAGATCGCACCCCAGACGTCGTTGGTCTTGTCTTCATCGTCCAGATTCTGCGAGACCTGCGCCATGAGTTCCCGCATTTTCGCAATCGTCCATTCCTTGTCGTCAACGATCTTGTAAAGATCCAGCGACTGCGCCGCCGCGATGTTCTTGTTGAAGAACACCACCTCGATGTTTTCCAGCACTTCCAACGTTGCGTCGCCCGCGCAGCTGAAGGTAATGCCGTTGATGGTGACGTTGTTGTTCCAACCGCTGTAGTACCAATCCTTGTTCAGATCAATCTCGGGCAGGGTCTGCAGGTCGACGAACGCGCCCTTCTGCTCGAGCGCCCACCAGAAGTCCCAACACATCAGGTCGATGTCCCCTGCCGAACCGGTATCCAGTTTGGTGGAAAACTCCTTGCCGCTGCCCGCGTCGCTCAGAGTCATCAGCTTGAACTTGATGCCGTACTGATCCTCGATCCCCGCGTTGCGGCGGAAGGTGTCGTATTCCACGGTGTCCTTCGTGTTCGCGTCATCGCAGTAGAGGTAATGGTAGCGGTTATTCCGCACCGCAATGGTGAAGTCGGTCGGCACGCCGTCCTTTGCGTAGTTGACGTTCGGCTCGGGGTCTTCCTCGGCGGTCGAAGGCTCGGCCGCCTCGTCGGTCTTTTGGTCTGTCCCCGACGGAGTCGGCGTAGGATCTTTTTTGCCGCAGGACGCCAGAATCGGCAAAACCAACAGCAACGCCAACAGTACGCATAACAGTCCATACTTCTTCATATTCATAAAAATGTTCCTTTCCGGTATATCTGCGCTCCGATTTTTCGGAGAAATACCCATCAGATAAA
>ERZ772861.2928-NODE-2928-length-10905-cov-5.908940_pt1 | contig 10905 bp, 10 predicted proteins | sample MGYA00512135_ERZ772861 | MGnify/ENA primary metagenome ERZ772861 (study PRJEB29015, sample SAMEA2737700) | human gut metagenome | biome: human gut; feature: human-associated habitat; material: faeces | place: China | collected 2012 ...
CACCCTCTCAGTCAGCCCGTTCGGGCTGCCAGCTCTCCCAGAGGGAGAGCCAAGGCGGCTGCGCCGCAGCGGGTCGCCTAGTAGGCGACCCCTACGATGGCTGTGCAAAATCACGGGCTTGTACCATCACATCCCGCCGGTGGGCGCTTCTATCGCACCAGCACCAGCTGGGGGATTCCATCCTTGTTGTTCACCCGGAGCAGCGTCAGCTGCCCATACACCAGGGACAGCTTTCGCTCCATGTCCTCCAAGCTGTCCTGCTGAGGCTCCAATGCGTCCAGCAGGCAGCCGTCCCGCAGCAGCAGCAGCCGGTCGCAGCAGTTCAGCGCCAGCTGGGGGTCATGCAGCGTCACCAGCGCTGCCCGATCTGCTCCCAAAAACTGCTTTACCTGCCCCAGCATCTGATACCTGCCGAAAAAATCCAATGCGCTTTCCGGCTCGTCCATCAGCACCAGTCCCGCCTCCGTTACCAGCGTGCGCGCCAGAATGCACAGCTGCTTCTGGCCTTCGCTGAGGGTCTGATAATTCTGCTCCTCCATGCCTCCCAAGCCAACCGCTTCCAGCGCTTGACGGGCGGATTCCTTCATCTGCTTTCCAGGGTATTCCAGCAGTCCCAGCCGGGCATTGAAGCCCATCAGCACCACGTCCAGGGCGGAAATGTCAATGGAAATGCCGCTGCGCTGCCCAATCAGGCTGCACTGCCTTGCCAGCGCCCGGGGGGACAGCTGATGCAGCGGAACTTCCTCCAGCAGCACCTGTCCGGTGTGGGGCAGCAGACCGCACAGGCTTTTCAGCAGGGTGGTTTTGCCGCTGCCGTTGCTGCCCAGCAGTCCGGTCATGGTGCCGGATTCCAGGGAAAAAGAAACATCATGCAGGATTGTTTTTTTGCCATACCCGGTGGAAAGATTGCGCACTTCCAGCATCATCCCTCCTCCCTCCTGCCCAGGGTCAAATAAATCAGTGCCGGTGCGCCGATGAGACTGGTGAACACGCTGACCGGCAGCTCTGCTGCCGCCACGCTGCGGGCGAAAATATCTCCGGCACACAATAGGCACCCGCCCAGCAGCCCGGACAGCAGCATGGTGCTTTTTCGGTTGCCCTTCATCAACAGCCTTGCCCCATGGGGGGCCAGCAGCCCGATGAAGCTGATCAGTCCCGTCAGGCTCACCACCGCCGCCACCGCCAGGGTTGCCAAGGTCAGCACCAGCAGCCGCACCCGTCCCACGGAAACGCCCAGCAGCCTGGCTTCCCCCTCCTCGGCGGACAGCAGCACCGTCTGCCGGTGCAGGGGAAACAGCGCCGCCCCGCACACCAGGCAAATGGCCAGATTCAGCCCAATCCGGGAGGCGCTCACATTGCTGAGGCTGCCCATCATCCAGTATTCAATGGAAGCAAGCTCCCGCTCCGGGTCCGCCATCAGCTTGAGACACATCAGCGCCGTCTGCGCCAGGGCATGAACGCCGATGCCCGCCAGCACAATGGTGCTTTTCTTGCCGGTTTTGTCCAGCGAGGACAGCGCCAGCGCCGCCCCCACCGCCGCCAGCGCCCCAAAGAAAGCACTGGCTGTCACCGCTCCCGCGGAACTCAGGAACAAAATTCCCGCCGCCGCTCCGGCACTGGCACCGGAGGATACGCCAATCACATCCGGGGAAGCCAGGGGATTGCGGAACACCGTTTGATACACAAAGCCACAGATGCCCAGGGTGAAGCCCCCCACCACGGCAACCTCCACCCGTGCCAGCCGCAGGGTGAAAAACACCTTGCGCTGCATGGGTTCGTCCCTTAAAATGCCGGTTATCGTCAGGGGGAACTTGCCCACAAACAAACTGCCCCCTGCCAGCAGCAGCAGGAGGCAGAATGCCAGCATACATTTCCGGCGATCAGTTCTCACCGTAGGAGAAGCCATAGAAGCGCTGGTAGAAGTCATGGATGATATCCTCACATTCCTCGCCCATCACATCTCCATGGAGAACGGATGCCAGCCACACCGAGCCGAGGATGCCGCTGGGAACAGGGCTGTCCCATGCTTCGGCATCGCCGGGCAGCTGATACACCGCACCATTCTTCACGGCGGTGCAGTCTGCCAGATTCTCATCTGCCAGCACATCCTCCACACTGTAGGAGGCATCGGAGGCCAGCACAATCACATCGGGGTTCCACTTGAGCAGCTGCTCATAGCTGACCTCTGCCCAATAGGTGTCTTCAATCTCAGCTGCCACATTCTCTGCGCCAGCCAGCGTCACCATGCCGGACTGATACATCTTGCCGCCAGCGGTGGTGAGGAGATTGCTGTTGCCAGCCAGATACACCCGGGGCTTCTGGGTGTCTGCCAGCTTTTCTTCCAGATAATCGCACAGATCATCGATGTAGCCCAGCAGTTCTGCCGCCCGCTCCTCGGTGCCGGTGGCCTCGCCCAGCAGGGCAATCATGTCTTCCAGATTTTCCTGGTTTTCGGGGTTGACCAGCAGCACGGGGATGCCCAGTTCACTGAGGGTAGCAGCGGCATCCTTCAGCTTCTTGGGGAGAATCACCAGGTCGGGCTTCAGGGCGATGCAGCTTTCCAGATTGAATTCCTTGGCAGAGCCCACGTTGGGCAGTTCAATCAGCTCCGGCGCACTGAGGGAATAGATGGGGCGCTTGGCGGCCTTGGCTTCGATGCCCACAATTCTATCCTGCACGCCCAGGGCAATCAGCGCACTGGTGGAAATGTAGTAGCCGCTGACAATCCGGGAAGGAGCTTCCTCCACCGTCACTTCCCTCCCCACCTGGTCGGTCAGGGTGACGGGTTCTGCCAGCGCGCACACACCGGCGCTGACGGTCAACAGCGCAGCCAGCAGCAGAGCAATGATTTTTTTCATGGTCAATTCCTCACATTCGTTGTATTTTTGAAAGTACAACGATAGTATACCATTTCCACTTCCCAAAAGCAACAAAAAATGTTATACTGAGAGAAAAATGGGGACGAATGCCCTGATGCAAAGGAGTACCATATGTTTACCATCAAAAACTATGTCCGGGCGCAAAGTCTGGAGGAAGCATGGACGCTGAATCAAAAGCGCAGCAGTCGAATCCTCGGCGGAATGCTGTGGCTGAAAATGGGACGGGGCACCGTGCAGACCGCCATTGACCTCAGCGACCTGGGGCTTGACACCATCGAGGAAACCGAGGATGGCTTCTCCATCGGTGCCATGGTCACTCTGCGCCAGCTGGAGCAGCATCCGGGGCTGAACCAATACACCCAGAATGCGGTTGAGAAAGCAGTCAGAGACATTGTGGGCGTTCAGTTCCGCAATCTTGCCACCCTGGGCGGCAGCCTGTGGGGGCGCTTCGGCTTCTCCGATGTGCTGACGGTGTTCCTTGCCATGGACTGCCAGGTGGAACTCTATAAGGGCGGTCTGGTTCCTCTTGAAACCTTCCTCACCATGAAGCACGACCGGGACATTCTGGTGCGGGTGCTGGTGAAGAAAACTCCGGCGCATTTTGCCTATACCGCCATGCGGATTCAGCGGACGGACTTCCCCGTGCTGACCTGCGCCGTGTCCGATGTGGGCGGGATGCAGCGGGCAGTCATTGGTGCCCGCCCCAATAAGGCCATGGTGGTCAAAAACGAAGATGGGCTTCCTGCCGAAGCCTTTGCCGAATATGTTGCCCGGGTGGTTCCCACCGGCAGCAATATGCGGGGCAGCGCCGCCTATCGCACCCGTCTGGTGCAGGTGCTGACCCAGAGAGCCATTGCGGAAATGGGAGGAGCAAACTGATATGGAAATGACTCTGAACCTCAACGGGAAAAACATCACCGATCATATTGATGCCGATTCCCTTCTGATTGATTTTGTGCGCAAGCATGGCTGCTACAGCGTCAAGCGGGGCTGCGAAACCGCCAACTGCGGCCTTTGCACCGTGCTGATGGACGGCAAGCCCATCCTCTCCTGCTCCATGCTCACCGCCCGTGCCGCCGGTCACCGGATTCAAACCCTGGAGGGCTTGCAGGAGGAGGCCAAGGAATTTGTGGGCTTCATTGCCGACCAGGGTGCCGACCAGTGCGGCTTCTGCAACCCCGGTTTCGTCATGAATACCGTGGCGCTGCTGCGGGAGAATCCCAACCCCACCGATGACGAAATCCGTGCCTATCTGGCAGGCAACCTGTGCCGCTGTTCCGGCTATGAGGGGCAGCTGCGGGGCATCCGTGCATTTCTGAACAGCCGAGGTGAAAAATGATGGAAAAAGAACTGAAATCCGTTGGTAAGTCCATCCGCAAAAAGGACTCCATGCAGCTGCTGCTGGGCAAGCCGGTGTACACTGATGATGTCACCGGGGAGGCGCTGGTGGTCAAGCTGCTGCGCAGCCCCCATCCCAACGCCCTGGTGGAGAAGATTGATACCACCGTTGCCAAAAAGGTGCCGGGGGTGGTGGATATTTACACCTGGGAGGATGTGCCCGCCCACCGCTTTGCCATCGCCGGTCAGACCTATCCCGAGCCCTCCCCCTATGACCGGCTGATCATCGACCGCCACGTTCGCTTCGTGGGCGATGTGGTTGCCATCATCGCCGCCGAGGACGAGAAGGCCGCCCAGAAGGCCATGAAGCTGATGAAAGTGACCTATCAGCTGCTGCCCGCCGTGCTGGACTATCGCACCGCCAAGGATAACGAAACTCTGGTGCATCCCGAGGAGGACTGGTATCCCCCCTGCCCGGTGGGCGGCGACAACAAGCGGAACCTGGTTGCCAGTGAGGTAACCTCTCACGGGGACGTGGAAGCCGTCATGGCAGACTGCGACATTGTGCTGGAGCATACCTATCACACCAAGGCCTTCAACCAGGCCATGATGGAAACCTTCCGCACCTACTGCGAAATGGACCGCTATGGGCGGCTCCATGTGATTTCCTCCACCCAGATTGTGTTCCACTGCCGCCGCATCATTGCCACCGCCCTGGGCATCCCCAAGAGTATGGTGCGGGTGGAGAAGCCCCGCATCGGCGGCGGCTTCGGTGCCAAGCAGACGGCGGTGTGCGAGGTGTATCCCGCCTTCGTCACCTGGAAAACCGGTCGTCCCAGCAAGCTCATCTACACCCGGGAGGAATCCCAGATTGCCGGCTCTCCCCGCCACGAAATGGAAATCACCGTCCGGCTGGGTGCCAGCAAGGATGGCAAAATCCGTGCCCTGGATTTGTACACCCTGTCCAATTCCGGCGCTTACGGCGAGCATGGCCCCACCACCGTGGGTCTTTCCGGTCACAAGTCCATTCCCCTGTACACCGGCAGCGTGGAAGCCTTCCGGTTCGGCTATGACGTGGTGTACACCAATTTGATGGCTGCCGGTGCCTACCGGGGCTACGGCGCTACCCAGGGCATCTTCGCCCTGGAAAGCATGGTCAACGAGCTGGCAGAAAAGCTCTGCATGGATCCCACCGTGCTGCGGGAAATGAACATGGTGCGCCAGGGCATGGTCATGCCCGCCTACTATGGGGAAGTCGCTGCGGCCTGCGCTCTGGATAAGTGCATGGAACACTGCAAAGAGATGTTCCACTGGGACGAAAAATATCCCGTCCGGGATATGGGAGGCGGAAAGGTGCGTACCGCCGGTGTTGCCATGGCGATGCAGGGTTCCTGCATTTCCAGTCTGGACGTTGGTTCCGCCACGGTGAAGCTCACCGAGGAGGGCGGCTACAACCTGCTCATCGGCGCTGCGGACATGGGCACCGGCTGTGACACCATTCTGGCACAGATGCTGGCAGAGAACATGGAATGCAGCGTGGACAATGTGGCGGTGTTTGGCGCTGATACCGATGCCTCCCCCTATGACTCCGGCTCCTACGCCTCCTCCACCACCTACGTCACCGGCAAGGCGGTGGAACTGGCCTGCGACAAGCTGAAAAAGCAGATGTGCCGCATTGGCGCTCAGCTGCTGGGCTGCACCCCGGAGGAGGTGGAGTTCCAATCTGGCAAGATTGTGAACCCCGCCACCGGCGAAAGCGTCACCGCCGCCCAGGTGGGCTGCAAGAGCCAGCTCAATAACGAGGAAGCCGCCGAGGCCACCGCCTCCCACGCTTCCCCGGTCTCCCCTCCCCCCTTCATGGTGGGCATGGTGGAAATCGAGCTGGATCAGCTCACCGGTCTTGTCACCGTGCTGGACTATATGGCAGTGGTGGACTGCGGCATTCCCATCAACCCCGCCCTGGCGCGGATTCAGACCGAGGGCGGCATTGTGCAGGGCATCGGTCACACCCTGATGGAAAACATCACCTATCGCAACGGTCGCCCGGCAGAGAGCAGCTTCATGCAGTATAAGATTCCCACCCGGCTGGACATGGGGCATCTGAAGGTGGAATTTGAAAACAGCTTCGAGCCCACCGGCCCCTTCGGTGCCAAGTCCATCGGCGAAATCGTCATCAATACCCCCGCCCCCGCTTTGGCGCACGCCATCTACCGTGCCACCGGCGTGTGGCATCGCAGTCTGCCCATTACCCCGGAGCAGATTGCCATGGGCGAAGAATAACACAAATATCGCAAATCCCCCCAGGAGCCTGCCATAAGCAGCTTCCGGGGGGATTTATATTGAATGAATTAGTAGACTGTCCTGACTAATAATTTACGAACAGCCAACGGCGATGCGCTTCTTGGCTTCCCCCCGGGGGAAGCCAAGTGGTGCAAACCTTTAGCCTGTACGCTCTATTAGGGGGATTTTCCGGCGTTATTCCTCAGCTCCGGCAGTTCTGCTGTAGAAAAACAGCGACAGGCACACGAAAAAGCTCAGGCACAATGTCATAATGGTATAGCTGAACAGCCCCTTATCGCCGTGGCGCTGAACATAATACTCCATATACCCGGCGCCGCCCAGCAGCACCAGCATCACTACCCAGGCGGGGTAGTACCACAGCTTCATGCCCTGCTCCTTCACCATGCGCACGGAGAACACCACGCTCACCGCCACAATCGCGGCGGCGCTCAAAAGCTGCACAGCGCTGATAAAGCCGTTGCTGCGCAGGTACAGGGAATCATACCGGGTGCTGTCCAGCACCGCTTGCGTCAGGCAGTACAGCAGCAGGAACACCAGCGTGGTGTCACCCCGTCTCCGCCTGGCCAGCAGGAAAAAGGCAGCCACCGCAGCAAATACCAACGCCGTCACCATGGACTGAATCACAAAGGTTGCCAGCCGGTATTCCGGCGCACCGGTGACCACATTGTTGACAGGGTATGCAAAGGGCAGCGTCCGCAAAGACTTGAGCAGCTGCCCCCGGTCGGCAGCACTGAAGAAGCAAGCCAGCCGCCCCACGCAAATGCCCGCGCAGCCGCCCAGGCTCATGGCATCCAGCATTCTCATGGGGTGCTTTTCCAGCCCCACCAGTTTGAGAATCCCGGCGGTCGCACCGCAGGCTGCAAAGCAGCCCATCAGGGCATAGCCGCCGGACGTATAGTCCGTCATGGCCTTTACAAAACTCGTGTAGCCATCCGGGCGGAAATACCAGTGAAACAGCCGCCCAAAGAACACCGACAGCACCAGTGCCAGGGGCACAGCCACTGCGGCGGCCAGCTTTTTTCCGCTGGGCAGATAAAACGCCAGAAACAGGCAGATTGCCACGCCGACAGCCATGGTCATCACCACGGAATTCCAGTAGATAAAGGTATTTCCATAGATAAATGCAATTTTCTCCATGTCATTAACCTCCCACGGATGTGGCAAAATAGATAATGTCGCTGATAGACCGCTGCTGACCGTACAGCACCCGGTTGACAAGCTTTCCATCTAGCGCAATGGCCGCCGTCTGACCACCGTCCAGGGTGTACGCCTTCTGGCAGCCGGTGAGGGCAATGCGCTCGGCAAACTGGTGAATATTCAGGGCGCTGGGATAGTCCTCCTCGTGGTTGGCGGTGACAATCAGATAATGCCGTGTCCCCATCTGGCACAGCGCCGCCCGGGGGCTGATGGAATTGACCTCGCCCAAATCGTAGTTTTCCGGCTCACAGCGCTGGCCGTTGTCCACCAGAATGGGGCCGAAAGCCAGACTGAACCGGATGTTGTTGTCATCCACGAATTTCTGTGCCTCCTCCTTGGTCATCTTCACATCCTGATAGCCAAAGAGCAAATCGCCGTCCGCGTTGATGTAGCAGGTATCTGCTTTGTTTGTGTACACGTTGCGCACCGTGTTCTCATACACCACAATGCCGTTATAGTGGAATTTATAGAAGTCGCCGGAGGAAGCCAGCACCGCATTGACGGTCTGCGCCATTTCCGTGGTGGTATACTGGGTATCTGCGCCGTAGCGTCCGTCCGCCAGGAAGCGGCGGAACTGGGAGCCATCGGCAATCACCACCTCCGCAAAAGTAAGGACGGTGGTACCATAAGGCTCTTTCCAGGTGACAGTGGCAATGGAATCATCCAGATAGAAGTTCACCACCGAACCGGGCAGCTGCTCCCGCTCCGACCCAAAATACAGCTTCTGCCCCTCCAGCAGCGGAGCGGCCTTTTCGGCAAACCAGTCCAAATCGGAAATTTTCATCACCTGGCCGTAGCCGTTCGGATTGGGCACAGGGGCAATCAGGTCGCCGTCATTGAGCTTTTTGGCCTGCACCGCGGGCTGATCGTTCTCCCGGAGCATCGCCGCCTGTGCCGCCACCGCCTGGTCGTATTTCTGCCCGATATCGGGCACGGAGATTTTCACCGTTGTTTTCTGTGACCCCGTTCCCAGTCTGGGAATCAGCCCCGCCAGCAGCGCCAGCGTTGCCGCAGTGGAAACCGCCCCGGCCACGATGGCGGCGATCTTGGGTTTTGTATCTGTCATATGTCTGTCTCCTCGTTCTGCCCCGCCGGAATGGCCGTGGCAAAGTAGATAATGTCGCTGATTTTGCGCTGATAGCCAAAGAGCACGGCGTTGATAAGCTCCCCGTCCATGGCAATCACCGCCGTCTGTCCCCCGTCCAGGGTATAGGCCGTCTGAACACCCCTATCTTGCAGCACCTCGCCAAACCGGTGCAGGGTGGGGGTCTGCTGATAGTCCCCCTCACCGTTGACCACTGCCAGCAGATAGTGGAGCTTTCCCAACTGGCACAGGGCGGAGCGGGGATAATGGTCGTGAATCTCCCCCACGGCATAGCGCTCCGGGGTGACCACCTGCCCTTGCCGAATCAGCACCGGCCCAAAGGCCAGACTGAACAGGATGTTCTCTTCCTCCACAAACTGCTGAAATTCCTCCCGGCTGCGGTCGTCCTCCCGGCTGCTAAACAGCAGGTCGCCGTTTTTGTCCACATAGCAGGTGTCCACCAAGCCGTTGTTGACCCGGCGCACCAGCCCGTCATACACCAGGGTTCCGGCCTGCCGGTAGTTGTAAAAGTCACCGCTGGAAGCCACCACTGCGTTGACGCTTTGCGCCATTTCTGTGGTGACGAACAGCTTCTCCGACCCAAATTCTCCCCCGGCCAAAAACCGGCGGAATTGGGAAGGGTGGGCAATTTTGATTTCCGAGAAGGTGTAAACGCCCCCGTCAATGGCCTGCTTCCAGGTGATGGCCAGGATGGTCTTGTCCAGGTAGCAGCGGACAGCCGTCCCCGGCAAAAGGGTGATGTCCCCGCTGAAAAAGAGCGTTTGCCCGTCTAACAGCGATTGTGCCGCTTCTTCCACGGCGGCCAAGTGTTCCGGGCTGTCAATCCGGCTGTAATTTGCAGGATTGGGCGTTGGGGCAGAGAGCGCATGGGGGTCAATCCAATAGATGCGTTCCAGGCCGTTCAGCCCCCGGCGGGCATCGGAAAGCCGCTGCTCCACAAAGGAAGCCAGCTTCTCCCCGCTCTGCCGGGTCTGCATTCCCCCGTGGGCAGGTGCGCCCACCCATTGCAGGATGCCCAGTAACAGGCTGCACACCAACACCCCTGCCGTCAGGCAGGCGGGCACGGAAATACTGCGTTTTTCGCTGTTTACACCGTCATCGGTCAAATTGATCCCTTCTTATTGCAGGATTCCGCCGGAGATTGCGTTCAACAGCGCGGCATCCGGCATCACCCACCACTGGTGGGCATCATACAGTAAGTTCACGGTAACGGTATGTTCCACGGTCTGCGCTTCCTCCAGCGCCAGGTTTGCCGCCTGGTACAGAACAGAATCTACAAATCCGGGGCGGTATTCATGATTTTCATCGTAAACGTCGTCCATGCTGTCCGACAGGGCAATTTTCCGCTCCAGCAGCTCCGGTGCTTCTGCTGCCATGTCTTCCAGCACCCGGTTCATATCCAGACCGGTAATCGTCACCTGCTGGCACACACCGGAGTCGGAGGCAGTGCAGGGGGCATCGGCGGTATAATGCAGGCTGGATGTAAAGGAATTCCACAGCTGCATGGCTGCCTCGCTGTCCGCAGATGCGCCGGAGCCAAGATCCGGCTGTCCATAGAGATACTGGGAAGCCCCGCTGTAATTTCCGCTGCAAAGCTCCGCCATCATGGTGTTGACGCAGTCCTCCGCCCCCTGAGGATAGCCCAGAATGATCGGCTCTGCATCCCGCTGCGTCAGGCAGATGGTCAATGCCACCGCAGCCAGTGCCCCGCCCAGGCCGCCGAGCAGCGCCGGGACAAGTGATTTTTGTCTCATTGATTCACCCGAATTCTTCAAAAATATTTATCATTATATCTATTTTTTAACAAACTGTCAACTAGCGGCGGGCGGCAGTGCCGCCGGACAATGACGCTACGGAGATAGTACGAATACGTTGGTGCCCTGACCCGCCCGGTAACCGGTTTTGTATATGCTTCCTGTAGGGGTCGACGAGCAGTCGACCCGCCCGGCGCTTTGCGCCGGGAACTGTAGGGGCGGATAGAATCCGCCCGCAACATAAGGATTTTAGGAAGCACTTAGATGAACGTACACGCTGACTGTAGTAGACTGTCCTGACTAATAATTTATGAACAGCCAACGGCGATGC
>ERZ772861.2933-NODE-2933-length-10897-cov-15.395591_pt1 | contig 10897 bp, 7 predicted proteins | sample MGYA00512135_ERZ772861 | MGnify/ENA primary metagenome ERZ772861 (study PRJEB29015, sample SAMEA2737700) | human gut metagenome | biome: human gut; feature: human-associated habitat; material: faeces | place: China | collected 2012 ...
ACCCACCTATGAGCAAGCTCATGTGGGCTTAGACCTTTTGACCCTGGCATCATATGTATTACTTGCCGCTCTCTGCACTCTCAAGTGTCTCAGAGTGGAAGGTTACGGTGTATTCCACTTCATGAGGTGTGCTCATTGCCACGGTATCACCGATCATGGTAAGGGGTGCATCCAGTGCTTCCACCGGCACTTCAAATACGGAATTGCCCTCCGTATTTACCGGCAGATATTTTTCTCCGTTCACCAGCATATAGTCATAGTTCGGGCTGCTCCATTCCAGAGTCGCCGTTGCCGCTCCGTCAGCTACCGTGATCTGTGTGGGGGACTGGATGCTGGCTCTGCCACTTCCGCCCTCCATGGTCAGTTCGATGGTGTAGCTGCCGTCTTCTACAGTACTCAGATCAAAAGGGGCTACGCCACCCTCACTGTCCTCTGTCACCGGATCAGATACTACGACTTTATGGTCATACCATTTTCCCTTGGTACCGATCAGTGCCAGATCGAATTCCTCTCCGATCGCAGGTACGGGAACATCGAAGCCGTAGACTTCTTCCGTCATGCCGTCACTGTAAGTCACGGTATCCGTGGTGGGCTCAAGCAGTACTGCACCATCTTTGGCTGCATCTTCCGCCAGACCCGGATAGAGATTCAGGATCTTCTTGGAACCTAAGGAAATGTGAATGGTCATAACGCCATCCTTTACCGTCAGGGTTCCCTTGCCGTCACAGGCTTCACTGACATGGAACATGGAGCTGTCGGTGGAAAATTCAGCGGTGTAGACACCGTCAGGAATCTGTGCTTCGCTCTGTGCAGTCTCTGTAGCCGCTGCTTCTGTTGTTCCCGCTATAGCTTCTGCGCTTTCTGCCTGCGCTGCGGTGCTTTCCTGTGTGGTAACCGTGCTTTCTGCAGATGTCGCATCCGCTGCCTGACCGGCACCACAGCCCCCAAGCAGCAGACAGGCACTCAGTCCGCCCACGATTATGATTTTATTCATTAATGTCTTTGCTTTCATTACTTATTTTAATCCTTATTTTATTCCTGATTTTAATTCCTATTTTAATTCTTATTTATTTCTCAGCCATTGCTGCTGCGGTATGTGCTACATACAGATCCTGGATAGCCTTGATCCCGCCGAGACCTGCGATCTGGGTATCCACGCTGTCGAACTTACCGGAAGCGTTGAACTGGCTTAACCAGGAATCCTCATCCTCGCCTGCCATATCATTGTTGGCATGATCACCTGCTACTACCATCAAAGGACGAAGAACCACTTTGGTGTAACCTGCTTCTGCAACAGCCTTGATGACTTCTTCACAGGCGGTCTCCTCCGGCTCACCTTCTACGGTTCCGATGAATACATTTTCATATCCCAGTTCGTTCATCTGTGTCTGCATCTGGCTGTAAGACACCTTTGCGGTGTGAGAAGTTCCGTGACCCATGAATACGAATGCCACGCCATCTTCCTTTGCAGCGTCCAGACTGTCATAGCCTGCAGTCTTTACTGCTTCTGCGGTCAGTTCTTCTGCAACAGCCTTCTTGTCATCATTTACTACGGCAGCATCAGAGCCTACCTCACCTAGCAGGGGCTCAGCAACTTTTACAGATGCAAACTGATCCTTATACGCTTCTACAGCTTCCATCAGCTCGTCATACTCTGCGCCATGCATCAGATGCGTGGGCTGTACTACCAGGTTCTTAACACCGTTTGCCACAGCGCGGTCCAGTGCCTGATCCATATTGTCGATATGCTCGTCATCTCTTGCCTGTATATGATTGATGATGATCTGTGCGGTAAATGCTCTTCTTACAGACCAGTCGGGATTGGCTGCTGCAATCGCATCCTCGATACCCTTGATATCAGCCACACGGCTGTCGTTAAAGGAAGTACCGAAGCTTACTACCAAAATCTCGTTCTCACCGATCTCATCCTGATTGCGGGGATCATCCTTGGAAGCATCTCCGGTATCTCTGCCGAAATAATCGGGATCTGCATTTTCTCCCTCTACCAGTTCCTTCTGTGCGTCGGTCAGTGCATCCCATGCTGCCTTGGCATCTGCACACTGCTTATCGGTATTCTCAGTTCTCTCCTGCACATAGATGGCATCGATCAATGCTGCTACTTCATCGGCTGCTGCCTGATCTACATCTTCGGTGCTTTCGGTAGCTGCTGTTTCCGCTGCCTGGGTGGTCTGCGCCTCAGTGCCTGCCTGTACAGTGCTCTCTGCTACTTCCTGCGTGCTGCCACATCCGGTGATGCATACAGCGCCCAGTACGGTTGCCAGTACTACTGCTACGATTCTTTTTTTCATGTTTCCTCCTCTGACAGTTTTTCTGTCTCTTTTGATTTTGGGGTTTGCCCCGGTGTTCTTAAATATGTAAGTCAGAAACATGTTTTATAGCTATTCAGCACCAAAAATAAAACCCTTTTCCTATTTCAGGTAAAGGGTTTGTACACATAAGAAACGAATGCAAAAAAGATTCTGTCCCTTCTGCATTCCACACGTACAACCAGTTACTCGTGGCTTTGAAACAAATGTTTCTGTACAGCATTCAGGCAGGTCTCCCGGCTTGAAGATCATTGCATCCGCCATCTTCCCGGTCTCCCAGTGATCTATCGGCTTCAGCTCCCTAATTACGGTGACGAGTTCGTGCAGGACTTACACCTGCTTCCCTTTTCACCGGAGCCAGCTACTTACGTGACTGCTCCGGCACCTGAATACTCCATATTCAATTGTGGCTACTATATCACAGATTTTCTGAAATTGCAATGTCAATCAGTCATCTGTTCCACCGGCTGTCGGGATCAGTATACCTGAAAATTAGAGATTGGCGTCATTCCGGGCATAATTCAGGATCATTTCCTTTAAAAGCAGCAGATCACCTGTATAATCCTTGTTGTCCGTTGCTCCCCAGATAAAGCCACCTGCGTAATGGGTACACGCTGCCATCATGGTATGCACCGTCACACGCATGAACTGTTCCTCCGGAATATCCGTGCGGAAGGTCTTGTCCTCTTTTGCCTTCGCATACATCATATGAAGTCTTGTGTTGACGGAATTCAGGGATGCGTGGAAATTCGCCAGTTCCTCCTGCCGCACCGTCTGGTGTGTTATATAATTGTTGAAGTTGTCATTATACTGCAGCAGATCCTTATGGTTCTGATACATGCCGATATAACTGTCCAGCGTAAAAATAAATCTTCCGATGGCCGGAATATCGTGTATCGAAGAGATTGGTCTTGCCTCATCCAGCTTGTCCAGATAAGCCTTCCATTTCGATGCGCAGACCGCAATAGCCAGCTCCGTCTTATTGTTGTAACAGCGGAACAATGTGGCACGTCCCACACCGGCTTCTTTTGCGACCTCATCCATGCTGACCGCTTCGATTTTCTTTTCCACAAAAAGCCGGAACGCTGTATCAATGATCCGCTGGTTGCGCCCTTGCTCTTTATCCATCTGTTTCTCAGATTTTCCCATTTTTCTCTTCCTTTTTCATACATTCTTACTGTTCATTTTATGGTAAAAGGCTGTGACTGTCAACGACTGTAAAAAGCTAATGTAAAAGTGCCTTGCAGATTCCTACGAATTTTCTTGTATTTAAAACGCCAATATCGGCGAAAAAAATACAAAAGCAGGTAATTTTGTATTATAAAAATGCTTTATTTTCGCCAAGTACGCAAATAAAAGAAATTCCGTACAAAAATTCCTGATTTCGGAACTTTTTTTGTACGGAATCCAATGTTTTTATACTATTTACACCAAACTGACTTATCAGTTACTTCTTCTGTCGTGTCAGGAGCGTAACAGCTTCGCAGTGGCTCGTTGGTAAAGCCGAGGTGATATGGGGATTGGCTACAACGGGTAAATGTGTCTATATCGTCCCTTACATATATTGAATAATCTTGGAATATAACTCATTAAGACGTGGAGCACAAAAAGACCCCCAGCTCATTGATATACGTAATATTTCTTACATCTCTTCTTGGTTCCACTTCAAACAAAGCATGAAAAAGTTTGAATAACAATGTTCCCACGAACGATATCTACCATTTTATCTTGTTTCAAATCATTATAAAAGCTTGTTGAAGATCGGATAATCATATCAACTGTATCCATGTAATCATCCCTTCTTGTTTGTTTTTTTTTACATTGGCTATGCAACGCTTGTTTAAATTCTTGTTTTAAAACAAGGTTCAAACAAGCTTTTATCTCCCGTACTTTTCTTTCAACCTATATTCATCCAGTTCAGTCATCAGTTCCACATATGCTTCTCTCAATTCTCTCGGAGACATAGTTCTGGCAAATCCCATATACTTTTCATATTTCTTTGCTCTGCGTTCCTCTTCCTCTGATGCATATATTGTCTTTTCATTTTTAAAGCGATCTGCCTCAGACTCATCAAGACAAAGTGAAACAGCTACAATATGTTTGCATATGATTTTCTTTCCATTTGCCAAAGGACAATCGCAGGTGGACTTTCGCGGATGCTCCATATCAACATGAACATGATAATTTCCATCTCCACTACCTGCTACTATACCTTCGCAGCTTCCATCTTCATTAACAGTATACGAAAGAACTTTATTCTGTTTATAATATTCCATACCACGCCATACAGACTTACTGCTGGCAATATCAATCACTCCCATAAAGTGCCTCCGTAAATTATTCTTTCTGTATCGGTCACTCTATCAGTCACCCCAACGGTCACCTTCTTTGTTTTATGAACAACTCTCACGATTTATACTAATTATCATCAGCTAAGCGATATCTTCTATTATTTGTTGTGCCTTCATATTCAAGCCCTGACATTTCTTTCAGTATAGCTCTTGTACGGGCAGGGCTTAATCCAATAGCTTGTGCGATATCCGTTGTCTTAGACAATCCATTTTCCTTCAAATACTTTCTAATCAACTGATAATTCTCTTCTGTTGCCTTACCTTTCAAGCAATTTTATCATTCGCTGAACAATACATTCAACCTGCCCGGATTCTACTCTTTGGTCAAACGAACCATTACAAAAATGATCTTCTCGCAATAGCATCGTTAGCAAAGCTGAACATAAATCATAATCAGCATGTTCCAATCGCTTTAACTCCTCATTGCAATTTATAGGCTCTGTGGTCATGTAATCCCAGTAGTTAGTTTTTAAGTCACCAGTCTCTTCAAGTACCTCATAGCCATTGCTTTAATAGCCTTACTCACGGACGAATAGACCTCCTTCTTCAAATGCAACATAATTACCATCATTCATGTCTTATAAGAACTCTTTTCGTGTCCTTATATTTTTCACGTAATGACGGAATATTTATATCAGTACTTAATACTTCACGTACGACACCCCATAGACCACCTTTTTCATCCGGAAAACTATCCATATACTGGTTGAACGGGAGCCCCATCACGAACTTTGCCTGATCCTCGATGCCTCTTCCTGGAACGCCATAATCCAGTATAGGCGGCAGTCCTGTTTTGATATCTTTTCCAAGAATAATAGCTCCTGATGCCGGTGCCCCTCCAAGCAGTGTCATGCTTATTGCAAGATCAATCATTTTATCATCAAGGCTAACCCACGAATGATCAAAATACAATCCTTGACCAAGCACCTCACCTATACATAGCTTAGGTTTGTATCCGAGCTCAGACAGGCAAACGTATAACGCAGCACATGAAGCGTGGCAGGCACCCCACCATTGCTTTCTCTCCATGTACCTATACATATTTGCAAGCACATTCCCGATATCTTCATTATATCCGCTCTCTTTAACCGCTTGTTTTATACGGTCAGGGATGCTCATTGTTTCCTTTCGGAGACAGCAATTCTTATATTTCTTTCCACTTCCACAAGGGCACAGATCATTTCTTCCTATTTTCATCATGTGCTCCCTCTTCATTGCTTTATAAACGGCACAATCACATCGTAGAACTTCTTCGTCCAGTCGGCGTGGAAGTTCGCCATCTGGAGCCAGTCAGTCTCATTTTCAATGCTGACATTATTCAGCTGAATGAAAACCTTGGACAATTTGATATCGTCACCACGGTTCCACTGGAGTGTTGTGCCCAACGCTGATTCTATTTCCACTTTATGTGTGTACAGGCTATCAAAGGCATCCTTGTTTTCTTGCTTATTGCCTCTGCCAAACACAACCTCTGCCCGCGCCGCATCATAGTTTGCTACGCAGCATAGATAAAAACCGCCGATACCGAAGGAGCCATTGATCCAGTTATCCCTTGACGGATTAACATTGGAGAAAGAACCATCCTCACCGTGCGCTTTCTGGATAATCGGAAGCGCACACGTCCAGTATTTTCTCCGGAGCTCGTAACGGCTGCCCGGCTCATCCTCATTGGTCTCATTTTCATCACGTAGATAAAAAACTAAATCAGAAGGATCTTCATTGTACAGTTTGAAGAGGCGACTAAGGACAGACAGTTTGCTCTGCGTGCTGGTGTTTGTCCATACATAGATGCCGTCACCAATCTCCACTGACTTCGTGAATGCATCCGGATTAGTGTTGAAGTGAAGAGCTATATTCTCCTCCTCCGACATGGCCAGCTTTGTGATAATAGCCTTGTCCTCGGCATACAGAATCTGAATAACCTTTTGGAACATCTCAACCCAGCTCGTTACCGGCTGTTCCGTGTTCTTAAAGGTGAATTTTGCAATCAGTCGTCCGGTCAGCTCGCCCTCATCTTCAAGCGTATAAGTATCAAGCTGCTTTTCTTCCGGTTTGTATTCTGTGACAGGTGCTGCCCAGATTGAAAGAGCCCGACCCATGAGATATTCGCTGCGTTCCTCCAGTTCTGCCAGCGTCCACTTGTTCTTCTTGGCAATCCAGGTATTCATGCGGATACCACTATCATCAAAGCCATTCTGCATGGTTTTCTTTTCGGTGAATGAGCTGTTGCTGTACTTCGAGTTATAGGCCGTCAGTGTAAGATTTGCCATACGATGTAGCCACTCTTCATGTATCTGCTCATAGTCATCTCCCAGTTCCTTCTGCCAAATCGGCGTAAGGTGCTGAGGCATGATGTGCTCAATGGAATAGGTGCCGTCATCACAGTGGCGGTATACATCCTTATCCTCCGAAGTGCCGAAATTCTCGAAGCGCTCAAGGATGTAAATCTTATTCTTACTGTTCATCAGATAAACTGGACGTTCCTCAAATGCCACCTTAAACTCAACATCGTCCGGGAAGCGGGCACGTTCCTTCTTTGAAAGAAGCGCATACTTGAACTTCTCGACATAGTCATCCTCGGTGCCGTCGTACCGGACGATTTCCCGGTGTAGCATGAGGAAAATCTTATTCAGAGCATTTGTCGGCAGATCACACATCGTCCTGCGGAACAGATAGCTCTCTGTCGTCAGGAAAATCTCCGTGACCTGTGTTAAAGTCAGTTTGTTTTCATTATATAGGCGAAGCACTTCGAGGAAGTACGGCCTTGTTACCGTAGTCTCCAGACGGTTCAGTCGGTCAATACAAGCGTCAAGGGCAGTACTTCCAGAATTACCATCAAGAAGAATCTGGTACCGCTTTGCATAGGCCAGCATCTCAGCGAGCAACGGTTCGGTGTCAATCTTGCTGAGCTCCACAAAGTCCTTAAAATTGATGTAGATTTTCTTCTGCTGCGGGATGGCCTGCTGCTTTACACTCAGGTAATCCCGGATGAAGGCACTTACATCATATTTCGTGCAAACCTCGATCTTATTCCAGTATTTCTCGTAGTAGGCCTCTTGCTCCCTGGACGGTAAGCCCATCAAAATGAAGTTCCTGATCTTGTCGCCTTCGCTGAGGTCAAGGCCGGTCGAGTTCAGGCTCTCGAAAATGAGCTGCGGATTGTCGTCCATATCCAGACGGATATTTATAATCTCCAAACAGCAAATCGCATCATAAAGCTGGTCGATGGTGATTTCCTGCTTCTGAACTCGGTCATAGAAATAATCGTAGTTCACGGTCAGATTTGACTCGCGGATATGCTCCGTCGGATCAGAGAACAGCTTTCCAAAGGCGGTTTGGTCATTCTTTACCGGTTTGAGTTTGATACGAGTATCCTCCGGCTTCCACTTATCCACAAGGTATTCCTCAAAAATCCGCTGCTTCAGATTAGCGGTTTCTGGCACAATGACACCCTTATCAATCAGGTTATACATGGCAAGAAATAACAGCGATACAGTCGTAAGACGCTGCTGTCCGTCGATAATCAGGAACTCCTCATTGTGGCCGTCCGGATTATAAACGGAAACGAGGCTCCCAAAGAAGTGACTCTTCCGGTGCTCCTTGATGATTTTTACAAGGTCATCATACAGCTGCTTGCAGTTTTCTGTCTTCCAGTCATAATTTCTCTGATACACCGGGATGACAAAGCGCTTGTCAGAGCCTTCCATGTATTTTACGAATTTACATTCTGAACCTTTCATTCCATATCACCCCTCCTCGTATTACTGAAGATCGGGATCGCTCCCCAGAGGAGTAATTCCGTTTTCTTTAAGCATTTCATTTATTTCATAAATTGAATTCTCTGCACAGGCTCCCATTACGCATTGATAAACGTATCCTTCGCCCTTCAATGAATTTAATTTAAAGTCAGTTTTACCAAGAAACATTTCAGCCTCCGGCAGTGGCAGCTTTAGTCCTACGCATAACGCCAGAACTGTCTGTACAGATGTTGGATACTCTTCATCATTTCTCAAACGCTGGATGGTCTTTTCTCCTACGAGCGAACGGTCTGCTAACTGTTTATTTGAGAGCTTTCTTTCTTTTTGTAAAACTACCAGCGTTTCGGCAAAGGAACCGGGATATTTTCGCAGGGCTTCTGACCGACGCTTGGCGTTCTGAATCTGGTCGAGTAGCGTTCGGTTATGCGTGTTTAGTTCAAAGGAATACTCAACCTGATTTTCAACAGGAGCGGCGTTCCGCATAAACTGCGTGTAATACTTCACCCCTTGATATTTCGATTGATAGCTATACCCCTTCGAGAAAACAACGCAGCACTCATCCATGTGTGTGAGTGCATATTCTGACAGTGTCGCATTTCCGGCCTGATTCCTCGCTATATATTTCTCATTGTTGAGAACGAGGTGACGATCTGTAAAAACAAACTGACCGCTGTCAATTAGTTTCTTAAACTCGCGGTCGAAACAGTAAGCCTTAAACAAATCGGCATAAGGAATAGTGAATGTCTGATTCTTACCCAAGGCACCTGCTTCAAATGAATATCCACGAACATACTGACCATCCACAAACGGATATGCACCTTCGGCTTTGGAATACCCCAGATCCATCAAACGAACCTTTGCGGCCTGTCTTGACACATCGAACAGCTCCGCCAGTTCATCAATGACATTCTCATAGGCTGTAATGCTCGCATCATCAACCCCGCCATAAGTTGCAAGAAGCTGATTTGCCTTCAAGCGCGTCGTTTTTGCGGGCATCAAGATTCTCGGAGCAACGCCTTTGGCTTGCCACTCCATCCAGTCTACAGCCTTCCATTTATCTGAATCAGTGTTGTTTGCAGTTATTTGGCACTGGATAGCCCTTCCAAGATTATCATTAGCACCTATCATTTTCATCAACACATGATATGGCTGATGACGGTGCCAGTGAAAACACTCATGTGCCAGCGTAGTACGCTTTGTTCCTACAGATCTCTCATAGGAGACACGCGGATCAAGGTATACGGTTCCGCGTTTAGCATTGCGAATTGTAATCTTCCTGTGCTTATCGAGAACATTCCCGTTATCAAATATGATTGTCCCAAAATAAGTAAGATCATCCGATAGAGGTACATCCTCGATAACATGTAGCTTCATATCGCTGGCTATCGTCTCGATTGGAATCCTCATCGGTTTATCCAACGCATCCGGACAATACCTTGTCAGGAACTTCTCAGCTTCGTCTTCAAACTGGTCACGAGAGATAATAGGTACCAGCTCTCCGGACAGGCGGTCATTATCAGATTCCTCTTGCGGCTCACAATTACCAACAGACATAATCCAGAACCCGCTCATATCAATGCCAAGAGTAACCTGACAATGAATCTTAAGCCAGCGCTCATTAAAATATCCCTTGTGAGAAGCGGACGGCATTTCGACATCGCATGATGTAATTACATCGAATGCAATCACGCCATCTTCTGGCTGTTCAATATGGATAACATTCTCGATTTCCATATCAACGACCGACAGTCTTTTCGTGTCACCAGAACGTTCCTCTTGAATATAAGCTATGGTCGCATCCCGGATATCGTCATAACGAGATTGGTCAATCAGTTTCTGCAGTGGGCTTTCATCCTGTGCTTCATAGTAGTCCAGCCTGCTGTCATTGAGTTCTTTACGAATTTCACGCCAATTAGGCATGCACTTATCCATGTGAGCGATAAATGTAGCGTCATGCTTTCTTGTGATTAAATGTGTAAGCTCATGTAAAATAATATAGTCAAGGCAGGCATACGGTTTCTGGGCGAGCTGCAGGTTAAACCACAGCTTCTTTTTACCTATACTGCAGGCACCCCATTTTGTAACCATATATTTTGTTTGCCAAGAATCACATTTAAGTCCTGTCTGCGCCTCCCACTTAGGCAGACGCTTTTCTATTTCTTCCTTCAGAATCTTTCGATATTCTTCTTTCACATAAGCATCTCGCTGTTTCACGGTACTCTTGGCGCTCATGGATAGAACAATATTTTGATTCTGAATCTCGAAGCTGTTCTTTTGATTGTCAGGATTAAAGACAAGAAAGTACTGCTTTCCCCATATATACATCGTCTCACCCGAAACATACTGCCGCTTCGATGCTCTTGGCTGATCCTGAAACTGCGCGATAGACCTCTTGATAAAGCCCAACTGAGTTCTGGCATAAGCCTCTATAGCTTTATCGTCCACGGATAAAGGCGCAGAA
>ERZ772861.2936-NODE-2936-length-10893-cov-2.993726_pt1 | contig 10893 bp, 9 predicted proteins | sample MGYA00512135_ERZ772861 | MGnify/ENA primary metagenome ERZ772861 (study PRJEB29015, sample SAMEA2737700) | human gut metagenome | biome: human gut; feature: human-associated habitat; material: faeces | place: China | collected 2012 ...
TGAGCAGGAGCAGCGCAGTCTGAAATTTCCGTCGCCCGACGCTGTGAGTATGGCTTTGTTTCCGTTGACATCAACAGATGCGATATTTGAAGAAATACCGCTGTTTGTCACAACGCTCCATACAAGTTCGCCATAGCCTGCATCTTCGGGGTATATCTTAGCTGTGATAACGCTTTCGGCACATTCGGGTGAAAGTTCGGAAGAAGTGCTGCGGACAAGTTCGATTTTTCTTACAGGCTTGCTGCCATGGTCTGTGACTTCCGTAATGTTTTCATTGCAGCATACGCCCTTGCGTATTGCGCCTTGTATTTTGTTTATAGTTAATTCCGCACCTTCAATTCCGTCAGATGTCGCTTTTACGATGACCTGACCAATATTTTTATCAGGTGCAACATATGCGGCCGCTTTTCCTGAGAACAGCTTTCGTTCTGCTGATTTGTAGCTTTCGTAATCTGTGCTGTCGCCATTGTCGAAGCCAACAAGTCTGCCGCCTTCAACCTGTATCTTTACTCTGTCACGGGCGTTCTTTACAGCATATCCGTCAGCGTCAACGGTGGAAATTTCAATTACGGCAATATCCTCACCGTCAGCAAAAACAGTATCTTTTGCACAAGAATGATTTTTGAGCTGTCGCCAAATGAGTGTTCCGCAGCTTCAAGCTTTTCACCCGATTCGGTATATCCGCATACACGGATCTCGCCCTTTTCATAAGGAGCTTTCCATGCGACAGTATAATCTACGGCATTTTTCTTGCCAAGTGATCTTCCGTTGAGGAATAATTCAGCTTCCTTGAGGTTTGTATATGCAATTATGTCGATCATCTGACCGTCATTAAAGTCCCAATATGGCATAATATGAAGAACAGGTTCATTTCCCCATGCAGACTTGTAAAGATAGAAGCTGTCTTTTCTCAGACCTGCGGTGTCAATGCTGCCGTAGTATGCGTTTTTGGTGGAGTATGGAGATGGTTCGCCGATGTAGTCTGAACCTGTCCATATAAACATACCTGCACAGTAATCGCAGTCACGGTTTATTCTGATTATTTTCTGCGGCATATCTGCCGAGATACCGGAACGGCAGTTGCCGAGCGAGCTGCACTGCAGGTCATCGTGAGTAAGGAATGCAGCGTCAGCAGGGAAGTGGTATACACCACGGCTTTTAACGCCTGATGTTGTTTCGCTGCCATAGATTTTCCATTCAGGGTGTATCTTATGATGTTCTTCGTATAAGCTTTCACCGTAGTTGTAGCCTACAATGTCCACTTCTTCGGAGCAGCGTTGTGCGCCTTCCCAAGGCATATAGTTCGAGCCGTGAGTTGTAGGAGCATTGCCGAGAGGGTCATGCTTTCTGACAGCGGAATGAAGAAGCTTTATAACTTCACAGCCACGGGGAGAAACGTGTGCATCATAAATTTCATTGCCCACACTCCACATAATTACGCTTGGACAGTTTCTGTCACGTCTTACCCAGCTTGCAACGTCCTTTTCATACCAGTCATCACTGTTTACGATACCGATCAACTTACCAGAAGCCTGTCTGATTCCCTTATTCATGGCATCATAGATTCCATTATCCTTTTCTGAAACCAAAGTGAACTGTTTAGGCAATTTTGCTCTATGATGTTCTATTATATCCAAAGTTCCATCTGTAGAGCCACCATCCAGTATAATATACTCTATATCAGGATATGTCTGTTGTTCGATGCACTCTAATGTTTTTTCTATCGTTTTTACGCTATTAAAGCACGGAGTTAACACACTGACTAAAACGTCCTGCATACTATATCTTTCCCTTTCTCTCAAATGGTTGATGCCAATAACTTCCAAGCAAAATAAATAAGTAATTACGTAAAATATAAACAGAAACTAAATGAGCCTCCATCATTGAAAACAGTGAAAATCCTACTACAATAATGAGCAACATGTAATCTCTTTTTTGATAACTCTGATAAATCAAATATAAATTTGCCAATACGTACATGATTCCCGGAATAATTCCATACCAGTAAAACAGACGGATAAATCCCTGATCAAAAAACTCTGTATTTGCTCTATTTGAGAATAAGGTCCAATTCTCTACTCTTGCATTTTCAATCGCATGAGCATACTGAAATCTTCCATTTAATATCTGATCCAAATCGTACATAAACTGTGTCTCTCTTCCTGTGTAAGAACCTACAGCAGAGAAAATAACTAATGTCAGTACAAATGCAGCGCTCAACCAATAGATCCATTTCAGATTTTTTAGTATTGGAACATACTTCATAATAGCTGCTCCTATTATGGTTGCTCCTATTACCAACATTGCTGTATTTGAATCGGTATAATGATAAGTCATTACATTTATTAAAAGTAACAGGACAAAATGATACCATTTCATTTTATCAACATAGATATATAAGCATAAAACTGTCATCATATACATCATACACTGAAAAGCATTAGGATGTCCCATACCAAAACAGTATCTTGTTTCAACAATGCCCGGAAATGGTCCCCGGCCAAAATTGGCCGTCATTGTCATAGCACCAAATGTGCCACTTGCTGCTAAAACAAACAGAATTACCGAACCTGCCAATGTAATGCCAAGTACCACCTTTAATATTTTCTTTACGTCAATATTTTTACAAGAAATCACAAAAACAGCAGCCCGAACCACTTCGTCTTTGTCATTTACCAGATACGATATGGATACCAAAATACCTGCTATTGCTATTGCAATCCATTCTTTTTTAGAATATTGGGTAGTAATTACCTTAATGCAAAATAATACAAAAGTCAGCCGGAATAGCTTTCCTTCCCAGGGATTGATATATGCACTTTTATCAATCATGACTATAACACTCTCTATCACAAGTGCAATCCAAAAGCACAGATTGCCTATTTTATTCATCTTTTCACGCACAGCCATCTCTCCTATACTTCTATGCACTCTTTATTGAATTATAGATTGCTTCTAATTGTTCTGCAATCGCTTCATACGAGAATTTACTTTTTATATAGTTTGAAATCTTTTCTTCCTGGTAATAGTTTCCCCGTGTTAAGTGTCCGATCATTTCATAAACCGCCTGAACCAACTCTTCTGCCCCTGGTTTTATTAAAAGTCCATTAAATGGTTTAACAAAATCATCCGGACCTCCATTAGCCACTGCAATAACAGGTTTTCCACAAGCCATGGCCTCTATATATACCACACCAAAGGTCTCGTAACGGCTGGGCAGTACAAAACAATCGCATGACTGCATTTCCTGTATTACCTGCTTTCTGTCCAAGGCACCGGTAAATTCTACATATTTTGAAATGTCGTGTTCTTCCACCCATTGCTCTACTTTGGTTTTGGCGCTTCCTCCACCACCAATTACAAGTTTCACATCCGTATATTTCTTAACAACTTCTGTCCATGCCTGAATTAATATATCTATACCCTTTTTATACAGTTGTGCTTCTTCCTCCATATAGCACACTGTAAGAAATCTGATTCCTCGGTGTTTCTCAGAATCTACCCGTGGCACAAAGGCATCACAGTTTACTACATTACCAACTACATCAATATCTGGGCGATAGGACTCTATCAGCTTGGCAAAGGTTCCACTTACACAGATCACTCTTGCTGCTTTTTGAAAAATTTTCCGAATGACTTTATCATTTTTTTCACTGATTTCATCCCTGTGCAGTTGAAACAAAGTAGCATGTTCTGTTACCACATACGGTATTCCAATCTGCTCAGAAAGCTTCATCGCTGCATACCCGGCCCATACACTGCAATGTGCATGTATGATATCCGGTCTGTTTTCCTGCATATATTGATCATATAGTTTCTGAATACCTTGGGCAAAGGCTTCACGATGTCCCTCTATTCCATGTTTCAATGGACAAAAACATCTATTTCTGTAAATTTGAATGCCTTCTATGATTTCAGACTTTTCCTCATTGTATGCAAACCAGTCCTTCACACATTTTATGGAATAAGTATCGCAATACAGAATAGTAACTTTGTGCCCTTTTTTCTGTAATGCTCTTGCCTGTTCCAAGAAGAAACTTCCCAGCGTTTTTCTGCTCTTTGTTTGGAAAAAGGCAGGAATAATCACAATATTCATTGTCAGCTTCCTTCTCCTTCTATTTTGTCATTGCGATCTTAAGCCAGTATTTACATTGTTTAATGCCTTCCCATCCCATCCCGGCCTGTATCATATACCATAGCTTTCTTCTGAAAAATAATTTCATTTCTGTTTTCTTCAGACGCATTTGTTGAGAGGCAGTAACAGATTTCTCTGACATGCGATACCAGACAATTTCTTCATCAATAAGTCCAAACTTATATCCTGCATGCATAACCTTCAGATTCATAGGATAATCCTCAAACCATTTATACTCTTCGTCATAGCCCTTAACCTGTTTTAGAAAATCCATGGTGTAAAAAGTTGCTGAGGGTGCCACGATTCGATTCTGCATAAGCAGCATCTGATACTGTTCTTTATATGTTTTCTGAGCAAAATCATAACATTTATTACAGTATGCCTGTATTTCGGGAAATGATGGATTATTATCATGTTCTGTAAACAAATGTACTTTGGCAATAGGAAACACGCCTGGATTCTTCTCACAAAAATCAACATATTTCTCTATGGCATCTTCGGTCAGATAGTCATCCCCGGCGATTCCCTTATAATACATCCCCGTTGCAGCCCGTAGTCCTCTGTTGATATTAGATGGTAGACCAGTATTCTTTTCAGTAGTTACTAATTTCATATCTGAAAGACATCCTTTGTTATCTCTCATCCAGTTTTCTACTACTTCAACAGTGTTATCCGGCGAACAATCATCTGTTACAATAAGTTCTATTTTCGGATATGTTTGTTTTTTTATACTTTCTAAAGTTTCTATAATGGTATCTGCAGATCTATATGCTAATACCACTACACTCACTAATTTCATGTATCTTTTACCTCTCCCAGACTATATCAGCCCTAGTGCTTTTCTCAGCTTCTTAAATCTTCTGGGTCTGTTCTCCCATTTATACTGTATGTATGCACTGCACTCCGGCAATTTAGCATCAAAGGCAGCCTCATCATCCATCCAGTCATTTACCTCACATAAAGAAGTAAAGATAATAGGCAGTATCCTCTCAATCTGGTGTGCTTCTGATGGGAAACTTGGGTCCATTGCATAATTCATGATCTTATTCAGGTTACGGTAAAACTCACGACTATGTTTTAATATCTGCTCTCTACGGACAATAAAGCAGGCTCCCGGTGAGAACATGCAGTACTGTGGAATCATAGGATCTTTATAAATAAATCTGAGCAGATCATCCACATCATTAAAATACTTCTTTGGATGATTAGGAGAATCCACATACCATGAGTTATTCTTCTCTACATAGACATTTTCCATTGCAAGAAATGTGGTCCCAATTTCATTTTTTTCTTTATTTTCATTATATTTTGAGAAACGATCCCAATACTGTTTCTCATCATACAGGAATGTAAATGTCTTATTATCATATACCTGCTCAAAGAATTCTCTTGAACAATGACGTCCTATCATGTTGCCCTTTAGCAGACAGATCACTTCCGGCAGATTATCATAATGCTCATCAAAATAGGAGAAATATGTAGTAATATTATGTCCTGTGTTCTCTACATCTATTACATTATACTGTCCATTATGAAGTTTCTCTTTCACATTACTGCCAGTTGAACAATCATATATAATATAATCCTGACATAGCTCTATCAGTTCATCCGGAACAGTATTAAAATTATGTATCACAAAGAAATTATCTGTCTTATTCATTCTTCAATTTCTCCCTTGTCCATATTTTATATGTATATAATATCACGATTCCTGCTGATAGCAATGTGATAATCTCTGCCAATCGCCAATACCATGGTTCATGGAATGACAGCGTAATATTCCCTTCTGTCTGTTCCGGTATCATAAGTTTAATTACATGATTGGTTCCATCTGTTACTTCTATTGGAAAATGTTGACCTTCATCTGTTACTTCCAGTGCCTGATAGCCTGCATAATATAACCGTGGCAGTTCTAAGCCCATCTGCTGCGCCGATGTATTCTTCACATGCATTGTTATTGATGTCCCATGATATACTACATCTGATATTTCTACACAGTCATCTTTGTACAGTTCCTGTGTTTTAAGCTTGTCCAATATCGTATCAACAGGCAAGTATTCCTCTCCCGACGCCACGAAAGTATCCATTTCCTCTACAGAGCGAACCTGTATTCTTTCCGCCCGCTGGTTCAGGTCTATGACAAAGTGTCCGACTGATAATAACAGGATACCAACAGCAAGGCATATGGTAATTACTTTTTTTCTTCTGTCATACTCCCGTTCTGTATAATTCAGGACTGCACACCATACTACTACTAACAGTCCCACTGCAACACCGGTAAAACGCCATGGAAATTGTATTTTTACAATAATATACCGGCATATCCTGCTTATTCTGCATAGTCGGTCCCATGGGAAGTACAGAGTACTCATAACTACCATAAGAACTCCTAAACCAGCTGCTGTGATTGTAATCTGCCTGTTTCTTCTTTCTTCCTGCTTCAGATATCCCCGGATACACAATAGCATCAATATGATAACCGAAAGCATGAGAGACAGTCCAACACCCTGTGTAAAATCCCCTGCTGTCCCGGCACCTGAGTCCAGACTCTGCCCAACTGCATTATCGAATATTGCAAATACCTGTGAAAGAAAAGCTCCCTGCCTCTGTATCATAATGTCATTATTGCGAATACTGTTGATATTGAACCTTTCAAACAGCATATAATCCAAAAATGGAATCAGGAACCACGCGCTAAGTCCCAGTGCAGCTGCAACTGCACCACAGCCTGCAAGCATAACTTCCTTATGAAAAATCCGTCTGCAATACACAATAACTAATAAAAGTAATACCATACATGCTATTTCTGCTGTCAACATATGGCTCTGTAACATTCCAGCCATACTGATTCCCATTAAAACAGCACCTTTTTGTAACTGAACCTTTTTTCTGTCTTCATTCAGCAATAATATGCAGGAGTAGATCAGTAAAGGCCAGAATATCATCCCTGTGTATTCTCCCAATGCCCCTCTGGTATATAGATTTACCAGACGATACGGTGCCAGTGTGTAAAGACAGCTGCCGAATACTCCGATTTCTCTTTTCCTGAATATTTTGCCGAAACTATAGCCTGATATCAGTGTTGTCGCTACATTACATAATACCACATATACCTTATAGGCATCCTGTAGTGATATTCCCAGCAATCTCAACAATGCAGCCGGATATAAGAACAGATCACTGTAAAAGACGGATACGGCGTAACCATATCCGTCATACCATGCAGGTTGTATCCTGACCGGAAATTCTCCTGCTCCCAGTCCCTGTGCCAATCCTTCTATACGCATCAAATGAAAATATATATCATGCCCCCGAATCAGATAATTATTAAATAATGGAATGGATGCCATCAATATGATAACCAGATAGCATACTGCATATTTTATATTTTTCATTTTATCTTCCATGCTGTAATCTTGCATGCAGAAAACATTTTACTGTTTCCTTCTGTTCTTTACACCATGCCCTCCAGTATCTGCTGTTCTCTATTCCCAGTGCTTTAGCTTCTTTCAATCCCTGATGGTACTTAATGATAAAGTTCTCTGTGAAATACTGTCTGCACTCTTCACAATCCTGCAGTCCATATTTCGTATACAAATACCTGTAATCATTATAAATGCGCATATCTCTTTCTGAAAATGTCTCAGTATACTGATTAGCATGCATACCTATAGAAATCAACGGTTCCTTCGTGTATACAAACGCATGGTTAGCCTGCAGCAGGTCAAAATACAGGAACATATCGGAAGCCCAGTTGCTTTGTTCATCAAATAATACCGGCTGTTCTCCCCTGCGGTAAATTCCGGCACTGGGAGCTCCTATCTGGTTTCCCAGGAAAAACAGCTTATAATTTCTGTGCAGTCGTTCTATAAAGGCATCTTCCGCATATCTTGCATATGCATTTCCATGCTCTGTTACCTGTTTGTTCAGATGTTTTACCTGTTCAATATCCTGTCCGTCCAGCAGTACTTGCATACTCCCTGAAAAGGCAAGATTAGCTTTGGGATGTTCATCAAGCATACTTACAAATGTCCCAAGGCTGTCACTGTCTGTAAACCAGTCATCACTGAACATAATCTTAATGTATTCCCCTGCTGCCATCTTAATAGCCGCATTCCAGTTATAGATATGCCCTAATGGCTTCTCATTATGGATATAATGCAGTTTATCCTGCCAACTCCATTCTGTTCTGATCCGCTCTATCAGTTCTGCTGTTTCTTCATTCGTAGAGTCATCTGATATATTCACTTCATAATCTGTATAATTCTGCCTGTGAACAGACTGTAACAGTCTCTCCACCTCCGACGCATTATTATAAGTCGGCACACAGATTGATACTTTTGCCATGTTCTACCCTCTGCCTATTATTTTCTTTATCAGTCGCTTGCATCCTACTTCTATCTGGTAACACGTATCCTTAATTGTTACCTTTGCCCGTCTAAGAGCATGCTCTACAGGCTTTTCTTCATGCAGAATCAGGAAATCCAGTTCTTTTTGATGCTCTCTGATATACTTCGGATAACTTTCATCTATCTCGCATCTGATAAACCTGGCATCTCTCCCAAAGATATCCTTGCCATCCTTAATCTGATCTGTAACCTGGTTTAATACATGCTTGGAATTATATTCCTGATGTGCAGCAGAAACTACCTTCTCCTGTACACGCTTCTTAATATCCTTCTCGCCATGACCACCCATATATCCAAAATGCCATCCGCCATCTTCTACACGAATTCCTATTTCCTTGCGCTCTGGAAAACGAAGATCACCACACTGCAGATGCTGCTCTTTCATAAGCCTATAGCTTAACATCTTGGAACCAATCCATTTCTTATGCTCCACACCGTCAAATTCCCCTGCATAAGATAACAGATTCCCCGACACTTCTTCCATATTCAAATAACAATAGAATAATCTCTGTGCGAAATGATAGATTTTATCCTGTTGGAAATTCTGCAATATTTCCTTGATTTTCTCCGGGTTAGGAACCTCATCCAGATCACTGAAAATAATGATATCCTCATCTGTAGCATCTTTCAGTCCACGGGTTACTGCATTTTTCTGGAAGGTATCTCTTTCATGAGTCCCCCCCTGAGGCGTATCATCTACTACAACATGTATAATCTTATCCTCGAACTCCTTGAACATCTCTTTATTTTCTTCATAATAAAGAGGTTTCTTAAGTCCTGAAAAGGTCTCTGTAGCCTCGCTGATCACAAACTTGTCTACAACATCATTCATGACATTGAGTCTGATTTTAAGAATATCTAATTCATTGAAAAATTGAAAACAATCGTATACCATGCTCTGTTCCTTTTTATCTACTTTGGTTTACCTATTCTGTTTGCATTTTGGATGTATTATCTTTCTTGCAAGCTTCTTGCACTTCGTTCCCAGTGATTCCCGATAGAAATTAGGATACTGGGCATTTGTACCGGCCCACTTATGAAAAGCAAACGGCGTAATTCCCTCTATCTCCGGTATCATATGCTCATGTCCGAAATATTTAGCCACTTCAAGAGGTGCTATCTGCATACCTTCTGCTTCCAGGATATGCTTGATCTTACAGCAGATAAATCCATCCTCATGATACCACATCTTACCATATGCATACTCGCCTTCCCATGGGATATTAGCCTTTTTCGGATAATCCATAAGACGCTTGCTTCGGATTCCTACGCTGTTGCCCACACGACAGATATTACCATCTTTATCACGGTAGGTAGTGGCGTCGCCTTCCTTCGGTAATGGCCACGGAGCACCAATATAATCATATTTCAGGAACTCATCACGCCACATTTCGGGATGTACGATAAACCCATCTGCATGCACGATCATGGCATAATCTGTATGGATGTGATCACCCAGCTCATATACCATTTTATAATTAAAGGCGTCAATATCCGTAAGCTCACTGGTATGACTGTAACGGATATTCTTAGGCAGCCCGATGGGCTTCTTATGCGTGATCAGCACTGCATCACCGAATTCAATTCCACGCATACTGTATTCCATAGCCTGAATTGTCTCTTTTATATTTACACTTGTCATTGCCACTAATGTAATCTGTGGTAACTTTAATTTTTCCTGCATTTATATTTCTCCTGCTTACCTACCGTCTGATTCATCCACTTGATACCATTGCTCAGCTTTACTTCTTAACTGCTGAAGCAATTCAAAAAAATCCTCTGTAATATTTTTGAAATACCTTTTAGCCACATCTCCATCATAATCGTGAATTAATGTGTTTCTAACTTTCAGCATTTGAAGCCATAGATCATCTGATATTAGCCCGACACTATATGCAGTCTTTAATGTATCTCTTGGTGAACCTGTTGCAAAATCGACTATCCCATACTCTGAAATAATAATATCTTTCATTACTTTCCAAGCTAAGTCAAAGGTAAGATTAAAGGTTTGTGCAGTACCACTCAGTACAAAATTCTCATTGGGATTTGCACCACATGACAATTTCAAATTATCGAGACTTTTGCAAAAACTTAGATATCTCCTAGTAGATTTTTCTTCCATATTCATCCATATCCTCTCTCAAATATTGATTACATACTTCATCATAATCAAATATATCTATTTTTTTTAATGTCATAATCTCATCTATTTCTTCACGTAAAGTCTCAATATCTTTTACACCATACGCAATAAAATCAATATCACTTCTCTCTGTCTGAGTTCCCCGAGCATAAGAGCCAAATAATGAAAGATGCTCTACTTTATTATTTTTGCAAACTCTTACAACC
>ERZ772861.2938-NODE-2938-length-10887-cov-5.104967_pt1 | contig 10887 bp, 10 predicted proteins | sample MGYA00512135_ERZ772861 | MGnify/ENA primary metagenome ERZ772861 (study PRJEB29015, sample SAMEA2737700) | human gut metagenome | biome: human gut; feature: human-associated habitat; material: faeces | place: China | collected 2012 ...
AGGCTTTTCTTCTTCCCCCAGTATAGCACGGGAGCCGCCCGCTTTCCAGCAGGCAGCTCCCTTTTCGTCACTTAAAAACATAATATTACGAAAGAAAAATTTCCTTAGCGTGCAGCCTGGCCAGGCTCCGCAGAATGGTCATCTCGGCGTTCTGGCACTCCAGCACGCTGTGCTTCTGGCGCAGCTCTTCCTGCGCCTCCGCCAGCGCCCGGCGCTCGCGCTCCTCGTCGATCTCCTCGGGCCGCAGCACCTCTTCCACCATCACCGATACGGTATTCTCGCCCACCCGGGCAAAGCCCGCATCCACCACGGCGGATTGCCACTCGCCGTCCGGCGTTTGCAGCCGCATCGTCCCCGGCACAATGCCGATGACCGCAGCCTCATGGTGCGCCATAATGCCCATCGAACCATCCTGGATCGGCAGCTGGGCCTGCACCGCCTCCCCTTCGTAAAAGACGCGGGAAAACCCGATCACCTTCAGGGTAAAGGTCTCCATTTTGGCACCTCTCCTTTCCGGTCGTTACACGCCTTGCTTGGCCTTTTCTATGACATCCTCGATGGTGCCGACATTGAAGAACGCCCACTCGGGGTATTCGTCCATCTCACCGTCGATGATGGCCTTAAAGGAACGGATGGTATCCCGGACGGGGACATACTTGCCCGGTACGCCGGTAAAGTTTTCCGCCACATGGAAGGGCTGCGAAAGGAACTTCTGGATCTTTCTCGCCCGGTAAATGGTCACCTTATCCTCGTCGGAAAGCTCCTCCATACCCAGGATCGCTATGATATCCTGCAATTCCTTGTACTTCTGCAGGATCTTCTGCACGGCTCTCGCCGTTTCGTAGTGCTCCTGCCCCACAATGTCTGCCTCCAATATACGGGAGGTGGATTCCAGCGGGTCTACCGCCGGGTAAATACCCTGCTCCACAATCTTACGGGAAAGTACGGTAGTCGCATCCAGGTGGGCAAAGGTCGTCGCGGGGGCGGGGTCGGTCAAGTCATCGGCCGGTACATATACCGCCTGCACCGAGGTAATGGACCCGTCATGGGTGGAGGCGATGCGCTCCTGCAGCTCACCCAGCTCGGTGGCCAGGGTAGGCTGATAGCCCACGGCACTGGGCATCCGCCCCAGCAGGGCGGAAACCTCGCTGCCTGCCTGCACAAACCGGAAGATGTTATCAATGAAGAGCAGCACATCCTGGTGCTCCACATCGCGGAAGTACTCCGCCATGGTCAGTCCGGTCAGGCCCACTCTCATTCTGGCCCCGGGCGGCTCGTTCATCTGGCCAAAGACCAGCGCGGTCTTGTTCAGAACGCCGGAAGCGTTCATCTCACCCCACAGGTCGCAGCCCTCGCGGGAGCGCTCGCCCACGCCGGTAAAGATGGAGTAGCCGCCGTGCTCGGTGGCCACGTTATGGATCAGCTCCTGGATCAGCACGGTCTTGCCCACGCCGGCACCGCCGAACAGGCCGATCTTACCGCCCTTGGCGTAAGGTGCCAGCAGGTCGATGACCTTGATGCCGGTCTCCAGGATCTCAGTTGCAGGCTTCTGCTCTGCAAAGCCGGGTGCCTTGCGGTGGATGGGCCAGTGCGGCAGCTCGTCCACAGCGCCCTTGCCGTCAATGGGGCGGCCCAGCGGGTCGAACATACGGCCCAGTGTGCCCTCGCCCACAGGGGCGGTCAGGCCGTGGCCGGTAGCTTCCACCGGCATACCCTTGCCCAGACCCTCGCTGGCAGAAAGCATGATGCAGCGCACCGTGGTCTCGTTGACGTGCTGCGTCACCTCCATGGTGCGCTCGGTGCCCTCTGCGGTCACGGTAAGCGCCTCCTGCAGGGCAGGCAGCCTGCCGGCGGTGAACTGCACATCCACCACGGGGCCTGCTACGCGAATAATAGTTCCCTGTATCATTTGGATTGCCTCTTGTCAAATATGTTTGTCCAACGAACCCTCTCAGTCATCGCTGCGCGATGCCAGCTCCCCCGAAGGGGGAGCTTTTATTCTGCGTCACCGTCAGGCGTGACGGAGAGTGTTATCCTTTATTATGTCCGATCCTGCACGGCAGCCGCGCCGCCGATGATCTCGGTGATCTCCTGTGTAATGGAGCCCTGACGGGTGCGGTTGTATTCCAGCTGCAGCTCCCGGATCATGTCATTGGCGCTCTTGGTAGCAGAATCCATGGCGGTCATGCGGGCGCTCTGCTCGGCGCAGAAGCTCTCGGTCATGGCACCAAAGATCATGCCGTGCATATAGATGGGTGCGATCTGCTCGAACACCGTCCATGCGTCCGGCACCAGTTCCACCTCGCCCTTGGGGTCGCCCAGACCCTTGGGAGCAGGCTGCAAAAACCGCCGGTCCAGCGGCAGCAGACGCTCCATGACAGGCTCACTGGTAAGGGCGTTCTGGATCTTAGTGTAGACGATGTAGATCTCGTCCAGCTTGCCGGACTTGAAGTCGTCAATGGCGTCTACCGTGATGTCGCGGGCACGCTGCAAAGTGGGTGCGGTTGCGCTATAACGGAACTCCTCCACAAGGCGGGGGTCCCGGTGGCGCAGGGCGCGGTAGCCCACCTGACCGATGACATAAAAGCGGTCGTTGGGGTCTGCGTGCTCCCGCAAAAACTTGAGCAGGTTCTGGTTATAAGCACCTGCCATGCCCTTATCGGCAGTAAGCACCAAATACGCCCGCCGGGGGTTTTCCAGATTCCGCTCATGGAAGAAGGGGTGCTCCGGCTCCTCCGGCAGATGCGGCACAACACGGGAGATGGTATCCCGCATACGGTTGAAGTAAGGGGACACATTCTGGTAGTTCTGCCGTGCCTTGCGCAGCTTGGACGAAGAGATCAGGTACATGGCATTGGTGATCTTCATGGTATCCTGAATGCTCTCGATGCGCTCCTTCAGCAGCTTACTGGACGACATGGTCATTGCCTCCCGCATAAGCTTTCCAAGCGTTCAGGATGGCATCCACCCGGTCGGGCTCCAGCTTGCCGTCGGCATCGATCTTCTGCATGGTGCCGGAGACGTCTGCACGGAACTGCCGCACAAAGGCAGCGGTCTTTTCCCGCTGCTCTGCGGTGGGCAGAGTGTCCAGCAAGCCATGAGAGGCCAGCACCAGAATGACCACCTGCTCGGCATCGGACTTGGGCTGGCACAGCGGCTGCTTGAGCATTTCCATCAGTGCCTTGCCGTGCTCCAGCTGGCGGCGGGTCTCAGCGTCCAGATCGGAGCTGAACTGTGCAAAGGATTCCATCTCCTTATACTGTGCCAGCTCGATACGCAGGTTTGCGTTGGCCTTTTTCATGGCCTTGGTCTGGGCAGCGCCGCCCACACGGGAAACCGACAGACCCACGTTGACAGCCGGGCGGTTGCCGGCGTTGAACAGGGCGCTCTCCAGGAAGATCTGACCGTCGGTGATGGAGATGACGTTGGTGGGGATGTAGGCCGAAACATCGCCGGCCTGCGTCTCTACGATGGGCAGTGCGGTGATAGAGCCGCCGCCCAGATCATCCCGCATACGGCAGGAGCGCTCCAGCAGACGGGAGTGCAGATAGAACACATCGCCGGGGTAAGCTTCACGACCCGGAGAGCGGCGCAGCAGCAGCGAGATGGCACGGTAGGCCACCGCGTGCTTGGACAGGTCATCGTAAACGATGAGCACGCTCTTGCCCTTGGCCATGAAGTACTCGGCCAGTGCAGTGCCTGCATAGGGGGCAATGTACTGCAGCGGGGCAGAATCCGACGCGGTAGCTGCCACGATGGTGGTATAGCTCATAGCGCCGTGCTTTTTCAGATCCTCGGCCACGCGGGCGATGGAGGAAGCCTTCTGACCGATGGCAACATAAATGCACAGCACATCCTTGTCCTTCTGGTTCAGGATGGCATCGGTAGCAATGGAGGTCTTGCCGGTCTGGCGGTCGCCGATGATCAGCTCACGCTGACCGCGGCCGATGGGGAACATGGAGTCGATGGCCAGAATACCGGTGTGCAGCGGGGTGTCCACGCTCTGGCGCTCCAGAATACTGGGTGCCTGCTTCTCAATGGGGTTGTAGCCCTCGGCCTCAATGGGGCCTTTGCCGTCGATGGGCTCGCCCAGCGGGCTGATGACACGACCCAGAAAAGCATCGCCCACCGGGATACCGGCGCGCTTGCCGCTGCGGGTGACCATAGTGCCCACACCAACGGTCTCGGCACCATCGAACAGCATAACGCCCAGCTGCTCCGGCTCCACGCTTTCCACCATGCCCTTGGCACCGTTTTCAAAGGTGACGATCTCGCCGTACACGGCGCGGTCCATGCCTTCAACGGTAACAATGCCGTCGGCAGCGGACACAACCGTGCCTCCCTCGGCGGTGTTGGCGGCGGGCTTGTAGTCCTCCACGCGGGTCTTCAGGGTGGCCAGGTCGGGTTTGTCGCCGGTCATCTGGTCCAGGGCATGGCGGCCGGAGTTATCAAACACACGGTCGCCCACCTGCAATACATAGCCGGAAAGCAGGCTTTCATCCACGCTGACATCCAGCAGGACTTCGGTTGCATCGTACAGGGATTTCAGCTCGGCCTTGATCTTATCAAGGTCCTGTTCCCGCGGCTGGCGGGCGCAGTGCAGGTCGGCCTTTACAATGCGGTTGGCGGAGAAAAACTCGCGGCTGAATTCACTTGCCATTGCTGTCCCCCGCTTTCTGCAGCAGGTCATCCAGCAGGCGTGCATCGTCCTGCTGCGTCAGGTTGCGCGCCAACAGCTTTTCGCACATTTCGCGGGCCAGGGCGGAAGTTTCAGCATTGGCATCGCGCAGGCGGCGGGCATGCTCTGCTTCGGCAGCGGCTTTGCCTTCGGCCACAATCGCATCTGCCTGGCGCTGGGCGTCCTGCAAAAGCTGCTCTTTCTCTTTTTCAGCCTGTTTTTCGTAGGCTTCGCGGCGCTGGGCAGCTTCGGTATCCACATTCTGCAGTTTATCCTGCGCCTGTGCCAAAACAGCCTGTGCGTCGTTCTTTTTGCCTTCTGCATCGGCGATCGCATCATCGATCTGCTTCTGGCGCTGCTCAATCACGTTCATAACGGGACGGTACAAAAACTTGCGCAGCAGAACAAACAGAACCAGAATGTTGACGACCGTCCACAGAATATTCAAATTCAGTGTCAGCATCGTTTATGCCTCCGTTATCAGCCCAGGAACAGGATGATGAGCAGGGCAACAACGAAGCCGAAAATGGCGGTGCCTTCTGCCAGGGCGGCGCCCAGCAGCAGGTTCTTGCTGATCTTGCTTTCAGCTTCCGGCTGGCGGCTGATGGCCTCCGCTGCCTTACCGGTTGCAATGCCAATGCCGATGCCGGCGCCAATGCCGGTCAGTGCTGCGATGCCAGCGCCCAAAGCTACCAAACTTGCCATAATAAATTACTCCTTTTTATAATAATGTAAAAGTGGGAAAGAAAACGCAGGTCATTCCATCGTTTCTTTCATGAACAGGGAGGTCAGGAAGACAAACACATAGGTTTGGATCAGACCGTCAAACAAATCAAAATACAGGCTGAAAATTGCGGGGACAAAAACCGGAACCACCAGTTTGATGAGTTCCATGATGACAAATGCGCCCAGAACGTTGCCGAACAAACGCATGCACAGGCTGGTGGGCCGGATGGCGATTTCCAGAATGTTCATGGGGGTCATCAGGGCAATGGGTTCCGCCAGGCTGTGTACAAATCGCTTGCCGCCCTTTGCATGGATGCCGGAATATTCGATCAGCACAATACTCATAATAGCCAGCGCTGCGGTAACATTCAGGTCCTTTGTGGGGGGCTTGAGACCAATGATGCCGATCAGGTTGGAGCAGGCAATGTACAGTGCAACCGTGATCAGGTACGGCACATACTGTTTGCCGGCTTCGCCCAGCAGATCTTTGAAGAAGTTATCCATGGTTACCACAGCGGTTTCCAGGATGGCCTGACGCTTGCTGATATGATTGACCTTGAGATTGCGTGTGAGCAAAATCGAAACGATCACCAAAAACGCCATGATGCCCCAACTTACCGCGATGGATTCCGGGATGTCGATGCCGCCAAAAATGGGAAGGGTAAACGCCGTATCAACGTTAAGCTCCTCTTTTAAGGCGGCGGTCAGTTCGTTCATTATTCCGCCTCCTCTGGCCAGCGGGGCAGCTTGTGCGCCGGGCTGGCTTTATGTTTTGAATTTATCTGATAAAAAGCGCACCAAGGAGAAAAACAGAAGGGGGAAACGGTGATGTTCCGTTTCTGCACCCTCCTTGCTGCGTTTTTTATGCCGCCATAATACCACCATTCCCCGCCATTTGTAAGCCCCTTGCCGCACATTCTGCCTTTTGGATATTCCGTGATTCTGACAGATTAAAAATACTGTGCACGATGCACAATAAAGCGCACCGAAAATTGAGCTAATTGCCGAATTTAATGACAAAAAATACGGAAAAGCTCTTGATTTCAAACAAATCTTGCAGTTTTATGCGGTTTTGATGGTGAGGGAAAGGAACGGTGTTTGTGCAAAACTGCCAAGGAGCGGAAATTCAGGCGATGCGCTCCGCGCCAAGGGCGGTTTCGGATGCAAAGCGGGTAGCCGCCAGCTTTTCCAGTGTGGCAAGCCGCACGCAGATGGTAAACAGCCGGGCCGCAGGTTCGATCTCCTCGGCGCTGGCAAAGCTGGGGGCAATACGGATGTTGCTGTCCTGCGGGTCGCGGCCATAGGGCCAGGTGGAACCGGCGGGGGTGAATTTGACACCGGCCCGGCGGCAAAGCTCCACCGTGCGGGCCGCGCAGCCCGGCATGGTATCGAAGGAAAGGAAGTAGCCGCCGCGGGGTTCCGTCCAGCTGGCAATGCCGCTGCCGTCCAGTTCCTCGCGGAAAATGGAGATGACCTGCTCGAACTTGGGGCGCAGCAGGCGGGCATGGCGTGCCATATGGGCTTCAATGCCGCTTTCATTGCGGAAAAAACGTGCCTGGCGCAGCTGGTTGAGCTTATCGGGGCCGATGGTGGCAAACTTCCACACTTTACGCAGATCGATCAGGTTGGCGGAACTTGCCGCCACGGCGCTGATGCCTGCACCGGGGAAGGAAACCTTGCTGGTGGAGCAGAACTCATACACCATATCCGGGTGCCCGGCATTGGCGCAGGCGGACAGGATGTCTGGCAGGACGGCCGGAGCGTTGGGGTAAAGGTCATGCACGCAGTAGGCGTTATCCCAGAAAATGCGGAAATCCGGCGCTGCGGGTTGCAGGTGGGCAAAGCGCTCCACCACCATGGGGCTGAACACAATGCCGGTGGGGTTCTGGTACTTGGGTACGCACCAGATGCCTTTGATGGAAGCATCCCGCTGGACCAGGTCTTCGATCATGTCCATATCGGGGCCATCATTGTGCATGGGGATGGGGATTAGCTGGAAGCCGAAATGCTCCGTCATGGCAAAATGGCGGTCATAACCCGGCACGGGGCAAAGGAACTTGCGGTCCTTGACCTGCACCCACGGCTCTGCGCCCAGCAGGCCGTCCAGCATGGCGTGGCTGAGAATATCGAACATCATGGTCAGGCTGCTGTTGCCGCCCACCATGACCTGCTCCGGCCGCGCGCCGATCATACCGGCCAGCAGGGCTTTTGCTTCGGGAATGCCGTCCAGCCCGCCGTAATTGCGGCAGTCGGTGCCATCCTCACTGTCCAGCACGCTGCGGGAGTTCAGTTCACCCAGCATGCGCTGCGAAAGTGCCAGCTGCTCCGGCGCAGGCTTTCCGCGGGAAAGATCCAGCTGCAGGCCCTGCTGTTCGTACTCCTGGTAGCGCTGGCACAGACGGTGGTATTCCCGCTGCATTTCTTTTTTTGTCATATCCTGATACTGCATGGTGCCATCCTTCCTGGACAATACCGGCAGGGCCGCTTGCTTACCTGGTGTAGCTGAAAACGAAGAAAATGACGAAGATTTCGCAAATGTGCGATGGATTCCGCGTTTGTAGAAATATTCTAAATTTTCGACGTTTCAGGTACACCCTGGGGGGAGTATGCACGGACCCTGCCGGTATGCCTTGTTTTCTGGAACGGTTTGTATTATACTGTCGGAAAACACATTTGTAAAATATATGTTTCGCATGCAAAATATTTGTATTTGATATGGCAAAACGCAGGAAAAGAGGAAAAACTGTGAATGTAAACTATGAATATTACCGCTTATTTTACTATGTCTGCAAATATCACAGTATAACCCGCGCGGCCAATGTGCTGCGCATGAGCCAGCCCAATGTGACCCGCGCCCTGAACCGGCTGGAGGAACAGCTGGGCTGCAAGCTGCTGGTGCGCAGCACCCGCGGCGTGACGATGACGCCGGAGGGCGAGGTGCTGTTTGCCCACGTGGAAATCGCCCAGGAGCAGCTGCAGGCGGGGGAAAGCGAGCTGGCGGGCATTACCGCGCTGGAAAGCGGCGCGCTGACCATTAGCGCCAGCGAGACCGCTTTGAATGTGTTTTTGCTGGATAAGCTGCGGGAATTCCACCGGCGTTACCCCGGCGTGCGGCTGCGTATTGCAAACCATTCCACCCCGCAGGCCATCCGTGCGCTGGTGCGCGGGCTGGTGGATCTTTGTGTGATCACCACCCCGGCCCGGTTGGAATCCACGATGCGCCGTACCCTGCTGATGCCGTTCCAGGAAATTCTGATTGCCGGCAGGAACTTTGAATTTTTGCAGGGCCGCTGCTGGGCGCTGAAAGAACTGCAGCAATACCCTCTGATCTGCCTGGGCAGCGAGACGATGACCTATGCGTTCTATAACCAGTTTTACTTAAGCAACAATCTTGTTTTGCAGCCGGATACTGAGGCCGCTACCACCGACCAGGTGGTGCCGCTGGTCAAAAGCGGGCTGGGGCTGGGGTATGTGCCGCAGAATTTTGCCAAGGACGCCCTGGCCGCGGGGGATGTGTTTACCATCCAGTTGAAAGAGGAAATCCCCACCCGTCATGTTGTGCTGGTGCAGGATGGCGGCCGTGTTCCCAACGCAGCTGCGCGCGAATTTGCCCGGATGCTGAACAGCAGCGTTACGCAGCAGAATGCACCATAAGCGGACAAAATTGTGCACCGGCACCAGAAAATTAAAAATATCTGCGTCTGTTTTTGTGAAAGGTGATTGACAACTGCCGTGCGGAACCGTATGATAAAAGTGGAACTTTGCCCGGTGCAGCGGGAACCATACGGTGCGCCGGATTCCGCGCAGAGGGACAGAAAATAATAGGAGTGATTGTTTTGAAACAATGGCTGAAAGACGCAGTTTTTTACGAAATTTACCCCCAAAGCTTTTATGATACCAACGGGGATGGCATCGGCGATCTGAAGGGGATTATCGAAAAGCTGGATTACATCAAAGAGCTGGGGTGCAACGCCCTTTGGATCAACCCCTGCTTTGATTCCCCGTTCAAGGACGCCGGGTATGATGTGCGCGATTATAAGCTGATTGCCCCCCGCTATGGCACCAACGCGGATGCCAAAGCGCTGTTTGAAGCAGCTCATGCCAAGGGCATCCATGTGCTGCTGGACCTGGTGCCCGGCCATACCAGCGAGGAACACGCATGGTTTAAGGAGAGCAGCAAGCCGGAAAAGAATGAGTATTCCGACCGCTATATCTGGACGGACTCCTGCTTTAGCGCCGGTGACGGTATGCCGTTCATTGGCGGCGAGACCGACCGCAACGGTACTTATATTTTGAACTTCTTCAAGTGCCAGCCTGCTTTGAACTATGGTTACGGCAAGTGCCGCGAAAAGTGGCAAATGCCCACCGACGCCCCCGGCCCGCGCGCAACGGTGGAAGCCGTGAAGGATGTGATGCGCTTTTGGCTGGATATGGGCTGCGATGGTTTCCGTGTGGATATGGCATCCAGCCTGGTCAAGAATGATACCCACCACAAAAAGTATACCTGTGCCATCTGGCGCGATATTGCCGCTATGCTGGACAAGGAATACCCCGAAGCCGCTCTGGTGAGCGAATGGAACCAGCCGCGCCAGTCCCTGAAAAACGGCTTTGATATGGACTTTATGCTGGAATGGCAGGGCAATGGCTACAGCTGGCTGATGCGCAATTATGATGGCGCAATAGATTCTGACCCGCATAACATCGGCAAGGCGTATTTCTGTGCGGATTCCGGCACGGGTATTGACAAGTTCCTGGATGACTGGCTGCCCAGCTACAAGGCGACCCGCAAGGACGGCCTGTACTGCTTGATTACCTGCAACCATGATACCATCCGCCCCTCCGCCGGTTTGACCCCGGATGAGTTGAAAATTGCTTACGCCATGCTGTTTACCCTGCCCGGCGCACCGTTTGTGTATTATGGCGATGAGATCGGCATGCGCTATCTGCCGCTGCCCACCAAGGAGGGCGGCTATTTCCGCACCGGTTCCCGCACCCCCATGCAGTGGGATAACAGCGCCAACAAGGGATTTTCTACCGCCGCAGCCGACAAGCTGTACCTGCCGGTGGACGATGCCGCGGACGCCCCCACCGTGGCTGCCCAGCAGGCAGACCCTGACAGCCTGTGGCATACCGTGCAGGGGGTGCTGAACTTCCGCCACAGCCACCGGGATCTGGATTCCGATGCGCCGTTCCATGTGCGGTTTGCCCCCAAGGCAAAGGGCAGCTACCGCCCGTTTGCCTGGGAGCGCGGCAAGCTGATCTGCGCGGTGAACCCCGCCCGCGAGGAAGCAGAACTGCCCCTGAAGCTGGAAGACGGTACCCGCGTGCTGCATGTGATCGGCAAAGCCGAAGTGAAGGGCGATGAGCTGGTGCTGGGTGCACAGAGCTTTGCAATTTTGGGGTAAGCAGAATAGATTGCAAACGCAAATGTTAAGGCAATACCGCATAATTCTAAGTGCCGATACGGCGAGCGAGGTGCGGCA
>ERZ772861.2943-NODE-2943-length-10884-cov-8.207037_pt1 | contig 10884 bp, 6 predicted proteins | sample MGYA00512135_ERZ772861 | MGnify/ENA primary metagenome ERZ772861 (study PRJEB29015, sample SAMEA2737700) | human gut metagenome | biome: human gut; feature: human-associated habitat; material: faeces | place: China | collected 2012 ...
CATAAAGATTGACTTTTAAGCTGCTGTATCTGAATATTCCATCAGGCATGCAAATGTTCTGTAGATTATTCCTAGGTAATATATCTGACTGTAGACATTCTAGAATGGGGGGTAAAAATATAGGGTGCATTTGTTGCTGCAAAACTGTGTATTTTTGTCAGATATTGCGAAGAATCAGGGATCACATGAAGAAACGATAGTCGTAAAGTGATCCTTCAAATTGGGATAGAAGCCATCCGATTCGTGCAATTTCATTCGAAGATTCTATCGTGCAGGGCAGTTTTGAATACAGTCCAAAACTGTTCCAGTTCATTTTCGACAACCCAAGAATTTCCGTTGCAATCTGTGCCATATCTCCAGAACCATAGTGTTTGACGATTCTTAGAGGAAGTGGAACACTTTTGCCGCCCTGGAAATATTTTCTGCCCGGAGATTTTACAGACGGAGCAATACCGTGAGTAAGAAGATACATGACATTTTTACTAATAGGGAAGCACATACCACGGCGCACAGGAAATCCGTCAACTTGTGTGCACTGCTCATTTAGTGCAAAACACTTCAGGTTATCTTCGAATGTTATTTCCAGAAGGTCAATATTCCGGATTCCAGCGGAGGATAGGCTATTAACTAATCCGCTAATTTCTTCTTTTCGGAACGGCGTTCGTTTATGAATAACAACCCGCTTCGGCAATTCGGAAAAAGATTTATAGAATAGCTCTTTGATGTTGAGGCCAATTCTATATGCTTCTTCTTCAGACAAATATGGATTTTTCTTTCTGTCAAATGAACAATCTTGGATTTTTGAAAGTTTATATTTCATTCCACGTCCATCAGAAGAGTAAATGTGGCTGCATCCAACAACCACATTATTTCCTGATGGGGCATCCATGACGCTGTACCCAATTCCTGCAAAGGCTGTATCTGGCTGAATTCCATTTACAACCCACGGTGTTCGCCCAGACTTAACATACAGTGCTAAAGAGAGTGCCCACATAATCTGACAGTGAAATTCGCTTTCAATTGTTCTCTCACGAATAAATTGTGTTGCTATCTGTTTTTGAGCTGCATAAGCTTTAATATAATCGTGCAAATCATATTTTACTATTCCGTCAGTATATGCGGTGAAGTATTCATATTCCTTTGGTATGTAAATCAAAGCTACATCAACAGCAGACGCATTGAGTTGGTCAATCTTTTGGATTATTGCGTTACCAAATTCAACAGCTGCCGTATATTTGTCTTGCCCATTTGAGGCGCTAATGCGTGCCCACTTGCTACTGTTGGTCTCTGGTAAATCAAGCCCTATTTTGAAAGCCTGATAGAATCCGGGAAAATCAATTAAGTAATCAGAATTATGTTCTGAACGAGAGTGCTGATTTAATCCAGAAAGGAACAGTGCAAACTTTTGGGAGTGCTCGCTTGGGCAAACTACACCTACCGAGATTGAGGAGTGCAGTATACCTCTATTCATGGCATAATCTACGGGTGCATTCAAAATTAGTCCGCGCATTGGATGGAAATCTTCAGCCACTGTATGCATGGATGCGCCACAGAAGCGCAATGTTGGGTCTCGGTATTCTATCCCAGAAAAAACAATACGTTTTGGTGAAATGACATTGGGAAGTTGTATCGAAGCATTTTTCCCACAGTTTATGCCAACTAGAGCACTGCTATTTCCAACTGAAAATGTAAAGCTTGTCGTGCTTTTAAAAGGGTAATTGGATGAAAAACTTTTGCCGCCAATTATTTTTTCAACCCAGTTTCTGATGTACACATTTACGTTTTTATTTGGCCGACCATTATTTACTTTTGCGTTGAACAGGTCAGCAAATTGTTTCTTTTCTTCTTTGCTTAGTACGATATCGTCAGCATATATAAAGGTCGGTACAAGTGTGATGTAATTATGCTTATTATCGAACAATAGGGCAATCCGAATCCCTAAGTACGCTGTTACATATTTGGTGCCAATGCGGCAATTCAATATCTCTTTTGTATCCCAAATTTTGTCTTTGGAATGACCAAGGCCATGACTCGTTGCAAGAATGCTGACAAATGTTTTCAGTAACAACTCTCGGAATGTACCGTTTTCAATGATTAATGACCTACTCAGGGGGCATAATACAACATTTGTCTTTAATCTTCCTCGGCATACCGCTTCAATGACTGATTTTGAACCCCATGCATATATAACATTCTTATAAGGGACAGCCATAATGTCATCTTTGGCGAGTGTTTTACAAAAATCCCAGAGCTTTTCATTAGGAGAAAGCATAACTTCAAATTGATAGCACTGATTTGGAAAGATAATAGGATATGCATTGGTGCTTACAACCTTGTTTGCGGTTGTGTTGGGTAGCAAAAAACTGGTATGCTGTGGCTCAAGCGTAATGGAGAGTCTTTTCTTTATGTCATCTACCTTTTGTAGGAACTCTCTATTTTCACTCATGCAGTGGCGTGCGACTGCGTACATCGTACTATCAAAGCCTTCTGTTGGTATGTAAAAAGCATCTCTTCCGTTCTCGTTTGAGAGTGCAATTAGTGATTCAACTTCTTCTGAGACATTCATTCCGTAACCACACCAAAAAAGTTTACCCGCACCTTTGACGGAATAAACCTGTTGCAGCGCACGCATTAGAGACTTGTCTCTTCCGCTGTATCCCATAACAATCAGGTCACGGTTAGTCAATTCGTGTTGCAGCGCCTTTACAAGCGTATCATCTTGTGTATCAAGTTCTGACTCAGTATTTTTTAAGGCACCATATTTATAGTCACCATGTAGAGCAATATACAGAAGTTCCTTGTCAGCATCTCCACGGTATACCCGGTCCGATGTCGCTGTAGTAATTTCAACCGGAACGAGTGGGCTATATTGATGTGCGCATTTCAGGACCAATCCATCAAAATTTGTTGTCCATACGCTTTTTATGATATTTTCTAGCGCCAATAAAGAAATCAAATGGTATCCTAAGCTGGGATCATGGCCTGATACCAAATGTTGAAAAAATTTTCGCCTGTTATCAGCAATAGGATATGTCTTTTCTGCAAAAAAGGAGTATTCATCTGCAGCGTTCTCTGCTGGATATATATTTTGTGCATCAAGCCACTGCTGAATAAGGCGGCGTACGCTTTCGGATTTGGAATTATCAAAATCTCCTATTACTCCCGGATTATTTGATAAATAGATTTCGCGTTTCCACTCCCAGATGCAATCGGCCGCAGATGGAATGCCCGATTCGATAGATGCACCTGCCCCGAGCAGCAAAGAATGTGGAGTATCTATATTTTGTTTTATTGACCTTAAAAACTCATCTAATTGAAGTATCTGCATATCCATACCCCCATTCGTTGCCCTAAAATTTTGCTTTATATCCTGGCTTCAACAGCAAACAATAATGCAAGTTAAAAAGATACATCGTGTTATTCTTTCCTCAATGCCCTATACAGCTCCTGCGCCATTGCCTCCTGCACCTTTTGATAGAAATCCGGATCGTTGAACAGTTTGGCGAAGGAATCGTTGTTATTCAGGAAACACTGGGTCACAATATCCCGGAACTTGTCTGGAAACAGGGATTGCACAAACATTTCTGTGCTGTTATCCTTTGCATAATTGCGAAATTTTTTGACATCAGCGTCCTTCATGAACATCTGGTAGATTCCCTCGATAATGACCCGGTCGGCATCGGTGAAATTGCCACTGAAGCGTTCGTTCACCTTGTCGATGATGCTCTGGAGGGTATCTTTCTTCTTGCTAGGTACCTTCGGTGCGGTGCTGCCACCGGGCACAAATACGGGAGGCTTCTCATCCAGGACGATTGCCCCACGGAAGGTTTCGGTGAGGGATGCGTACTCCAGCTTGATTTTGTCCTCAATATCCACAAATTCATCGCCGCCGCTTCTCGGAAGAAGTCGAACAAGGTGCAGGGTATACTGATATTCGTTGAACAAATCCCTGTCATGGAGACGCACCAACTGCGTAACGAAAGCGTATGCCTTATTAAACTTGCGCACATAGTCACGGACGGTGTAGCGGTCATCCTCGTTCAAATCCATGTACCGCGCAATGACAGGACGGAACATCCCTGCCAGTCTGCCAAGAGCGGCGGCATCCTGCTCTTTGCCTGCCTGGGTGGCCATGAATTTGTTGAAGATTTCCACATCCTCAAAATTGTAAAGCATGAAGTCACGGATCTTGTTGCGGAAATCATAGACCCTATTCAAATCCGTGCTGCCTTCGAGGGTGGTAGTCTCATAGTACGGCAGAAACGCATCCTTGATGTCCTCCTCGGTGTTCTCGAAGTCCAGAACAAAGGTGCTGTTCTTTCCGGGAGCCGTGCGGTTCAGGCGGGACAGGGTCTGCACCGCTGTCACATCCCGCAGTTTCTTGTCCACATACATGGTGTGGAGCAGCGGTTCGTCAAATCCAGTCTGATATTTATTGGCAACGACGAGGATGTTATATTGGCTGCCGTGGAACGCCTTACGGAACTTCTTGTCGGTGGTGATGTACTTGCCGTTCTCGTCCAGATTCATGGTAGCTTCGGTGAAGGGCTTCTCGCTGGGATAATCGTCCAAAGTAACCTCACCGGAGAATGCAATCATAACATCACATCCGACACACTGCTCGGCATGATCAGCAATGTATTTTTTGATTGCGAGATAATAGCGGACTGCATTTGCGCGGCTGTCCGCCACGACCATAGCCTTGCCTTTCCCGCCAATCTGATAGTGGCAGTTGTCCAGAAAGTTGGCCATGATCATTTCCGTTTTTTGCGCGATGGTATACCCGTGCTGCTTATAATACCGGAACAGCGCCCTGGAGGCCTGACCTTCGATCAGTTCCGGGTTGTCCTCGGAGACCCGGATCAGCTTGAATGCCTCTTTGATGGTGGTGTAGTTGGCCAGTACATCCAGAATATAGCCCTCTTCAATCGCCTGACGCATGGAGTACACATGGAACGGTGCCTTGATGGGTTCACCTTCCGGGGTTATTCCCACCACGGTACCAAAAGATTCCAGAGTCTGCCCCTTGGGGGTGGCGGTAAAGGCAAAGAAAGACTGATTGTCATGTCTGCCCTGGCCGATGACTGCATTGATGTACTCGTCGGTCAGATCCACTTCTTCCTCATCGATTCCCGCTTCTTCGGCATACTCTTTGATGGCAACGCCAATATCAATCAGGCTGCGGCGCAGGGCCTTTGCGCTTTCACCATTTTGTCCCTGGTGTGCCTCATCAATGATGATGGCGAACTTGCGTCCACGGAACTTCTCCATATCCTTCTTGGCAAAGAGGAACTTCTGAATGGTGCAAATGATAATACGCTTTTTATCATTGATGGCTTCCGCAAGACTACGGGAGTTCTTTTTGTCATCAATGGCTTCCACCAGCCCAACCTGATGTTCAAAGCTGTTGATGGTGTCCTGTAGCTGGCTGTCCAGCACCACACGGTTGGTGACTACGATAACAGAATCGAACAGGCCGTTGTTGTCCGCATCGTGGACGGAGGCAAGGCGATAAGCAATCCATGCAATGGAGTTGGACTTACCGGAGCCAGCGGAATGCTGAATCAGATAGTTTTGCCCCACACCGTTGTGCTTCACGTCGGCCATGATTTTTCGCACCACATCGTACTGATGGTAGCGCGGGAAAATCATCTTTTCCTTGGTGACAGTCTTGCTGACACCGTTCTTGATCACTTCTTCCTTTTCCTTTGCGAAGGAAATAAAACGATGGATGAGGTCAAGCAGGCTGTCGCGCTGGAGGACTTCCTCCCACAGATAGCTTGTGGCATATCCATTGGGATTCTGCGGATTACCTGCGCCACCAGTCACACCGGCACCATTGGAGCCTTGATTGAAGGGCAGGAACCGGGTTTTGCCATCTGCAAGCTGGGTGGTCATCCACGCTTCGTAGAGGTCAACGGCAAAATAGACCAGGAAACGGTGGTTCAGGCGGAACGCAAATTCCTTGGAACTACGGTCACTTTTGTACTGGTTGATGGCACAGATATAGTCCTGTCCGGTCAGCTGGTTCTTCAGCTCCAGTGCCACCACGGGGATACCGTTGACGGAAAGCACCATGTCGATGGTATTGGTGTTGGCAGTAGAGTAACGAAACTGACGGGTGCAGCCCAGGATGTTTGCCTCGTATCGTTCGGTAGCAAGGGGGTTCAGATCGGACTCCGGCTTGAAGAAGCAAACCTTCAGCTTGCAGCCCATATCCTCGATGCCGTTGCGCAGAACATACAGTAGGCCCTGGTTGGTGATGGTGGTTTCCAGCCGGTGATACAGCTTGTCCGGGGCGCTGTCACCGTAATATTTGGTGTATTTGGCCCATTCCTTGGGCTGGGTTTTAGCGATGAACTCGCAGAGGACATCCATATAGATGCACTTTGCCACATCGTGCTGGCAGGTATGCACCCAATTTCCCTCGGCATCCTGACCGCTGAACTGGGTGTAGCCACCTGCCGGAGAGGTCAAAAAGGACTCAATGTCTCGCTCAAATCGCTTTTCGGTTTTATCCATGATATAGGTCCTTTCATCATCATATCGTTCCTGTCCTTCTAATAACCTGTGCACAAATCAGTGTCAATGATTGTCATCCCATTTCAGCAGATATACCAAATAAGTGAAGATTGCCAGCAAGCCCACACTGAACAGAAGCAGAAACACTATTTTTGCTATAATAAAGACCGGATAGCTATTTACAGAAAACGGAGAGAACACCAATGGCACAATAATACATAATATCGTAAACAGTGCGAAGATAACCAAACCAGATTTCATACCACGGGGCTTCTTAAGTGCCCGAATTTGCTCGGTGCATTGCTTCTTCTGAAGCTCCAATAATGCAATGGCAGTATTCTCTTCCTGAATGGATTCACAATTTTTGTGATATGCGAAGCCGCTGCCAGAAAAAGTAGTGGTATTGAACTCATAGTCACTTATATCCGGTGCGACAAGGCCAAATGGATTACTTGCCTTTTCTCTTGCGCGTTCAGCGGCGCGAATCCGCCTCTTTAGCTTTTTCCCTAAAGCCAGTAGAACTTCATACCCAAAATCGTCTTCTCTGACAGTAGGAGTTAGGCTTGTTGGAATATAGTCATCGTTCAACTGGCTCTTCTTTTTAACCTGCTCCTGAAACTGTTCATTTAATGTTACTGCTCTGTCCCAGTACGGCTTTAGGCACTCAATTGAAATGTCCGGGTGATCCACATTTGAGTATACATTTTCAAGGCTATTGCCGGCCCAGAGGTCGTCTATAGCAGTCTGGACAAAATCGAGGGCATCGCTTTCATCGTTTTTAGCCTGGATTTTATCTCTTTCAGTTATGTGGAACTCCAGTTCTTCGTTGATTTGTCTAAGGCGTTCCAAGACAGCAGACCGTTCACTGCTAATTGCAATCAGCTTACTGGCTATAAATCCGCCTAAAATGGCAACAATGCTGGCAGATGCTGCTGCTATTGTGGTCAATACTGTCGTAAGATCGTAGGGCATCGCTACGCCTCCTTCTTTCCAGTGACATATTCATAAATGAGGGAACGCTTATACTGTTCCAGTTTTTCGATTTTTGCCTGCTTGATAGATATTAAATCGTCAATTTTTCTTGTAATGTCATTTAACTGTTCTGCAATCTTGATTTGCTTATCCATGTCTGGAAGATCTATCTCCCAGTTATCTATATCCTTATGTGTAATTTTCACCATCGTACTACTTGAACCATGCGCATCCCTCTGAATTTGCTGGCGCATTTGTGTGGATTGAAAGTAATACAACATAAACTCAGGGGTTACATATTTTGTATTTAAATCCAGCCTATAGATTAAATCAGAAAAAATGGTATTTTGTACAGGATGATTCACTATACAAACCTGTCCCACAAGTTCTTTGGTATTGGATCTGGTTAATAGAAAATCACCTACGTTTATCGATAAAGGCTTACAGCGTTCGATGTTTCCCTCAAACGGCTTCGTATTTTCAAAGTTAAACCTTCCAAATTTGACCGCAGCAAGAGTAAGTACCTGCCAACCGCCATCATCTTTTGGCTCTGCCGGAGAAGGACTCCACCCTTGCTCCACATTATCAATGACTCGCTTAAGTTTGAGATGCTGAAAGTTCGTGTCGTTGGTGAAACTTGAAATAACAGAGACTCGGTAGTCATTGAGTTTGTCAATCTGGGCTTGGACATTGGCGATGAGGGTGTCAACGTTTTTAGTTTGGGCCGAAATTGCACCCAAATTCCACTGCTGCTCTTCAATCATTGGTACTGGAAGCAGTATGTTTTTCATTTCCTGCCAGCGGGTGGTCCATAAATCTGCGACGATGCCGTGGCCCCAACGATAAAATTCTTCTGCGAAACCGTAATTTTTCAGAAGATAATTCAAGTATTCGGGGATAACGGGAGCACCTTTGGCGGGGTACAGGACAATGTTAATCAAAGAGACGGAACCATCCATTGGTGATACACCGCAGGATTGTTTTCTGTCTGAGCGGGAATTGATAACAAAATCATGTTTGAGTACCATTTTGCGATTATCATTTGCATCGGATTTAGCCACGTTCTCCAGTTGAGGGACAATTCCGCCTTTTGTAACCGACAGAGGCGGGTAATCGGTATCATTGACTTTTTCATTTCTAACTCTAAACAAGGAACCAACCGTCAACAACTGCCAAGATGCAGGAATCTCCCCAATCCATTCAACTCCGCTATCCTTCATCTCACGCATTGCCAAACAACTCCTTCATCAGAATTGTTTCCTCCACCTCTAATGCCTTAATGTCCTCAAAGATGGATTCGGAGGATGCCGGAGCCTCGAACTTATAGAACAGGCGGGTAAACGGCACTTCGTAGCCGATTTTATCCTTTGCAGGATCAATATAGGCCAACGGATTATAGGGCAAGACATTCTTTTTCATGTAGGCATCGATATCTTCGGACAGCGGGATAATCTCAGTATCAGACGCACTCTTGACCGGCTGTTTCTTGCCCTTCTTCAAAACAGGCTTGCCTTTGGCATCTGCCTGGGCGGTTTCCACAGTCACCTTGGTGAAGCCGAAGAAACTGTTGTCAAACACCTTGGATTCCACCGCAAGGCCGTTTTCCTCGTAGGTTTCATCTACGAAGCCCTCATAGGCACGGAGGATGAGATCGATGCAGGCATCATCCAGGTCAACACGCTTGGAGCCGATGTTCTTGCGGCGCTTTACAAAGCACTTGCTGGCATCGATTAGCTGAACCTTGCCGCTGCGGTGCATGGCCTTGCCTTTGGTCAGTACCCAAATATATGTAGAGATACCCGTGTTGTAAAACAGGTCGGTGGGCAGCTGAATAATGGCTTCCACCAAGTCGCCCTCGATAAAATAGCGGCGGATCTCGGATGCACCGGAACCGGCATCACCTGTGAACAAGGAAGAACCGTTCTGAATGATCGCCATTCTGCCGGAGCCTTCCTTCAGCTTTTTCACGCCATTCAGCATAAACAGCATCTGTCCATCGGAGATGGCAGGCAGACCGGGGCCGAAACGACCGTCAAAGCCACGCTTTGCCTCATTTTCAACCTGGGACTTTTCACGCTTCCAATCGATGCCGAAGGGCGGGTTGGAAATGATGTAGTCAAACTCATAGCCGGTGAAGGCATCGTCACTTAGAGTGTCACCGTACTTCATACCGGATGCGTTGCCACCCTTGATGAGCATATCTGCCTTTGCGATGGCATAGGTTTCCGGGTTGAACTCCTGTCCGAAGCAGGTCAGGGTGGCATCCGGGTGAATTTCGTGCAGCCGCTCGGTCAGGCAGCCCAGCATCTGAGAGGTACCCATTGCCATGTCGTAGGCGGTCTTGGTGCAGCCCTCCGCCATAATTTCTTCTCTTTCGGGAGCCACCAGCAGCTCGGTCATCAGGTAGATAATGTCCCGGCTGGTGAAGTGAGCACCAGCCTGCTCGTCATAGGACTCGGAAAATTTCCGAATCAGTTCCTCAAAGATATAACCCATGTCAGCGGAGGTGATTTTCTCCGGGGACATATCGGCCTTTGCGGAGTTGAACTCCTGCAAGGTCACGAACAGAACGCCGCCCTTGACCATCAGCTTCACGGTGTTAGTGAAGTCGAAGTTATCGATAATGTCCTTGATATTGGCAGAGAAGCCCTGCAGATAGGCTTCAAAGTTGATTTCCACATTGTCAGGATCAGCGATCAGCTTTGCAAAATCGTAGTTGCTGGTATTATAGAAATCATAGCCAGAGACGCGGCACAGGATACCGTCCCGGGCAGCACCCTCCACGTGCTGGGTATCCAGCTTCTTCGCCATCTCTACAACGGCCGTTTTGGTGGACTTCAGTGCGTCATCAAAACGCTTCAGCACGGTCATAGGCAGAATCACTTTGCCATACTCATGCGGCTTGAACAAGCCCACCAGATGGGTGGCAATCTCCCAGATTAGATTGGCTTTTGCTTGTATATTGGTATTTGTCTGCTTTTGCAGTTCGGTCATAGACATAGATTGATTTCTCCATTCTCGTAGCACATTGGGACACCCCGTTTATTATGGCGTGTCGGAAAATCACTTAATTGATCGTATTGTGACTGGTCGGATTTTGACGAATATACTCCATAATGTCCCCAAAGTCCGCATCCAACGCACCACAGATCTTTTCCAGCACACCCATTGCCACAGGTTCGTCTCTGCGGAGTTTGGTCATGGTATTGGGCGCCAACCCGGCGGCTTTTCGCAAATCAGCCTTGCTTATCTTCTTATCTACCAACAACTTCCACAGTCTGTTATAGGATACGGCCATATTGGAAACCTCCTGATAATATTGCAAGTATATAAGGAAATCATATCATAGAATGCGATACTTTTCAAGATACTGTCGCAAGGACGTGCGAT
>ERZ772861.2944-NODE-2944-length-10881-cov-37.995843_pt1 | contig 10881 bp, 26 predicted proteins | sample MGYA00512135_ERZ772861 | MGnify/ENA primary metagenome ERZ772861 (study PRJEB29015, sample SAMEA2737700) | human gut metagenome | biome: human gut; feature: human-associated habitat; material: faeces | place: China | collected 2012 ...
AACATCCTCATCAGACATGGTTTCTGGAATCTCGTCTGGTTCCATATATCGGCATATAAGCTTTCGCATTAAATCAAGCAGGGCGATGTCTGTACCGTTCTCTCCGTATCCGCGCACCCACGTTTTGCCGTCTTTGGCATAGAACAGATTCAGCGACTGTTCCAAATTACCTTGTGGAGTATCTGTCGTAAGTCTCATGTTATTTTCCTTTCTCCGTGCGAACAAAAACCATCAAGCTCCATACCAACGCCAAGTCTACAGCAAATTATGTATTTATTGTCATCTGACATAATGCCACTCGTACAGTTCTCACATCGCACCACCGGGGCCACGTCGGCGGCGGGGGCATCTTTTATTGCTTCCGCAGGGATAATGAGACGGTAATTATTGTCGTATTCTGCGCGCTCCAATAATGTTTCCCGCTCGAAGTATTCAGCCATTGTCAGCCCTCCATTCCCAGTTGCTGCCGTTCATGCAGCGGGAGCAAGGTTCTTTCATTAAATCACTCATCGCATGCTTGCAAATGGGACATCCATCGAGAACGGCGCCGCGCATCACTTCTGTTAAAGTCTCTACCGCAGCGTCCCGCTCCTTGCGCAGTTTCTCTACCTCATCCGCTACCGGCGCGCTGCGTATGATCTTCTTCAGCACACTCTTCGTGCTTGGGGTTATCCTCGGCGCGGCGTCTATAGCCCGCTCTAATGCTTTGGCTTCGTAGTATATCGGCATGGTCAATCCTCCTTCTCAAATTACATATTGTCTCCGTTCATTATCGTGAATTTTTCTTAAAAGGAGATAACCTCGCGCTCTCCTTCCTCCGGGGGAATAATCTTAAATGTCAGTGAAACCTCTTTGCTATCGAGTTTGCAGTTTGATAGGTAGACCTTATGGGTGAAGAACCACGGAATCCCGTGCCACTTAAAATCGGTCACAAGCAAGAAAGGCTCACCCTCGGTTGGAATGTCAGATAGATTCAAAATGGGGAGCTCGCGAGTTTTTACGCATTTAATTTCATAGTTAAGGTTCATCGTCTACCCCCTCGCTCACGCCCGAGTTCGCCCGCATCTCCGCGGCTACGTAGAGCTGGAACATTCGGCGCAGTTCTCCACGCAGAATGTTGTTCTCCGTCTGCTTGCAGGCAAGGTTATGCTTGAGGTTCGCGGCGTTCTCTTCTGCTTCGTCCTCCCTCTTATCGTTCTCTCTTGCCAGTTCTGTCAGATTCTCAAGGGCGGATGCGGCCTCGGTGCACAGCGCGCCGCACGCTTGTTCAGGCATCAGGCACCCGTCGCACTCTCCCCTGCCGCAGACGCGCAGGGCTTCGCTGATTTCTTTGTATGTCATGTCTCTTCTCCATTTCCGAGCATAAGCCGCCCGCTGGAATAGGCTTCGTACAATGTCGTGCCGCTGCGGTCTACCATGTAGGGGAGAAAACACTGCGCAGCATCAACAGTACAACTCTCCATGAGCGCCACCTGAGCAAGTACCCAGTCCCTTACGTTGCGCCACGCCGTGCGCGTGGCCTGCTCCTTGTCCGCTTTGATTTTCTGCCGGGTGAAGGCTTGCATCGTGCCCTCGACCGGGGCAGGGAGCTTGAAACCTATCTTGCCGCACGGCCCCATCATTCCGAATGATACCGCCTGCGGCTCGCTGTTATCGTAGTCAACCATGATCTGAAGTGCTCCCGCTCTCGCAAGAGCAGCCTGTATCTCCCCGAGAGATACAGACGCATCCACGTTGGATGTGTAGTTCTTTATTCCCATCGTGTCAGTTCCTCCTTTAGCGCTTTGAATATCGGGTACGCCTGCTGCGGAACAACAGCGTTGCCTAAGCATTTAAGTCTGTCCACCCGATTGGGAAGCCCATTAACCACTCTACCCACGCCGGGTTCAGCTGCCCAGCAACGTCCGTCCGCAAGCTCCTGTGATTCCCACCGCCCGTGCTGCCCTGACTGTCCGCCGCGCATGGTGTAGTGTATAACCTCACAGCATTCGCCAGCTGACCCACGTGGTGGATATTCCCCGGTGTCTTCGGCTGCGTCAGATGTTCCAGGCTGTTCGCTCCCTTGTTGTCCCTTGCCGTCGGAGTCGGCCATAGCTTTGCTTCTGCGCTCGCATCCTCGTATGCCTGACACATCAGCGGGTTCACCTGCTCCCTCAAATTGCTTGGGCGGCGCCGGTTCTTCCTGCCGCCGTTCGTTGCCTGTCTCTTCATTGCCTCGTAGCTGCGGCAGTCCATGCTGTCCATCGTGTTCGGCGTAGCCCACAAAGAAGACCCGGCTTCTTCTGTGCCAAGCTCCGACAGCCGCAGCTTCATAATTGAACACGACGACGTTATAGCCAGCGCGCTCCAAATCCTTGACCACCTGCCCGGCGGCAATCTTGATGATTCCAGGTACGTTCTCACCGACGACGCAATGCGGGCGCAGCTCTCGGATAACTCGGAGCATCTCAGGCCAGAGGTAACGGTCGTCCCCTTTGCCTTTTTGCTTTCCAGCCACACTGAATGGCTGACATGGGAATCCGCCAGAAATAACGTCAACTGTTCGTAATCCTGTTCGCTCATAAAAGCTCTCCTTTGTCAGGGTTCTGATGTCTCGCCACCGCGGCACATCCGGCCAGTGCTTTTCAAGAACCTTGGTCTGATAGTCCGCCCATTCGCACTGGCCTACGGTGGTGAATCCTGCCCACTCGGCAGCGAGGTCAAGCCCGCCGATGCCGGTGAATAAGGACAGGTGTGTGAGCCGGTCGCTCATACGATCTCGCCCGTCTCCGGGTCTGTGTCGGGCTCGGTGTTCACCTGCTTGTCCACCTCGTTCAGCACCTGCGCCAGCGCGTGTGAAAGGAACAGACCGCGCCCGGAATCGTCGTTCCGGAATCTCATAGGCTCTATGATTGCCGTGACAAACATCCCGGATTTGCCGATCACGTACCCGAAGCTCCGCCCGATTTTATGCCGGACGAACAGTTGCGTCCTATCATCATCTGCAAGCAGTGGCTTTGTGTACGCAGCGTCGAGGAATACTACATCGCCGTCCGCCGTGCTCCATGCGTCTACTGTCCTGCCGTAGTAAAGGAACCTGAGCAGCACGCTCGTAAGCTCTTTGTCTCCCTCTACATATTCGTCGAGCTCGTAGTCTGTAAAGGTTATGTTGCAGACCTTGACTTTCTCTCTGGTCTTTTCGTCGAAGTCAAGGCAGACGCCCACGGTCTCCTCATCCATGAACGGCATACCGAGTGCGGGGAAAGCCGCACCGAGGTCGCCGATCCATTGCGTGCCGCCCACCGGCGTGAGCGTTATTATCCCGCGCGCTTTGCACAGCTTGGCTATGTCTTTAAGCTTCATACTCTTCCTCCATATAGTCTGTAATGATCTTCGCCGCCTGCTCCCAGCCGTAGGCCACGGCAGCGGCGTAGCCCTGCTCGCGCAGGTCGGCAAGCCATGTGTTCTGATTCTTCGTGGTGGTGTTCCCGTGCTGGCGCTTTAGCTCTATGAACAGCCCGTGATAGCCGCCGCGGGCTACCGGCAGGCAGATGTCCGGCACGCCGGACTTCACGCCCTCGGCGCGGAAGCGCCCGGCCTCGGCCTTGCTCCGCTTCCCGCCGTTCGGGATGTGGAACATCAGGTTAAGTTCCGGGTGCCAATAAGTACGCATCTGCGCCCAGGAGAAAAGCGTGGCCTGCTCTACTCCTTCAGTAGGGCAGGGCATCTTCTTCCGGGCGCTCGCTGCTGTCATTGTTGTTTCCATATATCTGTTCCCTCCAGTCGCCCCGGTACTGTGCCCGCGTGTCGCGGCTGCGCGCTGGAGCGCTGCGCTGCCGCTGACGCTGGATCACGTACCGGGGGATGAAACTGTACTGTGCTGCCGCGCGTCCGCAAAATGCGCAGCTGCTGTTGTCTGCTTCGTGGGTCAGTTGGTAATGCTTGGTATCAAATCTCCGGTAGTGATCGGGGCAGAGACTTATGTACTGCCGGGACGCATCCTTTTTCTTGGTGCTCATCCTGTCTGTGTGAATGGCTTACGCCGTGGCTTCTTGCCGGTGCGCGGCTCGTACAGTATACAGTCCGCAGGCTGACGCTTGTCTGGGGGATGCTGCGCCGCGCGGGTGTGGCCGGTCACAAGAGCATAGTCGCAGTTGTACACGCCGTATGCGTTGTTGCTGGTCGCGCGGTACTTGCAGTTCTTATGCTTGCAGGAGCGGAGCTTAAAGCATTCCTGCTCCTGCCCCGCCGCTCTTTCTTCCTCCGGCATGCCTCTTCTCCTCCTCTCTGATCTTATTCTTGAGAGCCTTGACGCCGGCCACAATGCCGTCATACTTGGCGCGCAGCTCCGCGTTCTCCTCGGCCATGTCGGCAAGCGCCTTGCAGAGCCGGTCATTCTCACGGCGCAGGTTGTTGTTCTCGGCCTGAAGCTCTGCGTCCGTCATGGTGTAAATGGGCTTGTTCATCTACGCCTCACTCTCTCGCCATCCGGCATGGTGAAGTACTGCGCGTCCATCACTGCCGGCGCCGGCGCCGGTCTGCCGCGGCGGTGCGCGGCGCGGCTGCGCGGGCGCTCGTCCAGCTCCTGTACATTGGCCGGGTCTGCCCAGCCCTGCTCCTCCGCAAGTTCCTTGATCTTCGCCCACCGCTCGTCGACGATATCCAAGTAGATCATCGCGAGGATCAGAACGCCCACCGATACAAGCAGGCACATCGTCCCTGTGCTCATTGCTCCATCTCCTTATTAAATTTGCCCCATGGCGATACGCAGGGCAGCGTCCGCCTGAACGAGGTTCTTGAGGATTTTCTCATGCTTGGTGCGAAACTCGGATGTAAGCCCGGCGGTCAACTCGAAATCGTGCATAGGGCTTTCAATCTGGCCGACCTGCTCCCACCCGGCTTTCAGATAGTTCTTGGCTCTCCGCTCCTTGAGCGTCCCGGAGCTCTCAACTATCAGTATCCGGTCAGTACCGGGTTCTTTCAGCAGCACGTGCTTATACATTCCGTGTCCTCCTCCAGCGCATCGAGCGCCTCGGGGTGACGGCGGAGGTATGCCCGGAACACCTCCGCCCATAGCGTATCCTGCTGCGCGGCGCGCCGCTGCGGCTCGCTCGGCATGGGTGGAGCAATGACTTCACCCGTTCGGGTCATTACTATCATCTCCCCGCCTCCTGTGCTGCGGGTGCGGGCTGCTGCCCGCACATCATGTCGTACATATCCTTTGCGCCGGTGGCACGGTCAAGCAGGGTGCGGACATATTCATCCGGCAGATTGCTTATCTTCTCGGCCATTTCAAGGCGCATGGCTCTTTTTTCCTGATCGCTCATAATGTTGTTCTCCTTTCGTTGCCTCCCGCTCCCGGAGCTGATATAATGCAGCGGGAAATGGGGTGATTGTTGTGGTAAGTGCTAACGGATATAAACTTTTGAAATACATACAGTCCAGTGTGTTTTTAGAGGATAAGGAAGAGAAGCGGAGCGAGGCGGCGAACACCGAGATCGCTAAGAAGTTCGTCTCTGACCTCGGTCTGGATTCAAGCTTGCTTTCCGATTTGGTGAAATCTGACTGCGTGGTTTATTTTGGTGCCGACAATCGCGGCTGCAGAATCACAGATATCGGAAGATTTGAGATTGAAGCCGTGGAATCCGCAGCTCGTGAAAACCGCCGCGCGGAGACTACCATGGTCATTGCTGTTGTTGCCCTCATTTCCAGCGTTGCCGATATTATCCTCAGGCTCTTTGGCGTCCTCTAAAACCCCAATATGGCGCGGGCGGCGTTTATCAGCAGCGCCGCCCCGGCTGTTATCAGGGCTATGATATTCAGCCGGTGGCACTCTTCGAGGCGTGCCGTCTGTTCAAGCCTGTCCCTCGCCATGCGCTTTTCTGACTCTTTCGCGCGTCTGTTGGCTACCCGATCGTCGACCTTGTTGCATACCACCCAATCTGTGGCCGTGAGCTCCTCAATGTTCGGTTCCCACATTTTGCCTCTTTCGTCAACCAGCGCGGTGCATTCCCCAAATTCGCACGGCTGAGAGTAGCAGCACTTGCACTCGCGCGTTCGAGTATCTAATTCCCCGCATTCACATATCTTTATCCTTGTGGTGAGCCAACAGGTACGCCTCATGGCCTCGCCGTTCTGCTGAATGGCCTTTACTGCTTCTTGTATGTTCATCGCTTTCTCTCCTCTCAGCAAGCAATGACAAGCTTGAACTTGTCACCGACCCGCTCGACGTAGCCGAGCCAGCCATGCTTTGTGTAATTTCTCAGAAAAGTAAAGGCTTCGTGCGCCGTATCAAACAGCTGTTCGCGTCTCATCGTTCCATATCTCCTTTGCTTTCTCTTCATCTACTTTCTTGATGACAAGCAGGCAGTCGCTCAGCTGAGCTTTCATAACGATAGAGGAAAGGGCAATGTCCAGCCGCCGGATCTTCTCGGCGATGCCCTCTATTCTTTCGCTGAGTTCTTCCAATGTTCCAAGCGCATCTTTTCGATTCATTTTCTGCTTCCTTTCGTTGCCTCCCGCTCCCGCGTCTGATATAATGCCGCTGGAAAGGAGGTGATTATTTATGCCTTTTGAGATTCCCGTATCTCCTGCGAATTTGAGCTATGCAGATACTCAGTTTGAAATACTTATGCGGCACATCTTGGAGTTTCAGGCCTCCCTTGACGCTAATCACGATGTCGGCATGGTCAGCGTCAATTCAGGTTCTTCCGATCCCCTGCTCGTTTCTGAGGTGATTCTTGAGCCGCCTGTGCTGCTGGTATTTCGCGGGACAGTGAAAGACAAACCCGCGATGTTGGTGCAGCATATCAATCAGCTCAATGTTCTTATGACTCCCGTAGACAAACCGCCTGAGGAGCCGCATAGAATTATTGGCTTCACCGTCTCCCCGGAATCGTGACCTCCCAAATATCCGTAGGCTTCTGTCCGCGCCAGGCGGCGGCTTTCGCTTCTTCCTGCATTATTATGAAAGTCGCCGCCTGCTGTTCCGGAAGAAGCATAAGAAGCTCCGTTAACCTGCTGAGCTTCTTGCTGATCTGGTCGAGGCGGTCGGTCACGGCATCCAGCTTCTCCCCTAATGCCTGCATCTCGGTCATCGTTCCCCATCTCCTTTTTACGTTGCAGTTGATTTGTTTTTCAACTTGATTAGAATATAAATCAATTCAGTTCGATTGTCAAGCATTATTTTCGAATTGAGTTGAATTTTTTTCTTGACTTTTTTCAATCGCGCCTTTATACTCCTGCTTGAAAGGTGGTGTGCCCAATGAACACCCGTATTAAGGCCGTCCGTAAAACCTTGGGGCTGACCCTTGACAAGTTCGGCGAGCGGCTCGGTATTTCTAATTCCGCTTGTAGTGCACTTGAAACCGGTAAAAATAAGCCCAGTGAGCAGACCATTCGTGCCATCTGCCGTGAGTTCGGCGTTAATGAGATATGGCTGCGCACCGGAGCCGGTGAGATGTTCCGCCCGGAAGAGGAATCCGAGGAGCTTGCCCGTAACCTCAAGCGCCTTATGAACGGCAGGCCTGACAGCCTCGCGCGGCGCGCCGTGCGCGTCCTGCTTCGGTATGAGCCTGACGGTCCCGAATGGCAGGTGCTCGAAAAAATCTATACCGACGTGCTTGCCGAGGCAGAAAAAAAGGAACCCGAATCGTGATGATTCGGGTTCCTTTTTTTGCTGGGTGCCTTGCTATGTAGTCAGCCAGATATAGACCGCGCGCAGGTCGGATGTGGTCGCCTTTCGCAGCAGCTTAATGATCTCTGCTTTCAGAATCTCCCGCTCTTCGTCGTTTTTGGTCAAAGTGCTCAAACTCCTTTCGCGTTTTTCTACGTGTGCCCGGGCTTATAGTTCCTTGCTAAAAAATGGCTTCGGTGTTAACATTATATTCACATCTGTATATTAGCCGATATTGCGTGCTAATGTCCACGTCTGTTTCTGACAAGCCGGGTCATTTTCTGCCAAATCGTGTTTCCCGGTTTTCGGAATCCGAAAATTTTCTGGGAGGATAAGATAAGAAATGACACCTTATCAGCGTTTGCAGCCCTTTTTTGATGCGTACAACAGCAAAATAACCGACGCCCGTAGTGAGCATCACATGTCCCTCAATGATCTGTCCGAGGCGGCGGGGGTGAGCTACTCCGCCATAGCCACGCAGAGCGCCGGAACTGCCTGCAATCCGAAGCTGTTTGAGCAGGCAGCTATTGCCGACCTGTTCGGCCTGTCGCTTGATGAGCTGTGCGGTCTCAGAGAGCCGCAGGACGTCTCCGAGCTGACCGAGCGCATACACCAGCTCGAATTGGAGAACGTCAGGCAGGCCGGGGACATCCGGCGGCTGGAGGAATTGGACGCCGAAAAGGATAAGCGTTTTTCTTCATACCGCCCCATGGTCTATGCTCTTGTGGCCGTCTGTGTACTGCTGGTGTGCGCCCTCATCGCCTATATGATCTTCGACGCATCCGTAAAAGACGCGGGATTGTTCCAAAGCACCGGCACAAGCATCTTTGTTGTGGCGCTCGCGCCGCTCATCCTGGCTACGCTTGTTGTGGTCGGTATCGCCGTTCGCTCCGATGTTGCCATGTGGCAGGAAAAGAAATAATCTCCGCGCCGCAAGTTTCTGTTGACAAATATAATTATATTTGTTATAATAACATTGTCAGGAGGGATACAGTTGAAGAGCTACTCAGCAAGAGAAGTCATCACGGCTCTGATCGTTGATGGTTGGTATGAAGTGAACATAGTCGGAAGTCATCATCAGTTCAAGCATCCGACGAAACCCGGCCGTGTGACAGTCAAAAGCCCTTGCAAGGACATCCCACGCAAGACATTGGACAGCATAGAGAGACAGTCGGGGCTCAAATTCAGGTGAGCCCCCCCGCTCTCCCTTATCGAAAGGAGTTTTTTGAATGAAGAAAAAACCGGATCGTTATATTTATCCTGCCGTGTTCTCATATGAGCCCGGCGAAGAGATTTCCGTCATGTTTCCTGATCTGGATGTGGCCACCAGCGGCGTTGATGATGATGACGCCCTGCTCTCCGCGCGTGAGCTGCTTGGTATTACCCTCTTTGGCCTTGAGGAGGACGGGGAGGACATTCCCGCTCCGTCGCGTCTTAATGCCGTTCAACTCAGCGAGAATGAGCGCGCGGTGCTGGTGGATGTGTATATGCCCTCCATCCGTCAGGCGCGTGTCAACCGCTCAGTCAACCGCACTGTCACGCTCCCCGCATGGCTCAACGCTGCCGCGCTGGAGCATAATATGAACTTCTCGCAGGTGCTTCAGGACGCGCTCAAGCAGCAGCTCGGCCTTTGATAAAGAAAAAGCCCCCGGCTATATGCCGAGGGCTTTGAAAGAGGGTATCATATGAAGTTAACACACGGGGCTTATATCCTTGCCCGGTTCTCTACTGACCGGCAGGAGGCCGACAGCATCGAAGTGCAGGTCAGCAAATGCCGAGAGTGGTGCGAGCGTCAGCGGCTCCCTGTGCTGGATGTGTTCGCTGATGAAGCTGTCAGCGGCATGAAAGAGACCCGCCCGCAGTTTGACCGCATGATGCGGCTGCTCTCAGAGGGCGGCGCGGATACCGTCGTGATCTACGATCAAAGTCGTATGTTCCGCAAAATGACCGCGTGGTTCACGCTGCGCGAGCGTCTGGAGCGTCTTGGCGTCCGGGTGGTATCTGTGACTCAGCCGATGATTGGCGGCGATCTGCGCGACCCTGCGACGTTCATGTCAGAGGGCGGCATGGCGCTTATGAATCAGATGTGGGTATTGCAGACCCGGCAAAAGGTCTGCGAGAAAATGCGCTGGATGGCCGAGCAGGGGAAGTATACCGGCGGCGTGCCCCCGCTCGGGTATGTCGTCATCGACGGCAGGATCGAGGTCTGCGAGCCTGAGGCCGAGACGGTGCGCATCATCTTCGGGGACTATGCCGCCGGGCGGTCTTATCGGGAGATCATCCAGCGGCTCAACGCCGAGGGACGGCGCACGAAGTCGGGCGGCACGTTCGGGTCTAACAGTCTGCATGACCTGCTGAAGAACGAGAAGTATATCGGTGTGCTGACCTATGGACGGACGCAGAAGCGCCCGGACGGCAGCCGCAACAGTCATGCCGTCGCGTCTACGGTGATGCGCATGGAGGACATGATACCGGCCATTGTCGACCGGGAAACTTGGGACACAGTACAGGAGAAGCTTATGGCAAACAAACGCAAGCAGGCGGGGCGGCCTGTGAGAGTCAGGGAGTACCCGCTCAAGGGAAAAGTGTTCTGCGGCGAGTGCAAGGCCTCAATGTCCGTGACATGCTCGCAGGGTGGGTATTATTACTATGCCTGCTCTGAGAAAAAGCGAAAGAAGACCTGTGACAATATGCCTATCAAGGTTGACGATCTCGAGCGCATGATTGCCGAGGCTATCAAAAATATGCTCGGGAACCCCGAGAATGTCGACGGGCTTATCTGTATCCTGCGCGAGGAGCGCGGGAAGATTCAGGAGCAGACGGCTATGCGCATGAAAGCCCTATTTGACCGGCAGGCCGAGATAAAGAAGCAGCTCGACGCCGCCATGAGTGCGGTGCTTGCCGGTATGCACAGTCAGTCCCTGATAGACACGGTTCACGCGCTGGAGGCCGAGCAGGCGCAGAACGACCGCGAAATGACAACGCTGCATAATCAGGCGCAGGGCACGACGATTCCCGAGGACAGGCTCCGTGAGCTTCTCAAGGTCGCCGCGAACGATATTCCCGCTCTTCTGAGCGTAGTTGTCCGGGTAGAGGTCGGCAAGGACAGAATAAGGGTCTGGACGCTGCTGGATGCAAAACCGGACGGAACATTTGACTTTAATACAGATTGGGACGACCCCGAAATAGGATTGATAATAATTCCGGGTGTCGCTCCACCGGTACCA
>ERZ772861.2946-NODE-2946-length-10871-cov-2.611409_pt1 | contig 10871 bp, 10 predicted proteins | sample MGYA00512135_ERZ772861 | MGnify/ENA primary metagenome ERZ772861 (study PRJEB29015, sample SAMEA2737700) | human gut metagenome | biome: human gut; feature: human-associated habitat; material: faeces | place: China | collected 2012 ...
CCTCGAGTGGCGCGTTTCTCGCAGTCTCTTCCCGGTGTTCTGAATAGAACCCTATTTGGCATGGGATCGAAGAGCCACAACCGGAAACTGGATCATGAAGCGAAGGGTATGTTGAGTGTCTTTCTCTGTACCAACTAGAGCTCCTAAACGTATTCGTTGATCCGTTATCAAAGGTGCGTGTCTGTCTCTGATTTCATTCGATAGGCCGAGTTAAAGTACATCCAGGAACGACACGTCTTTTTAGCAGAGGAAATTGGAGTGGAATACGCAAGAAACTGGTGTGGGCGTGATGTGTAGCCGATTCGAGATGGGATCTTTGTAATGAGTCCAAATGAAGCCACTCTTGTAATCGATCATAAGTCCTACTCCTCCTTGTTCAAGAAACACATCAAGTCGCCAACACTCCGTCAACCGTGACCGTGAAGACGGTCCTTCGGCAGCCAGTGATCGGAGAAAACAGGATGTAAAAGTCCCGCAGCTGGTTCGAGGGAATCCCCTTCTCATTGTCGCCGCACACCGTGGTGAACTCGTCCAGGTCCGCAATGGACGGTGCAGGGTACGTCTCGTTTCTCCGGCAAAGCATGTAGCGGTGGTGTGTGAACTGAGTGATGGTCGGACCGAGCGAGGGAACCACCGCATTTCCCGCTCGCTTGGAAAGGAACTCGGTTTTGTTCCCATAGAAAGATGTGATTTGGTTTGTGATAACGAAGGTTAGATCGAGGGTCTGGCAGTATGTGTTCATTCGCATGTACAACCCGCGGAAAACCTCGGCGCGTCGCAGATAGTCCTAGTCGTTACGCTGCGGGAAAGTGCTCACAAGGGACGTCTCTCCGCGGAAGAGGGACGCGATGGAGTCGATGATGACCAGCTTGATGTCTCCAACGCCCGGAGATTGCAGGCGATTATCGAGACTGTTCTGAAAGGTGATACGAAGAATAGAGAGGCACGATCAGCGATTGAAGCGCTTCAAATGTGCGCACAGATTCCACGTAGATGTTCTCCGTGATGCTGTTCACTGAATACGCAGGGTGCTTCTTCTACAAATGGATCGATCGAGTGGATGCTACGCAGAAGTAGGTCGACATTTCCACCAGTCGCGAGTACGGAAAGGAGGATTCCGTCTCGATATACAGCACCTTCCCGTTCACTCCACGCTCACTGCAAGGAAGAATGGCCTACGCATTTGCAATCAAAACAACACACTACGTTAATGGCAAGCTGAATGGCCAACTGGGTTTTACCGGCAGACGCTTCTCCCACAATCTAGCCCCTTACTCCTTTCCAGCAATCGTTCTTCGCTAATCCCGTGGAGCGGAATCCCGCCCTTCAGGCAAATGTCAATGGAGGAACATCCGGTTGTGACAAACGCCTTCCGTTGTTGCTCATACAGCTGCGACGCGGTTTGCACCTGCGCCAGGATGGACGACATAGAAGGAACAGGATTATGAGCGCCTGCAGAACAAACACACCCATTTTACAGTTTACACGAATAAAACGACAACACCTCGTTCACCTTCTCCCACAGGCTCGCATTGACAGTGATCGTCCGGAGCATGTACGCAATCCTCACCTGTGTGTCTGGATTCGCACGAACTTTCGTCGAGATCATGCCGAATTTGACCAAACTCAGGATTCCCTCCCAAATCGCCGATTCGCTTGCCGCCGCGTACTGCAACATTAGCAGTAGCAGGGTTAGCCTGTCCTTGTCGAGTTCCATAATCTGCGCAATCGTCTCCTCCCTTTCCATGTCAAAGAAGCGCATCGTGTCCACGCCCCTCATCATCGCGCAGAACGCACGCTTCACTGAGCTGACTTCATCCTCCACCTTTTCCTCCGCTGCAATCGTCACGATGGAGTGCAGCGTCTGTCCGCCTTCCTGTGTCGTCGCGAAGGGGTAGAAACGCCCGCACAGGGACGTGGTTGGCACAGCGACAGCTTCGCCCCGAATTCGGCCCTCCACACTCTTCAGCAACTCTTTTCTCTCCGCGTCTGTGCAGTGGGATCCCCCGAATTGCAAGTAGTGGAGCACCTCCTCCTTCTCCATCCGCGCCTTCTGCTCCGCGTGCTCCAAAAACACCAGCGCGAAGCACTCCAGCGCCCACTCCCTCTCCGCGGGCACGCCGCCCTCCAGCTCCATCACGCGCAGCGCCTGCAGGAGGACGCGCTCCACCAGCGCGTGGGTGGTGGTCGTGTAGTACAGGTTGAAGGGGTCGTGGCGAGCGGCCACCGTCAGCACCGTGAACAGCGTGTGTCGCGCGAACAGCTCGTATTCCGCCGTGGCGGTAGGTGCGGCGAGGAACAGCGTGGCGAGCAGCTCGCTAGAGTGAAGAGGAGCAAGCAGTCAAACGCGAAGAGGTGCCGGTTGCCGTGGAACTGCAGCAGGTCCTCCTGGAAGAGGGAGAGGAAGCTCAGAGGCGTCAGGCTGCGCAGCGCCGGCCCGGAGATGCCCGCCACGGGGAAGGACAGCGTCAGCACCAGCCGCACCAGCGCCTCGTTCGGCTTCGTCTGCGTCTCAGTCCATCTTCTCGATCTCACCTCCACGATCTCCGCGCCCGCGTAGCAGGGCCGCTTCGCCGCATTCTCCTCGGCAGTGTCGCGCGCAGCGCTATGCCGCTTGTGCTCGCCGCTCACCTTGAGGTTTTGGAGAAACACCTCGATCGGCGACACGCCCTTCGCCTCCTCCTCCGCCGCCAGTGGCGCGTAGATGGCTCGTGAGGGCTCCAGCGCCTGCTTCACCACATCGCCCATGGCGCTCGCGTCAATCGCCTCCACCACCAGCGCGCTCACGAGGTTCTCGCGCAGCTGCGCCGCCACCCACGCCTCCACCTCTGCGCCGCCGAACGCGGCGGGGAATGTAGCGCCAAGGCCGCAGAGCGCGCGCCAGAAGGCGAGAGAGAGGTTGGACTTCGCGAGGTGGCGCAGCACCTTCTTCAACGCCTTCAGCAGTTCGTCCTGCTGCTCCGGCGTCAGCGTCGCCGCGAGCGTCTGGAGCGAGGCCGTCACGTCCGCGTAGTCACTCCCTCTCTGATCCTTCTCTTTCCCTGGATGTGTTGATTGTGCTGTCTTCTTTAACTGAGCCGTATTCATTGACTGTGTTGTCTTCGTTGATTGTGTTGACTGAGAAGACTCAACACCCTTCGAGGACGATGCAGAACCAGCGGCTGGGACGGGGATTCCCGAGGGGAGGACGTCTCGCAGCACGTCCAGCAGCGCGGGCAGCTGGCTCTGGGGCACGGTGAAGGAGCCGAAGAGTCGCTCCAGCAGGTCGGCGACGACGGCCGGTCGCTGGGCCAGCAGCTGGCGGACGCTGGCGACGAGCGAGGTGACTGTCTCCGCGTTGCGGCAGCTGTCGTTGCAGCGAGCGAGAACGAGGTAGATGAGAGCGCTTTGGAGCTGTGCGGGCTGGGAGACGTCCTGCGTGTGAGGAGGAGGAGGGGGGGTGACGAGGTGTTGGATGGAGGTGAGAAGAATGGGCGTGATGGAGGCGTTGTTGAGGTGGATGTAGTACTCGATCACGCGCGAGAAGTCCACGGCCTTCATGTAGCTGACTAGCCGTGAGGGAACACAGAAGCAAGCACAGAGGTCGCAGTAGGCGCAGATGTTGCTGATGATGGCGGCGTAGTCCTCGGTCAGCTGCGCGTGACACCCTCACTCCACTCCTACGAACAGACTGCGGTCCTTGTTGTTGCGGCGCAGCACGAACAGAAGCACCTTTTGCAGCTACGCGTGAGCCAGCCAGCTGACGCCCACTAGCGAGCTCGTGTTGGAGGGGTACAGCAGCTCCTTCGGGAAAATGCACGTCAGCAGAGACTACGCCTCACGCCGCGCCGCCACGCCCACCATCAGAAACACGAACCGCGTCTTCCCCGCGCTCTTGAAGAAGTCCCCGCGGCCACTGCTCTTGATCAGGTCGCTCACGGCGTAGGCTAGCTCCACCACGCTCATGTCGCCGCCGATGTGGCCGGCCTTTGCCGCCCGCACCAGCTCCAGTATGTGCCGCCGCAGCAGGATGCTCCGCTGCTCCAGCGCCGCTTTTTCCTCTTGTGTCAGCATGGTCATTCACCTCTCAGGTAAGCCTTTACCTGCTCCTCGATGGGGTCGTACAGGTCGCAGCGGATCCCCATATACCGGCAGGCTTCATACAGCACCGGCACCACGTCCTTGTGGATGCCCACGCAGTGGTGGATATAGGGGCCCTTGACGATCTTTTCCTCCAGCCGGGGCCAGTTGTCTACCTCCACCCACATGTAGGTGCCCTTGGTAGCGGGACCGTCCACGCCCCGTGCGTTGCCCAGCAGCAGGGAGTATTCGCCGTTGTCGCCGTCGAAGCGGCAGATGGTCAGCTTGCCCTTTTTCGCCCGTGCTGCCACGGCGCCGGGATAACTGAATGCCAGCGGATAGCAGATGCTGGGCTTCTCGTCGGCCACGGAGATGGGCCAAGGGCCGCAGTGCTGCAAAAGCTCGGCGTTGTCGTTTTCGGGATGGCGCACCGTCCAGTCCGCAAAGAAGCTGCGGGTGTCGTCCAGACAGGCGGCCTCTGCCAGCAGGGCCGTAATGGCGCCGTGGATGTCCGTCTCACACACCACGGGGAAGCCCTCCTCGTTCAGCAGGGAGTTGGCGGCACAGGGCATGACACCCAGCTCCGTCTGCAGGGCGTTCCAGCACTGGATGGCCGCGGCGCTGCAGCCGTAGCGGTCTGCCAGACGCCGGATGGCCACCTTCATGGCGGCGATGGTACGCAGCTCCTCCTCGGTGACGCAGATGTTCATATGGGCATGGCAGTAGTCCACCACCTGCTGAACGTCATCACCGTCGGCCAGCGCACGCTGTACCTCCTGCTTCAGCTCCGGCAGGGGAATGGGGGCCAGCTGGATATGGAAGCGCTCCAGCAGCTCACCCTCGTTGCACATGGTAGACCAGAAGTCAAAGGGCCGCGGCCCGATCTGCAGAATGCGGATGTTCCGGAAGGTGCGCACCACATTGCATACCGCCAGAAACGCCATCAGTCCCTGCTCAAAGGCGGGGTCCTCCAGCCGGCAGTTGCTCAGATAGGAGAACGGCACACCGAAGCGGCGCAGTACCTTACCGGTAGCGAACAGACCGCACTGACTGTCCCGCAGGCGAACACCATTTTCATCGGGGCACTCATCCCGCGGGCCCCACAGCAGCACCGGCACGTTCAGCTCCTTGGCAAGCCGGGCGCAGACGTACTCTGTGCCGAAATTGCAGTGGGCGATGAGCAGACCGTCCACGTGGGCCTCGCGGAAGCGGCGGCTCACCGCCGCCCGATCCGCCTCATCGTAGAAAAGGCCCTCCGGATTGATGCCTGTTACGTCCACAAAGCGGACGCCCAGCTGCTCCAGCCGCTTCCGCGTCAGGTCCGCATACTCCACTGCCGCCGGCGCGGAAAAAATGTTTCGCCGCGTCGGCACAAAACCCAAGGTCACTTGCTTCATGGGTATCTCCTCTCTCACTTGGATAAATTAAAAAGATTTTAATGAATTTTTCTGAATATTTTTGACAAAAGGATGCCGCAGGTAGTATAATCCTAATACCATGAACAAATGAGGTACACGATATGAGTATCACAGCGAAAGAACTGGCCCAGCGGCTGCACCTGTCCGCTGCCACCGTGTCCATGGTCCTGAACCGCAAGCCCGGTATCAGCGATGAGACACGGGATCTCGTCCTCAGTGAGGCGAAGCGCTGCGGCTACGACTTTTCCAAGATCAAGACCCCGCCGCCGGGTACTGTGTATCTGGTGGTCTACAAGAAGCACGGCGAGGTGGTGGGCGACACGCCCTTCTTCTTCCAGGTCATCGAGGGCATCGAGACCACCTGCCGCGATGCCGGCTACCGGCTACAGCTGTTCTACTTCAACGAGGTAGCCCCCGCCGCCGAGCAGATCGAGCTCATCAACAACAGCGGGTGCAGCGGCGTGATCCTGCTGGGCACGGAGATGTTTCTGGAGGACTATCGCCCATTCCAGAGCCTCCACGTCCCGCTGGTGGTACTGGACAGCTACTACGATGAACTGCCGTTCACTACGGTACTCATCAACAACGCTCGCGGCGCGTTCCTGGCCACCGACTATCTGGTGTCCGAGGGACACCGCAACATCGGCTATCTCCAGTCCGCCCGGGCCATCAGCAACTTCGAGGAACGGGCCGACGGCTTCTTCCGTGCCCTGCGCCAGAATGAGATCAAGAAGAACATGTCCTACGTATTCCGTGTCACGCCGGTGCAGGGTGTGGCCTATCGGGAGTTCTCCCGCATACTGGATACGCACCCCGCGCTGCCCACCGGCTTCTTCGCCGACAACGACATTATCGCGCTGGACTGCATCCGCGCCCTGAAGGAGCACGGCTATCGCATCCCCGACGATGTGTCCGTGGTGGGCTTCGACGATATCCCCTCCTGCCAGCTGCTGGAGCCGCCTATGACCACCACCTGCGTGCCCAAGAGCTTTCTGGGCGCACAGGCCATGCATCAGCTGCTGCGGCTGTTCGCCGACCCCATCCTGCCGCCGGTGAAGGTGGAGATATCCACCGAGCTGGTGAAGCGTTCCACCGTGCGGCGTCTCAGCTGAGACCGCCGCAGCAGATGGCCAGCTTGGCAAAGAAGTCCTCCAGCGTCTGCCGCGCGTCCACATGGTGGTACACGCGGACCGGCCGGACATCGCCGCCCGCCAGATACCGCATGCTGCCCGCCTCCGCTCTGGGGGCGGGTATCATGTTGTAGCTGATCTTTTCCTCCTCCTCCAGCAGGACGGAGATGGCCGCGTTGTCTCCCAGACCCCACGTCTCACCATGGGGCCAGATGGCCTCGCAGCCCATTTTACGGTTGTAGGCATCGATGTGGTCAAAAAGGTACCGGCCCGCCGCACCGCAGGGCCGCACCTTGTACTGCAGCTCCGCCAGCGTCACCGCCAGCTGCTTGTAGGTGCTCTTGGGGATCTGCCACAGGGGCATCTCCGACTGGAACAGCACATTGGCGCCGTTGATGTCGTTCCACAGATTGAATTCGTCGCCGCCCTCGGGATAGTCGCCGCCGCCCACCCAGACGGCCGTCATGCGGCCGCAGATGCGGGGCTCCATGAGAATGGCGCTGGCCAGATCGGTAACGGCGCCCTGCAGCAGGATAAACAGCGGACGGGGATCGTCCCGCATGGCCTCGTCAATGATAGCCCGTGCGCCATCCGAGGGCACCGGCTCCGTCTCCGACGGCAGCGCGTGTCCCGCGCCGCAGGTGGTGCGGGACTGATAGGACTCGTGGCCCGTTACCGCCAGAAAGTGCAGCAGCTCGTCATAGCTGGCCTGCGCCGTGGTGCCCTTGGGGAAGTCCTGGGGATAGGCGTCAAAGTGCCCGGCGATGAGCCGCTCCACCGATAGGGAGGGCGTCAGCAGCGCGTGGAGCACGGCGAAGGGGTCGTCCGCTTCATTGAGAAAATCCGTGTGGACGATGACCCGCTTCTGCTTCTGCGGAGGTACTTCAAAAAAATATTTCTTCATCATGACTCACCCTTTCACGGCTCCCGCCATGCCTTCCACAAAGTAGCGCTGGAAAATGAGATATACCGCCAGCATGGGCAGCACGCAGATCAGCACGCCGGCGCACAGATAGCCGTAGTCCGTGCCGTGCTCGCCCACAAAGGTCATCAGACCCGCCGGCACGCTTTTCAGGCTGTTGTCCGTGATGAGCAGACTGCCCAGCAGGTACTCGTTCCATGTGGCCAGCGTATCCGTGATGACCAGCGTGGCGATGGCCGGCTTGGAGGCCGGCAGGATAATGTGCCAGAACACCTGCCACTTGCTGCATCCGTCCACGATGGCCGCCTCGTCCAGCTCCCTGGGGATGCCCCGCATAAAGCCGCGCAGGATCAGGATGCCGGTGGGGATGCCAAAGCCCAGATAGGCGAAGATCAGACCGGCGTAGGTGTTGACGAGCCCCAGCCGGTTGTACACCACGTTCAGGGGGATCAGTGCCACCTGCATGGGCAGCATCATGCCCAGCAGGAACACGATGAAAATGGCCAGCGGCCGCCTGATCTTCAGCCGTGTCAGGGCGTAGGCCGCCAGAGCCTCCACGAAAATGCCCAGCGGCACCTTGATGAGACAGATCATCAGGTCGTTGCGCATGTAGTGGAACAGATTTCCCTTGGTGAAGGCGTTTTTGAAATTCTCCCAGTGCAGCGTCTCCGGCAGCTGGAAAAGACTGAGGTTGGAGAAGAAGTCCTGCTTGGACTTCAACGACGTGGCCACGATGGAGATCATGGGCGACAGCCAGATCACCGCCAGCACGATCAGGACCACATACAGCACGACTCGCTTTATCGTATGGCGCATGCTCAGTCCTCCTTTGTGGTGGCGATAATGTACGGTACCACGATGACCATCATCATCAGCACCATCACAATGGAGATGGCGGCGCCGTAACCCAGATTGTTATAGCGGAATGTCTGCGTGTACATATAGGTGGACAGCACCTGCGTAGCGTTGTTGGGACCGCCGTTGGTCAGGCCCTGCACGATGTCATATACATGAACAGCATTGATCACGAGAGTTGCGATCACAATGACGAATGTCTCTTTTATCATGGGAAGCGTCACGTAGAAGAACTTCTGCGCCGGCGTGGCGCCATCCACCAGCGCCGCGTCGTACAGCTCGCTGGGCACCGCCTGCAGGCCGGCCAGGAAGAAGATCATGGGCTCGCCCACCATCTGCCACAGGGCCGCTGCGAACAGGGCCAGCAGGCTGGTCTTGGGGTTGGAGAGCCACGTCTGGGCGTAGTCGATGCCCAGCGCCTCCATCAGGGAGTTGATGAAGCCAAAGTCGGCGTTGTACATCCAGCGCCAGATGATGGCCACCGCAATGGGCGCCACCACGCAGGGGAAGTAGAACACGCCGCGGAAAAACGTTCTGCCGCGGAATTTTTTGACCAGCACCAGCGCAAACGCCAGAGCCAGCGCGGTGGCCACCACCACCGACAGCAATATCCAGACCAGATTGTTCCGGAAGGCCGTCTTGAACACATCGTCCTCGGTGAACAGGCGGATATAGTTGGCAATGCCCACCGGCTCCATGGCCTTCACGCCGTTCCACTTGTGGAAGCTGATGTAGATAGAATAGATCAGGGGGATGACAATAACGGACAGATAGATGATAGCGGCGGGTGCCAGAAAGGCGTAATTTCCCGCCTGTTTTCGTCGGGCTGCTTTGATTTGTTCTTTACTCATGATAGTCCCTCCCGGTGAAGGGCCGGACATCCGCGGAGACGCTCCGCAGAGGCCCGGCCCTTTCATCAGTTATGTTCAGGATGCCTGATAGGCCTCGATGGAGGCCTGAATGGCCGCGGCGCCTTCCGCCGGCGTCATCTCGTTGTTGGCGATGGCGGACTGCGCGTTGAACAGCGTGTCGATCACTTCGGAAGGCAGGGCCTCGTCGGTGACGGTGAAGGAACCCACCTCATCGCTGACAGCGAAGATGCCGTCGATGTGGACCTGATCCGCGGGAGCCTTGGAGCCCTGCACGGGCAGCGGCATATTGTAGCCGGAGCTGTGCTCGTTCACGAACTCATCGCCCATGTAGAAGTCCAGGAACTCCATGACGGCCTTCAGCTCTGCCTCGGAGATGTTCTTGTCGAACTGGAACATCTCCACGAAGGAGGACAGACGCGCTTCGGGGAATGCAAAGGTGCCGAAGTCGTCCATGTTCATGCCGTCGTCGATGATGTAGCTGTCGAACCACTGACCGTCAATGTCCATGGCGGCCTTGCCGCTGAACACGGAGTAGCGGGTGGTGTCGGGATCGGCGGTCAGGAAGCCCTCGGGGAAGTAGCCCTTCTGACTCCACTCCTGATACTTGGTAAGGGCCTGGATGACCTCGGGGCAATCCCAGCTGGCCTGCATGGCGTTGAGCTGGTCATGCAGCTCTGCACCGGCGTAGTACTCCACCAGCAGCTCCACCAGACGCATGGTGTGCCAGCCGTACAGGGCGGCGGTGGAGATGGGGGTCACGCCGTTGGCCACCAGCTTGTCGCAGGCGGCTTCAAACTCCTCGAACGTGGTGGGGATCTCGATGCCGTTCTGCTCAAAGATCGGCTTGCTATACCACATGGAGATGACGTTATAGCTGTTGGGATAGCCGAACAGCTTGCCGTCGTAGCGGCAGAGGTTCAGGGCGGAGCTGGTAAAATGGCTGTCCCAGCCGTTGGCTGCGGCGTAGTCGGTCAGGTCGTAGCACAGGTCGTTGTCCACAAAGTACCCGCCGATGGAGCCGCCGTAGGTGCGCCAGCAGGTGGGCATGGTGTCAGAGGACGCCGCCACCTTCAGGGCATCCTTCAGGCCGTCGGTGCTCTGGAAGCTGGCCACCACCTCAATGTCATCATGCGCGGCGTTGAACTGGGCCACAGCCTCCTCCTTCACAGCCATAGCATCGCTGGAAAACCAGACGGTGATCTTCACCTTCTCGTTCTCCCCGTCAGAGGCGGCCGGCTTCTGACCACAGGCTGCCAGTGACAGCAGCATGACGGCCGCCATGACCGCTGCAAGGAACTTCTTCATCTTGATTTCCTCCAATTTTGTATTCGGGTCTCCCCGTCAGTGCTATTTTAACAAAACATGCAGCTTGGTTCAATCATAATTTACTTAATTTTTACTAAATTTTGAACGAGTACAAAAATATACGCGATTCCCACCCTCTCGCACCCGCCGTCCCCACAAACGCTTTCCCTGACGCATGATCCCGCTGCAGCATCTGCATCATTGAGGGTGGTACCGATCTGCTGCTCTGCGCCCTCTGCTACGCCGTGCAGATCCTCTTCATCGACCACTTCGGGGCAAAGGTGGACGGCGTGGAGCTCTCCTGTCTCCA
>ERZ772861.2951-NODE-2951-length-10862-cov-2.459887_pt1 | contig 10862 bp, 6 predicted proteins | sample MGYA00512135_ERZ772861 | MGnify/ENA primary metagenome ERZ772861 (study PRJEB29015, sample SAMEA2737700) | human gut metagenome | biome: human gut; feature: human-associated habitat; material: faeces | place: China | collected 2012 ...
AAGTACTCAATCATGCTGATTTGTCCTCCGGTCAAGGCCTGTTTGAGTAAGGCAAGATCTTGTTGCGACCGGAAAGTCCTCGTGTACTCCTCCATAGAAGCATGAAGCGTTTTGGCTTCCCGGTAAAGCTGTGCCAGTTCGGATTCTACCTGCAAGGCGGCATTATCCCTTTGCAGATCTATGTTCAGAGCCTGTGCTTTGGCAATCTTCACCTTGTTCCGGTTTTCAAAAAGAGGGAAAGAGAATCCCACCACTAGGCCGTTGAAAGGAGTACCCGATTCCGTGTTCCGGCGGTAGCCCAGCTCCAGTTTCGGCAACCATTGCGACTTGTTGACAGCAATTTGTTTGCGGGCGACGAGGCTCTCGTTGCCAAGCGCCATCAACGTGCGGTCTGCCGATAACACCTCCGATTTCAGTATCTGATAATCAGTCGGGAAAGGCACGGCCGGGTATTGGCTCTCCTCGAAAACAACTGGAAGATTTCCGTTCAACGTACTCAATTCCTGCAATTTATTGCGCAGCGCCGTTTCGTTCAGAGACACTTCCGTCTTGACATTCAGCAACTCCAGATTGATCTTGTTCGTTTCGAGCGCATTGGCATCTCCTGTCTGCAGGCGTTTGGCGTACATTTTAGCAAGTTCTTCCGCATTGCGCAGGCGTTCTTCTAAAATCTGCTTCTGCTGGCGAAGCATAATGATGTCCAGGCAAAGCTCCTTTGCCTGCAATAGCTTCTCCTGCCGGAAGACATCCGCCTGGCTGTCGTAAGCTCCGATTTTCAGACGGTTCAGCTTGTTGCGCGTGGCGTATAAGCTGGGGAAGTCGAAGCTCTGCGAAACCACCAGCTCACCGATTGTTTCACTTTTATCTTTCGAGCCCCAGAGGTGTGCATAGGAAAGCGTAGGATCGGGCAGATTGTTGTCCGTTCTAGCCTCCAGTTTTTGCGACTGAATCAGCTGCTTGTTAGCCTGCAGCTCCTTGTTGTTCGTTTCGATATTTCTCAAAACCTGCTCAATGCTGTTCTGGGCTTGCGCACTGCCTGCGGTCAGGAGCAGAAGTGCTGCGCCGATAGTTATGATTTGTTTCATTTTCATCTTCTTTATTGGTTGTAAATTGCAATTACAGACTTGCTGAAGCCTTCTTGCGGTGCATCATCAGATAAACAATCGGGACGATGAATCCGTTCAGGAAAGTAGAAGTTAACAAGCCTCCCAGAATCACTTTTGCCATCGGACTCTGAATCTCGTTGCCCGGAAGATCACCTCCCAGAGCCAGAGGAATCAATGCCAGAGCAGAAGACAAAGCCGTCATCAGGATCGGGTTCAGACGGTCGAGCGAGCCTTGCATCACGCTGTCGTACACGTTCAGCCCCTCCACTTGTTGGAGATGATTGTAATGGCTGATGAGCAGCATACCGTTACGGGTAGCAATTCCGAACAGAGAGATGAATCCGATGATAGCGGGTATGCTAACTTCCCCCGTTGTAAGTACCAATGCGAAAACGCCACCGATCAACGCGAGCGGCAGGTTCAGCAGGATAACTCCCGACTCCTTGACGCTGCGGAACTCGTGGTAAAGCAACAGGAAAATAATGACAATACTCATGAAAGATGTCAGCGCCAATACACGGCTGGCAGCCTGTTCGCTTTCGAACTGTCCGCCGTATTCGATGTGGTAGCCTTCGGGCAATTGCACGGATGCGTCGATCTGCTTCCGGATGTCGTTTACCACACTGCGCAAGTCGCGGTCGGCAACGTTGGCGGAAATCACGATTTTCCGTTTCACGTTCTCACGGTTGATGGTGTTAGGCCCCATAGCCGATGTCACTTCCGCCACATAGCTTAGGGGGACTTTGCGTCCGTCGTTCGTGTCCACCATCAAGTTGCGGATTTTCTCCATCTCGTCACGGGCGTCGTTCTTCACCTTCACAATCAGGTCGAAACTCTTGCCTTGTTCGTACACCTGCGAGATCACTTTTCCCGCCAGAGCGACATTCACGTACTCGGAAAACTCCGGCAGTGTGATTCCGAACTTGGCCAGCATTTCGCGTTTGGGCTGTATTTTTAACTGCGGACGTTCGATTTGTTGTTCCACATTCAGGTCGGCGATGCCGGGAATTGCGCCGATCGCCTCTTTGATCTGATTGCCGATGGAAAACATCTTGTTCAGGTCGTCGCCGAATAGCTTGATGGCAATATTTGCTTTCGTACCGGACAACATGGCGTCAATCCGGTGGCTGATCGGCTGTCCGATTTCAATGTTTGCTCCTGTAATTGTGCCCAGCTTTTCACGTACATCCGCCACCAGTTCGCTGCGCGAGCGGTCGCCCAGTTCAAACGGAGCCTCAATTTCGGACACGTTCACACCCAATGCGTGCTCATCCAGTTCGGCACGTCCCGTTTTGCGGGCAACGGTTTGTATCTCCGGAATGGTCAGCAGCAACTCTTCCGCGCGCTGTCCCATTTTGTTGCTCTCTTCCAGCGAGATACCCGGCAGAGAACTGATATTGATTGTGAACGAACCTTCGTTGAAAGAAGGGAGGAAGCTACGTCCCAGCGTGAAGAACACACCGAGCGCCACGATGAAGAGAGCGATAGTTCCACCCAGTGTCACCCGTTTGTGCGCCAGCACCCAAGACAGTGCCTTTTCATAAATCCCTTTCATCCAACGGGCTACGAAAGACTCTTTCAGTTCCTTGTTCGTCTTGTTGCTTCCCAACAGATAAGAGCAGAGCACCGGAGTCAGTGTCAATGCTACCACCGTCGAGGCGAATAACGCCACGATGAAAGCAATACCCAGTGGGACCAGCATTCGACCTTCCATGCCACTCAGGAAAAATAAGGGAACGAAACTGACTACAATAATTAAAGTTGAGTTCAAAATCGGCATACGAACCTCCTTCGAGGCGTTGAACACCACTTCGAGCGTGCTCAATCTTTCCGCTTCCGCTTTCAGCCGGTTTTCACGCAAGCGCTTGTATACGTTCTCCACATCAACGATGGCATCGTCCACCAGCGAACCGATGGCGATTGCCATACCTCCGAGACTCATAGTGTTGATAGTCAGTCCCATATAATGCAGTGTCAGGATCGAAACGAGCAGTGAGAGAGGCAGTGTCACCAGCGAAATAAGCGTAGTGCGCACATTTGCCAGAAACAAGAACAGAACGATAACGACAAAGATACCTCCTTCAAAGAGCGATTTCTTCACGTTGCCGATAGAACTTTCGATGAAGCGGCTTTGGCGGAAAATGTCCGTAGAAACCTTTACATCCGGTGGCAGGTTCTTCTGAAGGTCTTTTAGCGAAGCCTCCAGCTTGTCCGTCAGTTCCAGTGTACTGGTGGCGGGCTGCTTGGTCACAGTCAGCAGGACGGCAGGTTTTCCCCGTTCCGAAGCCGTACCCAATTTGGGTGCTTTGGGGCCTATTGCCACGTCTGCTATATCTTCCAGAGTGACAGGAAAGTTGTTCACCGTCTTTACCACCGCCTTGCCGAGCTGTTCCGTCTGAGTGGTGGAAAGCACGCCTCGCACTATATATTCATTTCCGAATTCGTAAAGCACTCCGCCGTTGGCGTTCAGGTTCATGTCTTGCGTCACCGCCATCACCTCACCCATCGAAACGCCGTAGTGGCGCATCCGCTCGGGATCAAGCTGAATCTGGTACTCTTTGATGTCTCCTCCGAGCACCGCTACTTGCGCCACTCCTCCGGTAGACAGCAGACGCGGACGGATAGTCCAGTCGGCAATCGTACGGAGGTCGAGCATGGAGGTAGAGTCGGCCGTCAGCCCGACAATGAGCATTTCGCCCAGAATAGAAGATTGCGGGCCGAGTGTCGGTTTTCCAACGTTGACCGGAAGCGATTCACTGACTACAGCGAGCTTTTCACTCACAATCTGTCGGGCAAGATAAATATCTGTTCCCCAGTCGAATTCCACCCAGACAACAGAAAAACCATTGGTGGAAGAAGAACGGACACGGCGTACGCCGGTAGCTCCGTTTACGGCAGTTTCCACAGGGAAAGTCACGAGTTGTTCAACCTCTTCGGCGGCCATACCATTGGCTTCGGTCATGATGACAACCGTAGGCGCGTTGAGGTCGGGAAACACGTCTACTTCCGTGTGCATGGCAGTGTAGCTCCCCGCAATGAGCAGAAGAATGGAAGCGCAGAGCACCAGCAACCGGTTGTGCAGGGAATAATGTATGATTTTATTAAGCATCTTTTTAAATTAAGAATTATGAATGAGGAATTAAGGATGAAGATTCATTCTTCATTTAATCAGTGTTCATGGCTGTGTGCGGGGATGGCATTGCTTGCACTGGCCAGTCTTACCTGGTACGCTCCTTCGGTCACAACGCGGTCGCCCGCTTTCACGCCGGACAGGATCTGGACATTTTTTCCGTTGTCGGCTCCTACGGTCACTTCCTGTTTCTTGTACCCTTCCTCATCCAGTTGCAGATATACAAAGTAGCTTCCTTGTTCCTCCGTCAATGCGGTGCGTGGAAGGGAAATTACGTTTTCCATTGGCGACGAGAGCAGGAAAACCTCTACGAATGAGCCGGGAATCACTTCACCTTTGTTATCGAACTCGAAGGTGACAGGCACGTAGAAAGAATTGTCTCCGGCAGTTTTCCCGAAAGAGAGGAGTTTGCCGTTGAGCGCTTGCAGTTCGTATACCTTATTATTATAAGGAGTCTGGAAATTGGCGGAGCTGATTGTGCGGAGGTACGGGTAGTACTTTTCCGACACTTCGGCGCGGAGGAACAGACGGCGGTTCTGCGTCACGCTAACCAGTGGTTGTCCGATGGTCACGTAGTCCCCCTCTTTCACCAGTATACTTTTCACATAGCCTGCGATGGGAGCTGTGATATTTTGTCCGATAGCCGAATGGTTCTTCGAAAGGGCCTCGTAGCTGATGCGGGCGTTCTCGTAATTCTGCTCCGCCTGTGCAAACTCCTTGTCGGATACGATTTTGTTTTTGACAAGGGCTTTCATCCGTTCGTACTCTTTTTTCGACACCTCGTAGGCGATGCGGGCACGTTGCACCGGGTCACCGTCGGCTATATTGTTTGAAGAAATGGTGACCAACGGTGTGCCGCTGCCGACGCTCATTCCTTCCGTCACTTTTCCACGAAAAGAAACAACGCCAGCTACGGTAGCTACGGCAACCGATTCGTCCCCCTGAGCAGCAAGTACTTGTCCGCTGGTTTTAATGACCTGTTGGAAAGGAGCGGGCTCGATGATACTAGCCTTTACTCCGGCTGCTTCGGCTTTCACTTTCGGAAGGATGATCTCGTCACTATGCGCTTCGGCCGTTTCGAGGTGGCTGTCTGCTGTTTCGTGACTGTGCCCTTCACCGGATTCATCCCCGTGGGCGCTGTGGTCGTGATCTTCTGTGGCATGATTATGTCCTTCCGCCTCATGATCATGCTCGTTGTGTGTATGTGTGACGGTACTATTACAAGAGGCAAGGATAAATAAACCCAGCACTCCGAAAAAAATAAGTTTCTTCATAAATGATATTTCCTACTTAAGTTTTTTGTTTTCTTTTTGTTGTTGCAGATTCATACTGCAAAAATACGGCAAGGTTCTTGCAACTGGCTTGCAAAGATTAGCTACAACGCCTTTGCAACTGACTTGCAAGAGCGTTTTTAAGCGAAAACAGAGTAGGGAGGTGCGCGAAGCGAGGTGGCACGGTAGAAATCCGTGCTATGCAGAGAGTCTCGGAAGACGTAATAGTTCTTTACCCGTTTCTCCTGCGGGCGTAGTAAATGTTCGATAATGACATCGGTGAACAGCGTAGCGATAAATACATAATCCGGACTGCTATAGCTGTGTATGGATGGGATGGACGACTGAAAGCGTGTCAGACACTCGCTGTTGCAACAGGCGTCGCTCCCCGGATGATGATGGTGCTTGGGGCATTGTTGCTCTACGGGCAAGTCCTGCTTCATGCAAATCATTCCGTTAGGGTGGTGATGATGGGGAATAACGGCTGCCACCAACATGATAATGTTGATAAAAAACAGCAGAGTTACTATAATTCGTTTCTTCCCTTTCATCCTTTCTTTTAGAGAATTTATTTTTTTATTGATTCCTTTTCTTTTTCTTGCAAACGTTCCAGCAATTCTGTTGCTGATACATAAATTACTTTTCCATCTGGTGTTCCCTGACTAAGGAGTTTACCATTGCGAGCATTTTTTTCCAGCAATCGCTTTTCTGCCAGCTGAAGACCGCGTCGTAATTTATCGCTCAATTCTTGCATTTCATTATTTGACATAGCTTCTTGTTTAAGTACCTGCTATAAATAATGTTACAAAGATACAAATTCTTTATCTTCTCCCGGAATCCGACCCCTTCTTTTTATTATTTATTATTTCTTTTCCAGCTCTTGCAACGAATCCATCTTTTTCTTTTCGAGGAATTCATAGATACCGCAGAGCTGTTCCGTCACCTTCTGATTGCCAAACTCATAAACCTTTGATACCAGTCCGTCGAGGAAATCACGGTCGTGCGAAACGACAATCAGCGTGCCGTCAAAATCGAGCAACGCCTGTTTCAGGATGTCCTTTGTTTTCATGTCGAGGTGATTCGTCGGCTCGTCCAGGATGAGAAGGTTGACCGGCTCCAGCAATAGCTTGATCATTGCCAGGCGGGTACGTTCGCCACCCGAAAGCACTTTCACTTTCTTCATCGACTCCTCCGGACCGCCAAACATGAAAGCACCCAGCAAGTCGCGGATCTTGTTCCGGATTTCCCCTTTCGCTACGTCGTCAATCGTCTGGAACACAGTTAGATTCTCGTCCATCAGTGAAGCCTGATTCTGTGCAAAATACCCGATTTGTACATTATGTCCCAGCGTCAGCGTGCCATCGTGCTCTATTTCCCGCATGATACATTTGACAAGCGTAGACTTACCCTCGCCGTTCTTGCCGACGAACGCCACCTTGTCTCCGCGCTCAATCGTCAGATTGGCGCCCTTGAACACCACCTTCTCTCCATACGTTTTCCCAACATTCTCCATGATGACCGGATAACTGCCCGAACGGGGGGAAGGCGGAAATTTCAGACGCAAAGCGGAAGTGTCCTCTTCGTCCACCTCCAGCAGTTCCAGTTTCTCCAGCATTTTCACACGGCTCTGTACCTGCAAGGTCTTCGAGTACGTCCCCTTGAAACGTTCGATGAACTCCTTCGTCTCGGCGATGAACTTCTGCTGCTCATCGTACGCCTTCTGTTGCTGTTCGCGGCGTTCCTTGCGCAGTTGGAGGTATTGTGAGTAGTTTACTTTGTAGTCGTAGATGCGCCCCATCGTCACTTCGATGGTGCGGGTCGTGATGTTGTCGACAAACTTGCGGTCGTGGCTGATGACAATCACCGCCTTGCCGTTATTGATCAGGAAATCTTCCAGCCATTGGATAGACTCGATGTCGAGATGGTTCGTCGGCTCGTCGAGCAGCAGCACGTCCGGTTTCTGCAACAGTAACTTCGCCAACTCGATGCGCATCCGCCATCCGCCACTGAAATCACTCGTCTGACGTCCGAAGTCTTCCCGGCGGAAACCGAGTCCGAGCAACGCTTTCTCTACATCCTCCTCGTAGTTCGTGGCGTCGATTGAATAATACTTCTCGCTCAGGGAGGATACTTCCTCGATCAGAGCCATATAACTGTCGCTTTCGTAGTCCGTCCGTGTCTCCAACTCCTTGTTCAGTTTCTCGATTTGCGCTTCCATCTCGTGCAGATGCGCGAAAGCCTGTGCCGTTTCGTCGAACACCGTGCGTCCGTCCTCCGTCATCAAGTGTTGGGGCAGATAGGCCACCACGCACTCTTTCGGTGCAGAGACCTTGCCGCGTGTAGGTTGCCTCACGCCTGCCAGAATCTTGAGCAGTGTACTTTTTCCCGCCCCGTTTTTCCCCATCAGGGCGATGCGGTCTTTTTCATTAATAACGAAAGAGATATCACTAAATAAAGTCGTGCCGCCAAATTCTACGGCCAGTCCGTCTACAGAAATCATATTATTCTTTTAAATTGAGGCGCAAAGATAGCGAAATATATGAATATTTTTTATATCTTGCGGGCTGAAATAGGATATTAACTTGTTGAGACAGGATATTAACTTAAGTATATAGAAGGATGTAGATGGAAAATAATATACTAAATAATATGGAAAGTACGCAAACATCTGAATTCAGACCGCTTATACTTGTGGCTGAAGACAACGACAGCAACTTTAAACTGATTAAAGCGATCATAGGTAAAAAATGTGATATCATGTGGGCACGGAACGGAGAAGAAATGGTAAATTTATTTCAAACACACGGGGAAAATGCCAAAGCGATGTTGATGGACATTAAAATGCCGCTGATGAATGGGTTGGAAGCGACGAAAATTATTCGTGAGTCCAACACTACGATTCCCATTATCATGCAGACTGCCTACGCTTTCAGTTCGGATAAGGAAAATGCGATGAAGGCGGGAGCTACGGAAGTGCTGGTGAAGCCGATTACGCTAGGGGTTCTTCGTGGTACACTAAGTAAATATCTGCCCGACTTGCAGTGGTAAATGAATAATAAAACGCAGATTAACGCAAATTATCGTAGGGTATTTCAATTATATATTTATCAATAACTTGTAAAATTGCTTCTACGATATTTGCGTTAATCTGCGTTTCGTTTATTCATTATGACAATCCTCTTCTGGATACTTCAAAACCCCTTTCATACCATATTCGGAACTATTTACTCAAAGTTTTCAGTAACTGCTTTTTCATCGTTTCCACTCCCGGAAATCCTGTCTTCTTATAAGTGATATTGCCCTCAGGATCAATGATAAAATAGGTAGGGACTCCCTCTATGTTAAGGTTGGACATCAGAAAATTCCATTGTTCGTTGGTTACCCGGAAATGCTCACCGTGAATATCGGAAATCATATTTTCCCATGTCCCTTTGGGAGACGTTTCGCCGGTGATGTAAAGGTAGATAATGTCTTTCTCTTTCAATTCCTCTTTCATCGGGGCGATTGCTTTATTGGCCATTCGGCAAGGACCGCACCAGGTTGCCCAAATATCAACCAGTAAAGTGTGTCCGCGAAACTTGGAAAGGATGGATGGGAACAAATCTTCATTGGAGACTTCTCCCGCTTCATTGATAGTAAATCCACTCTTCCTTTTGTTCAATTCTATTTTCTTTATTGTTTCCTTGTTCGTTTGAGTAAGCATTTCGGTATACGCCGGAGAAGACAACTTCTTTATTTCTATCTCCTGATCTGCTGTCAATGGAATGAAATCTTTGATAGAATGGTACAGTTCGTTGAATCTTATATAATCAAATAATGGCCCTTGATTCGTTCCTAACGTTTCTTTAAGTATTTTCCGATAGTTCGGCATAAAACTGATCAGATAGATTGTTGATGCATACTGCCTGCTGTATAACGCTTTGAGGGTATTGATGGAAGTAAATTCCTTTAATATGTCATAGTATCCTTCGGGAATATCAATATGCGTATTGGAAAAATATTCGTTTGCTTTTTCTCTATTCAACTTATTTACAGCAATATAAGCAGATTTTAGCTCTCTGTCTGTCATCGCGATTTTTCCGGTTGCTGCCAGATCTACCTGTATGTTTAATAGTTCTTTGCATGCATTGCTATAGGAAGATTGTTCTATCGCTTTCCGGATGGATGGAAGACGTTCCAATACGTAGGCTTTATATTCATCTGCGCTTTTCCCTGCAATGGCGTTGTACATATCCATGTAGAAAACACTTTTTAATGTGATATCAATATCTACTGAAGCCAGTTCTTGTTGCAAGCTGGCTAGATATCCGTTGAAGTATACAGGTTCTCCGAATGTTTTATCCTTCTTTTGCAGATGTGTCTGCCTACGGCAAAGTTCTTTTGTGTTGATAATGAGAGATGTTTCTTCATTGGGGGCTATCAGGCATTCCACCCAGCCGAAAGGCAGCTCCAATGCAACGCTTGTGACGGACGTTACTTTTACTTCTGCTTGAAAGCTGCCATCCTCCTCGATTTTTATAATATTCTGTTCGTTGTGGATATTCGATGCGGGACTTTCTATATGCATCCGCATCTGTTTCATCATATCTTTCTGATAATCGAGGATTTTCCCTTTCAAAGTAGCGGTAGCATAAGCTAACTTAGGGGTGGGTAATGCCGCTTTTTTGTTTATTTTGTGCTTGACCGCTTCTTTAGGAAGTTTTTGCTTGTAAAATGCGTTTCTATCTAGTTGTATTCCCCATATCTTGTACGCTCCGTCAAAATCTCCTTCCGAGAAATCAAGACTAGTTACATTTTGAGGAATGGGAGGAAACAATAATTGGAATTCGGCTTCTCCTGATTCCGGCATCCAGAATTCTTTGTCCAATGTGATTCCAACTCCCTTGCGGATAGGGTAAAGCATTCCGTTATTGTCTCTTAGAAAACTGCCTGTCGCAATTTTTATCCAATATTTAGGGCGATAATAAGCTTTAATGTATAGGGTGGTAACTGTATCTCCCATAACAATTTTATCAATCTCAATGCTATTGGAACTCCAGGCTAGAAAAGGAGGACGTTCAATCACTCTGTCTTGGGTGGTGAGGATAGCAGCAATTTTTTGTTGTTCTCCAATGGGAGACAGTACAATTTTACTTTTCAAAAAGCGCTCTTGTCCCAGTGTTTTGTTTCGCACTGCTCCTCCAGGAGATGCTGCCTCCAGAATATCGGTTCCCCGCTTTGTCAAAAAATAAGAAATCAGGTAATCGATATCAACTCTATCGTTTACAGGACGGTACATCGGAAAACGGTGAGATCCAATCATTCCTACTTCAGATTGTGTGGTCTTTCCGATTGCCTTTTCCCATGCGAAAACAA
>ERZ772861.2963-NODE-2963-length-10830-cov-3.094385_pt1 | contig 10830 bp, 9 predicted proteins | sample MGYA00512135_ERZ772861 | MGnify/ENA primary metagenome ERZ772861 (study PRJEB29015, sample SAMEA2737700) | human gut metagenome | biome: human gut; feature: human-associated habitat; material: faeces | place: China | collected 2012 ...
TTATTGTGGTGGCTTATCTGTTCAATGATACGATTATGAATGCAGATGATGTACAAAGGAAGCTGGGGCTGAATGTTCTTGGTACGCTTCCTTTGGAAGAAGCCGAATACGATGGGGAAAAAGAGCGCAAGCGTAAGAGAAGGAAGAAAAAGAAATGAAATCGGTAACATTTGAGAATCTGAAAAAACAAAATTATACGATGAAAGAATCACTCCGGGCATTAAAAACCAATATCCAGTTCTGCGGAGATGATATCTGCACCATCGTTGTGACGTCTGCCATGCCAAACGAAGGGAAAAGTACCGTGACGATGGATCTGGCACGTTCTTTTTCGGAATCCGGCAAACGTGTATTGCTGATCGATACCGATATGCGTAAATCCGTATACGTAGGACGATTACGGGCAGTGGCTTCGGATGGAAGGGAAATCTACGGATTATCCCATTTCCTTTCTGGACAAAAAAAACTCGAAGACGTACTTTACGGTACAACGATTCCGGGCCTGTTTATGATTTTTGCCGGTCCGTCAGTACCAAACCCGACAGAAATTCTGGAAAAAAAGTATTTTACCGAGTTACTTAATTTTGCAAAAGAACATTTTGATTATGTGTTGCTTGACTGTGCACCGATCGGAGCCGCAATTGATGCAGCGGTGATTGCGAAACACTGTGATGGTGCGATTCTTGTTGTTGCCCAGGGCATGGCAAGCGGACGCCTGATTCAGACGGTCAAAAAGCAGCTGGAAGCTTCCGGAGTGAGGGTACTTGGTGCGGTACTGAACAAAGTACGGATGAAGAAGAGCGGCTATGAGGGCGGCTACTATGGCGGCTACTATGGCAGCTATTATGGAAATTACGGAGAACATCATGAGAAGAATGCATGAACCATCGACAAAACTTCATAATGCATTGTATTTTATGTCCGGAATGATGGTGGTGATTCTTGCACTTGTGATTGTGGCAGGGGTCAAAACGAAGGCGGAAAATGCCGGCTTCCACATTGCAGATGATACAGAAAATTCTTATGAGCAGCAGGTTGCGGGGCAGACAGATACCACACAGGATTCCGGTCAGGAAAAGTGGCAGGAGGGTGTAGTTGCTTATCAGGGAAAAGAGTATCTGTATAATACAGATATCAAAACCTACCTCATGATGGGGGTTGATATCGATGGTCCGGTACAGCAAAGCAGCGATTATACCCAAGGCGGGCAGTCCGATGCACTGTTTCTTCTTGTTGTAAACAACAAAACAGAGCAGCTGCAGGTCATTTCCATCAATCGAAACACGATGGCAGATATCGAATTGTGTGATGAAGAAGGTATTGATATGGGACCGCTTAAAACTCAGATCTGTTTGCAGCATGCATTCGGGGACGGTAAGCGCCTCAGCTGCAGCAAAACCGTGGATGCGGTTTCCGGCCTGTTTCAAAATATTCCGATCAGCGGTTATCTTGCGATGAATATGGGGGGAATCCCACAGATGAATGATGCTGTGGGAGGAGTGGAAGTGACTGTACAGCAGGATATTTCGTTTCCAAAAGCCGGTGTGAATTTGAAGAAAGGGCAAAAAGTAACCCTGAATGGGACGCAGGCTTATTATTACCTGCATGGAAGGGATACCGAAGAATATGACAGTGCAACAAAGCGTCTGCAGCGCGAAGAACAGTATATTGTTGCCTATATGGATAAATTAAAAAAAGTATCCACAGAAAACCCGGATCAGGTGACAGAAATTTACAATTCTGTTTCCGATTATCTGGTAACCAGTGTGGATTTCACAAGTATGATTGAGCAGCTGATGAATTACGGTTTTTCAGAAGACCAGATGTATACGGTTCCCGGAAAAACGGTGGAGGGAAAGCCGATTGACGGGAAACGGTATGAGGAGTACCATGTCGATGAAGATGCCATGGAAGAACTCATTATGAAGGTGTTTTATACACCCGTACAATAAGGTATCCAGTGCGCGCGCACTTGATATAGATAGAGTTACATGCAGTTTATATTACGTGGAAAGGAGGTAGATTGCGATGAAAAAGAAAATTTTCACAGGAGTTGTGACAGCTATGATGCTGGTATTTACAATGGGCACAACCGTGTTTGCAGATCCATCACCAACAAGTGATACGGCACTGGTTCAAAGAACCAATGAGCTGAATAAGGCAACAACCGTTGAAAGCAGCGGTTATAATGCAAACAATGAGCTTATCACGGTTTCTTCCAAGGGTGTGGACAAAGATGTTTACCGCGAGGGAAACCGTCAGGCAAATGCTGTGGCAAGTGCACAGAACGGAAGTGCAACCGTCATGGCCATGTCTGATATCAGTGTTCCGTCTGCAACGAATACATCCAAAGGAATCAAAGTAACGATTTGTGCAAGTGGAATTAAGGCTGGAGACAATGTTTATGTATTACATAAATTAAAAAGCGGAAGCTGGCAGACGGTAAAGCCGGACAGCGTTTCCAATGGCAAAGTCACGGTTACATTGTATTCATTTTCACCGGTTATAGTTGTAAGGTACAGTTCAAATGTGAATCCTACCGTTACAACAGATCCGTCAAAGGATGAAAATTCCCAGGGATCAAATACAAATTCCAATGTAAATGACAATTCCAACAGCAGCAGCCAGACAAACAACAACAACCAGAACAACTCACAGACCAATAATCAGTATAATCCGGTTAGTGTAAATCAGAATGTGACAGTAAACTATCCACAGTCTTATGACGATGGAGAGGACAGTTTCGAGGATGATTATGATGACGGTTATACAGATGGTTATACCGATGGAAAGAATTCCGTACGGAATACTTCCACAAAGAGTTCTTCTGCCCGTGTCAATGGCAAAAGTGGAGCAGGAAGTCAGAAAGGAACATCCGTTTCCGGATCTGTTTCCTATAAGACATCTCCGAAAACCGGGGCAGCGCTTCCGGCACTTCCGTTCGTTGCAGTATTTGCGGCAGCAGGTATTGTTGTATGCGGAAGAAAAGCACGTAAGAATTAATCTCACTGGATACAATTTTATTTAGCATGTAGGTCTATGGATAGGTGATGCATGGCATCACGTGAGGGCGGTGGAATGGAATCTGCCGCCCTGCCTCAATTTTAAAGAAAGAAAACTATTTTATGAAAAGACAGAGAAAGAACGACAGAACGATCAATATCTATAAAATTCTGACCATTGTTCTGGCAGTTGTATTGATCGTGGTACTCATAATATTTGGAAGAAGCTGGATGGTTCAGAAGAATGCACAGAAAGAATATGAAAAGCTTTCTGCCCAGGTAAATGATCTGCAGAATCAGGTGAATGATAATCAGATCAATATTCCGTCAGATACGCAGACTGAGACGGAGAATGTGGCACAGGAAGTGCAGACCGAAGACAGCGAACTGGAACAAAAAGGAATAGAAATTCCACAGAAAAATTTAAACTGGAAAAAATTAAAGGGAGTCAATCAGGATATTTACGCATGGATCTACATTCCGGGAACCGGGGTGGATTATCCGGTGTTACAGCATCCGAGTGATGATTCCTATTATCTGAATTACAATATGAATGGTACCAGGGGATATCCTGGATGTATTTATACAGAGAAGGCAAACAGTAAAGAGTTTACGGATTTTGATACCGTCGTGTATGGGCACAATATGCGCAATGACACAATGTTTGCTTCTCTCCACAACTATGAAGACCAGACATTTTTTAACAATTTTCCGTATATATATGTGTATACAAAGGAAAAGGTGCTCGTGTATGAGATTTTTGCGGCATATAAGACGGACGATGCACATATTCTGCACACCAATGACTTTTCAACGAAAGAGGGACGTGTAAGTTATCTTGAAAGCATTGTGAAAAAATCCAAGAATTCGCCGGAGGTAAAGGACAAAATCCAGCTTTCGGTGGACAGTCATCTGCTGACTTTATCAACCTGTGTGAGCAGACAGGCAGACAAGCGGTTTGTGGTTCAGGCAATTTTATTAAATGAGGAACAGCTATGAAACAGTGCAAAGTAGGTATGGATCAGGAAAATATCATATCGACCTTTGCAAGTACGCAGTTTTACGGAGATCCGGATGCCTATATCCGGGAGTTTCTTCAAAATGCCATTGATGCATGCAATACCAGGGCGGCGCTGGAATGGAGCTGGGGAACAGAGTTTCTGGAGATGGAGGAGGCAAGAGCCTTAAATTCCATGCGAAATCCGTATTCTCCTCAAATTTCCATTCAGTATAATTCCGAAACGCAGCGTCTGGTGTTTGAGGATAACGGAATCGGAATCAATGCCAGGGATATTGAGCAGTATGTCGCCAAAATCGGAGTGAGTTTTTATCAGAGCGAGGATTTTTCTACACAGCAGCTTCACTATGAACCAGTGGCGCAGTTTGGAGTCGGTATGCTTTCCGGTTTTATGGTTGCACGGGCACTGTTGATTGAGTCGAGAAAGGACAAATCGGTAAATACCGCGTGGAATGTTACGGATCGCCAGACGTTAGAGCCGGTTACCGCAAAATGGATAGAAGGGGCGGAAACAATGGAATATATCAATTCCAACCGCGAACAGTCCGGAACCAGAATTACGTTGGTGTTACGGCCGAAATATGCAAAGAATCTGTCCCTTCAGAGGCTGGTACACGCAGTACAGCACTATATGCTGTATCAGCCATTTCCCATTCAGATTTCCTTTGATGAAAAAAGCGTGACGCTGCGGGAACAGAATCATATCATGGACAATCCGTTCGCGGATATTCTTGGAATCATATCGATTCGTATTATGGATGAACTGATGGAGGGGTGTATCTGGATTTATAATTCCAAACATCAGGGACTGATCGGGACATCCTGCCTGTATCAGCAGGGGTTTCTTGTGACCGATGAAAAGAAAGATCTGGGGTTAAAACCGGAGTGGCTCAGGCATATGACGTATCATCTGCATTTACGGAAAAAATTCCTGACATTGCGGCTGGCAAGGGATGATGTGGCGCATGATGAAAATCTGACGGAGCTGCGCAGGCTGATCGGCAGACGGATTGTAGAACATTTTGCATCCAATCCGCTGGGACTGAACCAGTATATTGCCAGCGGACAGCAGCCGGTTCTGACAGAGTATGAAGAAGAGATGCAGCTGCTTGGCAAAGCTGTCACAGTGGAAGTTTATTTAAAAGGGAGAGAGATTGAACTTCCGGTTGCAACAATTATTCAGGGTTATACCGGAAAAAGCATAAGGATTGCATTTATCAGCAAGGGGCTGTTTACATATTATAGGCAGAACCATATTATGGATTTCCGGCGTTTTCTGGCAGAATACCAGCTGATTGTATTCGAAAAGAACCGGGATCTGTTCTGCCAGCTTCTGGCGCCTTATCAGGGTAGCATGCACTATGTGATAAGCAGTGAATGTCCGGGTGTTATATATGAAGAAATGGATGCAGATTTCCATATGATAAAAAGTGTGGTACCATATCGTTATCAGTATCATCTGCGGCCGGAAACGTTTCCGGATAACGAGATTTTCTGTATGGTGACGAATACGGCAAACGGAACGCTGGAACTGCGTGTCAATCCAAAGCACCGACTCTTAAGGATTCTTGAGCCTGTGATGTATCACCCGAAAGTTCACCGGATGATGGAGGTCATCTATGAGAATATCAAGCAGCGGGTTATCAATACGCAGCATCGTTGGAATAAGATTGTTGATTTCGGCGGTTCGTTCGTAGATGACTGGAAAAATCAGGAGAATGTGCCGACAGTGAGCTGTATCTGGTGCCTGGAAGGCGATTTTGATGTATCTGTGAATGAATTTATTGCGCAGACCCTGACACAGAAAGAACGTGTGGATCTGGGACTTGTGGGACTGGTTTTCCGCAGGGAAGATTTTATTGACTGGTGGTTTGCACCAAGAGAGTAGAGTGATTATGGAAGAGAAAAAAGAAATGTCAACAGAAGAAATAAAGATGGACAATGATCCAAAGGGCGAGGGAAAGGAGAAAGCTTCTTCGCCTCTGCGGGAAGTGCTCAGCTGGGTAGTCACTCTGCTGGCAGCCTTCGCGCTGGCGATGGTTTTGAAGAATTACGTGATCATCAATGCAACAGTCCCGACCGGATCGATGGAGCATACCATTGAACCGGGCGATGACCTGTTCGGGCTGCGGCTGGCGTATCAGTTTTCAGAACCGAAGAGAGGAGATATCGTGATTTTCCGGTTCCCGGATGACGAAACGCAAAAATACGTCAAGCGTGTGATTGGTCTGCCCGGAGAAAAGGTTACCATTGAGGATGCGAAAATCTATATCAATGACTCTGAGACTCCTTTGAAGGAGGATTACCTGAAAGAGACATGGACAGAGGCAACCGGACCGTTTGAGTTTGAGGTTCCCAAAGACAGTTATCTGGTGCTTGGAGACAACCGGAATGATTCCTATGATGCCAGATATTGGGATCATACCTATGTCAGCAAAGATAAAATTATCGGAAAAGCTTATTTCATATACTACCCATTCCAAAGACTGGGCAGTCTATATAAATAAATCATTAAATAATTAACAAGGAGGCTATCATTATGCCAGAAAATTCAAGTTGCAGCGGAGCATCATCCTGTTCCAAAGAAAGCTGTGAGGGATGTTCCCATAATTCTCAGAATCCGCAGAGTATGCTCGAAGCGATGAATGCATATTCCAATATCAAACATGTGATTGGAGTGGTCAGCGGAAAGGGAGGTGTCGGTAAATCATTTGTTACTTCTTCCCTGGCGGTACAGATGGCGAAAGCAGGATATAAAGTGGGAATTCTGGATGCCGATATTACCGGACCGTCCATTCCAAAGATGTTTGGAGCACACGGTCAGCTGGTCGGTGACGAAAAAGGAATGTATCCGTATGAGACAAAAGAAGGAATCAAAATCGTTTCCATCAATCTTCTGATGGAAGATGAAGAGGCACCGGTTGTCTGGAGAGGACCTGTGATTGCAGGGGCTGTGAAACAGTTCTGGAATGAGGCGGTCTGGGGCGATGTGGACTATCTGTTTGTGGACATGCCACCGGGAACAGGTGATGTACCGCTTACCGTGTTCCAGTCCCTTCCGGTGGACGGTATCGTTATTGTTACATCTCCACAGGAACTGGTACAGATGATCGTAAAGAAAGCTTTCCACATGGCAAATATGATGCATATACCGGTGCTTGGACTGGTGGAAAATTTCAGTTATCTGAAATGCCCGGATTGTGGAAAGAAGATCGCACTGTTTGGAGAGAGCAACATTGACGAAGTTGCCGCAAAAGAAGGAACCCGAGTTTTAGGCAAACTGCCATTGGACCCGGCATATGCGAAAGCTGCGGATGCCGGTGCATTCTATGAGATGGAAAATCCGTATCTGGATGTCGCTGTGGATGCGCTGAAGACGATTTAAGACAAGAAAAGACCTGTCAGTGAATAAATCACTGGCAGGTCTTTTTTGCTTATTTCTGGCTTCCTGAAACTGTAGATTCGGTATTGCTGTCCGACTCTGTTCCCGTAACGGTTTCTTCCACAGCAGGATCTTTGTATGTGTACGTGTTGGATTCACGGAAAATCGTACTGTTGGAACCCATCTGGCACACTTTAATGGTATCACCGTCTTTGACACTGTCTTTTGGAATAATCAGACAACCGGAATTGCTGAAGGTTGTATTGACTTTCTCGTCATTTACAAATACCTTACTCCACTTGGTGAAGTTGTTTCCATAGACAAACACTTCCGATCCGCCGATGGAATCCGACGTCTCCGATACAGTTACATCGTCAATTCCCATTACAATGTCGGTTGCAGGGTATTTGTCTTTGCCATCATAGCAGTAACGGTTTCCGTAAAGAATGTCATACTGAAGATTATCCAGTCCGTCCAGATATGCAGTGTGGTCTGTGTTGTTCATCTGGGTCTGATGGTAATTTAAGATGGTTCCCTCATGAATACCTGTGGAATCCGTAATGCTTGCCATCAGCTGGTATGCATACAGATCTGCATCCTGCTTCTTTAATCCCATGTTATTCCATGTAACATATTTTGTCTTGTAGATATCACCGGATTTCATATCGGAGTCTTCCAGACCCATGGTTGGAAGATGATCACCGAACGCTACCACGATGGTATCTTCATCTCTCTTGGAGAGCTCTGTAATCAGATCATTCAGGAATGTATCTACTTCATTTAACTGGTTGACGTAATAAGTCCACTGGTTTTTCTTTTCTTCATCATCCACACCGCTGACGGTATATACCGGATTTGCGATAACCGGAGTCTTTGGATAATCACCATGTGTACCTACGGTAATGGTGTAGGTAAAGTCCGGCTGATTCGGAGTGGAATCCAAGGTTTTGATTGTTTCAGGAACAAGAATATCATCGGTAGCCCAGCTTCCGTTTGGCGTATAACTCTGAATGTTCATCAGTTCCTTGCTGGTGAAAGTATCAAATCCCATCATGGAAAAGGCATTGACACGGCTGTAAAAGTTACCGCCGTTGTTATGTACGGCGTGGGTTCCATATCCGATGGAAGCCAGATCAGCAGCAGTGCTCTCGCAGTCTGTCTTTTTCAGGATTGTTTTATACGGATACTCGCCGGTTCCGAAGTACTGCATACTCATACCGGAGAGAACTTCAAACTCAGTGTTTGCGGTTCCTGCGCCAACAACTGGAACTGTCAGGTAACCACTCGTGTAGTTCTTCTCGAGATTGTGGAAGGTAGGAATCGGATCCTGATTATAATTCAGAAACTTGATCTCATCCGGATCACAGAATGATTCAAGAAGAATACAGATAATATTTGGTGCATTCTTTTTGGTGACAGTTGTTTCTTTTTTCGTGTCATTTACATTTTTTTCAATCGAAGCAATTTTCTGCTCGGAGTAGTCATCCGGCTTGCTCATTCCACGGTCTACCACACTCGAAGAGAATCCATAGATAAAACCGTAGTTTTCATATCCCTGTGCAATGTTGGAGAAGTAGCTTGCAACAACATTGGCATTCTGTGCAGCAGAGGTTGTAACAGGAAGACCGACAAACAGTACCGATACAATGGCACCTACTACAACAATTTTATGGGTCTTGCCCTGATAGCGCGGTCCTTTAATGAAGAGTGCAACACAAAACAGAAGGAACAGACCGAGCCCGATGACTACGATGGTAGCTTCTTCTGCCGTGAAATAGTTGGTATTGTTCATGGCAAACAGATCATTGATACATTTAAGGTCTGTAAAGCCAAATGGTGTTACACGGTTTGAAAGGATGCATCCGTTAATGATTCCAAGGAGCACCCAGAAACCGCTGATAATGATCCGCCAGAATGCACGTCTGCGGAACAGATAAACTACCATAAAAGTAGTGAAGATCAAAAATGCATTGTACAAAAAGACCCATGGGCTTTCCACCATGTAGCTCCATGCAGATGCCAGCGAATGGCGGGAAAATGCTTCAATCACCAGATACAGAATACAGCATCCCAGGGCCTGCAGCGGCAAAGAGAGCCAGTTGCAGACTTTCACTACGGTTTCCTTGTTTCCATGCAGTTTTTTTCCTTTTTTCATTTATTTTTTCAGCTGCTCCAATCTTGTCTGAACCTGCTCCATCATCTGCTGATAGTTCGCCAGTTTTTCTTTCTCTGCCTGAACTTTTGCTTCCGGAATAAAAATCCCTTCTATACGGAAAGAAGCTATCATAGAATCAAGGATAAATTTTCGTTCGGTAGGACGTACCGGAGTGATAAAAACTGTGTTTTTCGATATCTTTTTCATGTTACAAATATACAAAAAATCCCCCTAAAAACCTCAAACAAACAGCATTTTTTATCGATTTTTCAGCTATCCGAAATCTTAAATTTCGACAATAATTCTTTTACAATTTGCGCATGAAGCTCTACTGAGAAAGGAACTGTCCACACCAGATCATTCTTTTCACACACCACTGTCAATAATCCCTCTGCAAGTAGATTAGACAGATTAATACTTTTTTCATGTTTCACCTTTTTCATTGTATGCCCACACTCCAAGATATAGAAGTGACCGATAGTCTACCTCTCAATAGTGGAGTCGGCAGTCCCAGAAATAAGAGGATAAACGTATCGCTCACATATCTCTACGCGACATACAGTTCATCTTTCTTATTTCGTAAAAGTTTTGCCGACTTCCTATTGAAAAAGATTAAACTTTACATCATGTTATTACAAACTTGGGTACAACTCTTTGTACCGAAACAAAGGTAATAACTATTTTTAGATAAAAAAGCAAATGAATTATACAATTTATTCATTTTAGCTAAAATTTTATTCTATCTACTTTGGACTATATTATTCCTATATAAAAAAAACCACGCTTTCACGTGGCTCCTTTAAACAGGAAAGGATTTATTTTTTCCGGGAATACTTATATTCCAATATAAATGCAATCAATAATCCGAGCCCTCCGAAGAACAGTACACAACCGCAATAGCCCGATTACCGGTTACGAAAGACTTTTTTGAAATAGTTCAATGGCTGAATTCGAATTCTTTAATCAGATACCCGATCCCTTTTTGTTTTAAAGCTGCAGCAGCTTGTTGTGCTTCTTCACGGGTATCGTATACACCGGTACAATAACGCACAACCCCATGGCTTAATTTCTCTGTAAACACTACCCGAAACTGATTGAGGACAGCAGGTACATTTTTAAATACGCCCAACTGCAAAGTAAAAAAACGGCCTTTTACCGCCCTTAATTCCCTCAACTGAGTCTCTCCGATTTTTTTAGTTCCTTCTTCAGCAGCAACAGCCATCTGGTTCGGATTGAATAAAGAGTTCGGTCCCGGCTTATAATTCGTACGCAA
>ERZ772861.2966-NODE-2966-length-10828-cov-3.692472_pt1 | contig 10828 bp, 8 predicted proteins | sample MGYA00512135_ERZ772861 | MGnify/ENA primary metagenome ERZ772861 (study PRJEB29015, sample SAMEA2737700) | human gut metagenome | biome: human gut; feature: human-associated habitat; material: faeces | place: China | collected 2012 ...
AAATATGCTTGTAAACAAGCATATTCTGCCTTAATTTGCATGGCTCTGAATAGTTTACATGATGTCCTGGTTTCTGACGCCATCCATATCATCGAAGTCCTGGTTCTCACCAACCATACCCCAGATGAATGTGTATGCACGGCTGCCGCTTCCTGAATGGATAGACCAGCTTGGGGAAATAACAGCCTGCTCGTTACGCATAACGATATGTCTTGTCTCCTGAGGCTCGCCCATGTAGTGCATTACGAATGCATCTTCCGGCATATCAAAATACAGATATACTTCCATACGTCTGTCATGTGTATGGCAAGGCATCGTGTTCCATACGCTGCCCGGTTTCAATGCTGTCATACCCATAACCAGCTGGCAGCTCTCTACCTGTCCGGGTAAGATGTACTTGTTAATTACTCTGTGGTTTGCATCCTCAAGGCATCCAAGCTCAACCTTATTCTCGTCCTTGATGATAACTACATCTTCAGAAGGTGTACCCTGTGGCTTGATCAGCTTGGTAGGATATGTCTTATGTGCAGGTGCACTGTTTAAATAGAATTTAGCAGGGTTGGATGGATCAACTGATGCAAATGTAATATCTTTGGAACCCATACCGATATACATTCCTTCTTTATGACCTACTTCATATGTCTTACCATCAATTGTAATTGTACCTGCAGGTCCGATGTTGATGACACCAAGCTCTCTTCTCTGGCAGAAATATTCTGCACGGAGTTCATCGCCGGCTGTCAGCCTGATAGGTTCTACAGGAACTGCGGAACCTGTAATGATACGGTCAATATGGCTGTATACTAACTTAATCTCACCCTTCTTAAAAAGGTCATCAATCAAAAACTCTTCTCTTAATCTCTCTGTTGTGTAATACTTCACATCCTTGGGTGAAGCTGCTGTACGAAGTTCCATAGTCTTTACCTTCCTTTATCACATATAATCCGTCTATACTTAAAAAAGCATACGTTTTGTAAACGCTTTCATTTTACCTTATTCCAGTGAAAGAGTCAATAAAAGTTTATAAGTTTAGCGCTTGATTTTCACAAACTTTCATAGTACAATTTATGTGATTTATGGTAGTGCTTACATTGTTTTTTTCACGGTACCGATTACGTACCTTATTTTCTACATAGGAAGCCCATGAGTCAGAAAGGATTATCACTCATGACAATATATGATGTTTCTGAAAAAGCAGGCGTATCTATTGCCACTGTATCCCGTGTTCTGAATGGATCTGAAAATGTCAGTGCGGAGACCCGCAAGAAGGTTCTTGCAGTAATTGAGGCCTGTGACTATACACCTAATGCTTTTGCCAGAGGACTTGGTCTGAATTCCATGAACACTATCGGTATTTTATGTGCAGACTCTTCTGACCTGTACCTTGCCAATGCGGTATATCATATCGAACAGGAATTAAGAGCCAGCAATTATAACTGTATTCTCTGCTGTACCGGATATAAGCTGGAGGACAAAAAGAAATATCTGAATCTGCTGGTCAACAAAAAAGTAGACAGCGTGGTTCTGGTCGGTTCCAACTTTATTTCTGATAAAGATGAAGAAAATGATTACATACGTGACGCTGCCAGAGATGTTCCTATTCTGCTTCTGAACGCAGATTTTGACTGTGAAAATGTGTACTGCAGCCTGTGCGATGATTTCAAATCCACAATGCAGGCTACTTCTTATATTCTGGATACAGGCATTGAAGATATCCTGTATCTGTATAACTCAAAGTCCTATTCTGCCATGCGCAAATTATCCGGCTATCAGAGTGCTCTCACCCAGCACGGTATTGCCCTTCGCATGGAATATATGCAGTTTTTCCCGGGCAGCCATGCCAATCTTCCTGCAATAGCAGATTTTCTGGCTAATCTTGATCCGCAGATCAAATATCGGGCTATCATTGCCGCTGATGATAATCTGGCAATCGGAGCAATTAAATATGCACATAAGAAAGGATTGTCCATTCCTGATGACCTATCAGTTGTAGGATATAATAACTCCATTCTCAGTACCTGCTGTGAACCAGAGCTTACCAGCGTTGATAACAAGCTGGAGACGCTGTGTCATCATATCGTATCTACCCTGATCGGTATTCTGGACAACCGCGACATGCCGCAGAAAGTCATTTTCTCCGGTGAACTGATAAAAAGAGGTACTACCCTTCAGAAGTAATACCTTTTCTTATATAACTATTCTAATGAATTTATACTAGGAGGCAAAACCCATGAAAAATTTTATGGATAAGGATTTCCTGCTTCAGACAGAAACTGCAAGCAGCCTTTTTCACAACTATGCTGAAAAAACACCTATTCTTGACTATCACTGCCACATCAATCCGGCAGAAATAGCAAATGACCGCAAATTCGACAATATTACCCAGGTATGGCTTGGCGGCGATCATTACAAATGGCGCTTCATGCGTTCCTGCGGTGTAGATGAGAAGTTCATTACAGGAGACGCTTCTGATAAAGAGAAATTCCTGAAATGGGCTGAATGTGTCGGTAAGGCAATCGGCAACCCTCTGTATCACTGGACTCATCTGGAATTACAGCGTTACTTCGGTTACACAGGCATTCTCAACAAGAATACTGCTGAGGAAGTATGGGAACTGTGCAATGCCAAATTAAAAGAAGACAGCATGAGCGTACGTGGTCTGATCAAGCAGTCCAACGTTACTCTGATCTGTACTACTGATGATCCTGTTGATTCTCTGGAATATCATAAGCAGATTGCTGCTGATGATACTTTCGATGTTCAGGTTCTTCCTGCATGGCGTCCTGATAAGGCTATGAATATTGAGAAACCTGATTATACTGAATACCTTGAGAAATTATCTGCTGTAAGTGGTGTATCTATCCATACTTTCGCAGATTTAAAGGAAGCCCTGCTTAACAGACTTGACTTCTTCAAATCTATGGGCTGTTCTGTATCTGATCACGCTCTGGAATACGTAATGTATCAGCCTGCTACAGACGCTGAAATTGAAGCAATCTTTGCTAAGAGAATGAGCGGCGCTTCTATTACAAGAGAAGAAGAATTACAGTTCAAGACTGCTTTCATGCTCTTTGTTGGCAAGCAGTATCATAGATTAAACTGGGTAATGCAGCTTCATTATGGTTGTAAACGTGATAACAACACACTTCGTTACGACCAGTTAGGTCCTGATACCGGTTATGACTGTATCAACAACTATGCTCCATCTGCTCAGCTTGCAGACTTCCTGAATGCACTGATTACAACAGATGAGCTTCCCAAGACAATCATCTACAGCCTGAATCCTAATGATAACCAGGCAATCGGTACAATCCTTGGCTGCTTCCAGGATTCTTCCGCATGTGCTAAGATCCAGCAAGGCAGTGCATGGTGGTTCAACGATCACAAGACTGGCATGCAGGATCAGATGATTTCTCTTGCTAACCTTGGTAACTTATCCGGTTTCGTTGGTATGTTGACAGACTCCAGAAGCTTCCTTTCCTACACAAGACATGAATATTTCAGAAGAATCATGTGCAACTTAGTAGGTGGATGGGTAGAGAACGGTGAGTTCCCTGCTGATATGGAAACTCTTGAAGAAATTGTTAAGGGTATCTCCTACAACAATGCCGTTAAATATTTCGGTTTTGATTTAAAGACTGTTTAATCCTTTATGCTTACAGCACATTACACCCTCCTGCTTTGCAAGAGGGTGTTTTTATTTGTATATGTTGCACATTTTATGCAATTTGATATAATGGCCATATGTGTACTTTAAATATATATAAGGAAAGAGAATGTTATGAAAAGTAAAAAAAGTAAATTTAGTGGTTCTATCGGATTCGTCCTTGCCGCTGCCGGAAGTGCTGTCGGTGTCGGTAATATATGGCGTTTTCCCTATCTGTGTGCCAAAGATGGCGGCGGATTGTTTCTGTTAATCTATCTGATCCTTGTCCTGACTTTTGGTTTCACTCTGCTGACAACAGATGTGGCAATTGGACGCAAGACCAAGCAGAATGCTCTCAATGCATATGCTACTCTGCATGAAAAGTGGCGTTTTCTGGGTTATCTGACCTTTTTAGTCCCAACGCTGATCATGACTTATTATTCTGTTATCGGTGGATGGATTTTAAAATATCTTTCGGTCTATGTAGTATCAAACGGTCATGAGGCAGCCCAAGATAATTACTTTACATCTTTTATTACCTCAAAGGTATCTCCTATCGTATTCATGCTGGTCTTCCTGGCTTTCACTGCCTGGATTGTATACCGTGGTGTAGAACACGGCATTGAGAAATTCTCAAAGATTATTATGCCCGGATTGACCCTGCTTATCATCTTTATTGCCATTTTCTCCCTCACTCTTTCCCATGAAGGAAGTGATGGCACTGTTCGTACCGGACTACAGGGACTCGCTATTTATCTGCGTCCTGATTTCACAGGTCTGACCTTTAAGCGATTTCTGGAGATACTGCTGGATGCCATGAGTCAGCTCTTCTTCTCTTTGAGCGTATCCATGGGTATTATGATCACATATGGTTCCTATGTAAAAGATGATGTAAATCTGTGCAAAGCTACGAATCAGATTGAAATCTTCGATACCGCAATTGCTTTTCTGGCTGGTATGATGATTATTCCTGCTGTCTTCGTCTTTCTTGGAACCGATGGAATGTCCTCCGGTCCAAGTCTGATATTTATTACTTTGCCCAAAGTATTTGAATCCATGGGATTCTTTGGCAGAATTGTCGGTATCACCTTTTTCATTATGATGGCTTTTGCTGCGCTGACTTCCTGTGTATCAGTTATGGAAACACTGGTAGCCAACTGTATGGAGATCTTCCATCAGTCCAGGCAGAAAATGTGTGGCTTGATTGGCGGATATTCACTGGTAACTGCTGTACTGATCTGCCTTGGATATAATGTTCTTTATTTCGAACTGCCACTACCAAATGGCTCCATTGGCCAGCTGTTAGATGTAATGGATTATATCAGCAACAGTTTCCTGATGCCTTTCATTTCATTGCTGACTAGTATCCTGATCGGGTGGGTCATCGGTCCTAAGTGGATTACAGATGAAGTGATGAAGAATGGCGAGAAATTCCCTAGGGCCGGGCTGTACCGGTTCATGATCCGCTATGTTGTTCCTGTTGTCATGCTGGTTCTGTTCCTTATGTCCACAGGATTTCTCAATCTCTTCTCTTAACTTAAAAGCAGGGGCTGCCCCCTACGATTGCATATCCAGCTTGGATACTCTGCGATCATAGGTGAGCAGCCCATTTACTTCTTCTTCAATATCAGTCAGTTGTGTATACACCGCAGCACTCATTCCCTGCATATATAGCTTCTGAATTTTATTCTGCATTTCTTTATACTGTTTCTTAAATTCCCTTACACTGCAATTGCCATATCCAAATATCTCATCAGAATATGTATGCCCTGATATACCACAGGCAATTCCTCCATACTCTGAAATGGCATAAGGACGTTTCCCCGACTCTGCAGCCAGGTCAAAGAAATAGATATGCACGCTTCTCATATCACCTGCATTCTGGTCAAACCAGCCACTGTGTGCGTCAATCAGCCGGGTTCGGTCATGGGAACGTACCATTTCCGTATTCTCAACGGCATCAAACTGTCCCCAGCCTTCATTGAACAATACCCAGGTACAGATACAGGTACAATTATACAGTTGTTCTACTGTCTCAAGGCATTCCTTTTTCCACTCTCTCCTGCCCTTGGGATTCTTTCTGGACATCAGTCCATAATGATTATCTTTAAGCTTGCGCAGTCCCTTGAATACAGTGGGGATATAACTGGTATACAACATATGATACTCTTCTCCACCGTTGATCATATCCTGCCACACCAGCATTCCAAGCCGGTCACAGTGATAATACCATCTCATTGGTTCAATCTTGCAATGCTTGCGGATCATATTAAAACCATGCTTCTTTGCCATCTGAATGTCCTGGATCATCGCCTCATCACTGACAGGTGTCAGCAGACTCTCTGGATAATATCCCTGGTCAAGTATGCCATTTTGAAAATAAGGAACATGATTCAGACAAAGCCTTGGAATATTGTTCTCATCCTTCTCCACACTGAAACACCGCATACCAAAATAGCCTGCAATCTGATCTTCACCATACGTAATAATCATCTGATACAGGAAAGGATCTACCGGCGACCAGCTGTGCATATCCGGGACAGGCAGAACCACTTTACGCATACCTGTTACTGTCAATTCGCTTACCGGCACTTCATTCTCATAGATTACCACCTTGCACTGCTGATATTCGTCTTCTTTCTCATTGGTAAAAAGTTCTACCTCTACATTGCTTTCATCATATAACGGCGTAATATGCAGCCTCTCTATATAAATATCCGGCACCCATTCATACCATACAGTCTGCCAGATGCCGCTCTGCGCCGTATAGAACATACCACCGTTTTGCAGCTTCTGCTTGCCTTTTCCATGGTATGATGTGTCGCTCCTATCCCTTACGCACACCTGTATACAGTTCTCACCCTGCATGATATAGGAAGTGATATCCATGGAAAATGCCTGATATCCGCCCGAATGAAATCCTGCCTGTGCACCATTGATATACACCCTGCATCGCTCGTCACATGCCCCAAAATGCAGAATAAGCCGTTGTTTATCCGGTATCTCCTGTAAATGAAAGGTTCTCTGATACCATAAGAACTCTTTGGGCTGGAGTTGCCTGTGAACACCGGATAAATAAGATTCAGGTGAAAAAGGCACCAGAATCTCACCGTCGTACTTCTCCGGCATTCTGCTGCTGGAAGTAAAAGCATAATTCCACATACCATTCAATATCGTATAATTACTGCGTACCATCTGTGGTCTTGGATATTCTTCCAGTACTTTGGTACAGTCCAGATGCTCTCCCCAGACTGTCATAAGCTGATGGCTGTCTGTATTTTTCTTATGCAGCTGTAATGCTCCTATCATTTCTTTTACTTTCATCATAATCCCCGCTTTCATGCATATATTTATGCATTTACACTACTCTTTTATCATACGGCTTCATATGCCAGTTGTGCGAGTCTGACAGCTCCCATAATACCCTGATCGTCATGCAGACTTGCCGGTACTATGTATTCGTCCATATTTTCCAGGTATGGTGTTTCATAATAATGATTCAGATATTCCAGAACTTTTGCGCGTATCATAGGAAATAACTGTTCCTGATGCATGACACCACCACCAAGAATGATCTTCTGAGGACTCAGTGTAAGTATGATATTGGTCATTGCTTTGGCAAGATACTCGCTTTCCAGCTCCCATACTACCTGATTATCTACCAGTTCATATGCCTTCTTGCCCCATCTTGCCTCAATAGAGGGGCCAGAAGCCAGTCCTTCCAGACAGCTGTCATGGCAGGGGCATACGCTCTTACCAGGATCATGTGGATTCTTTGCAATCAGAATATGTCCTGCTTCTGGATGCATCATACCATGCAAAAGCCTGCCACCTACTGCAATACCTGCACCTATTCCTGTTCCTATGGTAAAATACGCAACGGTATCCAGTCCTTTGGCACAGCCATAGGTCATTTCACCCAGACAGGAACCATTTACATCTGTATCCAGCCCTACAGGAATATGTAATGCATTCTCCAAAGTTCCTGCAATATCATAATGACGCCAGGGAATCTTTGGTGTGTTCAGAATATGACCATAAGTCGGAGAACCCTTTACAACATCTACAGGTCCAAAAGCCCCCACTCCCAGCGCTGCAATATCTTTATCTGCAAAGTATTCTATAATCTGCGGCATGGTTTCCTGTGGCGTTGTTGTAGGAATCGAGCGCTGCTCCAGGATTCTTCCTGTCTCATCTCCTACTGCCATTACCATCTTCGTGCCACCAGCTTCTAATGCTCCGTATCTCATATCATTCAATCCTTTCACTTCTTATATTGATTTCTTTTATTTATTCCTTTAACATACTTGCATGATTCAGCAATAATGTATTGTACAGAAACAGAACATCCGCATCTGTAAAATCCACATACTCTCCTAATCGTGATGCTGAAATATAACGAGTATCAATTAATATAATCTCATGGTATACCTCTGAGAGCAGGGGTGCAAGACTACTTCCAAAAGAATCTCGAAAAATAATCAGTTTTCTGTCAGTCTGTGCCTGTGGTGATGTCAATACCTGAACCGGCGACGCTCCCCCAAGATAAAAGTCATAGAGATCTACCTGTCCCTCTTTCTCTGTAATCTGTGGTCTGTATACCGATTCTATCTGATCGTCCTCCAGGTTCCACACCTGTACATTCTCTATGATTTCATCTGTATAGTAACATATCGTATCCGGTTGTAGTGGCAATGCAGATTGTCCATAGTATACGCCATAAAAAGGATAGATCGACTCTTTCCTGAGTGTTGATAAATCTATGGAAAAATCAAGCTGCTCCCCGATCCTGTCCACTACGGGCTGTAGTCTCTCCTGTCTCCAATGTGTATCTGTACAGTAATAATCTTCTATTGTCAGTGTATCCCACAGTGAAATTTGTGACATATCTGTCAGTTTTTTCTGTAGTATGTTATCCAGCTTCTCATAGTCCATAACCGGGTATCCATATGCTGACGCCTGATAATAGTTCTTATCAGGTACGATTGCATAGTACGTTCTGGCATCAGGAAAATACTGTTGTTTCAGACTAAGCATCCTGTCTGCTGCCTTGGCAATCTCTGACTCTCTTAGCGGATATTCCAGCTTACCCGCACAACCTCCTGCCACATAGATTCCATTATTTTCCTTCTGCTGTAAAATATCATATGCATAATATGCCTTCATACGCCGCAGCTGTTCCCTAAAAGGAAAATGATCCAGCAGATATTCTTCTATGGATTGCATGCAGGATTTATCCAGAATGCCCTCCATTGTAATGGCCGGCATGGTTTTTAATTTACGGCGTTCCGAGGTGGAATACTGATGCCTGGGCATAGTCAGAAACAAAACAGGAGCTGTAAACAATATTCCAAGGAACAGAATAATCCATAATTTCTGTAATTTTCTCATTATGCCATCTCCTTTTCCAGCAATTATATCAGAATCTGAAATACAAAAACGGATTAAAAGAACCATCTATCAGATATGCAGTACATAATAGCAAAAGCAGTACTACTCCGATAATACTGGTAATATCCGCAAGAATCCTTTTCTTTGCCCTTTGCACATAACAATTCCACAGCATCTTAGGTAATGGAGTCGTTCCAATAACGCTAACGATTAATAATACCGCCCTGTTCCTGATTACATACCGATGCAGCTCTGTATTGACTGTTACAGACGAACTATGAATCAGGGATATCAGATTCTGCTGTAATATATGCATATCTTCTGTTTTGAAAATAAGAAAGCTGACAGCAATAACAATCAGCATATACATATGCTTTACAATCTTCCATATAGTCTGTGCCACAGGAGTATCAGGTACTGTAATGTGAATGGATTTCTCCAGAATCAGCAGGATTCCAAAACCTGCACCCCAGATAATGTAATTCCAGCCCGCTCCATGCCACAGCCCAGTCAGAAACCAGACTATCATAATATTTAAGAGCCATCTGGCTTTGCCTGCCCTGTTGCCTCCCAGGGGAATATATACGTAGTCCCGAAACCACGAACCTAATGTAATATGCCACCGCCGCCAGAATACAGTCGCACTTTCTGCGATAAAGGGATATCTGAAATTCTCTGGAAAATGGAATCCAAACATTTGTCCAAGTCCAATTGCCATATCCGAATATCCTGAGAAATCATAATATATCTGCATGGCTGCTGTTGCTGCATAGAGCCATGCCAGTATAACAGATTCTCCTGTCATTCCTGCTATCTCCTGTGTAAACTCTCCCAGCACGTTAGCCAGAAGTACCTTCTTGGCAAGACCAATGACAAATCTGATACTCCCCTGTGCAAAATCTTCTTCTGAAATATATCTGTCTGCCAGCTCCTGTTCTATCTGCGTATATCGCACAATAGGCCCTGCAATCAATTGTGGAAAAAGCGTTACATACGCAATAAGGTTCACAAGCTTCTTCTGCCTTGCAGCTCTGCCATAATGTACATCAATGCAGTAACTTACAAGCTGAAATGTATAAAATGAAATTCCTATTGGCAATGTTATCTCCGGCATATCAGGCATAATTCCATGCAGGAAAAATGTACTGTATTTATAATAAAACAAAAAAACAAAAGGTACAAAAACAGACAGAATATAAGATATTCTGCCTATCACTGTACCTTTTCTATTGTCTGCTATTCCTGTCAGAATATAAGCAAATACAACCTGCCCCAGCATAAGGAAGAGCCCTGCCGGCTCTCCCCATGCATAAAAAAGACAGGATATCATACATAAACATAAATTCTTCGCTCCGGATGGCACTACTTTGTAAATCAAAAGCGCCAGTGGCAGAAAAAAGTAGAGAAACGTAATACTGGAAAATAGCATAGGAACTGCTCCTTTAATTAGATAGGATTTTCTTTCTCCAATATCTGATCAGAAACTGTCATATTTCTTTGCTTTGCAGCCTTAACTGCTGCTTCATAGACACTGTCTGCCGTATCAGAATCTCCCATTACAAAGAAAATGTCTTTTCCAAAGGAATTGGCAATCTCCTTCTCTGCTGTTACACAGATCCACTTAGCCGGATCTACACTGTCAAATACCCGTTTCTTTATCTGGTCTACATCTGCATCATCATTTGTCCTGATGTACATCGCAGAATATGCGATTGAGCCAATTCCTGACTCTGACATATAAATGCCCTCTATTCCCGTAATATCTGTCAGGCCTGTCTGATAAGTCACAGA
>ERZ772861.2967-NODE-2967-length-10827-cov-14.175269_pt1 | contig 10827 bp, 9 predicted proteins | sample MGYA00512135_ERZ772861 | MGnify/ENA primary metagenome ERZ772861 (study PRJEB29015, sample SAMEA2737700) | human gut metagenome | biome: human gut; feature: human-associated habitat; material: faeces | place: China | collected 2012 ...
ACCGTGGCGATTTCAATCCCAACCAGGAACACAAATGCGTTATCGGCGTTTACCGGCTGACGATGAAGTCAAACAGCGACAATTTCCGCCAAAGCTCGATACAGGGCGTAATGAAGCGTATCAAGGCGAAGGGAGCCGAAGTAATAATATATGAACCCACACTGGAAGACGGCAGCACGTTCTTTGGCTCAAAGGTTGTGAATAACATGGATGAATTCAAGTCTAAGTCTAAAGCTATCATTGCCAACAGATACGACGCATGTCTGGATGATGTAAAAGATAAGGTCTATACGAGGGATATATTCATGAGAGACTAAATATAATACAAATGGATGCAATAGATGAATTTAATCGATTAATGGATTGGATAAATAAAAAGTGTTAGTCCCAAATGTATTTTTTGCGGAATTGGATGACAGAAGTTTTATTGGGTACTGGGAAAATCATGTCCTTTATTCATTTATAAGAAAAAATTTTCAGTGTCCAGCAATAAACCAATCGTGCATGCGTGAGGATATAGACGGAGCGTACGTGAAAATCATTGATAACAAGGATAATACAATCTATATAACTGCCGTGCATAAGTCTGTTAACCGAGGTAAAAGTTCGCAACTATTTTTTTTTAAAGAAAATATTTGGTGAAAGTTCCCAAACAACATCCTGACAAATAATAGCATTAATGCATAATACATCTACAAATATAAACAATAAACGTATAGCCAAGAATACATTGCTGCTGTATTTTAGAATGCTTCTGATTATGGCCGTAACATTGTATACAAGCCGTGTGGTGTTGGCGACATTAGGTGTTGAAGATTTCGGTATATATAATGTCGTTGGTGGCGTGGTGGCTATGTTTGGTGTAATTTCAGGATCATTGTCTGCCGCAATCAGCCGTTTCATTACTTATGAACTTGGGAAAGGGAATAAAGATCGGTTAAGAATCGTGTTTTCATCTTCTGTTCTCATACAGGCAGGTCTCGCAATTTTCATATTAATCCTTGCGGAAATTGCAGGAGTATGGTTTTTAAACAATAAGATGAATATTCCTTCCGAACGTTTGGATGCAGCCAATTGGGTGTTGCAATGTTCAATATTGACATTCATGGTGAATCTGATAAGTGTTCCATATAATGCCGCCATTATTGCTCATGAGAGAATGAAGGCTTTTGCTTATGTCAGCATATTGGAGGTTGTCTTGAAACTGGTGGTCGTTTTTGTCCTTTACATATCTTTGTTTGACAAGCTGAAGGTATATGCCGTTTTACTTGTATCGGTTGCAATAATAATCCGGCTTATATACGGTTGTTATTGCAAAAAGCATTTTGAGGAATGTACCTTTAGTTTTGTATATGACCCAAATGTGTTGAAAGATATAGGTGGGTTTGCTGGATGGAACTTTATAGGATCGGCATCTGGTGTGCTACGGGATCAAGGCGGAAATATCCTTATCAATATGTTTTGTGGTCCGGTGGTGAACGCAGCCCGTGGAATAGCGTTCCAAGTACATACGGCCATATATGGATTTATAACGAATTTTATGACAGCGTTGAATCCGCAAATAACTAAAAATTATGCAGTCGGCAATAGGGAATACTTGATGTTTCTTTTGTATCAAGGTGCAAGGTTCTCATTTTATCTGCTATTGTTGCTTTCATTACCGGTACTTCTTAATACACATTACATTCTTAGTTTGTGGTTGTCTACCGTTCCCGACCATACTGTGAACTTTGTACGGCTGGTATTGATTTTTGCTCTTAGCGAGTCTATATCGCAACCGTTAATCACGGTACAGAACGCAACAGGGAAGATACGTAATTATCAATTGGCTGTAGGTGGAATACAAATGCTTAATCTTCCATTTTCATATCTTTTATTGTATATGGGATTTATCCCTGAATGTGTCTTGATTGTTGCCGTAATGCTTTCACAATGCTGTTTGGCTGTCCGTCTATTTATGTTGCGGCGTACAATAGGGCTTTCAGCTCGGAATTTTATGAAAAAAGTATATGTAAACGCTGTTTGCGTCAGCGTTCTATCTTTTGTTTTGCCATTTTGGGTCAATGAATGCTTGGAGGAATCTTTCGTATCGTTTTTTATCAACTGCATATTAACATTACTATGCACTTCTATTTCGATATTATTTGTCGGCTGCAATCATAAAGAGCGAGAAAAATTTTTAGCAAAAAGTATCAGTTTATATCATAAAGTCATCGATAAAAAATAATTCTTCATAATGAATAATATCCAACAAGTTTCTAATGCCTTACTCTGTTCCAATTGTGGTGCATGCAAGGCTGTTTGTCCTAAAGATGCAATTTCCTTCTCATCTACATCTCTGGGGAGAATGTCAGCTACAGTTAACGGGAACTGCATAGATTGTGGTATATGCATTAAGGTTTGTCCGTCTTTAGATAAGCAAAATCTGCATGTTGCATTTACTGACAGGTTTGTCGGAAATATAGAGAATGTATATGTAGGCAAATGTACGGATGCTGCTATATTTGAAAATTCTCAAAGCGGTGGGGCATGTACGGCGATAGTCACCCATCTATTTGATAGTAAAGCTATTGATTGCGCCGTCCTCTGTAAAATGGAGTATGGTAATCCTCCATTGGTAAAGTCTGTTGTTGTTGATAATAAGAATCAACTGGCTGATTGCCAAAAGTCATGTTATACGCCTGTAGACCTATTATCGGCATTACGGAGAACAGGTGATAAAAAATCCGTAGCCGTTGTTGGGCTTCCATGCCATATTCAAGGGGTCGAATCTCTTTTGAGGCACAATAAAAAATATCACAATATTCATTATAAGATAGGGCTTATTTGTGATCGAACTTTGTGTGCCGGCATTCAGGATGTAATGCTTTCGTATGTTCGTCATGAGAACAAAAAAATAGTATGGAGAAATAAAAAAGCTCAAGGAAAGGATGAAGATTGTCGTTATACTTATAAAAATGCACCTGTTACAATTGTCAATGAAGATGGTGAACAAAGCGTGTTGCCAAACTCGTACCGTTTTGCTTTAAAGGACTATTTTACGTGTCCACGTTGTCGTGTATGCTACGATAAATTGAATGTATTTTCGGACATCGTTCTTGGAGATCCTTGGGGTATGAGTGACATAGATTGGAAAAATGGAGAATCGGTGGTAATAACAAGAACAGTACTCGGTGAACAGCTTATAAATGAAATGATTGAAAGCAATTATCTGTCATTGAAAAATGGAAGTATAGTTGAACTGTTTAGAGGACAACACATTGATGAAAGACGCATGCAAGTTAGTCGTTATTCTAAGGCACTTAAAATTATTCCTAAAAAAGTAGATTCATATTTATATAGACAAGTGGACGACTTTAATATAAATACAAGAAAAGAAGAAAACGATATAATTGATTTTATGCGCCGTGATTCTTTGACACAGGATGAACTAGTAAGGGAAGCGCGAAAAATCATCAAAGAGTATATTGCAAGGCAAAAATTAAATAAATGGTTTATTATTAGAGTATTACATAAAATAAAAGGACTGTTTTAATTATGTCAAGACATCCGAAAATAAAGAACCTTATGCTCCTTTACAGTTGAATGTAATCGAGACTACAGATGCTATGCACGGACTATCGGTATAAGTGCTAACAAAATCTAAATATCAATTGAATTTTAATCTTATTTTAAACATACCACCTGAAAAAGAGGACATTACGCTTACAAACTATCAAAAAAACATCTTGAGAGAGGCCAAATGGATTTATACAAAGGCAATTATAAAATGATTTATAAATAAGTTATATAGGAAAATCTAAAATTGATTATAGTTATGAATATACTGATTAATCGGACAAATACAGAAAATAAAGGCGCGGAATTAATGCTATATGCCGTTCTGAAAGAACTGGAACGAATACATCCTGATGCTAACGTCATCTTACCTTATACAGGTTTCGAAGAAGGATTATCCTATATACAAACATCCATCAAGTTGTTGTTTAGAAAAGGAAAATGGCTTTATGATATATTGGATAAATCTTATCTATTAAGAATTGGTAAGAAACTGTCTCTGCCTCTTCTTTATTTTACAGATATGCATGCAGTGAAAAATATAAACTATTTCATTGATGCTGGAGGATTTCAATTCTCAGATCAGATAGGCTATAGAATTAACACACCTAAACGGTGGGAAAAAATACTGAGTACTTATAAAAAGCAAGGGACAAAAATCATATTTCTTCCACAAGCTTTTGGTCCATTTAAGAAAGAAATTGGAAAGAATTTGATGAGAATTATCTGTAAATATTCAGATTTGGTATTTGCACGAGATGAAATTTCATATCAGTATTTGATGGAATGTGGAATAAACAGAAATAATATTTATATTGCTCCCGATTTTACATTGTTTGTTCATGGTTATTGTCCAAAACAGTATGAACATTTGAAGAATGGAGTTGCGATCATTCCAAATTTAAGAATGGTGGATAAAGGTATAGTGGCTTACAATGAATATATTAAAGTCATGGAAAATCTTATAAATCAATGTAAGAAAGCTGGTCACCAAGCTTTTTTATTGAATCATGAAGGCAAAGATGATGAAAAGTTATGTCTTCGAATAGTAGAGGAATTGACAGATAGGATAGAAATTGTTACAGGACTTAATGCATTGGAAGTTAAGGGGGTTATAGAGAACTGCTATGCCGTTATTTCATCTCGTTTTCATGGAGTTGCTAGTGCACTTTCACAAGCTGTTCCTGTATTGGCAACAAGCTGGAGTCACAAATACGAACTGTTATTTAAAGATTATAAGATAAAAGATGCTATAATTAATATTGGAGATGAATCTTATTTACAAAAATTATCTATGATTCTTGATGAAAAAGCAAATGTAAAATATAGAGAATTGTTGCATAAAAGCCATGCAACAATAACCAATCAAATAACAGATATGTGGAAGTGCGTGTGGAATATTTAATCAGGGAAAACAATGAAAAAAGTGCTAGCAATACTAACTTCTACTGTCATGTATGGCAAGGAGCGATCTAACATAGAGGTTTATAACCTTTTAAAAGAAAATGAGGAATATCAGTTTTCTGTTATAATAAATAAAAAGGCAGATGAGAAACTTAAAAATGCAGTTTCTGGGTTAAATCCACATGCTATAATGGCACCAAACAGACATTCAAAATCATTTCGTTTGTTGATATTCCTTTACACTTATATTATTGGCAACATTCAAACGTTATTTTATCTACTACATTTTCGTCCTAATCTATTGATGATGTGTAATGAAATCACTTTTTATGATTTATATCCAGCCCTTTTTTTCTATCATGGAAAAATCATATATCGTATAGGTGATGAACCAGCTTTCAAAAAATTGTCATTTAGAAAATACAACGAGTTTGTATGGAAACATTATGTACTGAAAAGAGTAACTAAATGCGTTTGTATTTCAAAATATATAATGAATACAGTGCAAGCGGCAGGACGAAATACAGAGAATGATAAGATTATCTATAACTATCCTCCAACACGTCCAAACACAGAATTGATGAATAATGAATTATATTCAAATATCAGCAGTGGTTTTGCCTTTGGATATCTAGGCCAAATCATTGAACAGAAAGGTATTCATCACTTGATAAAATGTGCATTGAAAATATTAAATGTCCATCCAAATACATTGTTCTATATAGCCGGTTCGTTGAATTATAAGCCAGATTATGCAGAGATGATTCAGTCTATTATACCCAAAGACAAGAAAAAAAGCATAATATTCCTTGGTGAGATAGAAAACATAGAATTGTTTTTTAAGAACATTGACGTGTTGTGTGTACCTTCAATTAAGCAGGAACCCTTAGGGAACGTATTGGTTGAAGCAAAGAAATTTTCAAAACCTTGTATTATTTATCCAACAGGTGGTATGCCTGAGTTAATTACTCACAAAATAAATGGCTTTATTTGTAAGTCTCCTACACCTAAAGCTCTCATGGAAGGTATGGAATATTATGTTGGCAATAAGGAGTTAGCTACTCAACAAGGTAATGCTTCTTATGATTCGATAAAATCTTTACGAATAGACAGAAAATCTTTTGATAATAATTGGAAAAAAGTTTTTAGTGAGGTATTATGAAGGAACGGAATAAAGCTATTGACACGATAAGTGGTTTTTTTATTTTGGAAATAATTATTCAACATGTATTACAAAATTCAGAATTGTATGAAGGTTCTTTTTTTGAAAAATATATTATCAGATTATTACCTGCATTTATGCCTTGGTTTTATTTCAAGGCCGGATTGATGTTTAAGCAGCCATCGAACATTAAAAAAAACATTAAAAGTAGAGCTGTAAAACTTCTATATCCATTTGCAGTGTGGAGCTTAATTCCATGTATATTAGTATTGCCTTTTTTTATTTATGAAGGAAATATGTATGATTATATAAAAGAAATTGTGGGTTCCTTATATTATGCACATGGACCATTTAACACACCTTTATGGTTTTTGCCTTCTTTCTTTTTTGTCTATATAATTATGTATCTTTCAAAAGGGAAATACCTAACACTTTTATTTATTTCAGTTATATTGTCATATTTATTTAGTAAAGTTTCCTTTAAAATTCCATTTGGCATGGTAAATTTACCTTTAGGAGTTTTTTTCTTTGCTTTGGGTACTTTTTTTTGCAACATCAGGATCAAAACAAATATAACATTAGCAATATTCTTTTCTATAATTTATATATTATACGTAATATTCAGATATTCTTCACTTAGCTTTCATAGAAATGAACTTTTTTGCGGTACATATTTGGAATATATAATAGGAATTTCAATTCTTTTATATATAATATATTGTTCGTTGCAATATAAATGGAGTATTTCTATACTCAGTAATATAGGAAAAAATTCTATTATTTTGTATGTGGCACATGCTCCAATTATAATTATAATCAAAAAAATAAACGAATGTTTTAATCTGAACTTAGACTCAAGATTGTTATTTGGATTATATTCCATAAGTATAATTGCAATTTTATTCTTTTTGGTTACGACAAAAAAAAGATTGTTATTTTTATATAAATTATAATGAAAAGATATTTTCGAATAATTATATATATAGCCCTATTGTTGGAAATATTTTTATTTCCACAAATAGAAAATATTATTGGTGCTATTATTAGTATCGTTATATTTGAACTTTTTTCAAAGTATGTATATTCAAAGCAAAATATAAAAAGATATCCTCTCAGTATCTTTGCATTTTCAGCATTATTTGTTTTCTGTTATCTGCCTATAATAATGACTTTGATAGATGGTCATCCTATTACCTTTAAAATGACAAAACCCATTTTAACATTTAACCATCAACTGCTATTCGTCATAATCACAATATTGGCTTTCCAATTTAGTAAAAAATCATTTATAGAACATTCTTTATCTTCTTTCTTTAATAAGAATATATTTGTTAATCCGTTAAATAAGGTACAAATATTGATTCTATCTATTATAGGAATTATCTCTAGAATATATACTTTATTTTTTGTAGATGAATCGGGTGGTGGTGGTTTGGCTGTTACTTTCGGCTATTTAATATATACTCCATTAATATTTGTTTTCAAAAATTTAAGTGGAGAGAATATTCATGTAAATAAAAAATATATCTATATTTACATGTTATTCATAATGGCTCTAGGTGTAGGCACCAATAAGAGATCTTTTGTTTTTATGATTGTTTTCTTCTATATTTTATTGTATGTATTAAATGCATTTGTGATGCAGAAATATATTTTTTCACTGAAACAGATCATAATTGGTGTTGTCTTATTCTTATTTGTTTCTGGTCCAATAACAGATTTTGCATTAAGTATGGTAATTGTTAGATCTTATAAAGAAGATGTTTCTGCGACAGCATTAGTTAACAAAACCTTACAAGTGTTTAACGACAAAGAAACCTTAGCTTATGCACGAAATTCCTTTTTTTCAGACCGAGAAACTGGGAATGTATATGAAGCTTGGAATGAATATTATGTAAATAACCTTTTTTTTGAAAGATATTGTAATTATCGCGTGGCTGATGCAACATTGTGTAATGCTTATAAAATAGGTTTCTGTAATGATAATATGAAAGATTATTTTATCTGGTTCCTACAATCTTCATTTCCAGGTCCTTTACTAAAGGTATTAGGTTGTAAAGTTGATAAAACAAAATATGAAGACTTCTCAACAAATGATATCTTAATGAAACAGTCATTTGGAAGAATTGCAGGTGGGCATATGGTTGGAGGAGATGTTGGATTAGGATTAGCAACTATGGGATGGTGGTTCTATTTGATTCATTTTGTTGTTTTTTATATTATTTTTTCTGTATTAAACGCAATGGTAACATACAAGCAAAACAATACTGTTGTTATGCCATTAATAGCATTATTACTTATTAATAGAATTTTTCGTTTGTTTGTTTTTGATGATGGTATAGCTCAAGATATACGCTTTATCATCTGGGAATTACCTTTCTTTGTCATTTGTTATATGATTATCAGAAAACTTTTATATAAATTCAAATAATATTCGATGGAAATACAATTTATACATAGAAATCATAAAGCTGGATTTTCTTTTATGAAAGTTTTTAATCCTATTAGAGACCATTTATCTAAAAACATTGAAGTTTCTGAATTTGAAGTTCCTGAATATCGAGGGTTGCCTTGGCATTCTCTAAAAAATATATGGTTTGTTCATAATCATATAAAAAAAGGATGTATTCATCATGTAACAGGACTTACGGAATTGGCTTTAGGATGTTGTCATAAAAAGACTGTGATCACATTTCATGATGCCAATTTTATGGTTAATACCAAAAATCCAATATCTAAATTTTTAAAATATTTGCTTCGTATATATTTACCAGTTAAAATAAGCGATTGTGTAACTTGTATTTCGGAAACCACGAAACATGAAATATTAAAATATGTAAAAGCAAATATTCATGTTATATATAATCCAGTTAATCCCCAATATAAGCCTTATTATAAACAATTTAATATTTCTTGTCCAACAATTTTGCATATAGGGACCGGTTGGAATAAGAATTTACAAAATGTAATAAAGGCTTTAAATGGTATAACTTGTCATTTAAGGATTATTGGGAAATTGTCAGATGAAGATATTGTATTACTTAATAAAAATAAGATAAATTATTCAAATGGCTTAAATTTAACAGATAATGAGATTCTAAATGAATACAGAAAGTGCGATATAGTTAGTTTCCCGTCAATTTATGAAGGATTTGGAATGCCAATAATTGAAGGACAAGCAATTGGAAGATGTGTTATTACTTCAAATATTAATCCTATGGTTGAAATAGCTGGCACTGCAGCTGTTTTTGTTTCACCTCAGTCTGTAATGGAAATCCATAATGCATTTTTGAAGGTTATATTGGATCAGAATTTCCGTAATGATTTAATAAAAAAAGGATTTGAAAATATTAATCGATTTAAATTAGAAAAAATCTGCAATGAATATATGAATGTGTATAAAAACTTAATCTATGCTAAAAAATATTGTGATAATAAATGATTGGGGATGTATTGAAGGCGGAGCTGCAAATATAGCGATAAACACAGCAATTGCATTGAGTACCAATTATAATGTTTACTTGTTTTGTGCTGTAAAACCAATTGATAAACGTATCATAAATTCTCAAATTAAATGTATATGTATAGATAAGTGTGATATTTTAAACGATAGTAATAGATTTAGAGCTGCAATAAAAGGATTATGGGAAAGTAAAAGTTTTTCAGCATTGAAGAAATTGCTTTTACAACTTAATAGAAATGATACAATTGTTCATGTACATACATGGACTAAAGCAATATCATCATCAATCTTTTATGTGACGGCAAAACTTGAATATAATGTGGTTGTAACATTACATGATTTCTTTTGTTTTTGTCCCAACGGTGGTTTTTATAATTACAAAAAGAATTGTATATGTCATATAGTACCAATGTCCTTTAAGTGTTTATTAACAAATTGTGATGCAAGGAGTTATTCACAAAAACTATGGCGATTAATGAGGATGTTTATTCAAAACAAATTTTTGTGGTCAAATAAAAGACTATCATTCATTTCAATATCAAAACTTACAGATAAAGTTTGTGTCCCTTTCATTGGTTCTAGAGCAAATGTTTATAAATTGATGGATCCTGTGGATGTTAGAAAACGTGTTCCTAATGATATTTGTAATAAAGAATTTTATGTTTGTATGTCCCGCTTATCGCCAGAGAAAGGTGTAGAACTTTTTTGTAAAGCAATAACCGACTTGAATTTAAAAGGAATTGTTATGGGAGATGGTTATTTAAGACATGAGCTTCAGAAGAAATACCCTAACATAATATTTGTAGGGTGGGTAACAGGAACAGTAAAAGATGAATATCTTAGGAAAGCCAAGTGTTTTGTTTTTACATCATTATGGTATGAAACATTTGGACTAACAGTTGCTGAGGCTAAATCGTATGGAATACCATGTATCGTGCCTGATGAATGTGCCGCAAGTGAACAAGTGGAAGATACAAAAACAGGATATATTTTTAAAACGGGGAATATAGATTCTTTGAAATCAGCATTACAGAAATACGAAAATTCGGATAAACAACTAATGCAAAAAACATTGATAAACAACCTAGATATTGAAGGCTTATCAATGAATAATCATATATCAAAACTAGTAAAGATATATGAAAAAATATTAGATAGTCAGAACTAAATAAATTTGAGGATTTATGTTAGCGTCCAAAAATGACGTATTGCATAAAATCATAAAAACCATGAACTTTGC
>ERZ772861.2981-NODE-2981-length-10807-cov-5.551804_pt1 | contig 10807 bp, 7 predicted proteins | sample MGYA00512135_ERZ772861 | MGnify/ENA primary metagenome ERZ772861 (study PRJEB29015, sample SAMEA2737700) | human gut metagenome | biome: human gut; feature: human-associated habitat; material: faeces | place: China | collected 2012 ...
TGTCTATGTGCAGGCAGACCTTGATGTGTACGAGTTTTTCAAAAGTCAGGGTGCGGTGGTAGCTAATGACGCCGCCGACTTCGCCGGGACAAATGGCTGCTATCTCTATCAGGGCCGGGATGTGAAGGAGGACAAGGACAAGAGCCTGAAAGATCAGATACTTGTGATTGCTCCCCATGAGGGCTTTGTACCCTCCGACATTTGGTTACGGTGCCGCAAGAAGCTGATGACAAACATTACCTTCCAGAACGGGCGCAAGGCCCGGAACACTTGGCTGGCCGGGAAAATCAAATGTGGGAAATGCGGGTACGCTCTCAAAACGACCCATAACCCCTCCGGCTATGAATACCTGCGCTGTTCCAAACGGGCCGACCACAAGGGCTGTCCGGGGTGCGGCACACTCCGCAAGAATGAGTTTGAACAGTTCATTTTCACCGCTATGGGAGAAAAGTTCCGGGAGTTCAAGCTACTCCGGGGCGGCGAAGAAAAGGCCAACCCGAAGATCACCGCCTATCAGGTGGAGCTCGCACAGGTTGAAGCCGAGATTGAAAAACTGCTTGATACGCTGACCGGGGCCAACGCCACCTTGCTTGCCTACGCCAACAAGAAAATCGAGGATTTGGACAACCGCCGCAAAACGCTGTCCAAGGCGATTGCAGACCTGTCCGTTGAAACGCTGTCATCCCAGCAGATTGAATTGTTGTCCGGGTATCTGGACGATTGGGAAAACATCAGCTTTGAGGACAAAAGGAAAGCCGCTGACGGCCTGATTTCATCAATCAGCGCAACCAGCGACTATGTAAAGATAGAGTGGAAAATCTGACACTCTTTCCACTCTATCAAACCACTTGTTTCTTTATACCGCTTGTAGCCCCTTGTAAACCGTTGCTTCTAACGCAAAAAACCACATCAGCCAAGCCCTTTCGGGATGGTCGATGTGGTTTTTTTATGGGCGTATTTTGCAACAGGCCCTTCACTGCTTTATAGAGTTACTTCTTGTGCTTTTTCCTGTACAGAACGACCAGCACTATGATACCGGCGAGGGATACGCAGAGGATGCCTGCCCACATGCCGATGTGGCTGTCGTCGCCGGTCTTCGCCGGGGAGCCGGTGGCTTGGATTGTCGCCTTCTCCACGTATTCGCAGACCTCACAGGTGCGGGTCTTTTCTCCGTCCTTTCTGAACGTCGCCTTTTTGGTGATGACCCATTTGCCGAAGGTGTGGGACTCCTTGGCTACGACCACTTCGCCGCAGCACGACCATTTCTGCTCGTGGGTGGTCTTGGTGGTCGTCCATTCCTTCTTGCCGGTGTGGTTGTCGGAACCCTTTTCGCCGTATTTGCCGCCGCAGCCGGCGCAGGTTGCTTTCTCCGTGCAGGTGGCGGTGCCGCCGGAGCAGCTGACCGTCTCCGTGTGAGCCTTGTCACGTTTGCAGACGTGGGTGTGCGTACCGTCGCCGTTGGACGTCCACTTGCCCCAGTCGTGGCCGAGGGCGGGGATGGTCACGTCTTTGGATGCGTCCTTTGCCCAGTCGGCTTTAAAGGAAACCTGATATCTCCCCAGGCCAGCCGCAAGGCAGGTCGGCTCGGTGATGACGGAATAGTCTCCCGTGACGGTTTCGGATTCCACGTGGGCAGCGTCATTCTCGCAGACGCGCTTCGCGGTACAGGTATAGCCGGTTTCGGTCTGCGTCCATGTATACGTTGCCGTACCCCAGGTATGGCCGATGGCGGGAAGGAGAACGTCCTTGGTCTGCGCGGGGAAGCCATACGCAGCAGAGAACGTTGCCGTATATGTGCCGGTACCTGCATTCAGGCAGGTCGGCGCCTTTTTCACAGCGTAGGTCACGGTCGCAATATCGGAGACATCGGCATCGCAGTTTTTGCACTTGCCGGATGCCACGCACATATAGCCGTCCGTAACGGCTGTCCATGTATAGCTCGGTTCATCCCAGTCATGGTCGAGAACATTGCCGGTCTCGAAGGTTTCCGTTCCCTTTTCGCCGCAGACGGAGCAGGACTTGTAGTAGACCGCCTTTGCCGTGCAGGTGGCGGCGGATTTCAGGTATTGTTCTGCGACTTTCTCTGTAAAGCTGTGTGTGCCCAGCCCGCCGTATGCGGCGCCGCAGGTCGTACAGACTGCCCTGTCCTTGCAGGTGGCCTTGCCGCCGACGTGCGCGGCTTTGTTTATGATGGCATTGCAGCAAGAATACACCTGCCAGTGCTCCTTGTCGTCTCCCTGCCACTCGTTCGGCTTAAGGTCACTGTGGTTGGTGGGATCGAGGTTACCATACTCTTTGCCGCAGGTCGTACAGACGGCTTTTTTGTTGCAATAGGCCGTGCCGCCGGTATGGACATGGGCTGCGCCGGATTTCAACTCCAGCTTTTTGTCCGCATTGTATTCCACGTGGTAGCCGGTGTCATCGGAGGAGAAATAACCCGAATAGTCCGTATCGCTCGCAGTGGAAAATACCGTTTTTTTGGCTGAAATGCCAATATTTGCACCGCTGGCAACTGTGCCGAGCGTAATGATTGGCAAATCGCCGCTATTGGTAAATCCATATCCTAAGTACAGGTTTTCGGTGGTCGTGGCTGAATCAGGCGTATATGTCCGGGTGTTCCCGGTAATAACGGGGGAACCGGAGATGCTGATCTTGCCGACACCGGACCATAGGTTACTTTCCACGTATACACCGCCGCCGTGGTGGGCCTCATTTGTGTTGACTTTGTTTCCGGTGATGGTGCCGCCGTACAGATTCAATGCGCCTTTTGTGCCCACATAGATACCGCCGCCGTCACTGGTGGCTGTGTTCTCCGTGATCGTGCCGCCGTACATGTTCATCGTGCCGTTTACTATCTCAACGCCGCCGCCGAAGCCTGTTCTATTGCCGCCTCTCAGCGTGCCGCCGTACATGTTAAAAGTGGCATTATAATTGCCAGCATCGTCAACACTGACGCAGCCTTTTGAACCGCCGGAAACCGTCCCCGTCTTTTGGGCGCTGCAATCGCACAGATAAAGCGTGCAATCCATATAGCCAACCCAAATAAAGTATTGTCCCAAATTGAGCGTATGCCCGTTCAGGCAGAGATAGAGCGTCTTTCCTCGCTGGTCGCTATCTCCCAGGATTCTCAAATCGTCGTCTAGCGTTATGTCATTCTCCAGATAAGCGTAGGCTACGTTGACTTTTTCGATGTTGAAAATCTGGCGAAGGGAGTTTGCCCTTGTGCACGCCGTATAGGTCACGTCCTGGTGGCTGGTATGATCGCCCGCGTTGACGCTGCCGCCGCAGAAGCAGTGGGTATGCGCCGCCTGCACGGCAGCGCCGCCCTCCGCGAGCTGCGGAGCAAGGGCGGACGCTTCGCCGTCTTCAGGCGTCCCGTCCTCTTCAAACGCTTCGTCGTCCTCGTCTTCGGGCGCGGGATCGTCCGCATCCGGCGCTTGGGCATACAGAGCGCAGTTTTCCGGCTGCGCGCCCTCTGCACCGCAGACGGGGCAGTCTATGTTCATTTCTTCCGCTGTGCAGGCCGTTTCGCAGATGCACGCGGGCAGGTTTTCCCCGCCGTCCTCGGCAAAGGCTGCGGTGGGCAGCACCGGCAGTGCCATGATGAGCACAAGCAGAATACTGAGCAGTCGTTTCTTCATGGTGATTCCTCGCTTTCTTCCGGCATCTCCCGTCCCCCATGGGAGGCGCGTTGACAGAAGGGCATTGCATCGGGATATATCACGATGCAAGAGAGTACTCCCTTGCAATACCTATTGACTTATTTCTTCACAGGCTCTGTCAGCCCGGTGAGGGAAAATTCGTAGCGCATGGCCAGCGCCTTGAACAGCTTCTGCATCACCTGTTCGGCAATTCCCCGGATGTCCAGCCCCTCGACGAAGCGGATGACCTGCTCCACTTCCTCCTTGGGGACGTTGTACGCCCGCAGGCTCATGGTGAGAAACAGCCTTAGCTTCTTTTCCAGCGTCAGCTCCCCGTCGCAGGGGTGCGCCATATAGCCGCGCATGATACTGGCCGAGCCGATCTCCATATCGTAAAAGTCCCGCTCTGTGGCGTCCGGCAGGTAGCTGCCAAAAATGCCGTGCAGCTCCTTCGCCGTCTCCCGGAGAATATATTCGGAGGCCTCCTTCTCGGTGTAGGCTTCGATGTAGATTTCCCGGAGATTTTCGTTCAGCTCCGTCAGGGTCATCTGGATGGCCGTCTCCACCGCGTAGACGTACACCGGCGGCAGCTTCGCCCCCGCCTCCCCCCGCGCCATGGCGAATTGGTTGGAGAACATGAATTCCACCAGCTCCGTCAGGACGCCGTCCTTGGCACGGAAAATATTCTGGAAGGTGCTGTAGGAAACGTCGGCTTTTTCAATGATCTCCGCCAGCGTCGAACGTTTGTAGCCCTTTTCCAGAAAGAGCCGAACACAGACGGTGAGAATCCGTTTTTTCGCGGGCAGACTTGCGCTTGTAATGGCCATAGGGGTCACTCCTCTTATTGGATGGTATATATACCATCAGTATATCACGCTTCCTTAAGAATCGCAATCCCTTTTTTGGCGCAAATCGGGGAAACTTTTCCCGAAATGGAATCTTAAGAAACGCCGGCATCGACTTTCTTTGGCGCATGTGCTATGATGGGACAAAAAAGGCAGGTGCATGATATGCGGGAGATCTTATTGCTGGAAGACGACACGACGCTGGGCAGGGGCATTCAGCTGGCGCTGCAAGACCCGGATGTGACGATCGCCCTGACCGGGACGCTTTCTCAGGCGCGGGAAATGCTGGCGCAGAAGAAATTTGACCTGCTGATTCTGGACGTGAATCTCCCGGACGGCAGCGCTCTGGATTTGCTGCGGGAGGTGCGGCAGGGGGAAGCCGTTCCCGTGATCCTCCTGACGGCAAATGACTTGGAGATGGACGTGGTCACCGGGCTGGAATCCGGGGCGGACGACTACATCACGAAGCCCTTTTCCCTTGCAATTCTCCGGGCGCGGGTGAACGCCCAGCTTCGCCGGAGAGTGAAATTCTCCTGCGTGGAACTGGACGGCTTCCGGTTCGATTTTGAGCGGATGGCGTTCTGGAAGAACGGTGAACCCATTGAGCTGAGCAAGACGGAGCAGAAGCTCCTGCGGCTTCTGGTGGAGAACCGTGGGCAGACCGTATCCCGGGGCGTTCTTATTGACCGCATCTGGACGGACGGGGCGGATTTTGTGGACGAGAACGCCCTGTCCGTCACGGTGAAGCGTCTGCGGGTCAAGCTGGAGGACGACCCGTCCAGCCCCCAATACCTGAAAACGGTGTACGGCCTCGGCTACACATGGGCGGTGAAGTGATATGACGGCCTTGGGATACGGAATTCTCGCGGCGGCAATCGTCCTCTGCGCCGCCGCAGTCTGGTGTGAGCGCCGGAAGACCCGCCGGACACTGGAAAAGCTGAATGAGATGCTTACCGATGCCATGCGGGGGGACTTTACGGAGGACAGCTTCGACGAGACGCTGCTTTCCGCGCTGGAAAGCAAGCTGGCGCACTACCTGGCGGCGTCCACGGTATCCGCCCGGAACGTGAGCACGGAAAAGGAAAAGCTGAAAACCCTGATCGGGGACATTTCCCACCAGACGAAAACGCCCATTGCCAACATTCTGCTCTATGCCCAGCTCCTGCGGGAGCAGCCGGGGAACGTGGTGTGTCTGGACGCGCTGGACGCCCAGACGAGGAAGCTCCAAAGTCTCATTGAAGCGCTGGTGAAGACCTCCCGGCTGGAATCCGGGGTGATCGCCCTGCGCCCGAAGCCGGGGGCGCTTCAGGACGTTCTATCCTCGGCGGTATCCCAGCTGGAGCCGAAGGCCGGGGAAAAGGGCATTTCCATCGCCCTCGTTCCCACGGATGCCGAAGCGGTTTTCGACGCAAAATGGACGGAGGAAGCCGTATTTAACCTGCTGGACAACGCCGTCAAGTACACCCCCGCCGGCGGGGCGGTTCGTGTGTCCGCGTCCGCCTACCAGATGTTTTCGGCCATTCACGTAGCGGACAACGGGCCGGGGATACCGGAGGACGAGCAGCCGAAGGTATTTCAGCGCTTCTACCGGGGCTTAAGCAATCCCACGGAGGAAGGCGTGGGCATCGGGCTGTATCTGGTGCGTCAGATCGCGGAGGGGCAGGGCGGCTATGTGAAGGTCAGCTCCAAACCGGGCGAGGGCAGCACGTTTTCCCTGTACCTCCCCCGTGAAATCTGTCAACACTGTTAGATTCCGGAAAGAATGTAGAAAGAATCCTGTAGTAAAGTCTGTAGTGTGAAAACAATACAGACTTTTCTATTTGGGAGATTATTATGAGTATTTTGGAAACCAGAAACCTGCGCAAAATCTACGGCTCCGGGGACACGGAGGTTCGGGCGCTGGACGGCGTGAACCTGAGTGTGGACAGCGGCGAATTTGTCGCCATTGTGGGCACCTCCGGCTCCGGGAAATCCACCCTGCTGCACATGCTGGGCGGCCTTGACCGGCCCACCTCCGGCAGCGTGATCGTGGACGGGAAGGACATCTTTTCCCTGAAAGATGAAGCGCTGACCATTTTCCGCAGGCGGAAGATCGGCTTTGTCTTCCAGAGCTACAATCTGGTGCCGGTGCTGAACGTGCGGGAAAACATCGTCCTGCCCATCCAGCTGGACGGGCGGCAGGTGGACGAGGACTTCCTCGACAAAATCGTGAACACCCTGGGTCTGGAAAAGAAGCTGGGGAGCCTTCCCAGCCAGCTGTCCGGCGGTCAGCAGCAGCGGGTGGCCATCGCCCGCGCCCTTGCCGCCGCCCCCGCCATCATTCTGGCGGATGAGCCTACGGGCAATCTGGATTCCAGAACCAGCCAGGACGTGCTGAGCCTGCTGAAAGTCACCAGCCAGAAATTTGCCCAGACCATCGTCATGATTACCCACAACGAGGAAATCGCCCAGACGGCGGATCGGATCATCCGCATTGAGGACGGACGGATCGTGAGGTGAGCGGCATGAAGGTGAAAAACGGAAGCTGCATTCGCCATTTAAGCTTCAAGACCCTGATGGCCGCGAAAAAGCGGAACATCATCGCGGTGCTTGCCATCGCCCTGACCGCCCTGCTGTTCACGTCCCTCTTTACCATCGTAATGTCCATCAACGAGACGAACCAAAACTACCAGTTCCGCTCTGTCGGCGGGTATGCCCACGGTGCGTTCAAGGACGTGGACGAAGACCAGATCGCGGTGCTTTCGGCACATCCCGACGTCAAAGCCGTGGGCGTGCGGACGGTGTTGGGTCTTGCCACGCAGGGCGCGTTTGAAAAGGACTACGCCGAAGTCAGCTACATGGACGACAACAACGCCAAGTGGAGCTTTTCCCAGCCCACGGTGGGACGCACTCCGAAAAGCGGGAACGAAATTACCATGGACACCAAAGCTCTGGAGCTTCTCGGCGTAAAGCCGGAGCTGGGGGCACAGGTGAAGGTCACTTACACGCTGGCGGACAAAGAACAGATGGGCTGGGACATCACCGACACCTTTACGCTGGTAGGCTGGTGGGACTACGACGAGCTGCTGAGCGTCCACTTCCTCAACGTTTCCAAGGAATACGCCCAGAAGATCGAAAAAAAAGCCGTGGCGGGAGGCTTAAAGCCCTTCCGCACGGATTTGAGCGTCATGCTGAGAAGCTCCCTGAACATTGAAAACGACCTGACCAGAATCGGCGAGGACTGCGGCTACAGCATCGGCGAGGAGGCGGGGCAGCTTCGCATCGGCGTCAACTGGGGCTATACCGCCACCCAAGTCTGGGACACGCTGGGCGTTGGGGGAATCCTCGCCATGCTCGCCGTGCTGATTCTGGTGGCGTTTACGGGATATCTGGTGATCTACAACATTTTCCAGATCTCCGTGGCGGGGGACATCCGCTACTACGGGCTGCTCAAGACCATCGGCGTCACGCCGAAGCAGCTGCGGCGGCTGATCCGCCAGCAGGCGCTGCTGCTGAGCGCGCTGGGCATTCCGGCAGGCTTGCTGCTGGGCTACGGCGTTGGTGCCGCGGCGGTTCCCATCACCATGTCCGCCTCCACTGTGGGAGGCCGGTACACCACAGTCAGCGTTTCCCCATGGATATTCCTGTTTTCCTCAGTGTTCGCCCTGCTGACGGTGCTGCTTTCCTGCGCCCGACCGGGGCGAATTGCCGGGAGGGTCTCTCCTGTGGAGGCGGTGCGCTACACCGAGCGTCAGTCGGCGGGGAAAACGCACCGGAAGGGCAGCAAAGTCACGCCTGTTCAGATGGCCGCCGCTAACTTGGGCAGGGACAAAAAGAAGACGGCGCTCGTGATGGTGTCGCTGTCCCTGACCGTCGTTCTGCTGAATCTGCTGGTCACGTTTATCGGCGGCTTCGACATGGACAAATACCTGAGCCGGCGAAGCTGCGCGGACTTCCTCATCAGCACACCGGACTACTTTAACTATCGGGGTTTTTCCCTGACCAAAGAGGCTGTGGAACCGGTGCGGGCAAACACAGCGCACTCTCTGGAGGGCTTTGCCTATCAGACCGGCGGGGTGGGTATGTATCTGCCGGAAAGCGTCTGGCGGGATGAAGCCGCCTTCTACAGCCGGGATACGGATATGGACATCGACGCGTTTCTCGCCCAGACGCCAAGAGACGGCGACAAGGTGCAGGCGGTGTCCCAGATAGAGGGGCTTGACCCAACGCTTGGAGAAAAGCTCACGGTGATCGACGGCAGCTTGGATTCCCTCTGGGAACCGGACAGCCATGCCATCGCCATTGCCGTGAATCTGGATGATTCCGGGAAGCTGCCTGACCCCGGGATTTATCCCGCCGTGGGCGAGAAAATCAAAGTCACCTATGGGAACGGCGATACTGCGCACGACGTAAACTACACCGTCTGCGCACTGGTGGACGTTCCCTACAACATGAGCAGCCGGTTCTATACCATGGGCTATCAGGCAATCCTCAGCGCGGACGCCCTGTACCGGGACGCCGGGGAGGACAACGTGTCCCCCATGCTCTACCTCTTCGACACCCCCAGTCCCGAGGCGGAGGCCGCCGCGGAAAGCTACCTTGCCCAGCTCACTTCCGACCCCGACAGTCCCCTGATGTACGAAAGCAAGGCGACCCACCGGGCATATTTTCAGGAGTTCCGGATGACCTTTGTGATTCTGGGCGGGCTGCTGTGCGCCATCATCGGCATTGTGGGTATTCTGAATTTCTTCAACGCCATGATGACCGCCATTCTGGCGCGGAGCCGGGAATTCGCGGTTTTGCAGTCGGTGGGCATGACCGGCCGTCAGCTGGAAACCATGCTTCTCTGGGAGGGGCTGCTGTACACCCTTGGTTCCGGCCTGATCGCGGGGCTTCTCTCCGCCGCGATAAATCCGCTGGCAGGGCGGCTTCTGGAAAGCGCCTACTGGTTCTACAGCTATCACTACACCATCACCCCGGTACTGGCCATGCTGCCCGCCTTCATCGTGCTTGGCTGTGCCATCCCGGCGGTCATGTACCGTCAGGCGGTGAAGCAGAGCATCGTCGAGCGGCTGAGAAGTCTGGATACGTAACTATGGAAACAGCGGAAAGCGGTAGTGTCAAGAGTTATGCGCAAAATTGATTATGGCTCTGGTAGAAATCTATTACAGTGGGCGGCTTAACCGCCCCTTGATTACTTTCCGGCAGGCAGGGCGCAAAGGGTCAAGGGCGGCGGTACGCCGCTCGTCTTGCTCTTGACCATTTGTGACCTGGCTGCTATTGACAGGATTGAGGTTCACGAAGTCACAGGCTGCAGGACAGTCTAATTGCGATTGCACTGCTCGCTTAGAAAGCAGGTCTCGCAGATAAGCTGTTTAACTTCCTGCATAATCAGCGCGTCATCGCTGGGCAGCTCATAGGCTTCGATTTTTTGAATGCCTGTCGGGTTACGCAGTCCGCAGTCAATCAATTTTCCATTTCCGGTTTTACATAGCGGTAGACCTCGGCACCGAACGAAACACCGTCACCAATGGCGTACTCTTCAAAGCCGGATTTGTCCATCCAGACGTGATCCTCTTTATCATCAAACATTGTCCCATCGGTGTACATTCCACTAATGAAGACCCGCTTGAAGCAAATATGTTTTGGCTTGACTTTCTCAATCTGTCCTTTGAATTCAAGCAGATAATTAAATATGCCGTTTGCAAATCCGGAACGATAAGCGTGCCCTAAAGAAGCAAGCTGGACATCCAGATATTCATCATAGGACATCTTTTCTGCGCCAACGACATCCTTACGAGAATCCGGATTGAAAAATACGAGGCCGTCTTCTTCATCTACGCATGTATCTTCTCCATAATTGATTGCCAAAAGCGATTTTTTATCTGGATACTTGGCAATCAGAGCAGCGGCTTTTTTGAGCCGATCCTGCCGCTTTTGCCTTTCGCAGCGCTCGCACTCATGCTGCTCCGCAAGAATGCGATCCTCTATGTGTCTGCTTTCGGCTTTTGTCAGCAACGGCGATAAATGGTCGACGCAATCGTAATCGCCATTTTCCATGCGTGTTTTGAAGCGGACAAGAACTTCTTTAAGTTCCTCAGTGGTCAGATACCTTGCCTTGCTAATAGAACAGCTATGGTAACACCCCGTGTTTATGTCGCCATGCCCATCGCCGTACATAATGGCGGTATTCCATGGGCAAAAATAATGTTCTTTCTGGACGAGCCTTCCTCGCTTCAAGCCCTCCTCAAATTCCGGAAAGACCGCCGGATTGCCGCAGCCCTCGTGATCCTCCACCCAAAACCCGGAAGGACCCTTGTCCGCGTGGCGGATCATCACATT
>ERZ772861.2989-NODE-2989-length-10784-cov-2.986672_pt1 | contig 10784 bp, 15 predicted proteins | sample MGYA00512135_ERZ772861 | MGnify/ENA primary metagenome ERZ772861 (study PRJEB29015, sample SAMEA2737700) | human gut metagenome | biome: human gut; feature: human-associated habitat; material: faeces | place: China | collected 2012 ...
CTATCCTCACAAACAGACATGCCCTCTCTCACCACTGTCACCCTTGAAAAGGAATTCACTTTCAGAAGGAAGAAAACCGTCCTTACCAAGAGTTCCTCTTCTTCCTCTCTCTCATTTCTAGACATCACTCCCGCTCTTCAGTACTATCTCTCACTTCTTTCTTTCACATACAACCTCCATCTGTGTCAATTCCAATCATCACCCCTCCATTACTCGTTTTCACTCAAAGTAATGTACCTGCAGTTCACTCTATTTCAATGGCACTCATAATTGCAATAGAAATGAGTTAATCAACACAATTGCATATATCCAGCTCATCTACCCCCAATAGCATTAGCAAACTCCTCAATAACAAAAAAGACAACAGCAGGAACAAAAGCACCTCCCTCACACATGAATCGCCATTCCCTCCCTCTCTCCCTTAAACGTATTCTCCATTAACGAAGGCACAATAAACACCAACAACACCCTCCTATTCACCCCCATCCCTCCATCACCCCACCCTTCCCCATTCCTTCATTTCCCATCGCCTCAAGCATACCCACACCATCCCCTCTTCTAATCACCCACTTCCCCATAATCAACAACGATTCACCAACAGAACACCCCAACTCTCACCACCCCTCCCTTCCACTCCACCCACCCTCAACAACTCCTCCTTCCCACCCACAACGTTGGGGGTTCCCAATCTCGCCTCCACGCCTCCCTCACCCATTTCCACCCAGGGGGTCTCAACAGGAACAGGCATTATTGCGTTTTTCAAGGTACGGACGGGGTTCCTTCTCTCCAATCCAATTCCATTTCCGTGTACACTCGCTCATCTCTCTGTAGACACACCATAAGAATGATCAGCGCCTTGCTGTTGATTGATGCGAAGGGAAAGAATATCGTGTCTCGTTATTATCGGTTCGTTCTTCTCTCCCCTCCCCTCATCCAATAGTGCGGATGTGACGAGAGAAAGTGCTGATGCCTTCAGAACAAACGTGATTGCCAAGAAGGACACCGGCAGCAACCCGCCCATCACCTACATTGATGGAACCACCTTCATTTACGTGCGCAACTCGGATCACTACATTGTGGCCGTGACAAAGAAGAACGCCTCTCCTGGTACCCTTTCCTCCTCTCCCTGACGGTTAGGCCTTATCTTCCACTTCCTGTTCCACCTGGTGAAGATGTTCAAGAGCTACTTCGGCACCGACTACAAGGCCGTTCTCGCTCGCCTCCCCTCTTGACGCCTAGGATGATCTCCGTGACAAGTTCTCCGTGGTGTACGAGATCTTCGATGGTGGCTTTCCCCCCTTCCAAATCACCCATAGAGGTGCTGGACTACGGCTACCCGCAGAACTGCGCCATCGACCTGATGAAGCAGCTGATCCGCCTGGGCAAGGCCTCGAACGAGGTGGAGGAGGACGCCTCGACGATCACGTCGCAGGTCACCGGTGCCATCGATTGGTAATCCCATTCAATAACCGTAAAGAGTAGGCGCCGCGAGGGCATCACGTACCGCAAGAACGAGATCTTCATCGACACGCTGGAGAGCGTGAACCTGCTGATCTCGCAGACGGGCGCGGTGCTGCGCAGCGAGGTGGTGGGCAAGATCGTGATGAAGGCGTACCTGACGGGCATGCCCGAGTGCCGCTTCGGCCTCAACGACAAGCTGCTGATCTCCAACGAGAAGAAGACGAAGGGCGCGCGCCGCGGCAAGGGCTCGGGCGTGGAGATCGACGACTGCTCGTTCCACCGCTGCGTGCGTCTGGGCCAGTTCGACCAGGACCGCACGATCACGTTCATTCCGCCAGATGGCGAGTTCGAGCTGATGAAGTACCGTGTGACGGAGAACATCAACCTGCCGTTCCGCATCCTGCCCGTGTACGAGGAGATCGTGGGCGCGCGGGCGGGGCGTGAGGCGTAGAGCGAGACGACGCTGAAGATCAACATCAAGGTGATCGCGAACTTCAGCAAGCAGGTGTCCGCGCAGAACGTGGAGCTGAAGATCCCCGTGCCGCCCAACACCGCCAACGTGATGCCGAAGGTGGGCTTCGGCTCGGCGGAGTACAACTCGGCGGACCAGACCATCGACTGGACGCTGCGCAAGCTGACGGGAGGTCAGGAGACGACCTTCTCGGGTAGGGGTGCGAGGGGCGGGTGAGGCGTAGCGGAGGTGAAGATGCTGAAGATGACGAACGACAAGGTGTGGTCGAAGCCGCCCATCAACGTGATCTTCGCCGTGCCCTCGTTCACGGCCTCGGGACTGCACGTGCGTTTCCTGAAGGTGTACGAGAAGTCGTCCTACCAGACTGTGAAGTGGGTCCGTTACATGACTCGTTCTGGCGATTACCAGATCCGTCTTTAAGACTTCTCTTTTGCTCGCGTTCATACCGTTTTGTAACTATTGCTGGTGGTTGTTTTCTATGAAATGAGGTGTGATCTTGGTGAATTGGGTGTCCACGGTGTGTTACTCCTTTCCATATCTTCGTTGATGTACAGTGTTTCAAGGGAGAGATAAAACACAAGCAAAGAACAAAGGAAGGTTCCAGAAGAATCGAGAAAACAAGCAAGCGAAATCCAGTATTACTTTTCAATCTTTCAATCTGACGATGGAATCGAGTGCACCCAAGGAAGCAGTGGCTGAGAAAACAACGACGCAAACAAAACCCGACATTACGCCTTCCAGCTTCTTCATCAACATCAAGAGTATCAACTCCGATGGGACAATTGATGGCATGCAGGATATCCGCATTGAAGTGAAGCGCACCGATCTCATTGCGGCTGTCAAGCAGAAGTACATCGATTCGGGACGTTGCAAGTACCCTGACTACATTGTGCTGCAGTTCAACGGAAAGGAGCTGAGCGACAACACGACGGTGATGGAGAACGATCTGTTTGCGGATTGCACCGTTTTCCATCAGTACTCCAACGTCAAACCCTTCTCGAAGGTGGATTACGGCAAGTTGGCGAAGCAGATTCATGAGCAGGCGTTGAAGGATAAGTAGGTGTGTAAAACGTTTCTCACAGTGTAGGGATTATCACCACGCTGGATTCGACCCGGTGCTGGGAACATGGGATCAGCAGTGGGAGAAGGGCGACGAGTGGGAGTCCTATCCCACGGTGATGGTGCCGGACCAGGAAGAGCGTAGGTGGTGATGGAGAGGGTTGAAGCATAGTCAACAAGAATGCGGCGATTGTGCCGAAGAAGGCGCCGTCCTTCAACCCGCTGGACACGAGAGAGTACCCGAACCGCGTGTTCAAGAACATGTTCGTGTCGGTGGTGGGCGGCTTCATCTTTGAAGTGATGCACCGCATGGAGGGCAAGTGGAGCGGTCTGAGCGCCGTGCCCGTGGGTGTGTCACTGGTGGACGGCGATGAGATGGAGGAGGAGGACGACGCGCCGGTCACCACGTGCGACCTGCGCTTCGACAGCCACGGCTACTGGGTGGAGCGGCGCAGCAACGTGGACCCGACGGGTCTGGTGAGCACGCGCACGATCCGCTACACGCCGATCGGCAACGGGAAGCTGCGCGTGGAGATGAGCGATGGCATGTACGCGGAGTGCAAGGTGGAGATGGTGGAGATGTCGCCCTACCTGCTGATCACCACGGCCGTGAACGCGCACACGGGCAAGCCCGTGCTGGTGGAGTCGGTGACGATCCTGGACAACACGCGGCGCGTGAGGACCATTCAGGACTTCTCTTCCGTGGGAAACATGACGGACGTGTACGTGATCAACGAGAAGCGCGTGCTCGATCCCTCCGCGCAGTCGATTGCACCCTACGAGATGCTTCATACGAAGACGGAGTCGATCTAGTTGTTTTTCTATACCCTTTGTGTGTTTTCTTGCAAATGGGTGATGACTGTCATTTTCGAGTATGTGATGCTGTTTCAGAAGTGTTGCTTGTGGTTGTTAGCAGAAATGTGATCGTCACAAACAGCATCATCACCAATCCCAGAATCAGCATCATGGTTGTCCATTACACTCCCATTTCATTGTATAGTCACTAACGATGCACACCAACTTGGGAGACCTCAAGATCGAACTCTTCTGTGAATTGACTCCCAAGAATGCAAAAGTGACTGCCAAATGATTTAATTCACATCTAGAACTTTCTAGCCCTGTGCGCCAGCGGCTACTACGATAACACCAAATTCCACAGGTTTCCTCCTTTCTGTATATTCACGGTTGTAGAAACATGAAGGGGTTCATCATCCAGGGAGGCGATCCAACGGGTGAGTGGTTTGGAGAGAAGATGAAACGAAGGAACGGGAAAAGGCGGTGAGAGCATCTCAGGAAACCCCGTAGAGGACGAGTTCCACCCGAGTCTGCATGTTGGGGAGGGTGCTGGTTTCAATCCTAGTTCGATCGCCGCGGAATGCTTGCGATGGCAAAGAAGAAGCCGAATACAAACAAGAGCCAGTTCTATATCATCTATGAGAAGCAGCCTCAGTTGGACAATGTGGACACAGTCATCGGGAAGGTGATCTACGGGATGGACACCCTTCAAGCAATGGAAAACACTCCCGTGAACGAGAAGTACCGTCCATTGAAGGACATCGTGATCACGGGGTTCACGATTCATGCCAATCCGTTCGCTGTATCATAGAGACAAGAATAGTGGTGTGTTTGTTGAGTTAAAAGCGATATTTAAGACGGGATGATTTGGGACATGCCATGCGCGACGACATACACGGTTTCTCCACAGAAGAAGGAGGCAAAAAGCAAGTCGAAACGATGTCTGGAATGGAGTGAGTGATGTTCGCTGGGATTGACGGAATAGCGAGCATTTTCAGCAGGCTTTGATGCAGGAGCAGCAGAGAGCGATGATTATGGTGCGTACTTCGCACTTTTTTGTAACATTATAGGAAGCTGTGAGAAAGATCACGAACGTGGCGTTCGATAAGTGTATTCAGAAGCCGGACAGCTCGTTGTCTTCTCGTCAGGCGACGTGCATCGCCCAGACGACCACGTCGTATCTGGAGTCTAGGTATGCGATGGGCGGAGTGTTGAAGCGTAGCTCTTTCCTTGCCAACAAGATCATGAATAAGCAATAAGGGGATGTAGATTTGGGATTGTTCACTTTGCTGTGTTTGTTTGAGAGGGTCTCTGTTGAGGGAATGATGGCAATTCCGCTTTCAGTTGCTTTGTGTGAGTGTATAGGGGAAGAGGCAGTGCATGGGATGTGAATGGAATCCATAACGGAATCAGGGAAAAGGGGTGCATCCCAACAATTTGAGTCCGTGTTCTCAGGTTAGGTTTTTCAGTAATAACGCGATGCAGAATACGATCTGTATTGATTTTGGAACATCGAACTCGTCTGTGTACTTCTATAAGGAGGGGATGCTTGTTCACCTTGATTTTGATCAAGGAAGCTACTTGCTTCCTTCTTATGTGGTGTACCAACAGGGGAAAGCAGTAGTTGGTAGTGCTGCAATGAGGAGCTTTGGAAATGATAAATGCTATGTAATAGCAGCGGTGAAGAGGATTATGGGACTGGACTACGATGAATACATGTCTTATGGAGATCCAAATATTTTCGGATGTGAAGTGAAGAGAGGGGATGATGGAATGCCCTACTTTGTGGTTGATGAGAAGGGAACCCTGAAGAGTGCTGTAGAAGTGGCAAGCGAATTGTTCAAGGCCATGAAGGAGCAAGCAGAAAAGAGAATGAATCCAGCTAAAGCGGGATTCGCATACATCACGGTTCCAGCTGATTATTCGACGCCCCGTGTTCAGGCGATTCAGAAGGCAGCTGAAATGGCCGGTTTGAAGGTGACCAAGTTCATCCGAGAGCCCACGGCTGCGGCATTATCCTGGTGCATTCCTAATGCGAGCAGCAGTAGAAAGGGTGACAAGTTCCTCATTTATGACTTTGGTGGAGGTACGTTCGATGTGAGCTGCATTGAGTGTGTGGGAGACTACCAATTCAAGGTGCTTAGCACGAAGGGCTTGAAGGGTGTTGGAGGCAATACGATCGACAGTTATTTGGTCGAGGCGGTGATCGAGTACATGAAGAAGAATGGCATTCCTATTATTAACCGTCTGGAGATGGAGAGAACCTACCAGCGCAAGATTCGCGAGATGCGCAGGAAATGCGAGGAATCGAAGAGAATCTTGATTGGTGGTACAGTGTACGCACAGGACGAGAGCGAGTACTTGAAGAAGAATGAGAATCAGGCCATGACCATCGATTTTTCCGGTATGATTCCCGGTGGAGGTGACGATGACGAGGAGGCGGAGTGCACCATCACCCTGCCCCAGTTCGACTCCATCACCGAGCCCCTCATCAAGCAGTCCATCGAGTGTGTGAAAGATCTATTGAACGAGTTGCACCTGCGGCCGTCGGACATCCGTTACGTGTTGATGGTGGGCGGCTCGTCCAAGATCCACCAGACCAAACGCAAGATGGTGGAGCTGTTCCCGCAGAGCGAGTTCCCCGACGTGGAGAAGGAGTCGTGTGTGTCCTACGGCGCGGCACTGCGAATGGTGAGCCAGTATGACAAGAGCTCGAAGGTGCAGGTGAAGGACTTGTTGCAGTGCTCGTACGGCATGCGATTCCCGGCCGGCGTGGTGCTGATGGTGCTGAAGGGAGACGAGATTCCGTGCGAGTCGATTACTCTGAATGCCACGATGAAGGGAGACGACGAGTACATCATCACCAGCATCTACCAGTACGACGGCAACGTGGACAAGCTGAGAGACGTGCACCTCCCGCTGGTGAACGTCACTACCTGTAAGAAGGTCCATAACGTGAAAATCCACAACCTCAATCCCCAACCCAACGAGAAGAAGAAGCTGGAGTTGAAATTGCTGGTGCACGAGGATGGCCAGTTGGAGATGACGTGTTTGGACATGAATAAGGGGGAGATGCTGGAGTCGTCGATCTACAGCGCGATGATGGTGGTGTAATTGCGTATTGTCTCTCTTTGTTAGAACAAACGATCATACTCATAATAGGTCCAAGCTATCTGTGAAACAGGAATCCAAATCATGGTCGTAGTATCGCCTCTCACCCAAGTCTGCTCCATCTGATGTCTGGGAATACATCACGCCGTCACTATAGCCGAAAGACTCGTACGATGGGCTGTTCATGAACGAGTCACTCTGATAGTATGACGGATACAAGGGAAAAGAACCCTCATCTCTCCACGCAAAGGCCTCGTCACACTCCTCACCGACAGTGCTTGGATAGAAAGGGCCATTCATGGCAGGGGAATTGAACAGGCTCACATGGTCCATGGCTTCTCCTTGCGAAAGCCCCAGACAGGGGCTGTGCACAGAAGACTCCTTAGCACGCGCGGGACGAGACACCTTAGGCGCTGCATTCTTCTTTGCAGCATGATTCTTGGCTCCGCTGGCAGACTTCTTCTTTCCATGCTTCTTCATTTTCTTCAGGACGTTCTCCGTTCGCTGGCGAAATCGCTTCTCATTTTCATGATACCCCTTGTATCCCAGCGTTGTCATGATTTCGTGTACAACGGATATATTGGTTTTGGAACAGCTGAACTTGCAAAGCTGCATGAAATAGTCTATCAGCTTGGCTTCGATGACTCCATAAACGCGGCGTTTACTTGACCGTTCGACGGAGGCTTCTTCCTGGATCCGTTTGAACTCCTTCCTAAGCAAGGCGTCCATTCCACTGAGGAGATTATCAGTTTTGTTTTCACTTGCCACTTCTTGACATAACGCGAGCACTCGGTCCAGTTTTAAATCGCTCATTGTGACAAGGGGACAGGATAATGGTTAAATGAGAAAGGCTGAGGTTGAATGAAACGCCCCATTCCTTAGTCACAAACCCGCCAAAAGCAGTTTCCACGAAAAGGAAGATTACAAGTCCGTTATCTCTCATCTGAACTCCTTCCACACCCATACATACCATTAACGGAAGGAAAGGCTTTGGTCGAGGAATGGAACAGCACTGCCGGATATACAATACAATTTTCACATCAAGCAGCCTCTCACGTAACGAATGAATCAGAATTGCGTGGAAGCACGCCAAATCACGGAATAGCAAGAACAACGATCTATCGCGCCATTAGACCCCATGAATTCAACTCCATTCCAGTTACAGAGAAACATAACCTCTAATAGAACAGCCGCCGTCTCTGGTCCTTAATGCTGAATAACGCCATGATACGGATAGATTGCCAAGTATAAGCACATCACCAGGATGCATATGAAGACACTGACTGCAGTAGAATAAAAGAAAGTGCCTGTTGTGTTGTGGACTGGAAACTCCTCCTCGACGAACGAGAATCAACGAACAGTGACATGTAAGGAAGGAGTACTCCAGCCCAATACAGATTGTGAGCAACAGGAGCATCAGAAGGGAATGGTACGATTCTACTCTTGTATACAACAAACACATTCGCAAAAGGAAATGCAAAATAATAGTGCTATACAAAGATAGATGTGTTCGGCGTAGGAAGAATGCCTCTGGAGTGGCCTTCGTCACTTATAAACGATGCATCGACAGTGTTAATGACCGACACATTCAGTTCATTCCCATTTCCATAAGAGGAACCGAATGGCTGCTCATTCACACCAAAGCGTCCACTTTCATTGATTTCAAAATCAAATGGCAGGCTATTCTCATCATATGCCTGGCGATATGGATACGGATCCGTTTGCTGACAATTCTGAGAGCCTCCTCCAATCAGGGACTCTCTCTCATTGAAGTAAAGCGGTGGAGGATAGGGAGTCTCGTGTACGTGCTGATCCACACGATTCGCACTCTGTTTCTGGGAATCCACGGGATGCTGATTGGGCTTCTCATCTTCACACAATGAGTCAAACGCGGTATTATCCACTTCACTTGAGCTGACCGTGTTCGTGGCAGGACTTGGACAATCATTCGCAAATGGTAGTATCAGGGACGCCTCATTCTTGGGGGAATCAGGGTCACTTCCCCGATACTGTTCATTTTCCACCGGCATCAACGTAATCTCCTTCAGTTCATCACTCTTCTCCCGCTTACACTCCTTTATCACAGCGGGCACGCATCTTTGCGATTGTTGTTTCTTCTTTACCTGCTTTCTTCTATTTTTAGGCTTTCTCTTCTTCGTATTTGCTGCGCCCTTAACAACGGCTTTTCCGGATGAAGAACTCAAATCACCGTTTTTCCTTGCCTTTAGCAGATTTTCCTTTCTTTGGATAAAACGCTTGAAGCGTGAAGTGTACTTTGGATAGCCAAGAGCGCTCATGATCGCATTCGCAGCAGGGACCACATTACCGGAGTAATCCCCAGTGCAAGTATCAATAAGGTATATGACAAATACCTCTTCATGTTTCCCAAACGGTGTATGATTCAGTAGCTTTGTATTTCTCGCTTCTTCACACATATCCTCGTAGTTCTCGTTCAAGTAGTTACAGGCAAGACAATAATTATCGTCATTACATTTGCCCTCACATGCCTTCTTATACTCATTGCATCGGTTCAGCACCTCTTCCTTTGTCTCCACTTTCAAGGGAGACAACTGTGCTTCACAACCATCCATTTTAACGTTTTTTGGCGCAAATCAGAGAAAGGGAGTTTCATCGAGTGTCGTTACTGTTTCGTGCCCTTGGCTAAAACAGGAAATACACACCCCACTGGGAAGTACAGGGAGGGAGCAGCCCGTTGAAGACAATAACTGTGTGGTGATGGGATGATCGTGAATTCCGGATAAAATGCAACAAACAAGCTTAATACTGAGTTTATAATAGAAGCAAAGACTCAGATAGACGGGAATCCAATAGGGGAATAGGATGAGAAGCAAATCGCATTCAGATTCTCTTGTCCGGCAGGAGTATTATCAGGCAGCACAAAGCCATTTCGGGCAAACTTGTTAGTCTGATAGTCTTCGTAAGGGAATGGTGTCTCGGAATACACTAGATCCAGTTGCCGCCGCAGATAGGCTTCCCTGTCTTCTCGTTCGACGTCCCCTTGTGAGTAGAAGGGATTGCCCATTTCGGGAGTACCAATGAAATGAGCCACTGGTGAAGATGGAAAAGAGGGATTCTCTTCAATGGAAGAGAACGATCGAGAGGATTCGGAGACTGGGGCGTTGAATTGACTCTCCGTAGGACCGAAAGCACCAAGACCATCAAGCAATGTTGAAGGTTCAGTGAATATAGAAGAATACTGCGATTCTGCAGAGAGTATCGAGATGGATTCGTCTGGAGACTGCTTCGCTATGACAACGCTTCCCGGACCCGATGGAAGGAAGACATCGTCTTCATTTACAATTTCAGCGCCCATTGTCTCCATAGGCATAATCGGCCCACTCCTACCATCTGGCTCCACTCGTTCATGCACCGGAGTGGATTCAAACCGCCTCTTCTTGGAGATGAGTAGTCTCATTTCGGCGTCAATCTTCTCAGGACACTTCTTCTCTCGCTGTTTGGTGTTCTCAATGTACTGACGGAATCGGTGACTATCCGGGTTGTAGCCAGCATAGCCAATCTCGGTCATGCACTCATTAACAATCTTTTTGCTATGACCGCTCAGTCTTGATCCACATAGAAGCCAAAAGTACAAGAGCATCTTCCTCTCCAGGGTTGTGAAACAACGATGACCACAGGACCTGGGCCGTTTACCTTCCTCTTTCATAACCATCCAGTTTTCGTTGATAAACTGAGTGACATCGGAAAGCATGGAGTACGCATGGCTGCAAGCGGCAAGCTCCTTGCATTTCTCTATCACACTGTCTATGGTAGAAGCCATTTGTGAAACACAATCAATAAATGAGTGATTCTTCTTCTAACGAAACGAATGACAGAAAACCCTCCCACTTTGTTCGTTTTTCAGTTA
>ERZ772861.2992-NODE-2992-length-10767-cov-3.325336_pt1 | contig 10767 bp, 3 predicted proteins | sample MGYA00512135_ERZ772861 | MGnify/ENA primary metagenome ERZ772861 (study PRJEB29015, sample SAMEA2737700) | human gut metagenome | biome: human gut; feature: human-associated habitat; material: faeces | place: China | collected 2012 ...
AAACGGTATTTTGGGAAAGCCCCTCTCTTGCCCGAAAGCCCCGGCTGCGCAAAATGATGCAGAAAATCGCCGCACATGCGGACGCCGCAGAGGGCGGTGTGCAGATCCGACGGATTCAGGAACAGCCGTGGAAGATTTCCTGTCAGCGAGTATTTCTGGAGGGCTCCCCCTATTTCTTTCTGCAGGCCGAGCCTCTGCCGGAGGACATGACCCGCAGCGATGTCGTGAGCTTTTTTAGCTGCGAAGATATTTCGCCGCAGTATTTCAAGAAATACATCAACTCCGCCCTTCACCAAAATCTGCAGCGCTATGCGGCTTCCCATTCTCCTGTGCTGATCCTTGGCGAGATCAGCACGCACAAGGACCGGGCCGCCAACGTTCTATATACCAACGGGCTGCATCGTGACCACCCTCTTTGCGTGGTGGATTGCGACCGGGCGGACAGCAGATTCTGGCAGAGCTTTGTCACGCGAACGGACTCTCCGCTATACGATACCGGCTGCACCTTCTATTTTAAGAACAGCAACTGTCTCACCGGGGAGCAGGCGGATTCTCTGGCTCGGCATATCCTATCGGGAAGAAACAATCGATTTCTGTTTTCGGTCGTCACAGATACTCCTCAAGCTGAGGACTGTCCCATCTGTCGGGTCCTGCGCCAGCAGTGCTCCTGTCTGACGCTGCGGATGCCTCCTCTGCGGGAACGCGTCTTTGAGATCCCGGCCCTGTGCAGTCTGTACCTCAACGAGTTTAATGCCGAAAGCGCCCATCAAGTCATCGGTTTTGTGCCGGAGGCGATGGAGCTTCTGCAAAGCTATCCGTGGCCCGGAAATATGGACCAGCTGAAACGAGTCATACGACAACTGACGCTGACGGCGGAACGGTCCTATATTTCCGCCGAAAGTGTCCGCCAGCAATTGCTGTTAGAGTCTCCTCAGCCCATGTCCGAGGCCCCGGCGTTTGACACAAATCGTACTCTGGAGGAGATGACCCGTGAACTGGTAGAGATCGCCCTGCGCCGAGTCCACGGCAATCAAAGTCAGGCGGCGGTCCAACTCGGCGTGAGCCGCTCTACTCTGTGGCGGATGCTGCACAAGGAAAAGTAAATGTCCGTCTCGCTGTAAGCTGCGGCAGCTTCGGGGCAAGGGAGATCGACCAGCTTTTGGGCAGGCGAAAGGGGCTGCGCCTTGCTGCATGTACCCCTTTTCTTTCGAGGACTTGCCTGCACACAGCACAAAAGGCAGGCACCCTTTGGGTGCCTGCCTTTTCCTGTTTCCTGCTGCGCTTTTCTCAGGGCATCGCCGGCTCGGAGGCCAGGCGCACAGTGAAGTCCTGCGCCGCTGCGCCCTCCGGCAGCAGCTTCGCCATGACCACCAGCCGCTGGTCGCCGGTATTCTCCATGTCGTACTTCCGGCAGCAGGTGGACAGCGTCAGGATGGTATCCTCCTCGCCGAAGGTCACGCCGTCAAACGCCAGCCAGTTCTTCTCCTCCACCTGCCGGAGGAGGCCGGTGAGTTCCTCACCCGCAAGGTCCGGAGAAATATAGTCGAAGCTGGTGTCCGTGATGAAGCAGGCCGTGATCTGGAACACCATGTCGTCACCCTCCACGGAGAGGTAGATGTAGGGGTTCTCCTGCACGAAGTCCGCATCCATGTACCGGTGGAGCTTGGTGAATTTCGGGCCGTCCGGATCGCAGTTGGTGGCGGAGTGGCCGAAGATCACGGTGTTCTTATCCAGCGCGCTCCGGCTGCCCAGATGGTCGTCACAATGGGCGTAGTAGCAGCCCCACTCGCTGAAATTCCCGTTCTCGTCCTTCTGCAGGTAGTACCCGTTGTCCGCCGCCTGCATCACGGCATCGTCCACCTCCGCGCCGGGCATATACAGCCACGCCGCGGTGTCGGGATTTGCCCTTTTGGCGGCGGCCAACTGCTCCTGCCGGTCCACAGCGGGGATGACCTCGCCGGCTGCCTGAGATCCCGTCACCTCCGAAACGGTGGGGTACTCCGCCTTTTTGCCGCAGGCGGCGGCCGTGGCCGCCACGGTCAGCAGCAGCGCGGCGATGAGAGCGCAGGAGAGGGTGCGCGTGAACTTTCTCATGGCGTTATCTCCCGCAGCCAATGGTGCTCCGCGTCACGGTCACGCCGGTCTGGGGATTGCCGTTGGCCTTCATAAAGACGGCCTCGATGGTGTGGTCCTGCGTGACATTCCGGAAGGTGTAGGATGACACAGCGCCCACGCTCCTGCCGTCCACCAGCACCTTGGCCACAGCGTAGCCCGTGTCCGGCGTGATGGTGAAGGTCTGCTCCCCACCCTCGCCGACGGAGGTCCAGCCGACAGGGGAGATGGTCCCGTTGGCGCCGGCGGACGCCCTGATGGTGTGATCGGTGCCGTACTGGCTGCCGCCGTTGGGCTTGTAATACAGCTCGATCTCACCGCTGAGGGTGGTGTAGTTGCCGTCCGCAGGGGTAAAGCGCCACTTGTAGGCCGTGTTGGCCTTCACGCGGGTGCTGCCCGGCAGCACGTTCCCCGCATCGTCCACCCATTCCAGCACACCGTCCGCAGGGGAGATGGTGCTGCCGGCCAGCGTCAGCGCCGCGTCGTCCAGCGTCTTGCCGCGGGTGATGATCTTGGTGTAGTTGGGCTGACCGGTGGGCCTGGCCTTGGTGATGGTGACGATCACCGCATCACTGACAGCCTCCTTGTAGTCCTTGTCCTCCGCCTTGGTGACCGACACGGTGACGATGCCCACCTTCACCGGCGTGAGAACGCCCGTATCGGGGTCGATGACGGCTTCGCCGGTGCCGTTGGTCACGGCGTAGGCCACTTTGCCGGTGCCGGAGCCGCCGCTGCTGCCCAGCTGCAGCTTCTCACCGTAGACCACGGTGGTGCCGCCGGTGACACGCAGCGCCGCCTGATCGTCCTTCTCCCGCAGGAGGATGTGCAGCGTGATGGTGAAGTCCTCATAGTTGGCGCAGGACGCCTTGAGGGTGATGGTGATCTGGTCGCCCAGCGCCTTCCCCTCGGGGATCGCGTAGGTCAGGAGACTGCCGTCCGCCGCAAAGTCCTGCCTGGGCAGCACCTCGCTGGCCTCGCTGTTGAACGTCCACTGCTGTCCCTCGGGAAGCGCGGACCAGTCCGGCGCGTAGGTGTGTTCCTCGGTGTCCGTGTACTTCTGCACCAGTTCCACAGTCTTCAGATTCCGACCGTCCGCCGGGCCCACGGTCACATCGATGGCGGCGTCGACCACTCCCTTATAGTTGTCGCTGTCGGGTCTGAAGTCGGCGTCGAAGCTCTGGGTGCCCAGCTGCTCCAGCACCGTCTCCGGTGCCTGCCAGCTCCATGTACCGGCCAGATTGCCCTCGGGATTCACCAGCTGGATGTCGCCCAGCCTCTGCCCGTACTTCGCCGTCAGGCCGGAGGGCTTCGTATAGTCCGGCGCCGCCTTCTCCACCACAAACCGCACAGCCGCCGTGGTGAATTCCTTGTAGTTATCCGTCTCGCCGATGACCGCGTACATGTAGTAGGTACCGGCATCCAGCGTGGTGGGCTGCACATCCTCCCACTTCGTGCCGCCGCTGGCGGCATTTTCGGTGCCGTAGTAGTAGACCGCGCTGCCATCGCCCACCTTATATGTCAGGCTGGGCATGCTGGGCGCATCGTTGTAGGTGTAGTCCGCCATGCTGACGGCGGCGCTCTGCGCGGCCCTGTTGACCTGAACGGCCACAGTACCCGTGGCCTCCACATAGGTCTTGGTGTCATCCGGTGTGAACTTCCACGCAGCGCCTGCATGTGTACCCGCATCCAGCACCGTGTCGGGCTCCTGCCAGGTGAACGTGCCCGCAACGGTCCTGCCGTCCGCCTGCATCGTGCCGCTGATGGCGATGGCGCCCAGCTTCTCGCCGTAGGTGATCTCGGCGGGACTCAGCGTCAGCGCGCCCTCCGGACTGGGCGTCAGCTTGGCCTCCACCGTCAGAATAACGGTGATGGTGTAGTCCTCATAGTTGTCGGCTCCGGTGACGTTTACCTTCACCTTGGCGGTCTTGCCCACCTTGGACGCATCGTCCGCAAAGCCGAAGCGCAGGATACCTTCGCTGACCGAGCACGTACCGGCCAGCACACCGGCATCATCTGTCACGCTGCCCAGCACCGCCGTGCCGCCCTCCGCGATCAGGCTGCTCAGGTCCACGGTGCCGTTGTTGTCGTACATGGCGGAACCGTTCTTCGTTCTGTCGCCATAGGCCGCCCTGTGGATGGTGAAATACACCACCTCATCCGCGAGCTTCAGCGTATAGTTGTCCGCCTTGAAGCCGCTGCCGTCCGCCAGCGCCAGAGTGCCCCCGGTAATGGCGTAGCTGCCCGCGTTCGCGCCTGCGTCACGCACCAGTCCGCCGCTGAAGGCGGGGGTCTCGCCGTTCACCGCACCGGCGGAGATGTAGGTCAGCGCGGGGTCATCCGCGCCGTAGATCTTGCCCTGACCGGCATCCGGCGTCACCGTGATGACAGCAGGGGTAATGGCGGCCATCGCCGAAGCCTGCTGGCCGCTGGCCGCCAGCCGATAGTTGCCCGCGGACGTGCCGCCCAGCGTCAGGCCGGAGATACGGACGGTCCTGTCCGTGCCCACGTCCTTGCTGTCGAAGGTACCATCGGCGGAAACGGTAAGTTCATCGCCTTCCGCCTTGCCGCTGATGACCGCCCCGCTGACATCCAGCACGGCGTCAGCGCTGCCGTTGTAGGTCTTATCCGCCGCCGTGATGCCGCTGACAGTGACGGCCCTGGGCGTGATGGCGAAGCTCTCCGCCACCGCGCTGAACGCATAGTTGCCCATGGCCGTGATGGTCACGGTGCCGCCCGTGCTGACATCTCGGTTCTCGCCATAGGCGACGGTGTAATCCCGCCCCTCGGTCAGCTTGGTGCTGCCGATCTTTACGGTGGGCGCAGGCGTGATCCGCCTGCCGGTATAGGTGGTGTCGCCGCTCAGCGTCACCGCCGGCGCGGTCTCATTGGCCGCGATGGTGAACGTCCAGCTGTCGTCCGTCAGGTCTGCGGCGGCATCATAGTTCTTGCCCTCCGCCACGTCGATCCTGACGTTGTACGTGCCCACATCGGCGGGCTGCTCCACCTTGACGCCGTTCCGATAGTACTTCACCGTGACGCCGCCCATGCCCGCAATACCGGCCCTGGCCGCCACTGCCGCCGTTCTGGCGCTGCCGTCATAGGTCAGCGTATCGGGAGGGGAGAAGGCGAAGTCCCCTGCCTGCGGGACAGCCTGCCGGATGGTATAGGTCACGCTGGCGGTCTGGCCGCCCACGGTGATGCCGGCGGTGTAGGTGCCCGCATCAACGGGCGCTGCGGACAGGGCGCTGCCGTCCTTCTGATAGGTGATCTCGCCCACGTCCGCCGCCGTCCACCCGGTCTTGGTCAGCGTGGCCGCCTTGGCGCCGCCGTCGTAGATCAGTCCGCCGCTGGGCGGCGCGATGGTGATGCTGCCGCCGTTGGTATTGCCGCAGAGCCCGTCCGCATTGCCGCACTCGGCGCGGATGGCCGTGCCGTCGCTGCCCAGCGTATAGCTCCAGTCGTGCTCATGGCCCCGCAGCACCACGGTCTTGCCCTCATCGATGCGGCTGACGGCGTACTTGCCGGGGGTCCAGCTGACAAAGCTGCCCTCCTTGATCCAGTCGGCATTTTCCGTGGTGGCGATGGTCACGGAGCTGCCGGCTTCAGGCGTAGCCGCGGTCTGGATGGGGATGCTGGTAGCGTCGTCCAGCTCGCCCACCACGGTGATGGTCCTGCCCGTGCCGAGGAACACATTCTTGGTGGCATTGACCGTGCCGCTCAGATTCAGCGTGCCGTAGTTGTACACGCTGAACTGGCCGCCGGAGGCGGTGAGCGTGCCGTTGATCGTGACCGTACCGTTGTTGCTGTTATCCAGGCCGTCGGTCTGCTTGCCGCTGGCATTTCCGGTGGCGGTCAGCGTACCGTTGACCGTCAGCGTACCGCCGTAATTATACACACCGTCGTTTCTCTTGCCGGTGGCCGTCAGCGTACCGGCGACTGTCGCCGTACCTCTGTTGCTCAGGCCGTCGCTGTCGCCGGTGCAGATGAGCGTACCGTTGACGGTTATGGTACCGCTCCTCGAGTCCTCGACCCGATTGGCCACGCCTATGTTGCCGCCATCCGCCGTCAGCGTGCCGTCAACAGTCAGCGTACCGAGATTGTTCACGCAGTAACGTCCGCTATCGACGGCATCGCTGGCGGCCTTGACCGTACCGGCGATGTTCACCGTACCGGTGTTGTAGATGGCGGACCTGGTGCCGGAAACGGTGCTGTTATACAGGTTGACGGTATTGCTGGTGTAGTTCTCGACGCCCACGCTGGTGCCGGAAAGGGAAATGCGGAAGATATCGGCGATGCCGTTCCGGGAGATGCTGGAGCCCGAGGATTTCAGCGCCGCACCGCTGGTGTTGGTGTTTCTGATGGAGCCGCTGGCCCGGCAGTCGGTCAGGACGATATGGGCATTGGAATCGATCCGCACCGCCGTAGACCAGCTGCCGGTGATCTTGTGCCCGTTCAGGCAGAGGATGGTGCCGTCCTTCGGCGCCCATGGGTATGCACCCAGATCCACGTCGCTTGTCAGGTAGTAGTAACCCGCCGCCTTGGGCAGGGTATCCGCCGCCTTGTATGTGGTGCCGCTGCCGTACTGCTCCTTCACCAGCTCATCTGTCCACGCCACGAACTCGCGGTCCATGTGCTCGGTGTGATCGCCGATGCTTTTGGCGTACTTTCCCTTGTGGCCGCAGGCGCAGTGCGTGTGGTCGCGGATCCGGTGCAGGAGGACGTCGTCATCATCGTTGAAGGACAGGTCATAGGTGCCGTCATCATCGGGGAAGAAGCATACCAGCGATGCCGCGCCGCCCTCGACCACAATGATGGACGCCGCCGTATCGGTGAGACTGCTCTGCTTTTCCGCCGTGATGCCGATGCGGGCGCTTTCGTCCAGCTCGCTGTTCAGCGTGATGGTCGTTCCGGCCGCCAGATAGACGTTGGGGCTGCCGCCCGTGACCGTCGCGGTGCCGCCCACGGTCAGCGTGCCGTTGTTATACACACCGCCTCCGCTGCCGTTGTTGGTGATGAGGCCTCCGTAGAGGTTGCACACACTGGCGTTATACACGCCGCCGCCCCGGGCGCTGGTACCGTTGTTGCTGATGGTGCCGCCGTACATATTGAATGTACCGGTGTTATAGACAGCCGCGCCGTCGGCCTTGCTTTTGGTGTCCCGCAGCCGTCCGTTGTACATGTTGAACGTACCGCTGTTGTTCACGGTGTGGACCGCTCTGCGGCTGGCGCAATAGATGTACCCCTGGATAGAGGCGCACTCCGTCAGGGAGAAGGTCACGCCGCTGTCAACGGTAATGGCGTCAAAGTCGGGCTTATTGTAAGCAAACTCTCTGACGGTCCGGCCGTTCAGGCAGAGCACCGTGCCGTCCGCGGGACGCCATGTGTCGCTGTCAGACAGCGTCACACTGGTCGTCAGATAGTAATAGCCCGGCTCCTTGGGCAGGGAGTTGGCCGCGGTATGGCTGCTGTCGCCGTACTGGCTGGCCGCCTCGTCGTTCGTCCACGCGGTGTAGGTCACGTTGCTGTGCTGCGGATGGCCGCCGGATGTGGCGTCGCCGCCGCAGATGCAGTGGACGTGGGGATACAGGCTGACATAGCTGCTGCCGGTCTTCCGGACCTGGGCATGGCTCCGGTCCAGCACGGGGGTCGCGTCGCTGCTGTCACCGGCGTAGCAGTTCTGCCGCCAGTCGTCCCGGGCCGTGCCGCCGTTCAGGAGATACGCGACCTCGCCGCCGCGGAACTGATCCTCCGTCTTGCCGCCGTAGCCGTCGTCGCTGTCTGCGCCGTAGTAGCAATTTATGATCTTGCCGCCAGACTTCTCATAGGCGATGGCGCCCCAGCCGATGATGTCACGCACCGTGCCACCGGACTGGGCCTGCACCATGTCTCCGTAGAAATAGCTGTTGGCGATGGTACCCGTGTTCTCATAGGCGATGCCGCCTGCCCTGCCGCCGTAGTACATCTCGATGCGGCTGCCGCGGTTCAGCCTGCCCGCGTACACGCAGCAGGCCTCGATGGTGCCGCTGTTGGTATAGACCAGACCGCCCAGGCTGTCCTTGGCCGTTATACCGCCGCTGTACCGGCAGCGGGTGATGGTGCCGGCGTTGCTGCGCGCCAGGGGAGCGCTGGCGCTGATGGAATAATTCTCGCTCTGGCGCTTCGTCACGGCGATATCCGTCAGCTTCGCGTTCGCGCCGACATAGCCGAACAGGGCCTGTCCCCAGCCATCCAGCCACACACGGATCGTGTGGCCGTTGCCGTTGAAGGTGCCGGTATACGGGTGCTCGCTGGTGCCGATGGACGTCCAGACCTCATCCACGTACTCCACGTCCTGCCGCAGCTCCGCGCAGGTACTCGCCTCACCGGCGTTCACCGCGTCCCGCAGCCAGATGAGCTCCGCCGCGCAGGTGATCTGATAGGGGTCCTTCGCCGTGCCGCTGCCGCCGGGCTGCGTGCCGGCGATGGCGGCCAGCAGCGCAGGCTCGCTGGCATCAGGCTCCCCTGCCAGCGCCAGCACCGCGGCAGCCGCCGCATCGTATCCGGTCAGGTCCAGCCGGGCCGCCTGCTCCTCCGTCAGGGCCTGCTTCGCCTCGTCGATGGCGTCCAGCTGGCCGGAGACCTCGTCCGCGTTGGCGTCCGAGATGTCCTCCGCCGCCGGCAGCGCGTCGATCAGCGCCTGCACAGCCGAAACCGCCTCGTCAGACTCCTCGTCAGGCGCTTTGTCAGGTGCTTTGTCAGGCGCTTTGTCAGGTGCTTTGTCAGGCGCTTTGTCAGGTGCTTTGTCAGGTGCTTCGTCGGACGTTTTATCGTCCTCGCCCGCACCATCCTGACCGGGTGCCTGCGTCTGCCCGTCGTTTCCCTGCGTCAGGACCGTCTGCTCCTGACCGGCCTGTCCCTGCGCCTCCGCCGCCAGCGCCGATGCGGGCAGCAGCGTCAGGCACAGAGCCAGAGCCATCAGCAGGGATACTCCTTTTTTGATCATGTGCATAACCTCCGTTCTGTTTTTTCACGGCTGCCGTATGTCACAGCAGGCCGATGCCTCTTCCGCGGTTCACCGCCTGCTGCCGGTTTGACACCCGAAGCTTTCTGAAAATGCTGTTACTGTGGAACTTGATGGTACCCGCCTTCCGGTCCATCCGCTCCGCGATCTCGTCATTGCTCATGCCCAGCGCCATCAGGCGCAGCACCTTTTTCTCCGTCTCGGTCAGCGTCTCGTAGTACTCCGCCGGAGACTTCAGATAATTGGGAAAGTACCGGCTCACGCCGCCCGCCAGCTCCATGATCCGGTCGGTAAAGTCGTCCGCGCCCCGCTCCCGCTGGTAGATGAACAGCATCTGCACCATGCAGGCGCCCTCGTCCGCCAGCAGCCGTATGTACCGGTATTTTTTCGCCAGCGCCAGCGCTGTCTCCAGCTCCCGGCACATGCGGTCCTTGTCCCCCGATTTGTAGTACACGGCGGCCAGCAGCATGTGACACTCGCACAGGTCCATGTGCCGCTTCCCCGGCTCCAGCAGGGTGATAAGCTGCCTGACCAGCACGTAGGCGGCCATGTTTTTCCCCACCTGCAAATAGCAGCGCACCTTGGTGAGCCAGGCAAACATGTCCATCATATAGATGTCCCGATTCTCATCGGGGGCAGTGTTTTCCAGCCACTGGGTCACCGCCTCCTGCTGCCCGTCGTAGCAGGCCGCCAGACATTCCAGCGCGTTCAGGCTGGCCGTCAGCTCCTCCCGCCCCGTCTCCTGGATGCGGTCTCTGATCTTCTCCCCCAGAGGCTTGGCCGTCCGCGCCTGCCCGTTCATCAGCAGGATGCGCATCTGCAGCGCCAGCGCCACGAACAGGCAGCGCATATCGCTCTCCCTCTCGATAAGCGGGATGGTCCCCGTCGCCAGGATCAGCGCGTTGAAGCAGTCGTTGTTCTGGTAGTACCACTCCGCCAGCATGATCTCATAGACGTTCTTCCCCACGCTGCCGTACAGCTGGTGGATCAGCTGGGTAATGGCGTCCTTATGCCGCTCCAGATACGGGCCGAACCGCGTAAAATCCCGAAATCCGTTGATGATGCTGGGACGGCAGGCGGACAGCGTCAGCGACCTCACCGGCACCATGCCCGTTTTCACCAGGAAAAGCACGATGCGCAGGAACATGCCGTCGCTGATGTACGGCATGACCAGCTCCGTGCAGATGCGGTAATAATCCTTCTCCCGAAGCTCCTGCACCCGCCAGTGCCTGGGCGTCGTGCCCAGCAGGCTCACATACTCCCTGGCCAGATCCAGATCTCCCGCCATGGCCGCCAACAGGGCAAAGACGGCCGGCAGCGCCGGATGGCTCCTGCGCGCCGCCGCGTCCAGCCGGTAAAAGTGGTCCCGGCAGGCCCACAGCGCGGGCATGGAAAACGGGTGCTCCGTGAATTCCGCCACGATGGTCTCCAGCAGATGCCCCGCCTGCTCCGCCTCGTCCAGAACGCATACCAGCTCCATTTGGGGCCGCGGATATGTGACATTTCCTTTTTGTTCCATTTCCCTCATCCTATCTGCTCCATTGTACCGGTTTATTATAATCCATTTTCTTCCGTTTGCCCAGCAAACTTTACTTTATGAATAACCAAACTTTCAACCAAACCCCCAAATCTGACCGTTCTCCCCGGCGACGGCG
>ERZ772861.2994-NODE-2994-length-10757-cov-3.758083_pt1 | contig 10757 bp, 8 predicted proteins | sample MGYA00512135_ERZ772861 | MGnify/ENA primary metagenome ERZ772861 (study PRJEB29015, sample SAMEA2737700) | human gut metagenome | biome: human gut; feature: human-associated habitat; material: faeces | place: China | collected 2012 ...
TTGGAAGCTATGCTTCCATACCGCCTAAGTGCCAACGTTTTTCAAGTGCCTGTTTATGCATTGTGAAGTCCGTACAATTCTGTTACTAAACAAGTTTGCAGGTGTTTATAAATTATAACGCTGTATAGCAGGTGGGTATTTTTTCTTTACAATAAGGGCGCAGGCCACGAGGCGGCCATGCTGTATTTTATTACTAACTACTCGGCATCCATTACGGTAACCTTGGAATCCATGTCGTAGAATCCGACTGTGTTCTTGTCGGAGATAACGGTCAGGTCAAGAGCATCGTAGAGTCTGTGGTATACCTGGAAGTCGTTGCCGTCGTAGCCTGTGACACCGAAGGACAGCAGGTATTCTCCGCCTTGCAGGGACATTTTCTGGGTAAAGGTGATGTCTTTTACTGCGCCTGCTTTTACGGATTCCAGAAAGGCTTTTTCAAACATGGTGTTGGTGCCTGTGATTTCTGTGCCTTTTACTGTCTTGATGGAAAAAGCAAAGATTGGTGCGGGCAGATCTGCCATGAAGCGCACTTTCATATGAATCGTAAACTCCGAACCTTTGATAATGGATTTGGACTCTGTACCACGGTCATCTGTCATGTAGAACTGTTCAATGACCGCTTCTTTTGTACCATATTCCAATAACTTGGAGGTGTCCTGTTTGGCAGCCTTTTTCTGCACAGCAACCTGAATCTGTTCATCATTGAGCAGGCTGCTCTCTGACTTGGACTCCGGCAATTCATACTGTCCTACCAGTACACGCTTGTAATCATCTATCATTTCTTTGGGAGAGCCTTCTCCCAGCTTAACGCCCTGATTGAGAAGCACTACTCTGTCACAATATTTTGATACGCTGCTCAAATCATGGCTTACGAAAATGATGGTCTTGCCCATCTTCTTGAACTCTTCAAATTTATGATAGCATTTTGCCTGGAAGAATACATCTCCTACGGACAATGCCTCATCAACAATCAGGATCTCCGGGTCAATATTAATTGCTACGGAGAAAGCCAGACGCACGAACATACCGCTGGAATAGGTCTTCACCGGCTGTTTCACATAATCGCCGATATCTGCAAAATCCAGAATATCCTGCATGCGGCTCTCTATCTCCTGTTCTGTGAAACCGTTCATGGTGCCATTGAGGTAGATATTTTCAATACCTGTATATTCCATGTTAAATCCGGCTCCAAGCTCCAGTAATGCCTGGATTCTGCCGTTTACTGTAAGTGTACCTCCTGTCGGATTCAATACACCTGTTATAATCTTAAGAATCGTGGATTTACCTGAACCATTCGTGCCGATAATTCCCACACATTCTCCTTTTTTTACCTGAAAAGAAACATCGGAAAGTGCAAAATGTTCCCGGTATTTCTTCTTTTTCGTCAAACCAAGCGCCTCTACCATTCGGTCCATTGGCTTGTCATAGAGCTTATATACTTTACTGATATGGTCAACTGCTATTGCAATTTCTTCCTGTTTCTGTTCCATTCTATCCCTCACTAAATTAATGGTAATAGGTGACTATAATACATCTGCAAAATGTACTTTCAGGCGTCTGAATATCAGCGCACCGATACCAAAGAATACGGCTGTCACAATCCAGAAATACATCGTAGAATAGAAATCTTCCCAGAACCACTGATGTTCAAACATAGCACTTCTGTACCCATTCACAATATAGAAAAGAGGATTGATCTTCAATATTCGCTGTACGATTTCCGGCACAGATTCAATCTGCCACAGAATCGGGGTTGCCCACATGCCAACCTGTAATCCAATATTGATAAGCTGTGTCAGATCCCTGAAGAATATGACAATCGCACAGGTAGAATAACTGACTGCCAATACGAACATAAACAGACTGAAACTGTAATATATGATCTGAATCAGATAGATGCTTGGGCTGTATCCCATCGCAAAATACACAACCAGCATGAAACATACGAAGAAGCAATGCGTAAATGTTGCGCCAATGATTTTAATGATAGGAATGATACTGATCTTAAATACTACCTTTTTCACCAGATAGGCATATTCCAATAATGCTGTCGTTCCGTTATTAATCGCTTCTGTGAAATAGAACCAGGGCACAAGTCCTGCAGTCAGCCAGATTACATAGGGCACCTGCAAAGTGCCTGCCATCAGTTCAATCTTACTGGACATGATGTAGTCAAATACGAACCAGTACAGAAGTACCGTAACAACAGGCTGTACAAATGCCCAGATACGTCCAAAATAAGAACCTGCATATCTGGTCTTAAAATCGTTCTTAGCCAGCTTCCAGATCAGTTTCCTGGACTGCCACAGTTCTACCGGTAAAGTTACCAATCTGTCATAGAAACGATAAAATACCAGCATTGCTGCTACGATAACAACACAGGCTATGATTTTTTTTACATTTTCCTCATGCGGATCAGCCAGTGGATTGTGATGCACGACCAGAATCACCATCATAATCAGAGCCACCAGCGTTACCACTATGATATTTCTCGTCTTAGGATTTCTTGTCTTGGAATTTCTTGTCTTCATGTAATGCTACCTATCTCTTGAACTCTTTGATACCGCCCCACTTGGTGTCCTTATCGGACAGTGTAAGCTCCATCCCTTCCGGGATTGGCCATTCTACACCGATATCAGGATCGCTCCAGAGAAGCCCACCCTCATCATTTGGATGATAGAAATCTGTGCACTTATAGCAGAATTCAGCATAATCGGATAATACCAGGAAACCATGTGCAAAATTCTTTGGAATAAAGAACTGCTTCTTGTTCTCTTCGGAAAGGAGCACACCGAACCACTTACCGTAAGTCTTGGAGCCTTCTCTCAAATCAACAGCAACATCATATACTTCACCCTTGATCACACGAACCAGCTTGTCCTGTGGGAACTGCTTCTGGAAATGTAATCCACGCAGTACGCCTTTTTTGGAGGCTGACTGATTGTCCTGTACGAATACCTGGTCAATTCCTGCTTCCTTGAAATCGTTGTAATTATAGGTTTCCATGAAATAACCTCTGTTATCCCCATATACGGTAGGGGTGATGATCTTTAATCCTTCTATTTCGCATGTTTCAACTGTAATCTTTCCCATGATTCTTCTCCTATTTTTATTCTCAATTTGCCCTGCTCTGCACATTCCTCTGAGTTATATTCAGACCACACTCACAAAATCGCTGCTTCGCAGCTTTCCTTTTGCTCATGTGGTTACCTCGCTATATAAATTGCGTCTGATATGCCTGTAAACACGCATATCAGCCTCAATTTGCATAGCTCTGAATATAACTCACGTTTAAGTCTACCCGTCCTTCGATACCTGCTACACTGCCACTTGAGGTATACTGCCACATATCGTAGCGTCCTTCATACTGTGGAGTCTGGCGGTACTCAGCCAGCCATATTTTATACGCATCCAAATCTTCTGCATGCAGATTGTTTCTATACCAGTTACAGCTTGCATATACACCAGCCTGATAGCCCGCATTCTCGATGGTTCTACAGAAAGATTCGCACACCATGGTTCTGGTATCTGCATCCAGTCCATCCGCACGTCCATTGCCGCCTGCGCCTTCTGTATCAATAAATACCGGATAGTCCAGTGTCTCACCGCCAAGCAAAGCAACTACCATACTGGCTTCTTCCACTGCTTCTACCATAGTCGTAGCCTGTGTAAAGAAATAGATACCTACCTTAACACCGGCTTTCTTTGCATTCTGCAGATTCTGCCAGAAATAAGGGTCTTCAATCAGCCAGCCTGAGCTGGAACCACGGTAGCCACAACGGATGATTGCATAGTCTACGCCCTCGGCTTTCACCACATCCCAGTCAATCTCGCCATTCCATTTGGACACATCAATTCCAAGCTCTATCGGTTTGTCCTGACTGTCCGTATCCAGAAGTGCTGTATACTGGCTGTCATCTCCATCTACTTCATCAGATTCTGTATCTTCTATAGAAGCATCTACCTCTGACTCAGAACGGATCAGATAGGAAATATCCTCTATCGGCATATAGGAAACCATTGCTTTTACACGCACATCCAGGGATGGGGAAGTACAGGTGTATTCTCCTGCATCAGCCAGAGTAATCTCATATTCTCCCGGACGTACCCCTGATATATAGATCATACCGTCCTCATCTGTATCCTGATAGTTTCCCAGATCACCTACGGATAAAACAAAAGGATATCCCTCTACCGTCTTGCCTAGAGCGTCCACTACCTTGATACGTATGTCTTTTTCCACAGAAGTAGCCAACAATGTCACATCTGTATCACTCTCGGTCTGTGTTCCATCTTCCATTGCTTTCTCATATGTATTTTTTTCATGATCAAAGAACGTTTCATCCTGTAAAAAGGCTGACAGATCAGCGCCTTTTACCATGCCGTCTTCTTCCAGCGCCTCTTCAGTTTCTGTCGTCTGCTCCTGCTTGGCTGTACTGCCAGTCGATACAAAACGCTCATAATTGAACACTACAATAACAGCTGCCACAAGAACCATGCTTCCCAGCATCGCCAGTATTGTAAGTCTCTTGATTTTAGAGTCCATTCGCAACCTCTACCAGGTATTTGCCATATTCTGTCTTCATCAGTGGTTTAGCCAGTTCCAGTAACTGCTCTTTGGAAATATAACCGCACTTGAATGCAATCTCTTCAATACAGGAAATATATAATCCCTGTCTCTTCTGGAAAGCACATACGAAATCTGCTGCATCCAGAAGCGCATCATGATTACCTGTATCCAGCCATGCAAAGCCTCTTCCCATGGTCTCTACAGTCAGAGTACCTCTCCTTAAATACTCATTGTTAATGCTGGTAATCTCGATTTCTCCTCTTGCAGATGGTTTTACATTCTTGGCAATTTCCACTACATCATTGTCGTAGAAGTATAAACCAGGAACTGCATAGTTGCTCTTTGGATGCTCTGGCTTTTCCTCGATGGAAATAGCCTTACCATTCTCATCAAATTCTACAACACCGTACTCTCTTGGATCTCTTACATAGTAACCAAAGATTGTAGCGCCGTTCTCCTTGGCAGCTACTTTTCGAAGTAACTTGGAGAAGCTCTGTCCATAGAAAATATTATCTCCCAGTACCAGCGCCACGCTGTCTGTTCCGATAAACTTCTCTCCAATGATAAAGGCATCTGCCAAGCCTCTTGGCTGTTCCTGCACTGCATACTCCATATGGAGTCCAAGCTGCTCACCAGTTCCAAATAATTCCTGGAATACCGGCAGATCTCTTGGTGTAGAGATAATCAGAATATCTCTGATTCCTGCTAACATCAGTGTTGATAATGGATAATAGATCATGGGCTTATCATATACCGGCATGATCTGTTTGGAAATAGCTTTGGTCAAAGGGTACAGTCTGGTTCCTGAACCACCTGCTAAAATAATACCTTTCATTGTTCATCCTCCCTGTTATTTATTGCTTTTCAGTCTTTTTTCAGTAACTCCGGACACGTCAAATGGGAACGCGCTGTTGTAACTAAACAACATTCACGTCCCCGTTATCCTCATACTTTATTGATACATTTCTGCGTAATACTTCTGATAGTCACCGCTGGTAACATGTTCCATCCAGTCTTCATGGTCAAAATACCATTTGATTGTCTGTCTGATACCGTCTTTGAACATGGTCTCCGGCTCCCAGCCGATCTCCGCCTTGATCTTGTCCGGTGCAATGGCATATCTTCTGTCGTGTCCCTTACGGTCAGCCACATAAGTAATCAGATCCTTGGATACCAGCTTCTTTCTTGGGTCAGAATCCGGAAGCATTTCCTGTAAGGTCTCGATGATGATTTCGATAATCTCAATATTCTGTTTCTCATTATGCCCGCCTACATTGTAGGTCTCGAAGAGTCTTCCCTTCTCCTGTACCATATCAATAGCCTTGGCATGGTCTTCCACATAGAGCCAGTCACGGACATTCTTGCCATCCCCATATACCGGAAGCTTCTTGCCATGAAGTGCGTTGTTAATAATCAATGGAATCAGCTTCTCCGGGAACTGATAAGGTCCGTAGTTATTGGAACAGTTCGTAATGTTCGCCGGAAATTTGTAGGTATCCATGTATGCCTTTACCAGCATATCTGAGGATGCCTTGCTTGCTGAATATGGGCTATGAGGCGCATAAGGTGTTGTCTCATAGAAATATTCTCCATCATTCTCCAGTGAACCATATACTTCATCAGTAGAAACATGTAAGAACTTCTTGCCTTCCTTGAAAGTACCATCAGGCTGCTCCCATGCAGCCTTTGCGCAGTTAAGCATAACTGCGGTTCCCAGTACATTGGTCTGTACGAATACTTCCGGGTTTCTGATACTTCTGTCTACATGGCTCTCTGCTGCGAAATGTACCACTCTGTCTATATCATTCTCTGCGAAAATCTTAGCGATTGCTTCTTTATCTGTGATATCTGCTTTAATAAAAGTATAATTGCTTCTGCTCTCAATATCCTTCAAATTCTCCAGATTACCTGCATAAGTCAGTGCATCCACATTGATGATCCTGATGTCATCCCCATACTTTTTGAACATATAGTGGATGTAATTAGAACCGATGAATCCCGCACCGCCTGTTACCAAATAAGTTTTCATTCAGAATTTTCCTCCGTAAATTTACTATATACTAACGCCCATTTTATCCCGAAAAGGAAAAAATTGCAAGCTAATAGGCAAGATAGCTTAAATTCAAGTCTACTTTACCATTGATTCCGCTGATTGTACCCTTGCTGGAATACTGCCACATATCATATCTGCCACTGTACGTAGGTGCTGCTGCATACTGTGCAAGCCATATCCTGTAATTACCCACAGAACCCATACTAAGCTTTGTTTCAAACCAAGTCTTGGAGGCATAGATACCTGCCTGATAGCCTGCACTCTGTACGGTCTGGCAGAAGGCATTGACAACTGCGGTTCTGGTAGCCACATCTATCTTATCTGCTCTGCCTCCACTGGACTCTGTATCAATGAAGATAGGATAAGTCAGCTTGTATCCCTTAGCGAGACTGACTGCCAGGGAAGCTTCCTTGACTGCCTCCACTTCATTGACTGCCTGCGAAAAGACATAGATACCGACTTTCAGTCCGGCTGCGGTCGCACCCTTAATATTGCTTTGGAAGTTCTGATCCGTAATCAGTGCACCGGATGAAGAACCACGATATCCACAACGGATAATGACATAATCTACACCGGAGCTCTTTACTGCATTCCAGTCAATCTTACCATTATGTCTTGAAATATCAATACCGAACTTGGAACCATTAACAGATGTCTGAATTGCACCATCACTGCCAAAATTGTAAGTAACACCCTGTATGATCTGTGTTCCTGTTACCGCCTTACCGCTCTTATCATAGAAGTAAGTCTTACCGTTGATAGTCTGCCATCCTGTATACGCATATTGTCCCTCAGTCTTCATATAAAATTCACTGGCTGTGAAATAATCTGCATAAACAGCTTCTCTGTAGGAACCATCTGCATTCTTTACGTAGAGCTGATTGCCGTTTTTGTCCTTCAGCTTCGTTGTCGTATCATTCATAGCATCACTGTTGACCGTTACAACACAGGTTGCAGTCAGGTTCTTGCCTGATGCATCTTTTTCCTTGGTTGTGGCTGTAATCTTCGCACTACCTGCCTTTACTCCGGTAACGACGCCCTTTTCATCAACAGTAGCGACTGTCTTATCAGATGTTGTCCAAGTCACGCCACTGTCCGACTTATAATTGGTCACAGTCGCTGCCAGCGTTGTATTCTTGTTCACACCAATCCATGCTTCTGTCCTATCGAGCGCAAGAGTAAGTGCAGCTGCTGCATTGATCGTGATTTCTGTAGAAGCCTTGATCGTCAAATCTTTTTTATTTGCATCCTGTACCCCGGTAATCTGACCGGTAATAGTTACTTTACCAGCCTTCACACCAGTTACTGTACCATTGTTATCTACTGTAGCAATCGCCTTATCAGAGCTGCTCCAGCTTATCGTAGGGAAACCATCTGTCTTAGTCTCTGTGCCACCATTGTTCATGGTATATACAAGCTTGGAGGGCTTTACTGTCAACGTCTGACCTACACTACAAGCATCTGCTGATCTTGTGATTTCCAGTGTACCTGATGAAATTGCAACCGCTTTAACCTGAACTGTACAGGTTGCAGAACCTGTGTCGGTTGTCTCAGTGGATTCCACCTTAGAATCCTGTTCTTTCTTTACTGTTTCTTTGTATACATACACTGTTTCTCCGGATTCATCTGTAGTTTTTTCGCATTTAGCTGCCTTCTCTGGAGAATCCTGTTCTAATTTTTCATACTCTTCCTGTGTGTATTTTTCTGTCTTAGTCTCCTCAATCGGTTCCTGTGGTGTCTTCGTAGTGGTAACTGTCTTTCTCGTCACCGTATACTTAATCGTTACTGTTCCTGCTGATTTGGCAGTGACCTTGCCACCATCTACTGTTGCTATATTCGGATCAGAAGATTCCCACTCCGTAGTATAGGTATACTCCTTTGTAACATTGTCTTTTTCTTCCTTGGAATCTGTAAAAGACGTTCCTGTCAGAGTCTCGCTGCTTCCCACATAGAGACTGTCTATGCTGCCCTTATTCAAGGTCACGCTCAGTCCATCAAAAAGATAAATGCCCGTTCCCAGTCTGGAGGATGTAGACGGATCCTGAATCAATGACTTATCCACAGGCAGATAGCTCTCCGTTCCACCAATCAAGGTCTTGGAAGACTCTACCCACTCTACTGTATCTGTCAGCTTTACTTCTTCTTTTGCAGCATCTGCTTTCTGCGTATCTTCTGCTGCCACATTGACCTGTGCTTCAGATTTTACTTCATCCTGCACATTGATAACTACGAACTCTACTTTGTCCTTGACCGTGACCTGTTGTGCCGTAGCCGGGAACTTATACTTATCTGTAGATGTGATGACCGCCTCGAATTTACCAGCCTTGATATTATCCGCATAGATAATACCATCCATGTCCTCATCTACCAGCACCAGCTTCTTTCCCTGGGAACTTGTCAGGGTTACTTCAAATGCAGTTCCTGTAATCAGCTGTCCTGTAGCCGCATTGGTGAATCGGATCTTCAAGTCCTTTTCAACAGATTCAAAATTTACACTGACCTGTACATTTTCTTCATCGGACGATTCTGTGGTGTATACTACGTCCTCTATCTCCATAGAACTGTCTTCTGCTGCATTCAATCTTGCATCTGCCATTGCCAGCAAGCCACTCTCGCCAACAATGCCGACCCTGCTCAGTTCTGTTCCTACAGGAACGATTGCCTGGATCTGCTCATCTATATTCTTACTTGCAAGCACCATACTGCCCGCTACAATAGCACCAATCAGCAATACTACCCCCGTACAGACAAGGATTACATCAAACGGTGTCAGGTTATGTACAAACTCCCGAATCACTTCTGTCGTAGCCGACCAGTCAAAAGACTTTCTGCCATGAGACTTATTCTTATTATGATGGTTCTTTGGTTGATGTCCACCAGCTGCTGCATCCGTTGGTGCATAACCGGTATCATATGCATCCTCGTCCCATTCTTCCTCTTCATAGGACTCTTCTTCATAATAATCTTCATACTCATCTTCCGCATCTGTAAATGCTATCGTATTGTCATCATACGCAGACTGATCCTCATATTCTGTTTCTTCTATATATTCAACTTCCTCTGTATATTGATTTTCTTCATTATATCCAGATTCCTCAGTATAACCAGAAGCCATTGCCTGCTGCTCTGTATTTTCTACCTCAGCATCATATTCAGATGTGTATTCTACATCTTCTTCATATCCTTGAGCATACTCATCATTCCCGGCTTCATCCATGTATTCAGATTCATTCTCATAATATGCCTCATCTGAGTACTCTGCATCATCCTCATATCCTTCTTCATCCTCATATTGTGCTTCATCTGCATACTCGTAATCTTCTTCTATATAATCGCCATCTTCATAATATGCCCCTTCATCATCTTCCGGTGCATACTCCTGATCCTCGTATTCTTCCTCTTCATAATAATCATCATATTCTTTTATTCTTTTATTACCCTTGCGGGCAGGTTTTCTTTTATTCGTGCCAAATAATCCAAATGTCTTCTTTTTCTTCATGCCTTGTTCGTCCTTGGACACCCTCCTGTTCTTTATGCTATACATACCCTTTAGTATAGCAAATTGCATAATTGAATACAATAAAAAACACAAATTAACCACTTATTGCCAGATTCTTCTCTAGGAATAAAACACCGCAATGCCTGCCATAATACACACAATGCCCGCTATTCTTCTCTTCGTCAGTTTCTCTTTGAAAAAGCCAAAGCTCAGAAGCGGTACTAACACATTGCCCAAGGACTCTATCACAGGTCCATTCTTATACTCCACTCCACCGTATGCCCACAGGCTGATCAACATAGAACAGACCAAAAGCCCATATCCACTGATGACCCATATGTTCAAATACTCACGAATCGGTGACTCATATGTCTTCATTGCACTTTTCTTCAACAATATCTGGGAAAAGGAAGCCACAGTAACACTAAGGAACATTGCTGCCAAATACGGATTGATCATTGTTCTGCCTCCTTATCTGTATTGACCAGTACAATACCCACCAGTACAATAGCTACTCCCACTATATTCCTTATCGTTATCCTGTCATGGAAGAACAGAACAGCCCAGATCATTGACCACAGAATTGCCATTGCACGATTTGCATATGCAACTGACAATTCAAATTTCTTGATCAT